>Ga0308390_1002354_pt1 | contig 11548 bp, 13 predicted proteins | sample Hotspr2Sample149_FD_202358 | JGI IMG/M metagenome (GOLD analysis project Ga0308390, IMG submission 202358) | Hot spring phototrophic mat microbial communities from Mushroom Spring, Yellowstone National Park, Wyoming, United States - 20040719_149 ...
TCAATAATATCTTGTTTATTATCTCTTCATCAATCTGTTTAAATCTGTAATATAAATTTGATATAACAGGAACTTTTTCATAAAAATCAAATCCTAATCTTCTTAATTGACGATAAGACAATTTAAATTCTATTTTTAAAATTAGAAAAAATATAATATCCTCAATTTTATAAAAAGGTTTCCTCCCTCTTTTGGCAGCCTGTTTTACATCTTTTAAACAATCATTAATTATTTTTTTAATAATTTTCAATTCTTCTATTAAACCTATTTCACTATTTTTTATTTTTTTTTCATATTTCCCCTCCCAAAATAAAATTTTAATAATTATATACAAAATTTAATAAAATTTTCAAGAATTTTAGAACACCCTCAATATTTTTTATAATTCCAAAATTTGCTAATAATATTTTAAAAAATTTTTTTATTTTAAAACTCTAATATTCTTATAAAAATATTTAACTCTCTCATATGTATAGAACTCAATCAAAATGATTGACTTTTCTATATAAAAATTGTATAATTTAAAAAATTTTAAATTGAGGTTTAGAAAAGATTCAGGCAGTAAAGGGAACAAAAGATATATTATATCCTGAAACTGAAATTTGGGCTCATTTATATAATATTGCGAAAAATGTTTATACAAACTATGGTTACAAAGAAATAACTACACCTATCATAGAACATACTGAATTATTTCAAAGAAGCATTGGTGATTATACTGACATTGTTCAAAAAGAGATGTTTACATTTGAAGACAGGAAAGGCAGGAGTATAAGTTTAAGGCCTGAGGGGACAGCTGGGGTTGTTAGATCTTATATTGAAAATAAACTTTTTTTAAATAAAGGTGTCAAAAAATTCTTTTATTTTGGTCCTATGTTTAGAGCTGAGAAGCCCCAAAAAGGAAGATTAAGGCAGTTTAATCAATTTGGCGTTGAAGCTTTTGGTGCTGACTCGCCACTTTTGGATGCTGAAATTATTAAGATGCATATTGAAATTTTTAATAATCTAAAATTAAATAATTTAGAAGTAAAAATAAATAGTGTTGGATGTAAAAATTGTATGCCTTCCTATAAAGAAAAATTAAAAAGTTTTCTTTTAAAAAATAAAGAGTTTCTGTGCGAAGATTGTAAAATAAGAAGTGAAAAAAATCCATTAAGAGTTTTTGATTGTAAAAATGAAAAATGTCAAACAATATATAAAGATGCGCCAAAAATAGTTGACAATTTATGTCCGGATTGTTTGAAACATTTTGAAGAATTAAAAGAGAATTTAAATTATTATGAAATTGAATATAAATTTGAGCCAAATTTAGTTAGAGGATTTGATTATTATACGCGAACTGTTTTTGAGATTACAGCTTCTGAACTTGGTTCGCAGAATGCGATTTTAGGTGGAGGTAGATATAATGATTTAATAGAAAATTTAACAAATGGTGAAAGGAGTGAGCCTGCAGTTGGTGCAGCCTGCGGAGTTGAAAGATTAATTTTACTCCTTAAAACAAAAAATGAAAAATTTGAGTTGCCATCTAAAAAATCTTTGTATATTGCTAATGCCGGCAATATTGATAAAAAATTAATAATTAAATTGGCTCAATTTTTTATTAGAAACAATATAATTGTTCATCTTAATTATTTTAATAAAAATTTAAAAAATCAACTTGATGAAGCAAATAAAATTGGAATTGATTTTGTTTTAATATTAGGTGAAGATGAATTATCAAAAAGTTCTATTACTTTAAGAGATATGAAAAAAAGTGAACAATCTTTAGTAAAAGTTTTAAATTTAGAAACTCCAGTTGAGGTTATAGAAATACTAAAAAAGTAAAAGGAGGAATATTCTTATGATTGAAATTGCGCCACATATTGTTGTAGATGAAAAAATAAAGTTTGGTAAACCTGTAATTAAAGGGACAAGAGTTCCTGTTACTCTTGTTTTGGGTAAACTTGCTGCTGGTATGAGTTATGAGGAAATTATATCCGAATATGAAATTACAAAAGAAGATATACTTGCTGTGCTAAATTATGCTGCAAAGATTTTAGATAATGAAGAGATTAAAGTGGTAATATAAAATGTTAAAATTTGTACTTGATGAAGATATGCCCCGTTCTACTGGTAAATTTCTAAAAGATGCTGGATATGAAGTCAAAGATATTAGAGATTATAATCTTCGTGGTGCTGAAGATGAACAGGTATTCAAATTTGCTCAAAATGAAAAATCTGTATTAATTACAAGTGATATAGATTTTGCTAATACTTTAAAATTTCCATTAGGTGAACATTACGGAATTGTTATTGTGCGATTCCCAAATGAAATATCTAATAATGAGATGAACAGACAAATTATATTAAGACTTAAAGAATTATCAGAAGATGATTTTTTTGGTAATCTCATTATTATAGAACCAATGAAAATAAGAATTAAGAGAAAAAATAAATTATAAAAATTCACAATAATATTTATATTCAGGAGGTAAAAATTATGGCAAATGAATGTGTATTTTGTAAAATTGTAAAAAAAGAGATTAAGTCGGATATAGTATATGAAGATGAAAAAATAATAGCGTTTTACGATATTGACCCTAAAGCACCAATTCATATTTTAATTGTTCCAAAAGAACATATTCCAACTTTAAATGATGTTAAAGATTTCAGTATATTTTCGGATGTAATAAGAGTTGCAACAGAGCTTGCAAAAGAAAAAAATATTAGTAAGTCAGGCTATAAAATTTTAGCAAATTGTGGTAAAGATGCAGGTCAAGCGGTTTTTCATATTCATTTTCACTTACTTGGCGGAATGAAAATGGAATATTTGCCAGTTTAATTTTTTAAAAGGAGTAAAAATTATGAAAGATATAAAATCAAAACTTAATGAAATGTTAAAAGAGGCATTAAAAAATAAAGACCAAGCAAAATTAAATGTTATAAAATTATTAAAAACAAGTATTACAAACGAAGAAATTAAGACAGGTCAAAAAGAATTGAATGAGGACCAAATTATTAGTGTTATAAATAGAGAAGTAAAAAAGCGAAAAGAAGCGATTGAAGAATTTAAAAAAGTTGGCAAATTAGAAAGAGCTGAGGAAGAGGAGAAGGAGCTTAATATTTTATTAGAATTTTTGCCAAAGCAGTTAACAATTGAAGAACTTGATAAACTTATAGATAATGCAATTACTCAGACAGGAGCTCAGTCTGCAAAAGATATTGGTAAAGTTATGGGATTTTTAATGAAAGAGATAAAAGGAAAAGCTGATGGCAAATTAGTAAATGAATTGGTTCTAAAAAAGTTGAGCAAATAATTTATGAATAACATAATAAATATTAGGAAAATGAGACTTCCAGAAGCTTTGTTAAAATTGGAACGGGAATTAGATGAAATTTATTTAAGTGGACATAAAAAAGTTATAATAATTCATGGTAAAGGTAAAGGAAAACTTAAAGAAATGGTTCATAATTTTTTAAATAAACAATTTTATGTAAAAGATTTTAGAGTTGGTGAATTTTATGAAGGCGGAGATGGTGTTACAATCGTAAATTTAGATTATTCTATTGAAGATAATAAAAACTATTTTTTAGAGAATCTTAAAAAAGGTCAAATTTCCTCTTCAAAAATTTTTTTAAAAAAAATTTAAAAATATATTGACATCCAAATTTAGTTTAGTTAATATCACAATCAAAATTATGGAAGATGAACCTTATATAGAATTTAGAATTTGTGACTTTATTAAGAAAGAGGGGGTAGTATAAACTATGGAGACTCAACCTTCGCTATTTAAAAAACCTTCTAAAAAATTAAAATCATTTGGACCTGTTGAGGACCTTGAAAAATATGTTTATCCTGACTGGTGGAATAGGATATTCAATTCATTGTATCTAAAAACAGATGGAGATGTTGTTTCAGATGAAAATATTACAAAAAAGGAAATTGATTATTTTTCAAAGATATTAAATCTTTCGCCTGACTCAAAGATTTTAGATTTATGTTGTGGACAAGGGAGGCACTCATTGGAGTTGGCAAGAAGAGGGTTCAAATTTGTAGAAGGACTTGACCGTTCAAGTTATTTAATTCAGAAAGCAAAACAGCAAGCAAAGCGAGAAAATCTTTCAGTAAAATTTAGAGAAGGTGATGCGAGAAAGTTGCCTTATCCTCCTGATACTTTTGATTTTGTCTTACTATTAGGAAACAGTTTCGGCTATTTTGAAGATTTACATGATGATATTTTAATTTTAAAGGAAATTTTTAGAGTATTAAAGCCTTGGGGAAAAATTTTAATTGACCTTGCTGATGGTGAATATTTAAAGAACAATTTTCAGAAAAGGTCCTGGGAATGGATAGACAAAAAACATTTTGTTTGTAGGGAGCGTTCACTTTCGGCTGATGAAGAAAAACTTATATCAAGAGAAGTTATAACTCACATTGAAAAAGGTGTTATTGCAGACCAATTCTATGCAGAGAGACTATATACAGAAGAAAAAATTTATGAATTGTTAGCGGAACAAGGATTTGTAGAGATAAAGTTTCATGGTAAAATTTTAACAGAATCTGAAAGGGACCAGGATTTGGGAATGATGGAAAGGAGAATAATAGTTACCGCCTCAATTAGAAAAAATTGGACAGAAGTTAAAATAAGGAAAAAGCCTGTATATAAAAATGTAGTTGTAATTTTAGGCGACCCCACAAAGCCTGATAAATTAAAGCCTTACGGCATCTTTGATGCCGATGATTTTTACACAATTGACCAATTGAAGGCCGCTTTAAAAGAGATAGAAAAAGAAACTCATTATTCATTTCAATTTTTATCAAATCATAATACACTTGTAACTGATTTAATAGAATTGAAGCAAAAAAATAAAATTGATTTTGTTTTTAATCTGTGTGATGAAGGTTTCTTAAATGATGCTGAAAAAGAATTGCACATCCCTGCACTTCTTGATGTCTTAGGGATACCTTATACTGGTTCTTCACCTAAAACTTTAGCTTATTGTTATGATAAATCACTTGTTAGAGGTATAGCCAAAGAAATGGGAATTCCTGTTCCAGATGCTTTTTTTGTTAAACCAGAAGATAATATGTATGAAATTAAATTTTCATTTCCTGTTATAGTTAAACCAAATTTTGGTGATTCAAGTTTTGGGATTACAAAAGATAGTGTATGTTATAATTTTGAAGAATTGTTAAATGCAATTTCAAGAATTCGGGAAAAATTTGGTTATGAAAAACCCATACTTATTGAAGAATTTTTGCAAGGTGATGATATTACAGTTGGAATTATTGGTAACACAGAAGAAGATTATATTTTACTTCCTATTATAAAAGAAGATTATTCTAATTTACCAAAGGATTTACCAAGAATATGTGGATATGAAGCCAAGTGGCTTCCAACTTCACCTTACTGGAATATAAAATCTGTTTTAGCTGAGCTTCCTGATGAAACTGAAAAATTTATAATAGATTGCTGTTTGAAACTTGCTGAAAGACTTGAGTGCAAAGATTATTATAGATTTGATTGGCGTTTAAACTTAAATAATGAACCTAAACTATTAGAAGTTAATCCTAATCCTGGTTGGTGCTGGGATGGTCACCTTGCTAAAATGTGTAAATTGGCTAATATCTCATACAAAGATATGTTACTTAATATTCTTAAAACAGCCGAAAGAAGAATCGCAAATTCAAAAAATATTGAAGTAACAAATGGAAATCTTGTAGCAGTTTAAAAATTTTTTAATATTCAATTCCTTTTCTCGCTTTTATGCCTTTATCAAAATAATGTTTAATTTTCTTAAATTCTGTTATTAAATCCGCATTTCTTTTTATAAAATTATCTATATAGTGTCCTGTAATTATTATCTCTATTTTCTCTTTATCAATTTTAAAAATAGAATAGAATTCTTTTTTTGAAACTATTTTATATTTTAACAAATCAAGGGCTTCATCAAGAATAATGATATCATATTTATTGAAAGAATTTAAAGCCTTAAAAAATAATTTTCTTTCATCTTCTATAAATTTTTGAGATGAAATATTTTTATTAAAAAATGGTGAACTATAATTAGGGTAAAATATTTTCAAATTTTTTTTGAATTTTTTAAAAATTTTGTCTTCTGAAGTTACTCCTTTGGGTTTAAAAAATTTGAATAAAGCTATTTTAAAATTATTTGGAAATGCTCTTAAAATAAGTCCCAAGGCAGCGGTTGTCTTCCCCTTCCCATCACCATAATAAATTTGTATCATTTAGATTGAATCTCTTTACTTATTTTTTTCCTGTAACCTTCAACCGTTTTGGTAAGAACATCAATATCAGTAAAAACTATTTTTCCATCTTCAATTTTTATATATGGTTCTTCAAGAAGTCGTTTCAATATCTGATAATCTTTATTTTTGTCCAATCCTGCCATACTGAAAAGTTCCTCAGGTCCAAAATCAAATTGAAATGGTTTTCTTGGCAAAACTTCAACTCTTTTCTTTTCTATATTTATAAATAAAATATCAAGCAATCTTCCATAAGGGTCTGAAATCATAATATTTTCTAATTGTTTATAAGCAGTCCAGATTCTTTCACTCAAAAGATATAAAATTTTAACAACTATCTGAGGATTATTTTGAACCATTACCATAAAATTCTGTCTATTTATTACTAAAGTTGTAGTATCTCCAAATGCTATTGCAGTTGCACTTCTTGATTTATTCTCTATTAATGCCATTTCTCCCAATATATCACCAGGATTTAAAACAGCCAGTAAAACTTCATTGTTGCCTATAACTCTTGTTATTTTAACTTTTCCATCTTGGATAACAAAAACTTCATCACCGGGTTCATATTCACAAAATAAAATTGACCTATCAAAATATTTGCGAATAATTGGAGTTTCCTGGACATATTCTTTAACATCTTTTAAAATGTTATTTATTTCGGTTAAATATTGTTGAGCTTTTAGAACTAAAGGACTTGATGGACAATATTTTGTAAATTTAGTAAAAGCATATCTTGCCTCTTTATAACTGTTATTGTTATAATAATACAAACCTATATTAAAAATTGATTCAGGCGAATTAGGAATTGTTTTTTTAAGAGATAACCTTGCAATTGCATCGTCAAATTCTCTTAATCTTTGACTATAAAGTTTTAATATTTTTAATGCAACTGTATTATTTCTCCGAATAAGTTCTTCAAATTGGTCATATTTAACAGATATTAAAACAACATCAGTTAAAGCGACTATTGTTTCAAGTCTTGGTCTTTTTCCTATACAGGATACTACTCCGAAGTAATCTCCTTCTTTTAAAAGTGATTTTGATGGGTCATCAATTATTTCAACATTTCTTGTAATTCTAACTTTTCCGGATTTAATTATATAGAAATTTTCAATATTTTTTGAGCCTTCAACAAAAATTATTGAGCCTTTTTTGAATTGTTCCAACTTTAATTTAAAATCACTCATAATTTCTCACTCCTTAATATTTTTAAATTTTTGTTCCATACTTTAGATGGTCTCTTAATCTTCTCAAATTTGTAACAATATTATGATTTAAAGCAACTTTTCCGAAAGGCAAATATTTCTCATTGAAATTAGAATGAGCATCAGAGCCACCAGTTTCAATTAAATTATATTTTTTTGCCATCTTTTTAAATTTTCGGACTAAATCAGGTGAATGATAAGAGTGATATACTTCAAGTCCTTTCAATCCATATTTTGATAGTTTAGAAACAATATTTTCTACGTTAAAATAGTAATAAGGATGCGCAAAAACAGGCACGCCACCACTTTTTAAAATTATATCTATTATATCGTGAGGTGAAATCATAAATTTTGGAACATAACCTGGCTTCCCTGGTAAAAGATACTTTTTAAAAGCTTCCTGCATATCTGTTTCATAACCATTTGAAACTATTTCCCTTGCTATATGTGGCCTACCTATTGAATCACTCTTATACTTCTTTATAATATCGTCAAAATTTATTGCTATACCTACTTTATTTAATTTATGAATAATTTCTTTGGCTCTTTCAATCCTCGCTTTACGAAATTTTTCAAGATACTCTTCTAAGTATGGATTGCCAGGTTCTACAAAATAAGCAAGAATATGCATTTCATTATTATAATAATAAGCTGTTAGTTCACAACCTGGTATAACTTCAATTCCATACTTTGACGCCTCTTTTCGCGCTGGCTTTATTCCAGATAAAGTATCATGGTCAGTTATACCTATATATTTATATTTTCTCCTATAAGCAACTTGAATAAGTTCTTCTGGAGAAAGTAAACCATCAGAAAAAGTTGTATGCGTGTGTAAATCAGCATACTTTAAATCATCTCTCTTTTTTCCTCCAATAACTCGCATAATTTAATCTCAAAAAATTTTTTATATCTTCTTTTCAATTAATTTTAAATTGTAATGTGCTTCTGTTAAATTATAATCATATTTTAAAGCCTGTTCATATTCATACTTTGCTCTTACTATATCTTTTTTTTCATAATAACAATTTCCCAGTCCAAGATGAACTAATGCCTTTAATTCGTCTTCACAATTTAATCTTAAACAAACTTTAAAATAATTTTCAGCTTTATCAATTTCCTTTTTGTTTAAATGATAAATACCTAAATTATAATTTATATAACAATCGGTCGGATTAATTGCGTATGATTTCATTAAAAATTCTAATGATTTATTATAATCATTTAAATTCTGATAAATTACACCTAAATTAATATAAACTTTATATTCTATTTCTTTAGGTGGTTTTAATTTAAGAAGGATTTCATAATAATGCAGCGCCTCTTTAAATTTTAAAATTTTATAATATAGATTAGCGAGTTCAAAGTAAGGAGCTATCTCGTTTGGAAATTTTTCTATAATTTTTGAATAGGTAATTATACCTTGCTCTCTATCTCCTATTAGAATATAACTTCTTGCCAACAATAAATTTAAAAGTAAATTTGAAGGTTCTATCTCTAAAGCCTTTTTTAAATTTATAATTGCTTCCTGATAATATTTTTGATTTAATAGCAAAACACTTATATTGTAATAAATATTAACATCTAAATTGTCATATTCTAATGCTTTTTTATAATTTTTATAAGATTCTTCATATTTATTCAATTCAGAATATAAATTTCCTAAATTAAGATAAACAATTTTAGCCATATCAGCTGGTAAAGGAGATGATTCCAAAACTTTTGAATAATATTTAATTGCTTCGTCGTAATTTCCAATTTTACTATATATTTCACCAATTGTAATAAGAATTTCCGATTTTTTTTCAGTTTTTTTAAGCAAATACTTATAATATTCCAGACTTTTCTCAAAATCACCAAATTTATAATAAAGTTCTGCAAGTTTTGAAATCGTTTCAAGGTTGTTTTGATTTAAAAGATAAGCCTTTTTAAAATTATCCAAGGCTTTACTATGCTCACCTAAAATATTATAAATTAAACCTTTTTTATAATAAATTTCAGCATCTTCGTAAAAATCAGTTGCTTTGTCTAAATAAAATATAGCTTCGTTATAATTACCGCTCTCAGCTTTTAACATACCAATAATTCCTAATGCTTTTGCTTTAATTTTATTATCAGCTCTTTCTGATTTATAAATATCTTCTAATATTGAAAGAGCTTCTTTTTGTTTTTGAAGTTTTAAAAGAGAAATTGCAGAATTATATTTAGCCTCATAAAGTTCAGGATTTAATTTAGATGCTTTAAAAAAATATTTATAAGCCTCGTTATAATTTTTTAGATAAAAATATATTGCTCCAGCAGAAAGATAGGTTCTAACAAATTTTTTATTATATATCAAAGCTGTTTTAAAAGACTCAAGTGCTTTCTCATAATTTTTTAAATGTTTATAAACTATTCCAAGATTATGATAAATAATCCAATCTTTTGGTGCAATCTCTTTTGCCTTATTTAAATAATCACAGGCAAGAGTAAATTGATTTAAATCATCAAATATATTAGCAAGATTAACAAGCGCAACTTTCTTTACTCTCAAATCTTGACTATTATTTAAAACTTCATTAAAAAGAAATTTAGCTTTTTCTATGTAGCCAGTTTCATAACTATTTATAGCTTCATTAAGTTTTTCATCTTTTATATTTTTATCTTTGTATAAAATTTTATTGAATGAAATAATTACATAATACTCTCGCTCTGTTAAAGATTCTTTTTTAAGATAATTTTTTATAAAAATTAGGGATAAAACTATAACTAATAAAAAAATAAATATGCCAATTAAATAATTTTTAGGAATTTTCTTTAAGTTCATTTATTCTAATCCTATCTAAAATTCCGTTTATAAATTGGTAAGATTTTTCAGTGCTGTAACTTTTTCCGATTTCAATTGCTTCATCTATAACTACTTTAACAGGTATATCTTTTCTATAAAGTAGTGAATAAATTGAGAATCTAAGTATAGCCTTATCAACAGGGGAGATTCTTTCAAATTTCCAGTTTTCAGAATATTTTTTTATAAGTTCATCTATAATATTTAAATTTTCTAATGTTCCTTTTATAATCTCTTTTGCGAATTCTTTTATAGATTCGTCAATTTCAATTTCATCTTTATCAAGCCAGTCAAATTTTAAAATTTTTTCCACTGAGATATTAGCGATATCTATTTGATATAATGCTTTAAGTATAATTTCCCGGGCTTTTCTTCTTTTTATTTTAAAATCATTTTTTTTATTGTTTATTCTCATTTCATACTTTTATACAAATTAGCCATTTCAATTGCAGCAACTGCAGCATCGGCTCCTTTATTACCATCTTTTAACCCTGCTCTGTCTATCGCCTGTTCAACTGTATCTGCTGTTATTATTCCAAATATAACAGGAATATCACTATCTAAAGAGACTTGGGCGATTCCTTTTGAAGTCTCCGCTGCTACATAATCAAAATGAGGTGTCTCGCCTCTTATTATTGCTCCTAAACAGATTACAGCATCATATTTTTTTAAATTTACAACTTTTCTTGCAACAGCAGGTATCTCAAATGAACCATAAACTTTGTATAAATCAATATCAGATTCCTCAACACTATGTCTTTTTAAAGCATCAATGCATCCCTCAAGTAATCTATTGGTAATAAAATTATTAAACCTGCTTAAAATTATCCCAATTTTAAGTCCTTTTCCTATCAAATTCCCTTCTATAATTTTCATAAAAAATCTCCTTTAAATTAGATTTTATAATTTAAATTCAATTTATTATTTTTTATAAAAAAGTCAACCATAAAATTTTAATTACAAATAAAGTTGATTTTAGAGTAATTTAGGTACTTATGGAGATTTTATAAATTTTTTATTTCGGGATGGCGGGACTTGAACCCGCGACCTCTTGCTCCCAAGGCAAGCGCGCTAAACCATCTGCGCTACATCCCGTTCGTTCTTACATTCAAATAATTTAATAATCTTTACTTTAAATGTCAAATAAATGTATAAGTCCATAACATATTGGAAAGTTTACTATTTTGGACTATGAAGTCAAGGGGAATTTTATTATTTAAGCTTTTATGAACTCTTTTTGTGTTATAGAATATTAAATATTCCATTAAACTT
>Ga0308390_1002359_pt1 | contig 11530 bp, 13 predicted proteins | sample Hotspr2Sample149_FD_202358 | JGI IMG/M metagenome (GOLD analysis project Ga0308390, IMG submission 202358) | Hot spring phototrophic mat microbial communities from Mushroom Spring, Yellowstone National Park, Wyoming, United States - 20040719_149 ...
CGTAGCCATACATTCCTCCTTACTCCATAAGTGGTACGGCTTTCCAGAAATATCCTGTAAAGCCCCGTGTAGTATCCTCTCGCCTGATTCTAAATGACATGGCAACCCGTGAACCCACTTTAAGATTTTCCAGCTCACAATCAGTAAAATCCAGTAATGTCCTTCCCCCACCATCAAATTCAACAAGGCCATAGATGGCAGGCGGGTCAACAGAAGCTGCCAGCATATCACCGGTATACATAAGAACAGTACCCAACTTATCAGCAAACGTATAGTCTTCCATTGTGCCACTTTTATTACACGCAGGATTAACACATATTGGATATGGTGGAAACTGTGGAGTACCACATGCCTTGCATCTGTATCCTGTAAATCCATGAATCATTTTGCGGTGACGCCACAATGCAGTTAGCGAAGTATTAGGCATCGCTTCAGCACGTATGCTTATATCTGCATCTATTAAATCCCTGAATTTCAAATATTTTGCATATGGTATATCTTTTTTTCGTGCCATGCTTAGGGTAACACCTTTAGGGCGCTTAATATGTGCAATTGCATCAGTTACCTGAAATGCAACCACTTCACAACCCTGGCCAAATCCAACCACCATTATTTTGTCACCGGGCTTTGCGGTATCAAGTGCATGTGCCAGCATTACCAGTGGGTGTGCTGCACCGGTATCGCCTACACCTTCATGCAGATTGGAGTATGCACCTGCAGATTTAATCTTTTTTGCAATTGTGGCATGTTCCCGTGCAAAGGGGCATGGATAGATTACAGCAGTAAATTCTGCTATATCGGTGTGGTATTTTTCACAATAGGCTTTAATTGCTTTTGGGATAATTTTGCCAAACCCTTCATCACGTATAAAACGCTCCTCCCACTGATAATCAAACCGTTTTTCAGCACCGCGGTAATGATCAATAAAATCCTCATGATATGCACATGACCCTAAAAATTCAGCAATAACATGTTCCCTGCCCAGCACCACAGCAGCCGCACCATCTCCATATAGCAGCTCCAATGTGGAAGCAGCCCGCGTATAACGCCTTTCACCAGCAGCCACTAAAACCTTGCGTGCAGAATCAGATTCAACAGCATCTAACCCTGCAACAATTGCTGATACGCCTGCCTTGAGTGAGCCTGCCACATCAATGGTTCGTACACCATCCTGCAAATTCAACGCTTGCGCAATTACTGCTGCATTTTGCCTGTCATCAAAAGGAAACGATGTTGATGCTGCATACACTGCATCTATGCTTTTTGTTTCCATGCCATGCAGTGCATCATAACTGGCTGCAACAGCCATGGTTACGGAATCCTCGTCCCAATTTGCCACCGAACGCTCTCCCGCCATAAGCATATACAACAATGGATTGTACCAAGCCATCTGTTGTACAACCTGCATGCGGGATAATCGTCGTAAAGGGATATATCCACCGTATGAAACAATACCAATCATTGACGAACCTCCTTATATAATTCTATATAATCCTATAGAAACACATCGCGATGTGTCTCTACGTTACCCAACAAATGGGATTGTTTATTTTATTTTATCCCAATGTAATAAAATACAGTAAAGATAATATTACTTACTTAACAGTGGTGCCATGTATGCAAATGTATCGCCAATGTTATTCAATGGCTTTGCATCGCTCAAATCGGTAATCTTGCTCCACTGGGCCATGATATCCTCGGCTGTTATTTCATCTTTGCCTTGGATTATTGTACCGCTTGCGCACATGATTGCGGTGCGGCTGTACCATCCCCCACCACAGTTGAATATCATTCCTGTATCCTTGCATTCATCTGAACATAGGTACATCACCAATGGAGTAACAAATTCTGGCTTTAATTTTTCAAATATCTCTTTGGGCAACACATCCTCAGTCATACGTGAAGCTGCTACCGGAGCTATCGTATTAACTAAAATATTATTTTTTGCTCCTTCTAATTTCAGTGCATTCATTAGCCCAACAAGCGCCATCTTTGCCGAGGCATAATTTGTCTGCCCAAAATTTCCATAAAGGCCAGCACCGGATGCAGTAAAGATTATCCTACCCCAGTTCTGCTGCCGCATAATTTTAAACGCAGGTGCAGTAACGCAGAAAGCACCCCGCAGATGCACAGACAACACTATATCCCACTCATCCTCAGTCATTTTAACAAATGTTTTATCCCTGAGGATTCCTGCATTGTTCACTACAATGTCAACTCTGCCAAAAGCATCCATTGCCGTCTTTATAATATTTTCACCACCTTGAACCGTGGCCACTGAATCATAATTTGCCACAGCCTTGCCACCGCCTTTTTTGATTTCTTCCACAACAGCGTCTGCTGCACTGCTGTTAGCCCCGGTACCATCACGTGAACTGCCTAAGTCATTAACCACCACCATTGCACCGCGTTTTGCAAACTCCAGTGCATAGGTGCGCCCCAAACCGGAACCTGCTCCGGTTACCACAGCTACCTTACCATCAAATCGTATAGCCATAAAGCCCTCCTGCTAAAGTAAATATTTTTATACGGCAACGCTGCACCACGCATTGCGCAGCACATCCTTGCCATCATTGTTTAACGCAATTATTCCGTACTTGGTTCTATCTGCAAGTCTTTCTTGTGTATATCCTTTAAACGTTAGCGTTTGCCCCGGCAACACTGGCCGTGCAAACCGCACATATAACTCTTTTACCTTGAGAGGATCCCTATCAGGCGTCAGGTGATCTACTGCCATCTTATGAGCAAAAGCCATTGTGCAAAGCCCCTGCAAAATGATCCCGGGCAATCCCACCTTTTTAGCAAACTCATCATCAACATGGATGGGGTTATGGTCACCTGATGGCTCAGCATATATATATGTCTGCCCATTTTTAACCTTCATTGTATCTTCAAACACAAACTTGGATGGTGCAGCTTCACCTTCATCTTTGGCATCTGGCTTGCCACTGCCAGCACTTCTGTCAAAGAATTCCCATTTGGCCTTCAATACAACTTCACCATGCTGATTTTTAGTAACTGTCTCCCAGCCTAAAATACTCCCTTTTTCTTTTACCGTAATATGGGTGATAGTTCCTTCTGAGGTGACTTCATCATTTGGCTTAACTGGCTTTATCCACTCAAAATATTGACTATAATGGACAACAAACATCATATTCATCCCAATCTCAGCATCAAATATAATCTGTGCAGTAGGGCCTGCCCCATAGAACACCGCATACATAGGCGGTGCAATGATACCGCCTGGCCTGCGATTATCAAAGTAAGCGTCATTGTCCTCATTATAGGCAAGTGCATAGTAAATACTTTCATGCTGTGATATTTTTACAGGGTCGGATTTATATTTTTTCCCTATAACTTTTTCATTAAGCGGCATACATACCTCCTTTTGTATGATGGCGATAGTTCATGATACCAGCTTTTTATTATGTAATACAATAATACATATATTTGTCAAGAGATTAATCGATTAATAGCTTGCATTGAACGCTTGAGTATAGTAATTTAAAAGTGTTACAATACATTAAATATAGTATATGTATGAAAACCGAAAATTTAAAACATCAATATGTCATAGCTCAATCCCATAAGACATTAGCAATAAGCAAAATTACATCTCCAATTGTTGCTATTGTCATTGCCTTATTCCTGTATCAGGATCTGTATATTCTACATTTTGATTTTACACTGTGGTACAGGTTAATTCCCATAATCCTATGTGGCACATACTCATTGCTATCATTAACAATACTAAAAAAATACATTGGCTATGTTATTCCACTCTATACAATCACTCTTGCATCAGGCATCATTATGATAATAGGAATAGCATACCATATATTTACCAACCCAGCATTTCCCGACTACTATCTATCAAATGTTTCAGCTGGCATGCAGACCGTTTTTATTGTCATATTTCTTATAGCATCGGGAACATTACGGTACATGCCATTATTGTTAATAGCACCCTTATCTGTTTTTATTGTGCTTGTATTAATGAAGACACAATTGAGTGCACATCAATGGACCGCTCTATCAAATCCAATTGCTACAGCTTTTTTCTTAAGCCTTTTAGCATACATAATGGAACACAGGAGTTATAAGGATTATATATTAAATAATAAACTTGAAGCAAATGAAGAAATGCTGAGTAGTTACAAATTTACCATGGAAAAGGAACTGGCATTTGCATCACAATTACACCGTTTTATAATGCCACAAAACCCTCCAACCCCAAAAATTTCCCTGTATTACAGGCCATATTATAATTTAGGTGGGGACTTTTACGATTTCATCCCACTTGACAAAACAAAAAATAAAATTGGCATATTTTTAAGTGATGTCACCGGCCATGGGATTTCATCAGCGTTTATTACGGCATTGTTGAAACACTATCTCATAGTTGGGAAAAAATATTACTTAAAACCCAATAAATTATTATACTACCTCAATGAATATCTTACTGACAACATTGGGCCAAATTTTGTTACAGCCTTATACTGCATAATTGACTTTAATAAAAGGGAATTACTCTATAGCAATGCTGCTCACTATGCACCTGTCATTATTCATAAAGATGGCACCGTAGATGAACTTCCCAAAACAGGAAAACCATTCCCTATTGGTATAATGAAGAAGAGGGAACTGGTAAAAAAAGGAAGGAATTATGCAGTTTCCACAATACAACTTAAAAAAGGTTCAAAAGTGGTACTATATACAGATGGAATTGTTGAATTATACAACACTGATACTAAAACCAGTATTGATAGAAACACATTATTTGAAATATTAAGAAACCACCATCAACTATCCGGAAAAGAGATAATACAAAAAATTGAAGAATATCTGAGCAACCACCATATTAGTGAGTACATTAATGATGATATATGCGTCATCGTGATAGAAGTATAATTATACACTAATTTACAAAAAATTCCGTTTGCTCTTTATCAAGCCATCCTGGAAGCTCAAGTATAAATTCTTTAATCTGATCGCGTACCCGGCGGTAATGTTGCAGCGCCTCTTCCTGGGTTTTTGCTTCTTTAGCTAATTGAGGCGGATCCTCAAAGCCACGGTGCAACACCTTTGTTTTTCCCGGGAAAAGAGGGCAATTTTCATTAGCATGCCCGCACACTGTAATGACATAGTCAAATTGCTTATCTTTCAATTCATTCACATGCTTTGATGTATGATGTGAAATATCAACGCCAGCTTCTTTCATCACTGTAACTGCATGTGGGTCAAGTCCCTTTGGCTCAATCCCTGCAGAATATGCTTCAATGACATCACCACGCAATGCATTGGCAAAACCTTCTGCTATCTGGCTGCGGCAAGAATTGCCTGTACAAAGAAATAAAATAGATATTTTTTTCTGCATACAATCCCCTTAATTTAATTATGATATGATGCACCATTACTTAAAAAACTATACTTACAAAATATCACATATTATTACAATGAATATAAAGATTTTGTTAAATTAATTACACTGAATTTTATTATTTATTCTTTAAAAATAATCTAATATAAAAAGATATACCCCCCGCCTAAGGCGGAAGTTTACATTTATTATTTGAACATAAAAATGCATTTAGGAATTAACAGTGATTGAATTTGATATTATATGACAAATAATTGTTGACAATCAAATTTCAATTTTATTCTTATTAAAAAATTTATTAAGGAGATAAGCTCTATGGCAAAACAAATTACTACTCATCAACTTTTTTTATTATAACAGTACTGTGTTTTTTATTTTCAGCTGTCAACTTGCAAGCTCAATACGTTTACCCCGCTAATGAAGGTGCCACTGAAGTTACTATGTATAAGGCTGATACAGTTGTCATTGACTCAATTATTACCAACGATGTTGTTTTAATGCCACACGATTTAATGGACTTAGGCAAAACAACAAGTGTTGGCATTGCAACTCACTATTCAGATTATACTAAAATATATTCTATTCCATTATCATACACATTCTGGTCAAAACTTAAATTTGAATGCGTTATCCCTTATATTGATAGGGAAATTAAAAACAAATGGAGCAATACAACAGGTAAGGCTCACGGAATAGGAGATATCAAAGTTGGCGCTGCTTACCTGTACCCTTTTACGCCGTCATTAGATAGCATAACATCGATAGCTGTAACCTTCCCAACAGGAGATCCCAAAAAAGAAGATGAAATGCTTATAATTCCTCTGGGTAATGGATCACGGTCGTATTCAATCAATCAATCTTTTTCTTATACAGTTTCAGAAACACCATTACGATTTTATGGTAGTGTACTGGCTGTATTGTATGAAACGGCTTCTATTGAAACGTTTTTATATGATAAAATTGACAGGGGAAATGTATATGGTGCATTATTTGGATTTGAGTATACATGGGACTCTATAAAAGGTTTTGTAAGAATTAATTATATTGATATACAAGAGAGCAAATTACATGATACATGGCTTTTGGAGTGGACAGGAATGAATGACGCTTTAAAAACATCAGATATTATTGTTGGAGCATTATACCGAATCTACTCAGTCATTGCACTAAAGGCTTCAGTTTCAATTCCTGTTTACACAAAGTATGACGAAGACCTCACCGACACTCCTGACAGAAAATGGTATGCCAATTTTTCAGTAACAAGCTTTTTCTAAATATTAACCACTGTTAATTCCTAAAAGTATTTTTATGTACAAAAAATAATTAATGTACATCCCGCCGCCTTCGGCGGCGGGATGTACAAGTATTTATGTTAAATTATTGTTTAGGAATAAATACTGAATATTAACATATTTTTTAAAGAAAAGTATGCCCACCATTTTAGGTGGGTATACTTTTTTTAATTTGCAGTTTATAATTTTAATCTTGGTTTTTTCACATACTGGGTTGTTTTTATATCTTTAATTAAAACCTCTGCTGGTATATTAAGCTTATTATGTAAAACCCTTATCATGTTCAAAGACAATTGGCGTTTGCCTTTTAAAATTTCAGAAGCCCTGGATTTACTGCCAATAATTGTAGCCAATTCGTTTTGATTAAGCCCCAATTGTTCCATTCTGAATTTTATTGCTTCTATAGGGTCAGGGTCCGAAATAGGAAAATGTTCTTCCTCATACTTTTCAATGAGCATTGATAATATTTCAAGTTCATCTATTTCCGAAGTACCAGGTTTTGCATCCATCAATTCTTCAACTCTCTTTAATGCTGTTTTATAATCTTTTTGGGTTTTTATGGGTTTTATTTTCATAATCATATTTCCTTAACATTTATTTTATCATATTCTTCATGTGATCCAATGAATCTTATAAAGGCTATTTGTGCTTGATAATGTATCTTAACCACTAACCGATATTTATTGCCACATATATTAAAAACAACTCTGCTAGATTTAACAAAACTTGCATTCCGATACTGAGCTTTAATATCTGAAGGAGTTTTCCATTTAGCACGCTTTGCTTCTTTATACCATGCTTCAATCTGCCCTTTAGCATCAGGATTCTTGTTATAAAATTCAATTAATGTCTTTCTTGAAATAATCCGCATCAGCCAATGATAAATTTTTTTATATTACTGTCAATAAATAATTCCATATTTGGGAATAAACAATTTATTCTTTTACGGACATAACACTATCCCTTTTGCCCACAGGCATTCACCACAGGGCGTAGTATTCCAGTAGCAATCCTTGTTTTCCACTGTGCGGTGATAGCACATATCGGGTTCCACACACAATGTACAATCCGGAAATTCAAAATATTTAAATTTATCCCTGAAACCGGCAAACTCCGCATTATTCCATATATCAGCAATAGCATCTTTTTCAATGTTTCCAAATCTATGGTGTATATGCATACGAGGGTTGCCAAAATAATACGCCTGATGTGTATAGGCAAGCTCAGGACAAGGTGAAATGTAACCATGTACATTTATAAACACTGTACCCTTTTCAATGAAAGGGCAACTTCGTAATGTTGACGCATTGCTGCGTGCCATTGTTACAGTTGTGTCATGTGAAAAATATTTCCTTGCCTGTTTTAATCCATCCTTTGTCCCATCAACAGAATAGACAATTGCATTGCTCATTTCACTGGTATATGGAAATACATGGCTAACAATACTATGCTCTGCACCTGCCTGCTTTGCCATAGTTACAATATCAATAACATTATTAACATTGTATTGTGTAACAACAGTTTCAACACCAATGAAAGGCTTTTGTGCTTTCATTGCGTTTTTAGCTTCTTTGAGCATTGTGATTGCCTGCAGTGGAATATGCACATCACTTCCTTTGCGGATGAGTGGTTTAACACCAGCAGGATCATCTATAGATATATATACAGCATCAAGTGGCAAAGAAACAAATAGGGAAGCCAACTGTTGTGTAATTAGCAACCCGTTGGTAACAAGAACTATCGGCACATTCAGTGTACTCAGTTGCTTTAGATGCCACTGTATGTTGGGATTGCACAGAGCCTCGCCAAAGCCAAGAAGCACAATACGCTGCAAGCTTTTTAACTGGCGCAATTGCACAATAATCTTTGCCAGCAAAGGCTTTTTAAGATGAGCTATCGCAAAATTTTTTATGGAATGGCGTACACAGGTTGTACATGATAAATTGCAGGCAGTGGAAAGTTCAATATATACCTGATGTATACCATCAGCCACATATTGCCTTTCCTGCCTGCCCATCCATTCAAAGCGCATACAAATAGCTATGTAAAAGGTGTACTAAAAATATCGTTTTTTAAAAGCCAGTGCCACATTGACAAGGCCAATCAACACAGGCACTTCAACAAGCGGGCCAATAACCGTTGCAAATGCCTGCCCGGAATTTATGCCAAATATGGCAATGGCAACGGCTATTGCCAATTCAAAGTCATTAGATCCAGCCGTAAATGCTACAGCAGTTGTTTTTGCATAATCGCCGGTAATACGCCGTACTATATAAAACGTTACAAACCACATTACAACAAAATATATAAGCATAGGAAATGCAGCAATGAGCACATCCTGCGGCCGTTCAATAATTTTATTCCCCTGCATTGAGAACATAACCACAATGGTAAAAAGCAATGCAACTAATGTAATGGGACTAATCTTTGGAATAAATTGCGTTTCATACCATTGCTTGCCTTTAAGTGCTATTAATCCAAAGCGGGTAATTACTCCGCCTAAAAAAGGAATACCTAAATATATAAACACCGTTTTTGCCGACTCAGCCATTGAAACTGAAATATCAAGCCCCTTCACAAGGCCAAACCAGTTAAGAGCTAAAGTAATAAACAAATAGATATACACTGCATAAAATAAAACCTGGAATACAGCATTGAATGCAACCATTCCCACAGCCAATTCCCTATCACCGCCTGCAAGTTCATTCCACACTATGACCATAGCTATACACCGTGCAAGCCCAACAAGAATAACGCCAATCATATACTCCGGATAATTGCGTAAAAGCAGCACTGCCAAACCAAACATAACAATAGGGCCAACCACCCAGTTCATTAAAAGCGAAACACCAAGCAATTTTTTATTCTGAAAGATTTTTCCCATTTCTTCATATTTAACTTTTGCAAGGGGCGGATACATCATTAAAATAAGCCCAATGGCAATGGCAATGTTGGTTGTCCCTATCTGTAATGTATTAATAAAACCTTTCACACCAGGTAAATAATACCCCATAGCAACACCCAGAGCAATTGCTAAAAAAATCCACAATGTTAAATACCTATCAACAAACGAAAGCTTTTTTGCTACACCTTCAGCCATAGTTATACCTCTTTTATGTAATAATTATTTCACTCCAATGATAATTCTAATTACTGTTCCCTTTATTTTAAAGGTGGTATTAACAATACCGGTTGAGCAGCGTTCCGTACAACATTCCAGCTTACACTACCAATAAAAACATCCTTCACAAGGCTACGGCCTAACGCGCCCATTACTATTAGTGAATAATCCCTATTCCTGGATTCATTAATAATTTCTTCTACAGGTATTCCATATTTCAAAATACAATCAGCTTTTTTTGCGCCTTTTTTCATCAGCCTGTCTTTTAGCATTTCAAGCCTTTCAGTATCAACTGTATTAAATTCATCAAGCTTATGTTTTAAATATTTTTCAATCCTTGTTTTATCCTGTACATGTATAAGCACAACATTTTTTACTCCGCTTTCTACCATCTTTTCAACGTATGTAAAAGCTAAATCAGCGGTGTCAGAAAAATCCGTTGCAAAAAGCAAAGGCTTATCAATATCAATACAAGAAGCGTAGCATACGGGCATTGTCTTGTCATCAGAACGCAAACGGACAACAAGAAGGGGTTTTGAAATATCATGTAATATTTTGTGCGCCGTCCCACCTATTGCAACATCAAATGCTAAGCTGCGTCCATGGGTTCCAATTACAACCATTGATACATTTTCTTTTTTAGCTAATTTCCATAGTTCATATGACGCCCCATCATTTGCAATATGCACTGATACAGAATATCCATAGCTTTCAAGCATTGCTTTTTGTTTTTGCAATAACGGTTCGGCTTCTTTTATAAGCGAATACCGTAAATCTTCAATGTACTTAATGCCCAATGCATGAAATAAGATTATTTCTTTTGTTCCATACACTTTTAAGTCTTTAATACACTCAATGACACGACTAGATGCTTCTGAAATGTCCGAAGCTACGATAACTCTGCTGAACATAGCTGCCTCCTCTTAGTATTATGCAATAATTATGGTAAACATGTAACCTAAATATAATGCTATTTACACCTTTTATTTACAACCGACTCATGGGTTATTGCATTAGTAATTTTTTCAATGTCATTCTTAAATAGCTCATCAAGGCCAAAAGCATTTTTTAAATAATTAATAAGCAATGTATTCCTATCAATAAAATCTTCATCAATTTTATAATAAACCCATTGACCCTGTTTTCTTTGATGTAATATCCCAGCCATTGTAAGTTTTGCCAGGTGATGCGAAATATTGGTTTGTGTAGTTTGTATTATATCTTCAATTTCACATACACATAATTCTTTGTACAAAAGCAGATTAATAATACGTAGCCTGTTTTTATCAGATAACAATTTAAATAATCTATCAATTTGTATTTGTACATTCATAACAATAGCACCATTTACACTATTCATTTCTTATCCCTTGCAATACGTTACAATATTCTTGTCGTACTATATTCATTATAAATAACTATTATAGATCATAGTAGTAATATTTAACCGCAACATCCGCCACCAGGTGTACATCCACTTCGGTATCCTGAACTACTACCACTTTTGCCACTGACAAGCGAAATGCCCGAAAATACCTGTTTAACATTTTCGCTGCCACAAATACGACATGTTATCACATGGCCTTTTTCCTTTTCAGCAATTGTCATAAAAACTGTAAATTTTGATTCACAGTCTTTGCAAATATATTCATAAAATATTTCTATTTTCATTATTGTAACTCCTGTATCATTTTTAAATATGAATATATGAACATCTATTCATATAATTATGAAAAA
>Ga0308390_1002360_pt1 | contig 11529 bp, 10 predicted proteins | sample Hotspr2Sample149_FD_202358 | JGI IMG/M metagenome (GOLD analysis project Ga0308390, IMG submission 202358) | Hot spring phototrophic mat microbial communities from Mushroom Spring, Yellowstone National Park, Wyoming, United States - 20040719_149 ...
CTCAGCCATACATGGTTGCCTGTATGACCCAATGGCTGGATCCGGCACCAGACCAGCATGTTCTGGAAATCGGAGCGGGTTCCGGATACCAGACGGCCGTCCTGGGGGAATGCGGATGCCGGGTAATCGCCATCGAGCGGATTCCAGCGCTTGCAGTAAACGCTTCCGCCCGGCTGAAAGCCCTGGGCTATGACCAAGCAACCGTAATCATCGCGGATGGATCTATTCCCAGCGTGAAAGATGCGGTTTTTGACCGGATTCTGATTGCCGCGGCCTGTCCGGAAATTCCCTGGAACCTTGCGGAAACATTGAAAGAAAGCGGAATTTTGGTCGCTCCCGTTGGCGGCCAGGACGAACAGCGCCTCCTCATCCTTCAGCGGCCCCCGGACGGGCGTTGGCAGCAACAGTGGGACACGCTGTGTCGTTTTGTGCCTCTTATCGGCCGGCACGGCTGGCCCGAAGATCGTCGGTAAAGTATGGCTGATTTAAGGTTTTCGCGGGTATATACTCTAAAAAAGGCAGACCCCGAGGAATTTTCTTCTTCTTAAGATATTGAAATGAAATAAGTTATAAATGGGAAATGTTGGCATTTTTTTTGCGTATCACGAAGCCGTGCGTCCCAATTCGAAAAATATGCTGTTTCTGATCCTGTCTGCGGTATGCGCTACATTCATCGGTCTGGCCGACCAGCCGGAAATCCGGATAACCGTTTTTCCGGCAGAAACGGGTTCCATAGGAAGCCAGATCGAAATCCAATACACCCTTTCCGGTATTGCCTCAGAGGATGACCGGGTGATGCTCCCCCCTGTCTGGCAGAAGACAAATGGACTGGAATTTCTTGGCTGGGAACAGCGTGTTTCGTCAACCCGGAATTCAAAGGAAGTTACCTGGATCGCGAAAATCCGGGTTCTCGATGCGGGGCCGCTGACGGTGCCGTCGCTTGAGTTCCGGACATACGCTGCAGGGGATCTGCCGGCCGGTATCGTATCGTTGGCCGGAGCATCTCCTTTGACGGTGACAGCCGCCCCCGTCACGATCTATGGGCGAAATCCGGGGAAAATCTCAGTTCTGGCCGGATTGATCGTCCTGATCGGTCTGTTGGCTGGCGGCCTGGCCGGATACGGGGTTTATCGGCGGCGGTCCCAGGCGCGAAAACACGAAGATACCGGCCTGTCTTCCATCCAGGAACGCTGGCATCAGGCCCGTCGTCTCCGCCTTGACGGTGATGCCTATGGCGCGTTGAAGGCCCTGCTGGCCCTGTGCGGAGAAGCGGGAGGCCCCCGGGAACTGATCGACGCACTGGACGCCGCGGCGAGGGATGCCGGTTTCCGGGGTAAGATTCCGGATCCTGACACCTTCGAAAGCCTTTTCCGACGGGTGGAAAAGGTTATCCAGGAACGTATGGCAGGTGCGGACCACGCGCCGAAACCGACAGGAAGCCCTGAATGAACACTGTGAATGTTGATGAAATCCGCAGGGATGTGGAACGCAAAGCCGAATCCATCAACCGGCTGCGAACGGCCATAGCGGATGTCGTGGTCGGTCAGCGGTATATGATCGACCGGCTGCTGGTGGGACTGCTCGCAAATGGCCATGTCCTGATCGAAGGTCTGCCCGGTCTGGCCAAAACCACTGCGGTCAACGCGCTGGCCCGGGCGATGAACTGTGTATTCAGAAGAATTCAGTTCACGCCGGATCTGTTGCCCGCCGATCTGACCGGCACGCAGATCTACCTGCCCCGGGAAGGGGAATTCACCGTCAAAAAAGGCCCCATTTTCGGCAACATTATTCTGGCGGACGAAATCAACCGGGCTCCTGCCAAAGTGCAAAGCGCCCTGCTCGAGGCGATGCAGGAACGCCAGGTCACCATCGGCGAACAGACTTTCCCGCTGCCGGAACCGTTCATGGTGCTGGCCACCCAGAACCCGATCGAACAGGAGGGAACCTATCCCTTGCCCGAAGCTCAACTGGACCGCTTTATGCTGAAACTGCGGATCACCTATCCAAACAAAAAAGAAGAGCGGGAGATCATGGACCGGGTAAATCTGCTTCACGCCCCGGAAATCCGGCCGGTTGTGCAGCCCGCGGAAATCATTGAAGCCCGGGAACTGGTCAACCGCATCTACGTGGATGACAAGGCCAAAAACTACATTGTCGATATAGTCTGCGCGACACGGGATCCGGAAGCCTACGGTCTGCCGTTGAAATCGCTGATTGAATACGGGGCTTCCCCGCGGGCCACGATCTACCTTCAGCAGGCCGCCAGAGCAATGGCTTTCCTTCAGGGAGAGGGAAATGTGTTCCCCAACGATATCAAACAGGTGGCCCCGGATGTGCTGCGTCACCGGGTGAAACCTACCTATGAGGCGGAAGCGGAAAACATCACTTCCGAAGAGATTATCCGCCGGATTCTCGAATCCGTGCCGGTACCCTGACAGCAGGTAATCGGGGTAGGAGGTCTGATGGCCACATCACCGGAAATAACACCGCAGTTATCCACCGAACTGATGAGTCAGATCCGCCGCATCCAGATACGGGCGAAGCGGCTGGTGGAAGAGGCTTTTCTGGGTCAATATGTCAGTGTCTTCCGCGGTCAGGGCATGGAGTTCAGGGAGGTTCGGCAGTATGTGCCTGGCGATGACGTCCGAAACATCGACTGGAACGTGACCGCAAGAACCGGCATCCCGCACGTGAAGGTCATGAGCGAAGAACGGGAACTGACCGTCATGCTGGCCCTGGACCTGAGCGGTTCGGGCTGGTTCGGAAGCGGTTCCCGCACCAAAAATGAAGTGGCCGCGGAAATCTGCGGTGCTTTGGCTTTCACAGCCATCCGCAACAACGACCGGGTTGGCCTGATAATTTTTACGGATGAAGTAGAACTCTACCTGCGTCCGGACAAAGGCACAAAACACGTTCTGCGGGTGATTCGGGAAGCGTTGTGTTTCCGGCCAGTTCGGAAGGGCACCCGCATCGAAACCGCTCTGCGGGCGCTGAACCATCTGCTGCCCAGGCGGGCGGTTGTTTTCCTGGTCTCCGATTTTATGGATTCCGGTTATGAGCGCATGCTGCGGGTCACCGCCCGAAAACATGACCTTATCGCGATAACCCTGACAGATCCCCGGGAAATGTCCATGCCCGATGTGGGACCGGTATGGCTGGAAGACGCCGAAACCGGGAAGCGTCTTCTGGTGAATACCTCCAGTGCACGGGTCCGACGGGACTATGAACAGGCGGCCCTGCGGCGCATGGAACTTCGGGACACGATCCTGCGGGACGCCGGAGTGGATCTTGTACATGTGTACACAGACCGCCCATGGGTACCGGAAATCTATCGGTTCTTCAAACTGCGTGAGCGCCGCCTGCGATGAAGCGGATTCATTCAGAGACAGGCCATCGAATGGGGATGAGGCTCGTGGCCGCGGGATGCCTCCTAAGCCTGATCCTCTCCTGTCGCGGTTTTGGTGCCGAGACACCGCCCGCCGATCCTGAATTGTCCCTGCGGATCATACCGGGATCGGCGCCTTTTCATCAGGACGCTTATTACATGCTGAGTGTTTCCGGAGCGGCGGCATCTGATATTTCCTGGCCGGATTTTCCGGAACACCTGGACGACCTGCTGATTGAAGCCGTACCGGCCGCCGATATACCGTCGGCGCTGCTCACGGCTCCCGATACGCCTGTCAAAGTCTATCGACTGACCGCACTGAAATCCGGTGTGTGGAAACTGCCGGCCAGAACCCTGAAACTGAAACAGGACGGACAGGAAATATCCCTTACCGTGCCATCCATTCTGTACGAGGCCCAGCCGCTGCCGGAAGGTACCATGCCTAAAATCGATGATTTAGAGGATCCGGTTTCTCCGGTGTCTCTGCTCCGGAGCAAATTCCGGTGGTGGATCGGGCTGGTTGGGCTGGCCGCGGTCGCGATGATCGCGTTCTTCCTGTGGTATTACCGTACTGCCGCGCGCAAGCCAGTTCCTGCCGCGCCAATGCTGCCGCCCTGGGAAACGGCTTTGCGCCGGCTGGAAGAACTGCGGCGGCGGAACTGGCCGATACTGGGCAAAGTCGAACTCTACTATGTGGACCTCTCTGCCATTTTGCGGTATTACATCCAGGACCGGTTTGGCATTAACGCTCCGGACATGACCACTCAGGAATGTGTGGAAGCCATGCGATCGGCCGGTCTGGACAGCACAGGTATTCAGAAACTGGAGGACCTCCTGCGACACTTCGACCGGGTGAAATTCGCTGGACTGGTTCCCGGTGTTCCGGAAATGGAAGCCCGACTCGAAGCCGCCGCCGAGTTCGTCCGGCAGACCATCCCTGACCAGCAGACCGAGCCGGCAGCACCCGGCAAACCGGAGAAGGAGGATCTATGACCAGCCTGCTTCACTGGTTTTCCGTGGAAGCCTTCACCTATCCCAGGATGTTTTGGCTGATACTTCCCGTAGTTGGGCTGCTGATATGGGAACTGTTGGACCGCCGGGCTGTCGGACTGAAGTTCAGTGCTGTGGACACCGTTTCGCAAACCGCGCCCAGGCCGGTCCGGGGACGGTGGATTCCGCCGGCAGGCCGGGCTATCGGGCTGGTATGCCTGATCATTGCGCTTGCCGGACCTCAGGCGGACCGTCATCTTTTGCGGGACCGCGCGAACGTGGTAGACATCATGCTGTGCCTGGACGTATCCGGCAGTATGCGGCAGCCGGATTTTATCTACCAGGGTAGGCCCGTGCCGCGCCTGGCCATAGCCAAAGAAGCTATCCGCCAGTTTATCGAGAACCGCCGGAAGCAGACTGGTGAGCGGTTTGGCTTAGACCGTATCGGACTGGTGCTTTTCTCCGGTGTCGCGTGGACCGCCTGTCCGCTTACCCTGGACTACGACATCCTGCTGCGCGAAGTGGAAAACGCTACCTATGCTCCGGAGAATAAGCAGGGGACTGCTATCGGTTCCGCACTGGGACTGGCCGCGCAGCGTCTTTCCAAGTCTGAAGCCCGTTCCAAGGTGATTATCCTGCTGTCCGACGGTAACAACAACCGAGGACAGATCTCACCGCTTGCCGCGGCAAAGGTGGCAGGGGAGATGGGAATACGGGTGTATCCCATCGGCGCGGGATCCCCGGATCGGGTCGTAATGTCGCAAGGATTAGTGCCCGTCCAGAACGAGGCCATCGATGAGAACCTATTGCGTAAAATCGCCGGTGCCACGGGGGGTAAATACTACCTGGCCACGGATACGGAGGCTCTGCTGCAGGCCTACGCGGAAATCAGCAAACTGGAAACGACCGAAGTTGAAACTGAAGACATTTATGATTACCGGGAAAATGCCGTGCCTTACATGCTGACGGGTATGCTGTGTATCCTGCTCGCGGCCGCGGCGCGCCGGTTCATGCTGGAGAGCATCCCATGAACGGCGGTATCAGTTTTTCCTTTCCATTCAACAGCGCCATCGCGGGATGGGGCATACTGCTACTGGCCGCCGGAGCGGTAATCCTGGCATGGCGGATGGCAGAACGCCGCCGCCGGTCCAGACTGATCCGTTTCGCAATGGATCCCGTGCTGGCTACCCTGTATCCGCGCGTGACGGACCGTCTGCGTCAGCCGCTGATGTATCTCCTCCTGATCGGAGTGGTTTTTGGAATTGTCGCTCTGTATCAGCCCCGCTGGGGATCGGGCTGGCAGAAAATCCTGCGGACCAGTCGGGACATCCTGATCGTGCTGGATGTGTCGGAAAGCATGAACGCGGCATCTCCGTTTCCGTCCAGATTGGCACGGGCCAGACAGAAAATAGAACTGCTCATGGACCGGTGCCCCGGTGACCGCTTCGGACTGGTGGTTTTTTCCGGAGAAGCCGCTCTGCTTGCCCCCCTTACGCTGGACCGGAACTACGTGCGGTCCGTGCTTCGTTCCGTGGACACAGACACCCTCAATGTGGAAGGTACCAATTTCGCGGCGGCGCTTCGGGAGGTTGTCCAAGTATTTGAAGAAGACGCCCAAAAAACCGGCGCAGCTGAACGTTACGCCCGAGTCGCGGTCTTCTTTTCTGACGGAGAACAGACGGCCGAAAATCCTGAGGAAAATATCAAAAAAGTCGGAGAGTGGGCATCCGTGTTTTTTGTCGGGATCGGTTCTCCGGACGGTGCTGTGGTCCGATATCCCCAGTGGATGAACCGGTATATGCCGATTCCGGAAAACCGCCAGACCCATGTGGCCGGACTGGATGAAAAACTGATGACCCATCTTGCCGAGGCCGGCAGAGGCGTTTACGTACGTATGACCGCCGATGATCAGGATATTCGTTTTATTACCAGCGAACTGGAACAGTTAAAGGGACGAAGTCAGCAGGAGGCACTGCGGGCATCCAGGATCAACCGCTACCGCTGGCCGCTGGCCGTCGCCTTTGTGTGTTTTCTGCTTGAGGGTGTGTGGCTGAGCAGTATGCCAGTGCTAACCGCGCGTCTCAGCCGGAGGGTTTCAGGATGATGGTGAATAACGCGCAGCACACATACCTGTTCCGCCCAAGGATCATCCTGGTGTTTCCGGCCGTCGCCCTGATGGCTCTGTGGGCCGTGCCGGCCGGTTTCGCAGCCGGTTTATCCGGCAGTATCCAACAGGTCGAGTCGATTATGCGGGAGGGCAATTATGACCGCGCGCTGGAATCAGCGAGGGAACTCGAAACGGAATATCCGGATGACCCGCTTCCCGCTTATTGCGCGGGCATGGCCTGTTACCGGAAAGGCCGACAGCAGGAATCCGCTGATGCCAAAGAGGAAGCCGCCGGCAGTTATGCTGAAGCCGCCCGTTTTTTCAGCCAGGCAGCCAGCCGAAAAACCGACGATATGAAACTGAAGCGGGAAATACTGTTCGCGGCGGCGGCCGCGCAAACCTGCCGGGGAACGGTCCTTGGAGATTTGGAGCGTTATGATGAAGCGGCCGCGGCCATGCGCGATGCCCTGAGACTGTATGAACTAACAGACCAGGACCCGCGGGTGGAAAAGGGCCGGACTTACGCGGCCGTAAAACTCCGGGAATACCTTTCCAAAACCAGAGAAAAACAACAGCAGCAACAGCAGAAAAACCAGCAGTCCCCCGAACAGGCCGGGCTGATCATGGAGGCCGTGACGGAATTGCCGCGGAAACAGGTGGTTGTGGACAAAAACGCGGCCGTGCTTCAGGATCAGACGGACGCAGCTCATGGAACGCAGTGATATGGGCGTGAAACAAGCAGGGTTGTGGATCGGCATCATGACCGCCGTGATCTTGGCCGCCGGAGCTCAAGACCAGTCCGGTCAGCCTCTGCCGCCTGCCGCCGCCCCCGGAAATGAACCGGAAAGCAGGACGGTATATGTGCATATCTGGTCCGGGTCCGGTCAACGGAATGGAGACCACATCCAAATTCTCCCGGATGCGGCATCCGCGGAAAGCATTCTTCCGTTATTGCGGGATCTGCCCTATGGAACCCTGCAGTTGCTGGACACTTTTACCATCGGGGAAAATGAATCTTCGGTGGACCGGCCGCTGCCTGACGGAATCCAATTTCAGTACAAGCGGAACATTGAAAGTACAGGGCCCTTAACCGCTTTGATACGGGTTCAGGTGCCATCCCCCGATAAAGATGGAAAATTGCTGGACGCCATCCGTTCCACGGTCCGACTGGACGCCGGCCAGGGCGTTCTGTTGCGGGGGATTCCCCGTGGATCGGATGAACTGCTTGTTCTGGTCAGCCGGCCATCCTCCGGGTCAAATGAGCCACAGAGCGGAGATAATCAGCAGCAACGGGAACAACAGAAAGAAAACCAATCCCCGGATCAGCAGCAGCCTTCCGAGTCCCAGGAAAACCAGCAGTCCAGCCAGCCGCAGGACCAGAAACCATCCGAACAGGAAAAGCAGAACCAGAATCAAAACAGCCCTTCCTCGGATCAGATGGATCAGGAGCAGACATCCGAATCGCAACAGGATCGGCAGAATGAGAACAAACAACCGGAAAATGAAGGGTCCATGGAAAATATCAGAGGACTGCTGAACGCCCTGGAAGAGGCCGACCAACAGGAACGTAAAGAACAACTCCGGCAGTTGCGCAACCGCGTGGAAGTGCAGGGAGACTGGTGGTAATGACCAACCGGTGGATATGGTTGCTGGTCGCGGCTTTCCTGCCGGCATGGCAGGCTGTCGCAGTATGCAACGTCTCCGCGCAGGTGTCATCCTCGAGAATCTATCCGGGACAGACCGTGCAGTTGACTATCCAGGCTTCAGGCACGAATGTGAATGAACCCAATCTTTCTGTGCTTGAGGAAGCGGGGTGGCAGATCGTCGGCGGTCCCGCTATTGGCCGGAGTTTCCAGGTCGTGGTCATTAACGGTCAGATGACCCAGACCCAAACGCTCACATGGACCTACTCCCTGCGTACCGATCAGCAGGGACAACTCCAAATTCCTGCGATTCCCATCACAGTCGACGAACAGCAGTGTGTCACCAATCCGCTGACCGTGACGGTCAGCCACAGTCCACCATCGCCGGATCAGAAGGGGGGAAGTCCGCAGCGCGATGGTCAGCCAACGATCGAAGATCTGGCTTTCGTGTCCATGAAAGTGGATCGGAACCGGGTTTTTCAGGGTGAGCGACTCGTAATGACCCTTTCGGTCTACGTCCTGGACCGGATGGGCGTGGATATCGAAATACCCCGGAATCTGCCTCTGCCCGATCTCGGAGACTTCCTGCAGGGGCCGCAGAACCGTACTGTCGACCGGGAAACGGTTCGGGGACTTCCTTACCGTGTGCAGCGACTTGAGCAGGTCCTGTATCCGGTCCAGGCCGGCGCGCTGACCATTCCGGCGTGGAGTTGGCAGGGGCGGGTGTACTGGCCGGACCGCAGTCTGTTCGGACAGTCCAGTGCCGTGCGGGATTTCTACGCCCCGCCTGTCACGGTAAGTGTGGAGCCGTTGCCACCCGCCCCGCCGGAGTTTTCCGGAGCCGTCGGCTCTTATCGTCTGGATGCCGTATTTCCCCGGGAAACCCTGACCGTCGGCACACCGGTCCAATGGGCCATTACCGTGACCGGTACCGGAAATCCAGACACCGTTTCACCGCCTAAAATCCCACCGCTACCCTGGGCCCATCTCACAGGACCCGAGATTGATCTGCAGGGACCGGATGGCGGCGAACAGACCAAAATATTCACATATCAACTGACACCGCTGGTTTCCGGAGAACAGGAATTGCCGGCGATCCAATATGTGTTTTTCGCGCCGCCTCTGAAACAGTACAAAACGCTGCAGGTTCCGGCAAAAAAGATTACTGTATTGCCCGACACGGGTGGGAGTGCCGGTCAGACTTCCTCGCTGGTGGCCTACGGCGGCTCTGCTTCGGCCTCCCGCCAGCAGGTGGAGGAAATGCCAGTGGTCATCCCCCTGGTCAAGGAACCGCCCGCCGCGTTGACCGCGCGCTCTTTTCCCCGGCAAATCCGAATCGCCCTGGCGGGGGGCGCGGTGGTTATCCCGCCGATACTGTGGAGCGCCCTACTCGCTGTTTCCATCCGGAAGAAACGGTTGATGACTGATCGGGCCTACGCCCGGAAAGTACGGGCATTGAACCGTTTTAAGGACCGCTTGGATGAGGCCGCTAGGAATGATGATCCGGGAGGATACGTTTACCGGGCGCTGGCGGATCTGGTCAGCGATCTGACCAACGCTCGGGAAGAAAGTCTGACGACCGAGGAAGTCATCGCCCTGCTCCAGGGTAGAGTGGAGGATGAAATCCTCCAAAGGGTGGAAATGCTGCTTCGGAAGTGCGAACGGGCCCGCTACAGCGGTCGGGATCTGTCCGGGGATGAAATCCGCGCGCTGCGCGACGCAGCATCGGAACTGGCCGGTATCCTCATGGAGGCCTTGCGATGACGATCTTCCGTATAGGATATGTCCTGATGTTGCTGTTTCCTTCGTTGACCGCGTGGTCCGGAGTGGAAGAAGAACTCTGGAAAAAAGCTGTGACAGAAGCGGAAGCGGGACAGTATGAACAGGCAATCGCGGATTTTACCCGTCTCGCTGAGAATGGCCTCCTGGTTCCGGAACTTTACCAGAACCTGGCCGCGTGTTATCAGCGCTCCGGGCAAAGCGGTCGGGCAATAGCCTGTCTGGAATTCGCTTTACGCCAGCACCCTGCCGAGGGGGAAGCGGTTGTGGCCATGCTCAGCGGACTTCTCCGGGCTCTCGACCGGCAATTGCCTCGTCCCAGCGCGGGTGGCTGGCGCGAAGCCCTGTTCTTCTGGGTAGACCGGGTTTCACCAACGCTGCTGGTGGGGGGATTTCTGGGACTCTGGTTCATGGGATGGGGTACACTCGCGTTACGGATGAAATATCCCCGAAAAGGAATCTCAGTTGTCGGCAGCAGCATGCTGATGCTGGCCATGTACGCAGGTATAGCCTGGTGGGAAAAAACACATCCGGTACCCATCGGTGTGGCCGTGCAGGCGGAGGTACCCGTCTTTTTCGGTAAAAACGCGGACGATGTGCCGCGTTTTACGCTGCTGGAAGGTGACCGTGTGGCCGTTACCGCTATGGAGGATTCGTGGCTGAAGATTTACACGGCAGACGGGAAAACGGGCTGGACCCGCACTGGCGGCATGGCCCTTGTCGCCGGAGAACTGAAATTCCCGCCGGACAAAAACCCATTGACCACGGAATCAGGGGTATGAGTGAACATACACTGGCATCCCTTCAAACCATGGCAAGGGAAGATCCGTCCGCTTTTCAGGCGCTGCCTCGCGGCTCTGTCCTGGAGGTAACCAGAACATATTTCCAGAATCAGCGGACGCGGATCCGCGAAGTCCACGAACAGGGGGGATCTGGACGGAAAATTCTCCGGATGTGCACCGATCTTTGCGACGAGATTGTCCGGGCGGCCGTAACATTTGGACTGGCTTCCGTGAGTAATCCGGACGTACTGCTCTCCCGGGTAGCGGTGTGCGCCCTGGGTGGCTACGGACGGGGTGAGATGAGTCCTGGATCCGATTTGGATGTCGCGCTGCTGTACGACGGATCGTCCCATTCCGACCTGACCACGCTCAATGCTTTTCTGACGCCTTTCTTCTGGGATATCGGTCTTCATTCCGGGTATTCATTCCATGAAGTGAACGACTGTGTGGCGCTATGCGGTGAAGATCCGCGCGTCTACACCAGTTATCTGCAATCCCGCGTGATCCTGGGCGATCCGGCTACTCTGGGGCGGCTGAAACTCCTCTTAAGTGGCATGGATGGGGAAACGCGGGAACGGGTTATGAAGCACGTTCGGTCCCGGGAATCCATCGAAAATCTGCCGCTGGAATATCGAGACCTGTTCGCGCTGGAACCCGATGTGAAAGAAAATGCCGGCGGACTCCGGGATTTCCATTCCGGACTGTGGATGGTGATGATCAGCCGGCGCCTCAAATCCCTCAATGAACTGCTGGAACTGGGCCTGATCGACGCCTCCGAGCATCTGGGCCTGCTGGATGCGCTGGACTTCATCTGGCGGGTCCGCAACGAAATGCATTTCACCA
>Ga0308390_1002364_pt1 | contig 11519 bp, 11 predicted proteins | sample Hotspr2Sample149_FD_202358 | JGI IMG/M metagenome (GOLD analysis project Ga0308390, IMG submission 202358) | Hot spring phototrophic mat microbial communities from Mushroom Spring, Yellowstone National Park, Wyoming, United States - 20040719_149 ...
AACGCCCGGGCCACCAGTGCGGGATTGAAAATATTCATCCCCGTCCCGCCAAAGGCTTCTTTTCCGATAAGCACCGCAAAGGCGGTGGCCAGCGCCACCTGCCAGAGCGGAATGGTCGGCGGCAGAATCAGCGGAATCAGAAACCCCGTCACGAAGAAGCCTTCGTTAACCTCATGTTTTCGGATGGCCGCGACGGCCACCTCAATGGTGCCGCCCACCGCAAAGGCCGTGATCAGAATGGGAAAGAAATACAGAGCGCCGTGAAAAATGCAGGCGAAGGCACTGGATGGATCATAGCCGATGCCCAGCGCGTCAATGATCGCCCCGCGCCAGCCCTCCGCGTGCGCGCCCGCCCGGTGAAGAATGGCATTGGCCTGGTATCCTGTGTTCCACAGCCCCATGATGATCGGCGGGATCATGGCAATCACCACAGAGAACATCAGCCGTTTGAGATCCAGCGCATCCCGGACATGGGAAGGTTCCCGGGTCACTTTGCCGGGCGTGAACAGAAACGTATCGATGGCCTCATACAGGGGATAAGCTTTTTCAAAAGGCCCGCCCTTTTCGAACAGAGGCTTAGGTTTGTCCATCAGGGTACGCAGAAAACGCATGGTCTCACCCTTCTTTCTCGATGAGATCGAGGGTTTCACGGAGTTGTCTGCCGAAGTCCTCTTTGCTGGGAGACACGAACGTGCACAGGGAAACGTCCTCTTCATCCAGTTCCAGAACACCAAGCGCTTCAGCGCGCTCGGTATCCTTGACGGCTATGGCCCGTAACAGAAAAGTGGGGAGAATATCCATGGGCCAGACGCGTTCGAAAAGGCCAATGGGGACCATCGCCCGCACATCGCCGTTGGTACTGGTGGTTAACGCAAACCGCTTTCCCGGAAACAGTTTCGAGAAAAAAATCCGGGCAACCGAGAACTTGTCGAAGCCCGGGGCAAGCCAGCCCATGAATTCCCGCTCACGTCCTTCACGCAGCACGCTGATTATGTTGTGCCGGCGTCCCAGCCAGCCCAGTTGCGGACCCATGGCGGTACGGCCGCAGAATACGGAACCCGAAATCACCCGATGCTCGCCGTCAGTCAGTTCACCGGCGGTGAGTTCATCCAGCGAGGCGCCCAGGCGGGTCCGCAGAAGCCGGGGCCGTTTCACGGAAGGACCGGCCAGCGACACGATACGCCGTCCGTCGATGCGTCCCGTGCGAAAGAGAAATCCCACGTCCAGCAGATCCTGCAGTCCGATCACCCAGACCGTTCGGTTTCGGTTAACCGGCATCAGACGGTTGATATGCACCCCCGCCGTGCCGCTTGGGTGGGGGCCTTTGAAATCCTCCACCCGCACCCGGTCGATGGCCCGAGGCGCAAAAGAAACGCCCGCCGACCGGCAGAAGAACACCGGCCCGGATGTCAGACGGGTCATCACGAACCCCCCCATGTCGAGGTCTTCCTGACGGCCGTCGAATACCTTGTCCATGGGTGGAGCCAACGGATGGGTGTCGGAAGCGGTGATGAAAATGGCGGCGGGCTCAGCGTTCAGCGTGGGCGTTTTGCTGAAAGGCCGGGTCAGAAAAGCCGGCCACAGCCCCGACTCTGCCAGCAGGGCCCGAACAGCTTCACCGGACCAGGTTTCAGGTTTGCCTGCCCGGATGTTGTCCCATGCGGAAAAAGGAAAAAAATCCGTTTCATCCGGTTTACCCTGCCGTTCGCGGTCATTGAGTTCGATGACGATGGACAGCAACCGGCGGCGCTCACCACGGTGTACCCCGACTACGGTTCCCGCGGCCGGTGACGTGTGGATCACGCCGGCAAACCGTTTATCCGCGACGATTGGCTGGCCGCGGGTGACGGTGTCTCCTTCGCTGACGAGCACGGATGGCTTGAGTCCGAGATAATCCTCCGCAATCCACGCGACCTGGGAGACCGGCCGGGCATTTTCCAGTACCGGCTCCGGACTTCCCGCGATCGGAAGATCAAGCCCGCGTTTTATGAGATGAGTCGCCATATCGCTTGGGTATCCCTGCCTGGGGCTTCGTCAATCCGTCGCTCCCGTCTCTCCCTTCAATCGAGAATTAACTCTTTAATTTCCGGAACTATTCCTCGATTAGCGTATGCATTATGACAACAATTTATGGACAAAATCAAACCGTCTGCTTTGTTTCATAATCCGCATTTTTCGAGAAAAAGGCTGACGAGAGGCCGACAGCACATAGGGATGGGAAACGGCGCGTGCAGCGATTAGGGTGTGAAGGATATGGCGTCAAACTCCCGGTTTTCTTCGTCCACCGCCACGCAGTCCATGCGATCCCGCGATACCTTCACGAGCCAGAAATGCGCGGTGGACTGGGCTTTTTCCATATACCACGCGTCGCCGTTTTTGATTTCTCGGGGTTCCCGGCCGAAACAGCCGTCTCCCAGATAGGTGATTCCGTTCGGATCTACCACTCCGGCCTTTATCGGTTTTGTCCGTTTGAAAGTGTGGTCATGGTGTTCGAAAGCCACCCGGACGTTCGCCGATTCAAAAAGAGGCATCCAATATGTTCGGCCCTTCGCGGAAAGTTCACCTTCAAACTCGCGATGACTTGGGTAGAAAGGCACGTGATACACCGGAATAATCCATGGAATGGTAGCGGCTGATTCCAGGTGGGTTTTCAGCCATTCCACCTGGTCCTCGTGCGCGGCAATATGACCGGAATCAAGAATGACGAATCGAGCCAGCGAACCGATATCCCGGCAGAACCAGGTTTTTCCTTCCTGAGGGTAATAGCCGAAAAAGAAGGGAGCGCGTTTTTCGATGGGCTCCGAGGACGGCAATTTATTAACTTCATGATTCCCAATGGCAAGTACCATCGGGATCAGTCGGCCGGCGGAATCGGTCATCTCATCAAGCCAGATATCCAGCCACATGTCGCAGACTCGGAAATTGCGAGGTTCTCCATTTTCATAGTGAATGTCGCCGCCAATCACTACAAAGTCGGGATCCCGTGCAGCGGCAACTTTGACGAGATTTCGGGTACGTGGTCCAGGACCCATGTCGCCACCGATCACGAATGTAAAAGGCGTATCATCAGAGGTCAGCGTGCGGAAACGGTACTCCCCTCTGGAAAATTTTTTGCCGTCCCCAAAGATGAAGTAATAATCCGTATCAGCCTGCAGGCCTGTCAGTTGAACAGAATGAATCCAACGGGGTTCAGACATGTTTTCGATCGTATGACTTTGGCCGGTTGCGCGGAGCGGATATTTTTTAACTGCGGCGTTTGCAGGGACAGTTCCGTAACAGATCTCAACATTTTTAAGAGGTTTATCGGTCTGCCAGTTAATCGTTACCGCATGGGCGGGATTTCCCTGCCAAGTCAGATAGGGACGGTTGAGCACCTGAATACCCAGTTTGGGATCCTGTTCCGCGCAATACGCGTAACCGAACAGCATCACCAGAGAGAGCAGGAAGACCATACCTTGGGGAAAAAGCGTTCCCCAGATATAAAAACCTCGACGGCTGTTCATGATGACTCCTTTTGGGGTAGGGCTGTCTGTCAGTTGCCGACGATAGAGGACAGTTGGAAAATCGGCATGAAAAGGCCCATGACAATACCGCCCACCACGATACCCATGATACCGATAAGCATGGGTTCGATAAGGCTGGTCAGGGCATCCACCGTGGCCTTGACTTCAGAATCGTAGAAATCAGAAATTTTGGCAAGCATACCTTCCAGCGCGCCGGTTTTTTCGCCAACGCCGATCATACGGGTTACCATGGCGGGGAAGACCTGTGCTTTGGCCAGCGGTTCGGCCAGAGTTTCGCCGTTCCGGACTGCCTCGGCGGCTTCCCGGATGGCTTTGGCATACACTTCATTTCCAGCGGTGCGCTCGACGATTTCCATGGCCTGCAGGATGGATACCCCGCTCCGGGTAAGGGTACTCAGGGTCCGTGCGAATCGACTGATGGCCACTTTGCGCATCAGCGGCCCGAAAATGGGCAGACGGAGTTTTAAACTGTCCAGTGTGTATTTACCCGTTGCGGTTGAACCGTAAATACGCAGGAAAGCCACCGTGCCAATGATGGTTCCCAGGGCAATGCCCCAGAACGTCATGGTACGCATCGCGTTACTGGCATTGATAAGCATCTGCGTGGGAGCGGGCAGGGCTTTGCCGAAACTGTTGAAGATTTCGGCGAACTGGGGCACCACGAAGATAATCAGACCAGCCGCGATCAGAATAATCATGCTGAACGCCACCACGGGATAGGTCATGGCGGAACGGATACGCCGCTTGAGTTCCTCGCTGGCTTCCAGGTAATCCGCCAACTGCAGCAATACCCCGTCGAGATCACCACTGGCTTCACCCGCCTGAACCATGGATACGTAAATGTCTGGAAACGCGCGGTTGAAAAGTTTGAGGGAATTAGAAAAAGTTTCGCCCGCTTCCACGTTTTGACCAATGGCAGAAATGATTTTGGCAAATCTGGGATCTTCAGTCTGCTCGGCCAGAATATCCAGGCCCTGCATCAGCGGAAGGCCGGCACTGACGATGGTGGATAACTGACGGGTGAAGACCAGTAGATCCTGTCCCCGTACCCGCCGATTGAGACGAGCCTGTTGGGTACGGGTTCCCAGTCCTCGGCTTTCCACGAGTTTTTCGGGTTCCAGTCCCATGCGGGTCAACTGCGCCATGGCGGCATCCCGGTTTTCCGCGGTGACAGATCCCCGACGGATGAGCCCATTTTTTGTCCTGGCGGTGTACGTGAACGTCGGCATTGTATCACCCTCGGTTAAGCGTTCCGGTCAGTCACAACCCACAAGGTTAGTATACCCTGTCAATGAAAAAACCGGCAACCTTCATTTTTATGCCCGGCGAAGGACAGGTGCGGGTAGAAATGCAATAAGGTTAAGGACTGAAACAACGACGGCCCTGCCGGAGGAAGCCGGCAGGGCCTGGGGAACACGCCTCACAGTGAACGGACTAGACGTTACCGTTTCCCTTGTTTTTGATCGGTTTATTTGCTTTGCCGTTTTTTATTGGTTTTTCACCTGCCGACTTATGGGGCCGTTGCGGCGCTGGTAATTCGTTCGGGGTCAGGTACCCGTCTGCGTTCTTATCCAGGGCCTTGAACCGTTCATCCGGCATGTTGGGGAAGGCCGCTTTGGCTTCTTCCTGGGATAGCCGGTGATCACCGTCCTTGTCAGCCTTTTTAAAACGGTGGACCATCTGTTGCCGGGCCTGTCCCGGGGCGGCGGGAGCAGCCTGAGAAGGGCCGGGTTTCCCCTGCGGTTTAGCCTGAGCGAATTCGTCCGGCGTCAGAGTTCCGTCTCCATTTTTATCCAGTGATTTGAATCGCTCGGGGGTCATCCTGGGAAATTCTTTCTGGGCTTCTTCCAGGGTGAGTTTGCCGTCCTGATTCGCATCCGCTCTTTTAATGCGGGCGATCAGTTGACGGCGCGCCTGTTCACGGGCGGCAGGCGTACCGACGGCTGGGGGCTTGGGGCGTTCGTCAGGGGTCAGGAATCCGTCCGCGTTTTTGTCCAGGGCTTTGAACCGTTCTTCGGTCATGTTGGGGAAGGCCGCTTTGGCTTCTTCAAAGGACAGTTTGCCGTCATGGTCGGTATCGGCCTGGGCAGCCCTACCCTGCGGGACCTGCGGGGCTGTTGGGGGGACAGGGGGATTCTGGGCCGCGGTAGTACTGGCAATGCCCAGAGGCATTGCGACACACATCATCCAAAACCAGTATTGACGCATCATGTTGAGGCTCCTTCTGTTGGGGTTTTCGGTTCGGATTTCACCCTGTTCAACACCTCTCCGCGTTTTCGGCTCCCGGAATCCATTGTTCCCCCGCGGATACAGTTGTTATGCTACGGGTGAAACCCGATGGAGATCGTCGATGGAAAACCGTATAGTGCTGGTAGGTACGGGGGATGCTCAGTTGGCGGATCAGATCCTGGCGGCCGCGGCAGCCGTGGGGCTGGAAGGAATGTGGGGGGGAGACGGGGTGGATGTGCTGGAACTGGCGGGAAATAATGAACTGCTGGCGGTTTTTCTGGACATATCGCTGGGTGGAATCAGCGCGCGGGAATGCTGTGAAAACCTGCGGAATACAGTCAGTTTTCCTGGGGATTGCCCTGTGTATCTGCTCACGGATGAACCGGTACCTGCCCAGAAACTTGAAAAATGGGGCTTTACCGACACCTGGCCGAAAAAAGCCGAAAGCAGTGCCCTGCGGGAACTGCTGGCCCACCTCATGTGGAAATAGTAAAGCCCGGCCGAAAGAAAGGCCGGGCAACGCATGGGTTTAACAGGTTCAGCGGATGGGTACTTCACGGTCCTTTGCTGAGGACAGGTAAATCGCGTCAATGATTTTCTGGACCATCAGCGACTCTTCAGGTTTTACCAGCACAGGCTGATTCTGTTCCACACAGGCGCAGAAATGACGGATTTCCCGCCGGTGCCCGTCCTCTTTGGACAGCCAGTCCCACGTGGTCCGGGTGAGGGAGTTGTGATCCGCTCCGAACACTCCCGGCGGGTTGGTGCTGATGCCGCCTTTGTCGCCGAGGATGAATACGCTTTCCATTTCCTTCTCGATATTCGCGGCCCACGAAACGCACAGATTCAGGGTTAATCCTCCTTCACACCGGATCAGGGCCACGGCATAATCTTCCACGTCAAATTCGCGGGGCTTGTAGAGGATGGGCCAATCTGCGTTGAAAAGGTCCGGCCGGTCACCAAATTTTCGGTATACCTTTCCGGAAGCCGCCATGGGGCGCGGGAAATTCATGAGCCACATGGCCAGATCGATAACATGGACTCCGATGTCGATCAGCGGTCCGCCCAGGGATTCAGCGGCGATATGAAACTTTCCCCAGCCCGGGATACCGCGACGGCGCATCCACCGTGCTTCGGCGGTATAAATTTCCCCGAGGGCTCCGGAGACCGCCACCTCTTTTAGTTTTTCGGAAAGCGGATCAAACCGGAGATACTGGGCCACCATAAGTTTCCGGTTATTTTTTCTTGCCGTTGCGATCATGGCTTCGCATTCGCGGGCGTTCATGGCCATGGGTTTTTCCACGATGACGTGTGCTTCCGCTTTCAGGGCGTCGATGGTTACCGGGGCATGCAGGCGGTTCTGCGTGCAGATATCAATGATGTCGAAAGATTTTTTGCGGAGCATGTCCCGGTAGTCGGTGAATACCTCCGCCGCGGGGCAGGTGGCCGCCTCCGCTTCGCACCGGTCCACAAGGACGTCACACAGACCGGTGACCTGGACCCTGCCTTCCGCCTCAAGTTCCCGCCAGTAGGGAAGATGCTGTTCCCGGGCAATGGCCCCAACGCCGACCACGCCTACCCGTAAGGGTTGTTTCTGTTTACCGGCTGCCATAATGAAAGACCTCCTGTTTGTGAAGTAAAGGGCTCTGGATTACGGGCAGTATGGTATCACATGGTTTGTCCCATTTTGGCAAGGAAAAACCGGATTCCCGCAGGGAATCCGGTTTGAGCATGTTTGCTGCAGCGGAACGATCGCCCGCCGGAGATGATCACACGTCCGCGTCGCCGCCGATAACGCGCCACACCCCGTCCGCTTCTTTCTTAAGGACGAATTCCACGCTGACCGAACCGGGGGCGCCAGAAACATCTACGGGGTACACGGTGGCCGTGCCGTCCGGGTTCATGGTGATTTCCATAGAATCCAGGTTGCATTCTCCATCATCCGCGTAGCCCGCATCAACGGCCATCTGAAGCATTTCCTTGGCTTCAGCCTTACCGCCGACTTCAGGGTGTTCAAACTGATCCGAGACCACCGTCATCAGCAGATCAATATTTTTACTCTCCAGTGCTGTTTTTACCGTCTGCATCGTTTCACGAATCAGTTCCTCATCGGATTTCTTTTTCATGCCCGCGCAACCGGACACTAGGGCCAATACCAGGGCGAACGCCAAGCTCACATACATCATCTTCCGCATCATTCTGTCCTCCTTTTTTGGTTTTTGGTTACCTTGTTACGTCCGCGACGCCTGCGCGGAACCAACAGTGTATTCTAAAGACGCTGCCTACAATCAATGGGTTTCACTATTTTTTTCGACCATCGGCCCACAGACATCGGCCTGGATGGTTGCATAGCCGGTGGAACTGCTGGTAGAGTAAACGGGAATTAAATTACCAAGAGGGAGCGTGTTCCATGGCCCTGAGCAAGAAACAACAGCGGATTGTAGAGGAACTGGAGCGGCGCATAGAACTCTGCCGTGAGTTCATGAATGACTGGCTGCTGTTCAACCAGATCATGACGTCCTATACCAGCCCGGGGGCCAACAAGGCTCAACTGGAAAACCAGTTCCTCAAGATCAAGAGCAAACTGGCCCGGGAACACCGGGTGTTACAGCAGGCCCTGCTGGACGATTACCATATCGACGGAAATACAATGAATATCGTCAGCGGCGCGACAAGCCTGGAAGGAATCTATTCCCAGTCTGAAGTGGCCCTCAAGAAACTGCAGACGGAATGGCATCGCGCGTTCATCTCCATTAATGAGACGCTGGGAATTCTGGAAGACAAGAAAGCGCGGGCTGAGCGGGGTGAGAAGGTGTTTGTGCCCACTCAGGACATGATGGCGAAGGCAATGGGGGGTGGGGGCATGAACCAGAATACCAAAACGCTGCTGATTATCATTGCTGTGGCGGCGGCCCTTGCGTTCGCGTTTTTCTTCACGCCCCTCGGAACCATGTACAAACAGATGCTGGGTCTGCCCTGATTACCGGGAAGAACAAGCCATGCCATCGCTTACCAAGCGCGAACTGGTCACAGAGGTGTCGGAACGGCTCGGCTATACCCAGAGTGAAGTTTCCGATGTCCTTGATGCCATGCTGGACGGGATTGTCGATGTGCTGGCGCGGGGTGACCGCATCGAGATCCGCAATTTTGGGGTGTTTGAAACAAAGTGGCACAATGCGCGGATCGGGCGGAATCCCCGGACGGGAACAAGGGTTCCTGTCGCGCGGAAACGGGTGGTTCAGTTCAAACCCGGGAAAATCATCAAAGAGCGGGTCAGCCGCGGCCGGGATGCGTAAGAACGGGATGGGGGTCCCGGGTCTTTCGCGACATGAGTTCCGGTCCGCCAGTCTAACCGGCCCATTGCTTTCGGAATCGCATCCATGGTTGACAATGAAGCGCGAATGACCTTTACCGAGCACCTGGCTGAACTGCGGGCCCGGATTATTCGATCCCTTTTCGCGTTAGGCTTCGGAGTCATTTTTTGTTATGTGATTTCGGATCAGTTGATTGTTCTGCTGGCCAGTCCCCTGGCACCGCTTGGGGAAAGCGGTATTCTCACTACGCCGCAGGCCGGACAGGAACCGTCGCAGGGCGCCCCTTCGGGCCAACCGACAGGCAGTAGGGAGAATCCGCCGATCCCTTCAAGCCAGCCTGTACGTCAGGTGGAGTGGACCGTGCTGAATCCCATCGAGTTTGTGATCGTCAAATTCAAGGTGGCTGGATACGGGGGATTCCTGTTTGCTCTGCCCTTCGCTATCTGGCAGTTCTGCGCGTTTGTGTTTCCCGGACTGCTTCCTCATGAAAAGCGGGTGTTGAAGATCCTGATTTTCGGATGCAGCATTCTGGCGGTTGTAGGGGTTTCGGTGGCCTATTTTGGCGTATTTCCGCTGGTGCTGCCTTATCTGCTGGAATGGACGCTCCCGTTCATCAAGACCCAGTTGCGACTGAATGAAACCCTGGACATCATTATCAAACTGATGGCCGCGTTTGCCATCGCGTTTCAGTTTCCGATGGCAGTGCTGATTCTGGTGTACATGGACCTGCTGACGCCGCAGAAACTTCGAGAGTTCCGGAAATTCGCCATTGTGGGGATGGCAATAGCTTCCGCGGCCCTTACCCCGCCGGATTTATTTTCCATGATCGTCATGCTGGCTCCGCTGCTCCTGCTGTATGAGGCCAGTATTATTCTTTCTTATCTGGTGGTCCGCCGCCGAAAACAGCAGGAGGCCACGCAAAGTTCATGACAGGGAACCAACGCCATGTTTGACATGGGAATCGGTATGGGCGAAATGCTCCTGGTAGGAGTAATCGCCCTGATCGTCCTGGGACCGGAGAAGTTTCCGGACTATGCCAAGTTATTTATCCGCGCCAGTCGGGATCTCCGCAGTTACCTGAATGAACTGAAAATGGAAATTGCCAAGGAAGTCAATCCGCTGAAAAAAGAACTCGAACCCCTGAAAAAAGAACTGGAGACGCTGAGCCGTGAGGATCCGGAAAAACTGATTGATGTGCTGGCGGGAACTCCCACTTCTGACGAGGGAGAGTACGGAAAACCGCCTGCGGGGAGGGATTCTTCGGCTGGCAATCCCCCCGCAGAGGTCTCAGGTATACCGGGTGGAGGCGTCATGGAAGGGGAGGGGGCGGCGTACTCCACAACACCCCCGGTTGCGCCCGTGTCCGCCGCATCATCCAGTAATGGGGCTGTCAGGAGTGGAGCGTCGGAAGAGGCGGAAGATCCCTACGATTTTGAGAAAAATCCGCCGCCCGAACGGCTGGATTGAGGAATATGTCGTGGATAAACAGCGGCTACAGGAATATTCGGGATTCGTTCACGGAATCGCCAATGCCTACAAGCGGTCTCAGATTCTGTTTGTTGGTCTGGAAGGCAATGTGTTTGGACATATTGCCGCGGGCCGTGATACTGCCGAGTCGATTGCCAAGGCTACGGGATGGTCGCTTCGTGGAACCAGCCTCCTGCTTGATGGTCTGGTTGCTGTGGAACTGCTTATCAAGGAACACGGCCGTTACCGGAATCAGCCTGTCGCGGAGGCCTGTCTGGTACCGGGTGCTCCAGGATGGCAGGGAGAACTGATCCGGCATACCCAGGGCAGTTGGGAAGCGTGGAGTGATCTGGAGACCTGTGTACGGACAGGAACCTGTGCGGCTCATGGAGAGACCCGCCGGCATGGAGAGGAACTGCGCCATTTTATCCTGGGCATGAAGAACATTGCGTCACTGAGCGCGGAACAGGTGCTGAACGCGGTAGATCTTGGACGGTACCGGAACATGCTGGATCTTGCGGGCGGGCCGGGTACCTATACCATCGCGTTCCTCCATCGGTATCCTGAAATGCGGGGTACCCTGCTTGATCGTCCCGAAGTGATTGAAATTGCGCAGGATGAATTTCGGCACGCCGGACTGGGGGACCGGGTCACCCTGATTCCAGGGGATTGTTTCGAAACCTCATGGGGTGGTCCTTACGATCTTGTTTTCATGTCCAACATCATCCACAGTTTCAGTTACGAGCAGAATGCGCGGCTGGTCCAGACCGCATTTGAGTCTCTGGAACCCGGCGGAACCCTGATCATTAAGGACTTTCTGCTGGAGAACGACCGGTCAGGCCCTGCCTATGGCCTGATTTTCGCGCTCCATATGCTCGTGCATACCCCCGCGGGGAATACCTACACCTTTGCTGACGCGGCATCCTGGACGGACGCTGCGGGTTTTGGGCCCGGCCATCAGGTGTCTGTTACGCCTCAGACCCGG
>Ga0308390_1002371_pt1 | contig 11488 bp, 9 predicted proteins | sample Hotspr2Sample149_FD_202358 | JGI IMG/M metagenome (GOLD analysis project Ga0308390, IMG submission 202358) | Hot spring phototrophic mat microbial communities from Mushroom Spring, Yellowstone National Park, Wyoming, United States - 20040719_149 ...
CCATGCGTTACCCACAAACACGGCCACGCGGGCCGAAGGAACCGAAGAAAGACCGGCGCCCCTCAGAAGATCGGAAACCCCGGTGTAACCGGCAGCCTTTTCGCCGTTAGAGGCCAAGTGGTAGAGAACCGTCAGCGTGTGCGTCTTTCCGCCGCCGAACTGGGTGATAAGCGTGAGGACGGGCGCCGTGTTTTCCGTCTTGCCCGACAGCCTGCGGAGGACCATGCCTGCGTGTTCGCGGAGGGCCCTGGTAAAGCAGGTGCGTGCGAAAAACTGCTTCGGATCGCGATAGTCTTCTGGCGCCGTCTTTCCCACAACCTGTTCGAGTGCAATGGCAAACTCGTCCGGGTTGAACGAGCGCCCTTCCCGGACTTCCTTTCGGGGCGTGGCGACCTTATACCAGGGCTCCATCAATGCTTCCTCCGGCGCGAGATTCCTTTTGGCAACAGTGAACGAACATGCTTGCGCACGCGCCGGGCAAGCGCCACCGCTTGCCGCACTTCGCGCAATGGCACATCCCTCCATCCCGGGTAGCGTGGTCCAACCGCGTACTCCGTCAGAAGCGCTTGCTCTTCCACGGTCAGAGCCGGACGAGCGCTACTCGGCAGTCGTGCGACCAACTCTTCGATGTCATGCGTCTTGGGAAAGAGCGTGCCTCGGTAGACCACGTACGCCTTCAGGTCCTTTTCTACCGGTTCGGCCTTCGCCACCCATTCAGCGACAATCGGGATTGTGCGCTCAGCTTCGCGCATAGAGGACTTTCCCCTCCCGGACCGCGGGGTACTCGATGGTGCCGACAACGTCTTTGCGCCAGGCGAAATCCTCGGGTGTGGTGACGATGATGTCCTTGGGGATTCTGATATCGTACAAAGCGACCCGGATTTCGACCTGCTTGTTGTGCTTCAACCCCTCAACCGGCATTACGACCAGCAGGTCCACGTCGCTTTCCGGTCCCGCTTCGCCGGGGGCGTGCGAGCCGAACAGTATTATGCGTTCAGGATGAAACTGCCGCACGATCCGGCCGACCATTTTCAGGATGGCGCGCTCAACGTTTCGAGTCTTCTTCCGCATCTGATTCACTTCTTCAGTTCGGCATGGCCAGTAGCATGGCGTCCAGCAGCCGCTTTTCCTCGCTGCCCTTCGGGTAAAGGGCGGAGAGCGCATTCGCCAGGCGCAGAAAGTCCGGGCCGCGCTCCTGCTCCGCCTTGAGCAGTGCACGCAGAGCGTTGGCGCGCCCGCTCGCCTGCAAGAGCATGGCCACGTGCACCCGGTCTAACGTGGTGGCTTCCCGTTGAGGCTCCAGGATTTCGCCGGAAACTTCGAGACCGGCCTTCTTCCCGCGACGCTTGCGCCTCGTGGCGATCTCTCCTTCCGGATCGCCGAATAGGCTTAGTTGCAGGCTCCCGCTGCTGGGCTGCGCTTCGAGCCGTTCGGCAACGGCCTGTGTTCCGTCTTTTCCGAAGAGTTGCTGGGCCCGCTCCTTCACCGACAGCAGTCGCACGACTCCTTTTTTCGTTTCGATGATGCGACCTTCCCACTTCGGCAGGCTGATTCCAAGCGGCTGCGCAAAGCGCCGGACGACATCAAAGACGAGGCTGTAGCCTTTTGGCTTGCCGCGGGGTACGGCCTCTTCCTCCTGCTCCTCGTCGTATTCCTCCTCGTCGGAATCATCGCCGGCGCCTTCCGCCAAAGCTCCATTCGTGCTCTGCAACGTCCAGAGGAATAGGGCGGTCAGGCGTGCATCTTCCTCGACGGCTCCGGCAGCGCCGTTGCGGGCCTTGGCTTCGGCGGCGCCGAGCACCTGCTCGAGGGCGGCGCGGCCGACCACCTCCCAGACCTTTTCGAGGTACTCGGCGAGGCTGACTTCGCAGCCGTCGGCGGTTTCGACGCGGCCGTAACGGCTGAAGATCTCGAGCGCCGGCCCGATGCAGGCGAAGACCAGATCCGCGCCGCGCACGCCTTCGGTTTCGAGCCGCTCCATCCAGCCGCCGACGCGCTTGGGCAGCTCGCGGAGCACTTCGGCCCAGTCCCCGACTGGAGCGTCTTCGGGGCGGGGACGGCAGACGAGGTGGACGCTCGTGGCAAGCGCGGCGGATTCGCGGGCGCGTAGTCTTGTGGCCATTTCGGTGGCGATGGGCCAAGATGCGGTAATGGTCCAGCCGCCGCGGGTCAATCCGGACAGCAACGCCTCCCATCCTTCGGTGGTCTTGTGGGCGAACACGACAGAGCCGATGCCATCCTCGCGGAGCACGCGGCGGCCCTCGGCGAAGGCGCAGGCCATTTTCTCCTCGAACCAGGACCGGTCCTTTGGGCGGCCGTCATCCTGCTTGGTCTCGTCCTGCACCGCCTCGCGCGTCTTGGGGGTGAGTGGATTCGCCGGATCGAAAGGATCGCGCAGTAGCGGATGCCCCGGCAGCGTCCGCTTGAGCCAGACGAAGAAGAAGTCTGAGAGGTCGGCGTAGGGGACGGCGTCGTAGTACGGCGGGTCGGTGAACCAAAGGTGAGCCGTTTGGTCGGGCAGCGCATGTTTGGTGGCATCGGTGGGCTGAACCTGCGCGGCGTGCGAGCCGGGCCAGCTTTTGGCCACCATAACGCCCCATTGAACCGCCCCGTCGTAGTTGCCGCTACTGTCGGAGGTCGGGTAAGCTTCGCAATAATCCCAGATCATCGGCAAGGCCTGACGGCCATACGTGTGATTGACCTTTTCTCCCGTCAAGTGCCACGAGCAGAGCGCTGTCCAGTAATCCGCGCAGCGGTTCACCACCACCGCCATCGCTGCTCGCACCGCGTCGCCGCCCAAGCCCTGGCGCTCGCGGGCGAGCCGCGCCAGCGTCACCAACCCCACTTTCTGCCGCGCCGTGAACAGGTCGCCCCACTGGAGCATGCCGTACCGCTGCACGCGGAAGCCCAGCGTGCCGATGGGCGGCAGCGGCTCGTCCGGCACCGGGCACAGCCCCTTCCTACCATCGCGCTCCCACTCGTCGAGAATCTCCTTCAGCCGCCGCTGGGCCTTCCACACCGCCTGGTAGTCGGCCTCTGTCGGCAGCCGGTAGTGCCGGCCCTGCTCGCCCGGCTTGAGCGTCACCACGGCCAGCAGCCGCGCGCCGCCAATCCTGCGGCCCTTTTCGTCGAACACCACGTCAGCGCCGCCGCGCTGGGCGGCAAGCTGCGCCCGCACGCGCTCCGGCGGCAGCACAATGTTGCAGGCAGGGCAGGCCGCCTTGGCCCGCGTCACCGTGCCCGGCGGGACTTCCCTTTCGGAGGCCGGCTCGAAGACCTCGAACTCGACTTCGGGCGGCGCCCCGCGGGGCCGCACGACCCTGTATCGCAGCGCCCGCTTGCGGTTCGCTTTCTTCGAGAGCCAGAACGAGCGCGCCAGCGGGATCTCCGCGCCGCAGCCGGGCGACTCGCAACGCACCGTCCGCGCCCAGAGATAGGCGATGGGGGCCGAGCCGTCCGGATCAGGCGGATAGAACTCGGCCAGTTCCCTTTCGGCCGCCCGCTTGATCTCGGCGCCCGCGCGCCGCAGCTCTTCGGCAAGCTTCGGCCCGTGCCGCGGGATATCCTCGAGCATCACCTTGAGGATCAGGCACGCCACCGGGTTCAGATCGCTCGCGAAGGCTTCGCAGCCGACGCGCAGGGCTTCGAGGGGAATCGAGCCGCCGCCGGCGAACGGGTCCACTACCAGCGGCGGCTCCTCCGGATACGCCGCCCGCACCAGTGCGCGGCTAACCTCCAGATATTTGGGATGCGCCGCCAGGTCCCAGTTGGCGAAGTCCGCGATGAACTTCAGCAGCGCCTTTCGCAGGTCCTCATCCGACGGGCCAAGCGTGCCCTGCACGGAAGGAAGCAGCTCCCGCACCTTGCGCTTGAACTCCGGCGGGCAATACGGATCGCACGGGTCGGGCCACAGCAGGGCCAGCAACATCGCACGGCAAGCGGCCAGCGGCCGCCGCGCCCACCACAGGTGCAGCGTGCTCGGGTGCCCGTGCCGGATCGACTTCTCCCGCGCCGCATGCCGCGAGACCTCGGCAATCGGAAAATCCACCTCCGCCAGGCGCTTGCATTCCCTTGGGATCATGGTTGCGCCTCTCCAAGAGCTTGCTTGTCAACTTCAAGGAGGTCAGCCACGGCGGCGCGGACTACCTGCCAGCAGATGCGGCAGGTATCTCCATCCGGGCTGTCCTTTGAAATCCTCTGAACGTAAGGATGGACAATATTGCGCGACTCTCGCAATGCGTGGCTGAACCGCTTGACATCCCCCTGAAGCCAGCCCACTTCGTGGGCTACGTCAATCAACGCAGACAGGCTCCATTCTTGTATGGGTTTGGCCGCACCTGTTTTGTCCCTTGGGGCTGCCTTCGCCTGCTTGGCTGGACCCGCGTTCTGCTCCACCTTATAAAGGAGCACGCCCTCCAAGATGCTGCCCATCATGATGACAGACGACAGATAAGCCTCCGCCTTGAAGCATCTCTGGGCTTCAGCCCACCGGAAGGTAAGGATGTCCGCAAGTGAGGAGTCCGAGACTAGGCGCCCGAAATCCGGCGGGGCATCCATGGGCGTTTCTTTGGGCTTCGGGACGCTTGCCGCCGCCTTGCGCACACGAATCTGCGGTTCAACGTCTACGACTGCGAGTTCAAGACCTTCGACTTGCAGTATCCGGTTCAGATGGTCGATCACCTCCTGCGTTACCGTTGCATCGCCTCGATACTCCTTGGGCGAGGCGAGGCGCTTCAGGACGCTATCGAGCGAGGGCGTCCCATTGATTGCCTGGAGCGATTCCAACACAAACCACTTGCGGGTGGAGGACGTACCCTGTGGGCTGACGCCAGCACGCCGGAAGAACTCGCATATCTGCGTCTTCGTGCGATAAGGCCCTGGTGCTTTGTATCCACCGCCGGCGCCCTCGCCTGCCCCGCAGATGGTCTCGGCTATAGCCTCGAGCGTGCTGTCATCGAGGTGTATCATGGTGTGCTGCCCTTGCCGTATGGCGTTTCATGTTCGTGTGCCTACATCTACCTGGTCATGGCCTTGGCTTCAAGCCAATGGTGTTCCATTTTGGTGACCTCGGGCAACTCCAATCGGGCGGGGGCTTGCGGCTCTTCAATCCGGGGCTCCGTTTCGTGTGCTCGTGTGTGCCGCGCGGCAGGCCGCTGCTGCACCGCCTGCCGCGACACCTCGGCAATCGGGAAGTCGACCTCAGGCAAGCGCTTGCATTCCTTGGGGATCATAAACTGCACCGTGCAATTATTTGTGCGCGATCGATTCCTATTTGCACGCGAGCAATTATTTGCTCGGCAATCCATATCTCGTCCCTTTCGTCGTGCCGGCAATACGCCTGATCTTTCCGGTTTTTTCCAGCCTTTTCAGCAACCGATAGGCCTGCATCGAGCCAAGTTGGCATAGCTCAGCGACTTCACCCCGATCAATGGAACCGTGTCTTTCCAAGTACTGCAACACCATCTGTTCCTGCTGTAGCGGTTCGAACCCCCGTTGGCGGATGTAGGCGGCCTTTTGGCCTAAGCGCCGGTAGGCGGCCGCAGAGAGGTGCCAGAGCCGTCCCTTGCGCTCCCCTCGCGGCTCCACGAGGCCGCCCTCGACCAGACGCTGGAGCCGGCTACGTGCCTCTGCTTCGGGTTTCTGAATCAGTCTCGCGGCGTCCCCGGTCGTGAGCTGGCGTTCGAACCACAGATGGTTGAGGATGAGCAAATCGTCGAGAGAGAGAATGCGGCCTGCTTGATTCTCCTCCACCACAAGCCGAACGAAATCCAGATTTGCCTTGCCGCCGGGCAGAATGAGCACCACACCGCTTTCGTTACTGCGGTCATAGCTTGGCGCTGGCCGCCCGTTGCGGAGCTGCTCGAAGAAAATCGTGTCAATTCCGCGGGCCGTGCGCTCGACGACCCCTGCCCGCTTGAAGGCATCGGCGAGAAGCGGATTCCGTGGCCGAGGTGGGCTCACCAGCAGGTTGTCCAGCCGTACGCCCTCGGGGAAACCGCCGGGGTTCGAGATTTCGATTCGGTCGTCATGCCACTGGACGTGGACCGTACCGAGTCGCGTGTAGTCGCGGTGGATAAGCGCGTTGGCCACGCCCTCACGGAAGGCAGCCGGGGGATAATCGGGCACACCGACCCGGAGCAGACCAACCATGAGTTCCTCCTCGCGGTTGCGGGCGCGGAAGCGCGCGAGCAGTTCTTCCATGATGCGCAGCAGCGGCCAGCGGAAGAAGTCATTCACTTCTACACGCTGACCCGCCAACACCTGGAAGGCGGCCTCATGGGTGGGCAACAGGCGGCGCAGCGCCTCTTCGCGCCCGAAGAGAAGAAGCCCTAGCACGCGGACCGCCGAGACCTCGTGGTTCGCCTGCACAGCCCCGAGCGCCTTGGCGAGTTCGACGTCCGGCAGATCAACCAGCGAGGCATCGCCCCGACCGTGGCCTTCCCGGATGAATCGGCGAAAGCGTTCGAACTCGAGCGGGTCGAGATCGTCCCATCGCGCCTCGGGGACAACGAGGGCCGAGTAATCGAGCAGCCCCCGGTCGGCCTGAAGCGCCTGCATTTCGTGAAAGTGCATGGGCAGGCAAGCGGGCTTGCCGTCTCCGCCGATCGCGCGGCGCAGGTACTTGCCGTCCGTCGTTCCCGCGGGCGCTTTGAGAGCCGGTACCTCGATGGCGATGACGTCTTTGCCCTCGAGGGAGATCACCTCTACCCGCACCGAGAGCGTAGGTCGGGTCCGGTTCGCGATCAGCGCCTGTACGCGCAGCGGATCAGTCCTGTCGTGATGGCGTGGGCGGGCGCCGGTGATACGGCCGTCGTCTTCGATACCGAGAAGCAGCCAGCCGGGACGGTCCGAGGAACGGTTGGCCAGGCAGACCACTGCCTCGACCAGTTCATTGTCCGAGACAGAGTGCGCGCGCTCTCCCTTGAACTCCACGTCCAGGGATTCACCCGCTTGAATCATCTCCCGCAGTGTTTCGGGCGTCACGCGTACTGCCCCCCATATGGCGGCGATTCTTCGCGCACCTGCATCGGTCGGGTCAGGGCATCTACCGACAGGTAGTAATGGGCAACCTTGGTGACCTCGTTCCACTGGAACCGCGCCGGGTCCTTAATTGGCTCCTGCAACTCGGGCTTGGTGCTGCACTTGGTGACTACGTAGAGCCAGTAGCAATCCCGGCGGTCTTCGGCCACGCGGCGCTCATTCGGGGTCAGCAGGATTGTGCCCGTCGCATCGCCGATCCCCTTCACCTCGATCAGCCGCAGCTCGCCCGAGTTCAGATCCAGACTGGTCAGATCGTAACCCAGATTCTTCTCGTGCACGTCATACACCTGGCGTCCCTGAGAACGCTCGTATTCCATCACAACCCGCATGGCGACGGCCTCGGTTTCCAAGTCGGGCTGCAAGCGGCGAACCTCGGGTGCCTCTCGCTCCGGGTGGGGTAGCACGAGAACGCTCGCGATGCGCTCCACGGCCTGGAGCGAGAGCGATCGCTGTTGATCAAGTTCCTTCCTGCGCCGCTCGCGGCGATTGAACAACTCTGCGTGGCGAGCCTCGGCTTGTGCTAGCCGTCCTTCGGCGCCAGGGACCTTCTTCTTGATCTCCTCGTCGGCTCGGCCGATCTCCTCGTCCGCCCGCTGAAGGAGTTCGGTGAGCGAAAGCTCCACGTGCCTGGCGATGCGTTCCACTTCTTCGAGCCGGTCCTTCCGGATCTCTTCCAGGAAGGGCGTCAAGGCATGCTCGTTGAGCCACGCTGTCGCCTCTGGGAGCGCCGCTACTTCCGGGAGCTTGGCCGGCGGCTGAGCGGGAAGGAAGTTTCCCAGCAGTCCCGGTTGCTGAAGGCGCGGCGGCCCGTCATCCCGAATCTCAACCGCGAACAGCCGCTCGTGAATGACATGTCCCAATCCGTCGACGACCCGGGCACGGTAGAAATCAATCCGAGCGGGCTTGTCATGTTGGAGTGAGTAGTATGTCGCGCCACTCGCAAAAGCTCCCAAAGCCTGCGCGCGGGTGTGGCGTCGGATGGCCTCAAAGAGCGGGTGGCCCGGGGTGACCCACTCCAGGTTGTTGGCTTCCGCCGTCTCGCGATCCGTGGAGCAGCGCGGGTACTTGGTCGCCAGGGGTGGGAGCTTCCAGTCAGGTTCGGCTTCGTATTGGCGGAGGACCAGCGGCGTCCTGCCCGGTTCAAAAGTGTGCGGAAGCCGCGGCAAAAACTTCAGTTCGAGAGGGACGAATTCTGCGGCCTCCCGCAAGAACCGCGCTATGGTCTCGGGCACAACGCGCCGCTCCTGCGCCCGGGCGCGCCGCTCGATCAGCATCTCCAGATTGAGGCGCTTTGCGGCAAGACCCTCAAGCGCGTTCTGACAGATCGCGCGGAACTGCCGCTCGTCCACATTCCGGAGCAAGCGTTCTTCCAGGTCGGCGTCGCCCAGCCGCCCGGCATAGTAGTCGCGCAGCACGCGCTCAACATGGGCCGCCGGCAGAACCTCGCCCACCACGTTGAATACTGCGTCATCGTCCAGGGCGTCCCGGATCTCTTGCAGCTTGTCCAAAAGACGCTGCAGCACGCGGCCCTCAATGGTGTTCGTGGCCACGAAGTTGAAGATCAGGCAGTCCTTGCGCTGGCCGTAGCGGTGGATACGCCCCATACGCTGTTCCAGGCGATTGGGGTTCCATGGGATGTCGTAGTTGAAAAGGATGTGGCAGACCTGAAGGTTGATGCCCTCGCCCGCCGCTTCTGTGGCCACCAACACCTGGATTTGGCCCTCACGAAACTGTTGCTCGGCGTAAAGCCGAGTGCCTGGCTCATCGCGGCTGCCGGGTTTCATGCCGCCGTGAATGCAACCGGCACGGAAACCCCAAGCCGCGAGCTTGCCCATGAGATAGTCAAGCGTATCCTTGAACTCGGTGAAAATGAGCAGGCGCTTCTCCGGATGGTCGAAGAAACCTTCCCTTTCGAGAAGCTCCTTAAGGCGGGACAACTTGGCTTCGGAGCCGGAATCCTCGACGGCCCGTGCCTGGGCGGCGAGGCGACGTAGCTCCTCGATTTCCGCTCTAATCTGCTCAGCGTTGTTCGTCAGGCTGACCGCTTCGAGCATCTCTTCCAGGCGCTCGCGCTCGCTCTCCTCCATCTCCTCGAGATCTTCCGGGTCGGGCAACTCGGGCGGCGCCTGCCAGGCTAACGCCTGGGCCCGCTTCAGCCCCGCCTCCAGTCGGCGAGCCCGGTTCTCCAGCGAGTGACGCATGGCATAGGTGCTGGAGGCCAGCCGGCGCTGGTAAAGGGACATCAGGAAGCCGACGGCACGGGCCCGCGGGTCGTCCCCCGCCGCGGCCGCCCTGGCGCTCTGCTGTTTGACGAAGCGGGTGACCTCCCGATAGAGCTCGAACTCTGCGCCGTCCATCTGGAACTCCGCGGTGTGCGGGATGCGCTTGGTGAAGATCTTCTCCGCAACCCAGGTTCCGTCCGGCCGGCGCTCCGGGAAATAGACCATCGCCTCCTTGGTGCGGCGCAGGTAGAAGGGAGCCCGGCGGCGATCCATTGCCTCGCGGATGGACTTTACGTCCGCGTAGGCGTCGCTGTCGAGAAGTTGCAAGAAGAGGCTGAAGTTTAGTGGGTCGCCTTTATGCGGCGTGGCCGTCAGCAGGAGAATGTGGTCCGATGTGTCCCGAAGCAGCTCGCCCAGCTTATAACGCAAGCTCTTGTGCGTTTCGTCGGCCGCCGACATGCGGTGCGCTTCGTCCACAATCACCAAGTCCCAGTGCACCTGGCGCAATCCAGGCAGGATCTCCTTACGCTTGGCCAAATCAAGCGAGGTGATAACGCGATTCTGGTCTAGCCACTGGTTCACGCCGAACTGTTCACGTATCTCGTTTCCTCTTAGGACGTAGAACTTCTCATCGAATTTCTCCTTGAGCTCCCGCTGCCATTGGAACGAGAGATTGGCCGGACAGACGATCAGGATCCGCTCGGCCAACCCGCGCAACTCCAGCTCGCGGATAAGTAAGCCGGCCATGATGGTCTTGCCGGCGCCGGCGTCGTCGGCGAGAAGAAAGCGCACCCGAGGCAGCTTCAGGAGGTAGTCGTAGACCGCCTCAAGCTGGTGCGGGAGCGGGTCCACACGGGAAATCGAGAGCCCAAAGTAAGGATCGAACTCGTAGGCGATGCCCAGGGAATAGGCTTGAAGGCCGAGCCGAACGAGGCGTCCATCGCCGTTGTAGCTGTACTTGGTGTCGCAGATCGTCAGGCGTTCAAGATCTCGTGCCGTGAGGGTGACCTTGCGGAAGCGCTCCGTCTGAGTACCAACCAAGCCGGCGAGCCAACTATCTGGCCCATTGGGCGCCACGGTTTCCACCCGCATCGGCTCATTGAACAACGAGCCGGTGAGAATCTGCCCTTCCCGCAGAGGCTGCTTCTCGCTCATTCGGGCGGCCTCCTGGTCATGGCCTTGTCATCCCTCGCGTCCAGTTCCTCCTTCATCTCCAGGAGGCGCTTTACCAGGAAGGGCAGAGGTTTCCTCTTCCCGTTCTCCCAATGGTTCACCGTACTATAGGTGACACCAACGCGCTGCGCGAACTGCTCCTGTGTGAGATCGAGCCGCCGCCGAAGCTCCTTGACGAGGGCTGGAACGGCCTCATTCTTCATGGAAGCACCTCGAACGCTCTGTCTATGGACGTGCGAAACATATGTAAAGCGCTATGGTAGCCTACATGCGCGGCGCAGGTCAACTTTACATCCGGAGACCTGGAGTTCAGCGGGTACCGAGAGGCGCCCCATCGCACCCGGTGGCGCCTGGCAACTGACCAAGAAAGGCTTGGCCAGTCCTTCGACCGCGCCCAGTGAGGGGGGATGGCTCAAAGCGGCATCCAAGGGGGGTTGAGAGGCTCGCGCCCCTGGCTCCGAGCTTCTCGTTCGGGCCGGCGTGCCGGTCCAGGGGGGCGTAGCCGGCTCGTTGAAGGACTCGTTGAGGGCGCGAGGGAGATAACCCGGCCGGTCTTCGATTGGCAATCGGCGATCGCCCGCACGCCCTTTTCGGCCTTCTCAACGAAGACGCACACCATCGGGCGAGTCACGCTCCAGCCGGCCTACACTCGCTCGCGAACTGGGGGCTCTCGCGCAACTCAGCCGGCCAGGGCTGGCCCCGCAGATTCATCCCTACTTGCTACCCAAACCGGTCATCGACCGGCCCAACCAAAGTCTTGGAGAGCGACGTCACCTATGTGCCGATGCGCGGGGGCTTTCTCTACCTAGTGGCGGTGATGGATTGGTTCAGCCGGTTTGTGCTGAGCTGGGCGCTGTCGGTGACGCTGGAGTTGGGTTTCTGCCTGGAGGAGTTGCAGCACGCGCTACGCCGCGGGAGGCCGGATGTCTCCCGCAGCACGATTTCGTTGGACACTGATTTGCGATACAAGGAGTGACATATGTCCAACCTGAATGTTTCGGTTTCCGGCTCCGCGCAAGGAGCCCGCAGGGCGACTGAAGCGGGGCCGGAAA
>Ga0308390_1002374_pt1 | contig 11465 bp, 8 predicted proteins | sample Hotspr2Sample149_FD_202358 | JGI IMG/M metagenome (GOLD analysis project Ga0308390, IMG submission 202358) | Hot spring phototrophic mat microbial communities from Mushroom Spring, Yellowstone National Park, Wyoming, United States - 20040719_149 ...
TAAAGCTAAAAGGCAATAAAAAGATCTATGTGATATTTTCCACCTTTGGTGAGCGTGAGGCGGAGCTTATCTATAAAAAAATAAAGCTAATTGACGCAATGCAATGCGTTGATGAGATATTTGTGTCACATCGGCGTGTTGATGATGAAAAGGAAGAATTGACCGAGATAAAAGCTAAGGAAGCCAGTACCAGGGCAAAGGTGATATTATGCAATACGATTAATGTGCCTGACATGGGCCTTGAAAAAGGCAAAGGCGCTGATATGCGAAGATCCCTGTACTATCTTATTACCGGGCATCAGGCTGATTTGAACAATACGGTAGTGGTTTTTCTGGATGCCGATGTTCTTGCCCAATACTTTGATACACATTTTGTCTTGGGATTGGCTGGTGCAGTATTGCAAGGGTATGATTTTGCCAAGGCAAGTTTCTGGCGGCAAATGGGCAGGGTAAAAAAATATGTGGCACAACCTTTATTTTCGGCGATAGCTCATAGTAATTTAGAATCTCTGCGGCAATTTGCTTATCCATTAAGCGGGGAGGTTGCCGGTACGCTTTCCTTCTTTACAAAGGTGAGCTTCTGGCAGATGTATGGCGTTGAGACAGGGATTAATATTGATGCTGTGTTAGGCAATTATAAAATTGCTGATGTCAATTTGGGTTTGTACGACCACGAACATCATGGTGACGTAAATATACAGAAGATGTCGTTTGGAGTAATACGGACATTTTTACTTCAATTGGTTGAATATGGATATATAGAATTAAAAAATGGCGCTGAAATTAGTGATATATTTCAGGCTCAGTATATTGATGAACACGGCAAGCGGCAATCGATTGAATTTAATTTGTCTGAAAAAAGATATGCACCGTTATGTATGTTTATTTGAACATTAAGCATAAAATATTGCATTTAAACCAGTATTATGGTAATGTAACCACTAGAAAAAAAGAATAAAAAATTTCTGAATTTTGTATTGAAATAATTATTGCAATATAGCATATTATGAGTAGTATGATAATAATTATTATTAAATAAAGTTGTGTGTATACATCAAGTTCTACCTGTTTTACAATCATAGAAATGTTATATATGTAGTTGGGTATTCACACAATAAATTCTGAAAATTTTGAAGTGTATAGTATTATTAAAAAAATTATATAAAAGGTCTTATTATGAGCATGCAAGTTATACCCAAAATGTTTGAGGAAGGAATAAGAAGAGTAATTAAAGGTTTGGCTTCCAACGATTCCACTCCAATGACTATGAATGAGCTTAAAGGCTATCTATTTGGAATGGCGATAGTACCTTATGAATTTGAAAATGATAAGTTTTTAGAGACTATTTTTGGGGGTAATTTACCAAAATTTTCATCCCTTGAACAGAAGGAATTAGTTTTAGATATATTCTTAAGTGCACTGGATTATTATACAAAGGCTTACCTTGAAGATAAATTGGATTTTCCGTTCAATTATAATACTTCTAACCCAGATGTTAAATATTTTGATAAGTTGAAGGAATGGTGTAATGGCTTTATTCAATCAGTATACTTTTTTCCGGAATTTTGGTTGGTGGATGAAACGTTATCTTTTTATAATGTATTTATTAATAATGATGACACTTTTAATCTTGAAAATTTAAATTATGAACAATTTATATTTGTGGCAGTTGCGACAAGCGACATGATAGCAAACTACGAACAGTACAGGAATTATTTGTTAGAAAACCATATAGAGTTGACAGGAATCAATCGTGATGAATATGATGAACAACAGATTGAACAATCATTAAAAAAGGAATTGTTAACTAATTTTAATACCGTTTATGAAGTCTTGTTATTACATGCCAACAAACAGTTGGATGAAATGTCAGAAGATATTTTAAGTTTAGATAAAAATATAAAAATAGGTCGTAATGATCCTTGCCCTTGCGGTAGCGGAAAGAAATATAAACATTGTTGCGGAAAAAATTCATAAAAAAAATTTTTTTGTTGACAGATTTTTCATATATTATATATGAGTAAGTACTCACTCATTATGATATTGTCAATATGAGAGTTATCATAAACTAAAAAATGAAATTTGGAGGAAGAAAGCATCAAATCCCAGCAAAGTATGTTGAAAATAATATTCTGAAAATAAGGAGGAAGAACATGAGTTATGATTTCATAAAATCACGGTTACATCTATATGCTGTTTTACAGAATATTGAAGACCTTGTTCATTATGATGAAGAAGCAAAAAACCTTATAAAAGACTGGAATGTTGTAATAAAGTTTAGTGTTAGAAATAGTGGAAAAGTGTATCTGATTTTTGAAAATGGCAAATGCACAGTGTCAGAAAATAGCCCACGAAAAGCTGATATAGTATTATATTTTACTTCTCCTGCTCATCTGAATAAGATGTTTGATGGCAAAGCAAATCCCATCCCGCTAAAAGGCATAACAAAACTTGGCTTTTTAACAAAGGAATTCCCAAAGTTAACCCAACGCTTAGAATACTATCTGAAGCCTGATGACCAGAAATTGAAAGATAACAGGTTTGTGACAATAAATACCGTCATGACCTTAAACACAGCTTTATTTGCACTGAAAGAATTGCTGCTCTTTGATCCCATTGGAAAACACATAGCAAAGAAAATCAAAGGCAGCATGCTTATGATGAATGTTGATAAAGGCCCGGCAGCGTATATTGAGCAAAAGGGTAGTGGCTTTGAAGTACATAAAGGTTACCATGAAAAACCAATGGCAGTGTTACAATTCAAATCAATGAAGATAGCCAATGATTTTTTAAATGGAAAGATGGATGCATTTAGTGCGATAGCATCTGGAGCTGTTGCTACTAAAGGGCATATTGAATGGCTAGATGCAGTAAGCCCTGTTCTGGACAGGATTGCATTATATTTAGCATAAATAATTATTGTATGAGGTGTTATTATGAAATTAGAAGCTAAAAGCGCAACACAGAGTTCAGCAGCAAAAATAAAAAGCAAAACGTATACATATCCTAACTCACAAAAATTATTCAAGCGGGCTTTGAAGGTTATACCATGCGGTATTCCAGGGCATTTTAGCCCCGCACCATTGGTTCCGCCCACTATGTATCCATTTTATGCTGAAAGAGCAAAAGGCTCTCGTTTTTGGGATGTTGATGGCAATGAATTTATAGATTATATGTGTGCATATGGCCCTATGGTGTTGGGATATAATCATCCAAAGGTGGAGGTAGCAGCAAGCCAGCAACGGCAAAAGGGTGATTGCATGTCTGCTCCAGGAAAAATTATGGTGGAACTGGCGGAAATGTTATGCTCTACCATTGCTGGCGCTGACTGGGCTTTTTTTGCAAAAAATGGTGGTGATACTACAAACTTAGCTATCATGATTGCCCGTGCTGCAACCGGCAAAAAGAAAATTGTCATGATAAAAGGTGGATATCATGGTGTTGCACCGTGGATGCAGGGGTATGGCCATTATGGTGTTATAGAAGAAGATGTGGCAAATATTATTACAATTGATTGGAATAATGTTAAACAGTTTGAGGACGCAATTGCTGCTAATCCTGATGGCATTGCAGGGTTTATTTCTTCACCATACCATCATCCAACATTTGCTGATAGTGAATTCCCTTCTCAAGATTATTGGCAGCGTATTCGCGAACTATGTACCAAACATGGCATAGTTCTTATCATTGATGATGTGCGTTGCGGATTCAGGTTGGATATGCGTGGCTCAGGCGCATACTTTGGATTTAAACCTGACCTGGCATGCTACTGTAAGGCTATTGCCAATGGGTATCCCATTTCGGCACTGGTTGGTGTTGATGCATTACGTACTATTGCTGCTAAGGTTTTTTACACAGGCAGCTATTGGTATCAAGCTGTACCCATGACAGCTGCACTTGCTACACTAAAAGAGTTAAAGCGTATTAATGGTCCTGCACTGATGAATAAAATTGGTAAAAAGCTTTTTGATGGCATGGTTAAAATATGTGCTTCATACGGATATGATTTAAAGGTAACTGGTGCGTATTCCATGCCCTATGTTCGTATAACTAATGATCCCAGCAATATGCTGCATCAAGAGTGGTGTGCTGAGTGTACGGCTCGCGGTGTATTTTTTACTTCACACCATAACTGGTTTGTATCTACCGCACACACTGAAAAGGATATCCAGAAGACATGGAATATCGTTGATGATGTGTGCAAACTTCTTAAGAAGAAATACGGTGATGCTTTTTAATGCTTGCGTTTATTTATGCAATAGGTGTACTATAACAGTAACTATCGCCCAAAATATTTTTGAAAATTTTATAAATTTGGAGGACATATATGCCTTTAAGCAATGAGGAGTTACAGAAGTTAAAAGAAAAAGCCTGTCAGATAAGAAAAGACACCATTGACACTGTTTATTGGGCAGGTGGTGGTCATGTGGGTGGCTCGTTGAGTTTTACAGAAATCATGGTAATTTTATATTATAAGTATTTACGGATAGATCCTAAAAATCCACAGTGGCCTGACAGAGACAGAGTGGTAGTAAGCAAAGGGCATGCGGGTGTTGGATATGCACCAATTTTAGCTGACAAAGGCTACTTTCCAAAAGAATTGCTGAAAGAATACAACCACACGGGTTCAATCTTAGGGATGCACTTAGATGGCAATAAGGTCCCGGGTGTTGATGCATCAACCGGTTCGTTGGGTCATGGTTTGCCAATATCTGTGGGGTTGGCACTGGGTGCACGTTTGCAGCATAAATCATGGCTAACGTACTGTATAATGGGAGATGGTGAATGTGATGAAGGTTCAGTGTGGGAAGCCGCAATGGCTGCTGCGCACTATAAGGTTACTAATTTAATAACTATCGTTGACCGCAACAGGATGATGATTGATGGGCCAACAGAAGAAGTAATGCGCCTTGAACCGTTTGCGGATAAATGGAAAGCGTTTGGCTGGATTGTTAAGGAAGTTGATGGTCATGATTTTAATGCGTTAGCTGATGCAATTGAATATGCTCAGAAAGAAGATAAGGCACCGGTTGTTATAATTGCTCATACCATTAAGGGTAAGTGTGTAGATTTTATGGAAGACAAATACGAATGGCACTATGGTGGGCTGGACAGTGAAAAGGTTGAGCTTGCTAAAGCCTGTATAGACAAACATTATTGTGAAATGTAAAGAAGGAGGAAAACAATGGCTGCTGATGGATTAACATATACAATCGTTGACACGGCCAATATGTCAACGGCTGAAATTTATGGTAAGGTGTTATGTGATTTAGCTGAAAAGCATAATGACATTGTTGGGCTATCGGCTGATTTGGCCAAGTCCACAAAAATTGGTCAGTTTGCGGCAAAATTCCCCAACAGGTTTTTTAATGCAGGCATTGCTGAACAGAACATGTTTGGTATGGCTGCAGGGCTTGCAAAATCGGGGCTCACGCCGTTTGTTTCCACATTTGCGGTATTTGCTTCGCTGCGTGCTGCTGAACAGGTGCGAACTGACATTTGCTATCCCAATCTTAATGTAAAAATTATTGCAACACATGCCGGTACATCATTTGGGCAGGCAGGTACCACGCATCACTGTACTGAGGATTTAGCTGTCATGCGCTCGTTTGCCAATATGGTGGTGATAGCTCCGGCAGATGGGATTGAAACTGCAAATGCAGTCATTGCCGCATATGAACACAAAGGCCCTGTGTATATTCGTATTAACCGTGGATTTGACCCATTCTTATATGAAAAAACTGATTACGGATTTCAGATAGGCAAGGCAGTTCAGCTGCGTGATGGAACTGATATTACGATTATAGCCTGTGGTGCTGCTGCGTATAATGCCTACCATGCTGCTGGTATATTGGAAAAGGAAGATGGACTGAGTGTGCGCGTACTCAACATGCATACAATAAAGCCCATTGATGAAGATGCTATCATAAAAGCTGTTATGGAAACACGGCGGATTGTTACATTTGAAGACCACAATATTTATGGTGGTTTAGGGAGTGCTGTTGCAGAGGTGATAGTGAAAAGCGGGAAAGCCTGTGCATTTGAATCAGTTGGAATTCCTGATGAGTTTGCCATTATTGGATTACCTGAAGATTTGCAAAACTATTATGGTTTTGACCAGAATAAGATTATTGAAAAAGTACGGCAAATAATGGGCAAGGATTTTGAACAAACTGAAGACTGGGAAGACGAGGTGTAATATGGCAACCCAGAATGAATTGTTTGCATCAACAATTTTTTTAAAAGCCGCATTGCCACTTACAAAGGTAATATTGGAATACAGGCCTAAAATGGCTGCAAAATATAAAGGGCTGAATGGTGTGGTGCAGTTTGTAGCAAAGGATGATGCCGGTGATATTGGTGGGTATCTGCAATTTACTGATGGTGTATTGGATGTAAAATATGGTATTCATGAAAAGCCTGATATTGTATTCACATTTAAGGATGTAAAAACAATGAATGCATTTTTTGCAGGTAAGCCGGCAGTACCCTCTATAAAAGGATTAACCAAACTGAAACTATTATTGAAAGCAGTTAACCTATTGCTGGCACTAAAGATTATTGGCAGGAAAACACCGCCAAAGAAGCCTGAAGATAAAGAATTAATGGTGCGGTTGATGCTGTATTTATTGCCATTAGGGATAAGTCAGCTGAATAAAGCAGGCCATCCGGAAATATCAAAATTTTGCCAAAAAAGCCCTGACAGAACTTTTGCATGGTCGGTTACGGGTACCGATATAGCATCGTATCTTAGAATGAAGGCAGGGAATTCAAAAGCAGGCAGAGGCAAATACACCCGCTCAAAGCCATTTGTTGAATTCAAGTTTGATAGCATTGATGGCGCATTGGGCATTTTATTACAAACAACCGATATGATTGAAGCATCTATTAACCGTATTCTGGTTATTGAAGGCTCACCCGAATATGGCAAGGAGATAGGCTCTTTCATGAATATGGTTGGGCAATTGGCGTCATAAGTGCTTTATAAAATAATAGATTCCCGTTCAGATTAGGAATGATGGTGGATGAGAACCTCACCCCAAGCCCATCTCCTTAGCAAGGCGAGGGGAGTAAACTCATAAAAACAGGAGGTATCATGAAAGTAAAATCATTAAGCCATGTTGGAATCACCGTCAGTAATTTTGAAAAGGCTGTACAATGGTACTGGGACATGTTTAAGTTTCCACTGGTTGCCGAAGAATCTATGGATGAAAAACAGGTAGAAGCATTATATAGCCTGTATGGATTAAAAAATACAAAATTACGGCTTGGATTTTTGCGTACACCGGGTGGTGCAGTACTTGAGATATTTGAATTTACTCCGGCTATCCCTTCTGAAAAAGTTTGCTGGAATAAGATTGGATTAACGCACATAACATTAGATGTTAGAAATGTAAAGAAATGGTATAAAAAGCTAAAAGATAAGGGCGTAACATTTTTATGCGAGCCACAAAAAACAGGCCCCAATGAGTGGGTCTTTATGCAGGATATGGATGGCAATCTTATTGAGCTTATAGATTTAAAATTTAATTACATTGCCCTGCGTTATTTAGGTGCGATAGTTGCCCCAATTTTACGAAGGCTGCAGTTTGGAAAGTATTATAAGTAATAAAGTAAATTCTTATAAAAGATATATTTCATTACGGTATTAAGGCAAGATGTGTTTCTTGCCTTTTTATTTTATTTTTAAGCTTTATTTTAAAAATTTTTTATTGATTATTTATCTTCAATGTGTATAATGATATAAATAAACATTACGAGCGTATATGTCATATTTAATATCATCATACAAATAAAGAGGTGAATACTATGGAAAAGGGCTTTGACACTAATGGTAAATATTTTATAGGTATTGATGCAGGTTCTACTACGCTTTCAATTGTCCTTATGGATGAACATAAAAATATAATAGATACCAGCTATACCTATCATCATGGCAAAATAAAAGAAACCATTGAGCAATATTTCAATGAACAACAGCTAAAAGCAGTTTCGCAAATAGCCATCACTTCATCTACGCCACAAGTGGTGAAGGCTTCCCAGGTTAATACACAGGTTGCGTATGTACAGGCAGTTAAAGAGTTTCTGCCGCATGTCCGCACACTGGTCATTATTGGTGGTGAAAAGTTTGGCGTTATTGAATTTGATGAACAGGGCAATTACTCAGAGTACCGTGGCAATACAAGCTGTGCTGCAGGCACCGGTGGATTTTTGGATCAGCAGGCACGGCGGCTGCAACTGGCTGGTTCACAGGAACTATCGCAGCTGGCCTTAAAGAATGTTGGTGACATACCCAAGATTGCTTCACGCTGTGCAGTATTTGCAAAAACCGACCTTATCCATTCACAGCAGGAGGGTTACAGCATTCACGAAATCTGTGACGGGCTTTGTTATGGGCTTGCACGCAATATTGCCGATACGCTGTTTGCCAGCAAAAAGCCTGCAGAACCGGTTGCTATTGTTGGCGGCGTGTCGTTGAATAAGGCGGTTATTAAACATCTGGAAACCATTCTTGATGCAACTGTTATTGTGCCGGAGCTATCGCACCTGTATGGTAGTTTGGGTGCTGCACTATGGGCTGTTTCCAGAGCAGATGGCAGTGAAATGCCGATTGAATTTAATCACGAACTTGAACTCAAAGAGTATAATTATGAAAAGCTTGATATTGTGTTAAGCCAGTATCCTGATTTTGCTGGCATTGAATCGTATGTGTATCATGCAAAGCAGGATGTCGAGGTTGATATTTACGCAACATTTGCAAAAGAAACAGAAGCATTTATTGGCATTGATATAGGGTCAACAAGTACAAAGATGGCTGTTACCGATAGTTACGGTAATATGCTTGCTGGTTTTTATACACGCACTGCCGGTAAGCCACTTGAAGCTGTGCAATCCTTGTTTGAAGCACTTGATTCGTATGCACAGCAAAAAGGAGTTACGTTAAGCGTTAAGGGTGCAGCCACAACCGGTTCAGGGCGAAAGTTCATAGGAACACTCATTGGTGCAGATGTTATTTTAGATGAGATTTCCGCACACGCAAAGGGTGCTGTTGCCTTGAATCCAGACGTAGATACCATCATTGAGATTGGTGGGCAGGATTCAAAGTTTACCATGCTTAAAAATGGCAATGTAGTGTTTTCGCAGATGAATAATGTATGTGCGGCGGGAACAGGAAGCTTCATTGAAGAGCAGGCATATAAATTGGAGTGTGCACTATCCCAGTATGCCAACAGGGCGTTAGGCATGCAGTCACCTGTTGCAAGTGACCGATGTACAGTATTTATGGAACGGGATATTAATTATTTAATGAGCAAAGGCTACTCCACCGATGAATTGTTGGCAACAGTGCTTCATTCAGTAGTGGAAAATTATCTTTCAAAGGTTTCGGGTGAGGCAAAAATTGGCAATTGTATTTGCTTTCAGGGAGCAACTGCTAAAAACAAGGCATTGGTGGCAGCTTTTGAACAGCGGTTAAAAAAGCCAATATTTGTTTCAAAGTATTGCCACCTAACCGGTGCATTGGGCTGTGCACTTGAGGTAATGGAAATATATACCGGAAAGACAAAATTTCGTGGCATAGATCTGTATAAACAAGAAATACCAATAAAAAATGAAACATGCAATTTATGTACAAACCATTGTAAATTAAAAGTAGCTGAAATTAATGGCGAAATAGTTGCCTATGGATTTTTGTGTGGGCGTGATTATCACTATAAAAAGTTTGTTAGCAAATCAAAAGGTGTATTTGATTTCACAAAAGAACGAAAGAAAATTATCTCTAACAAAACCAAGAGCCAACCTGCAAAAGTTGGAATACCTGCTGCATTACATTTAGTGGATGAGCTTGACCTATGGATTGATTTCTTTGAGCGCCTGGGTGTTAGCGTTAGTACCAGCATGGATTGCCCTAACCCGGTAGCTACCGGCAAGCGTTTGGCACAGGCGGAATTCTGTGCACCAATGGCAGCTTTTCATGGTCACATTGCATATCTTCTTGATACTTGTGATTTTATTTTTGCGCCAATCTATATAGAAAAGGATGCACCACAAGAGGCGCGCAGGCAATATTGTTACTATACACAATTTGCGCCTGCACTGGGCTATCTGCTGCCTGAAGCTAGTCAAAAGTTACTATCGCCCGTGCTTAATTATGAAATTCAGCCATTGCAGAGCAGGGTTGCATTATTTAATGCATGCAAAAAGATGGGAATTGACGCCAATTATCTTGAAGTAATGATGGCTTTTGAGCAGGCAATTTCATCGCATAAGGAAAAAAGCAAGAAGCTTATTAAAGTGGGAAGCCAATTTGTAAAGTCACACAATGGCATGGCAGTTGTGTTGCTTGGCAGGCCCTATAATGTATTGCCCGAGTCAATGAACAAATCCATACCGTCAATTTTTGTGAATTTGGGAATTCCGGTACTATATCAGGACATGATTGACTATACAAAAGATGATGTTGAGGAAATTAAAGATTTGCTTACAGCCTTTCACTGGCACTATGCATCAAAGATAATTGAAGCAGCACATGTTATATCAAAGAAAGATGGATTGTATCCGGTACTGGTAACATCGTTTAAGTGCGCTCCTGATTCATTTGTCATGGAATACTTCAAACGCATCATGGACAAAGCAGGCAAACCATATTTAATTTTACAGCTTGATGAGCATGATTCAACCGTTGGGTACGAAACACGTATAGAAGCAGCAATACGTTCGTTTAAGAATCATTATGGTTCTTTGCCTGCACCAAATCATCATGTGCGGGTTGTTCCTAAAATTACACGCGATTCATTAGCTGGCAAGACAGTGTTATTGCCCAACTGGGATATGATGGCAGCCCGCCTGCTTAGAGCAAACCTACAGCGCGAAGGCATCGATGCACATATACTATATGAAGATGATGCACTCATTGCAAAAGGCACACGAACCAATACCGGGCAGTGTATTCCATTGAACATCATTGCGTATGAATATATTGATTATGTTGAAAAGCATGGGCTAAATCCTGCCAATACAATCCTGTGGATGGCTGATTCCGAAATAGCATGTAACATACGCATGTATCCGTATTTTGCAAAAAGCATTTTTGATAGTTATGGTAAAGGCTTTGAAAATACTAAAGTTTTTGTTGGGGATATAACTTTTAAAGAGGTTTCGGTCAAAGCGGCAATCTATACGTATTTTGCTTTCATGTTTAGTGGGTTGCTGCGCAGGGTAGGGTGCCGTTACCGCCCGTATGAATACATCGCAGGTTCAACTGATAAAGCTATTGAACAAACCATGCACGAATTTGAGATGGCTTTTAAAGATGAAATAGAGTGGTCAGAAGCATTAAGCAATATGGTCAAGCGCTTTAGTGCAATAAAGATAAAGCGCACCAACCGTCCTAAAGTTGCAATCTTTGGTGACCTGTATGTTCGTGACAACGATGTGATGAATCAAAATCTTATAGCTTTTATTGA
>Ga0308390_1002375_pt1 | contig 11464 bp, 10 predicted proteins | sample Hotspr2Sample149_FD_202358 | JGI IMG/M metagenome (GOLD analysis project Ga0308390, IMG submission 202358) | Hot spring phototrophic mat microbial communities from Mushroom Spring, Yellowstone National Park, Wyoming, United States - 20040719_149 ...
GGGCAAGTCCCGGCAGGCCCTGTCCTATTTGAAGTTCTAACGATCTCGAGCGAAAGGAGTTAGGTGAAATGCAGGCGAATCCGAAAAAACTCTACGGGGTAATCCCTCCGATGATCACACCCTTTACCTCTTCGGGAGAGGTAGATGTGAAAGGATTGGAGAAGCTCCTCGATTACCTCGCCTCCCATGTGGACGGCCTTTTCATCTGCGGTTCCTATGGTTCAGGCCCCCTCATGTCCGTGGAAGAGCGAAAGAAGGTGGCCGAGATCGTTCTGGAACGGGTAGGGGGAAAGGTGCCTGTGGTGGTACACACGGGTACGGCCAGTACAAAGGATGCGGTGGAGCTATCCCGCCACGCGGTCTCAATAGGGGCTGTAGCCGTATCGGCGGTGGCCCCTTTCTACTATCACCACGGAACCGACGGGGTGGTAGAGTTCTATCGATCCATCCTGAAAGCCGTACCGGAGGGGTATCCAGTGTACGTGTACCACAACCCCCGATTTTCCGGGTATGAGATCGGCATGGATGCTCTGCGGATCCTCGCCAAAGACGGGATCCGGGGAATCAAGGACGCCACCTTCGATATAGGGAAGTTTTCCCTCTACATGCGGGAACTGGAGCCGCAGGGCCTAGATATCGTGCTGGGGACGGAGAGTCTCTGGCTTCCTGCCCGTTCGCTGGGAGCCGAGGCGTATATTCCAGGGCTAGCCAATGCCTTTCCGGAGTTGTGTGTTCGCCTTCATCGGGAAGGGATGGAAGGGAATTGGGAAGGGTGCCGGAAAACCCAGTTCCTGGTAAACCGGATACGGGACGTGATGTACCTTGCCCGTTCCACCCAATTGGCAGTCTATGCCATGCTGGAAATCAGGGGAATCCTGAAAACCTATCCGCGAAGTCCCTTCGTTCCTGCCACTGAAGAAGAAAAGGGAAAAATTGCCTCTGCTCTCCGGGCACTGGGGGTGTTGGAGCCATGATTCTCACCATCGATTGTGGCACTACCAATTCCCGGGTGTACCTGGTAAACGAAAAAGGGGAAATCCTTCTCTGGAAAAGCCGGAAAGTGGGAGTGAAGGATACAGCCATTCGAGGTTCCAATGCGTTTTTGAAGGCTGAGCTGAGAGCTCTCACAGAGGAAGTGATCGCCGAGGCAGGCCTATCGAAAGCCCAGATCCGACTGGTGATTTCCTCAGGCATGATTACCAGTGAACTAGGCCTCATCGAACTGCCCCACCTGTTCGCTCCTGTTTCCATGGAGGATCTGGCGGGGTCCATCACCCGGGTGGACGGGGAGGAAAGCTTCGATCCCGACCTGCCCCTCTACCTCATCCGGGGAGTGAAGAACCCCTACCATCCCGAACGGAACGATCTAGCCGAGCTTGCCCGTCTCGATTTCATGAGGGGAGAGGAGACTCAGGTGGCAGGGCTCCTGCAATTGTACGGATCAGGGATCCCTACGACAGTGATCAACCTCTCCTCCCATACCAAATGCATTCCCATCGACCGACGGGATCGAATCCTGGGAAGTGTCACCACCCTATCGGGTCAGGTGTTCGAGGCACTGATGAAGGAAACCTTCATCGGAAAATCCGTAGCCCCACAGGCCGCCGCCCAGGAAGAATCCCCTCCCTTCGACCCGGCAATGGCCGATTTGGCGTACGATATCGTGCGGGAGGCGGGACTCCTGCGGGGGTTCGTCATGCCCCGCTTCATGGATGTGCTTCTCCGCACCACCTGGCAACAGCGACGTAAGTTCGTCGAATCTGCCCTGGCGGTGGACGACCTGCTCGCGCTGGGGCTGTTTCCCAAGTTCGATTATTCTTACGGTGAACGAATCTTTCTTATAGGCCCCCAGGCCCGGTGCGAAATCTTCCAGTACTACCTGAAGGAGAAACTTCGAATCCCTGCCACAATCCACTCCCTCTCCGACCCGATGGAAATATCCCTGTTGGCCGTGCGGGGGGCCTTGTACCTGGCAGCCAAGCGAGGGCTTGTGTAGGGATTTCCAAAATCGATCCAGGTAGAGAGGGTATCAATCATAGAGGGTGTTTCTAGAAGGGCTGGAAATATCTTTTATAGCTTGTTAAATTGGAAAGGAACAAGAGGTAATCTTTATGTTAGAAAAAACTCCCATCGCTCACTTAGACCCCTCGAGAAAGGTGCCTGTCCGTCCGGGTATTGATCGGGTGACCCTTGCCTATAACAAGGATCTCATGCTCTGCTATTTCTTCCTTAAGAAAGGATCCAAACTGGAACTCCATCGGCATGTTGCGGTACAGAATGGATATGTGATCAAGGGAAAGGTACGGTTTCTGAAAGAAGACGGCAGTTCCTTCCTAGCAGGCCCGGGGGATGGGTATGTGTTTGATTCAAACGAGATGCATGGTTCCGAGGTGCTGGAAGATTCTGAATTGATCGAGTGCTTCACTCCCATGCGTCCTGAGTACGCGTGAAATCCACTACTAGCCCCCCACGCCTCTTGAGGATCTTCCCCCATTCTTCCCGCTCCATGGGGGAACTGGCGGATGGATCCATCCAGTTGATTGTAACTTCCCCTCCTTACCCCATGATTGCCATGTGGGACCCTCAGTTCAGCCTGCAGGACCCTGCCATTGGGGAAGCGCTGGAAGAGGGGAGGGGAAACGACGCCTTTGAGCGAATGCATTTCCTGCTGGATCAGGTGTGGAAAGAGTGCTACCGTGTCCTGTGTCCTGGAGGGTTCCTCTGCATCAATATCGGAGACGCCACTCGAACCATTGCGGGGGAGTTCCAGCTGTACAGTAACCATTCCAAAATTACAGAAGCTTGCCGGGCCTTAGGGTTCACCGTGCTACCCTTGATCCTCTGGCGGAAGACAACCAACGCTCCCAACAAGTTTATGGGCTCCGGGATGTTCCCTGCCGGCGCGTACGTAACCCTCGAGCACGAGTACATACTGATCTTCCGCAAGGGGGGAAAACGAGAGTTTCGCACTCCCCAGGAAAAAACTAGAAGATGGGAGAGCGCTTTCTTCTGGGAGGAGCGGAATCGGTGGTTCGTGGATCTCTGGGATCTATCGGGGGTCCGTCAAGGTCTGGGTTCCCCAAACGGTGAGCTCCAGGCCGCTGAAACCACAGGAGGTGAACGGCTTATAGAAGAAGTTTCACAATCTGCATCCTCTCAAAGCCCTCGATCACGGAGTGGTGCGTTCCCCCTGGAATTGGCCTACCGGCTGATTCTGATGTATTCCCTTCGGGATGATTGGGTGCTGGATCCGTTCCTCGGTACGGGGACTACCCTGGTGGCGGCGGCGATCACGGGACGGAATGGGGTAGGGTATGAGGTGGAAGAAGGACTTGTGAAGGAGGCCCGGAAGAATATCCTGAGCTGTAAACCCCTGGGGGTACAGATGCTAGAGGATCGACTATACGCACACAGACAATTCATGGCCCAGCGTAAGGAGAAGCTGAAGAATAGTGGGCGACCAGGAAGTAAGGGTGTAAACGCACACTCCTATTTGAATGATAACTTACAGGTACCTGTGGTTACCCGGCAGGAAACCCACCTGCGCTGGGAAGTAGTACAAACCATAGAACCCCTTCCCGAGGGTAGGGGTTCTTCGGAACTGATATCATTTCGAGTAACTCTGCGGCCTTTCACACCGGAAGATGGGGGGCTACCATTTTAACATCTGTTCCCGGCTCCATCCCAAAAGGCGCCGCAGTTCCGCGATGTGTTCCTGCTCTTCCGTGAGTATGTGTCGTACATCGTGTTCCAGGGTATGGTAAGCGTACGCCAGTTCCCCCTTGAGTTCCACGATCTTCGCGTGCACCTGGTCGTAGTAGTCCACTGCCTCTTTTTCATCTTTCAGGTTTGCCTTGAGGATTTCCTCGATGGTGGAGGCTTTCTTCGTGGGCGCCAGGGCCATGGAAGGTACCCCGTCGAGGTAGTCGTTGATCAGGGTGCGGAGTTTGGCCGCGTGTTCCCTCTCGTCATCGGCAATTTCCTGAAGCCTCTCCATAATGGGCTCAGCGTTCAGCCCGTCCACAAGTTCGGCCATGCTTAGATATTGAACATTCGCCGCCTGTTCCATTTCCAATGCCTTGTTCAGCATATCCACCAGTTCTTGAATCCGGTTTGCCATAATACACTCCTTGCTTAAAATAATTACAATACTGTAATAAAAAAATAAGCAATGGTTCCTTTTTAGTCAATATTCCGCAGCACCTCTGGCATTTGAAGTGTCCATAGGGGAAGGCAGTAGGAACGATACCCTTTGATCGAAGTTGGCCTGCTATACTGTCGATCTTTTCAATCTTGTTACATCGTAATGGTTCTATTTGCCGCATGACAAGGTGGGTTCTAAGCATGGTGTTCCACATCCCCCCTGCTCTTTCTAACGAGATAAATTACCATATCTGCCAACACCATCAGGGCATTGAGGATATATAGGTACAGTACTCCATCCCTAGAGTACAGTAGTTTATGTGTGATCCCCGAAAGGTATCCTAGGAATACAACTATCATGAAGGGAAAACTTTTCCCCGTAAGTTTAGGGGCCGTTAACGAGCGATAGATGGAAACGGGCCAGGCTGTTCCGAAACAGAGAAGCATGATTCCTTCAAAGATGCTCATAACGTTACTATAGCGAGTATGGACAGTGCCGTTCAATCAGGGGATCTTTCACAGGTGAGTACATATTTTCTATAATGGAAGAATGCAAAAAAGTATGTGGTTTAGAGGAGGAAGGATAGCGATTCTTCTTGCCGGTGGACTATTGTGGGTTGGCTTGTACGGGTCAGGTCTCCCTGGCACTTCCTTTCCAGGAATGGGCTCCATTACGGAAGAGGTTCGCCGCGCGGCTCAATCCCTCGCATCCACCCTGTCCCTCGAAGAAAAATGCGCCTCGGTACTGTTGGTCGCCTACGGGGGAGCGAAACAGCTTGTCCCAGAGTTTGCGTCTAGATACCAGAGGATTCCCGTGGGGGGAGTGATCCTCTTTGCCTACAATATCCCCCAGACCGCTACCGAACTCATGGATCTTACCGATGGGATACGAAGGGTGGGGAACCAAAGCGGCAGGGTCCCCTTCATCGCGGTGGATCACGAGGGCGGTACGGTACTCCGATTGAAAGGTATCGCCACAGAGCTACCCGATGCGCGGGAGATCGGCAAATCGAAGGCTTCACCTGAAACAGTGCTACAGTTGTACCGCGTGGTGGCCCGGCAACTGGCGTCCCTGGGATTTTCCATGAATCTGGCGCCTGTGGTGGAGCCTTTAACCGAGGAAATCCGGCCTTTTCTTGCACGACGAACCTTCTCTTCCGATCCAGCCCGGATCACGGAGTTGAGCGAGCAGTTCCTTCGGGCGATGCGGGAAGCGGGAGTAGTGGGGGTGGCCAAACATTTTCCGGGAAGCGGGGACGGGGATCCCCATGAACGGCTTCCCAAGAGTTCCGCAAAGCCTTCCGACCCGGCGGATCCGTACTCCCTTCCCTTTCGTGCGCTTCAACAAAAAGGGGTGCTGGATGCGGTGATGGTTTCCCATGTCCGGCTACCGCAGGAAGGAGTGCAGGGGCCGGCCACACTTTCTCCCCTGGTTCTTCAGAACATTCTGCGGGAGCAGTGGCACTTCGAGGGGCTAATACTGACGGACGATATGCGGATGAAAAGCATCACCCAGGGGATGGATCCCATAGAGGGTGTGGTTCGTTCCATACAAGCGGGTGCCGATATGGTCATGTATCTGGGAGGAGAATACCCCAAGGCTCACGCGGCTTTGGTGCAGGCTGTGCGGGAAGGGAGGCTCTATCCCCAACGGCTTGATCAGGCGGTAATGAGAATTCTATCCGTGAAGATTCATTATGGCATGATCGAAGCCCGGCCGGAAGATCCAACTCCCAGAACGGATCGTGTCGCGGAGTTTTATAGGCTTAAGAGGGAAGGCGATGCTTTGGTGCAACAGATTCTAAAGGAAAGGTAGGCTGCATAGCGGATACTCTATCAGGAATCGAAGAGCTCGAAGTAGCAGACCCGTTCCAGGTTTTCCCCTATCGGCCCAGGGAAGGTCCTTAGATCAGTAAGGGAAAGACACGAGGCATATCACTTAGTTAGACATGATGGGGCGTGCACTCTTTTTAGGATGGAAATAGGTACTTCCCACAAGCTTCGAGGTACCCCAAAAAGTTTCAAGAACCGCAGCATCCTCCTCCCCCGCAGCAGGGGGATTTATTCGATAGTTCGTCCGCCGACACGCAGCAGCTATCCGTCTGGGATCGTTTCTTGAACCAGCCGGGTGTCCTAAACCATTTCGATGCGAGTACCGCGTACGCACACCCAACCCCAGCTCGTACCTGAATGGCGGAAGTAGGACAGTTTTTCGCGCAGGCACCGCATTCCATGCAGGCATCCCGATCCTGTAAGATTACTATCCCATTCCGTATACCGAACACGGCATGGGGGCATACTTCGATGCAGCGTCTGCAGGATATGCACAGTTCCCGGGAAAATCGGAGGGTGGTTACTCCCTTCAGGTATTGAAAGGTTCTATTCGTGCTCATAGGATACCCCTTTTTGTAACAAGATCGATCCATAGCCAGACAGTCCCCACCAGGAAACCTACCAGTTGCACGGGAAGAGCGATACGCATTTCCTGGAGAACACCGGAAAGGGAGGTAAAGGGAGTGGAACCGGTGAAATTCAGTGCCAGAAAGGAAACCATCGAAACCAGGAGGAAGATATAGGGAACAACTTTGAAGAGTAGCGAATGGATCGGCACCAGGAGGAACGTATGGGACACTGTCAGGTAGGCAATTAGACCCAATGACGCAAGCACAGCTCCTTTGACGGAAAAGGCTTTCCCTGGAAGGAGGGGGAGAAGGATGGGGAAAAGAATTACCCCGAGGAAACCTGCCGGAATGAGGGGGAAGAAAGTCTCAACCGAAAGCGACAGGGACTCTTTTAGGGAAATAGGAGAGGATCCAAGAAACGAGATTCCCCATGCAAGAAAAGCTCCCGCTAGAGAAAGTATGGAGAGCAGTAGCATAATGGGTACAATAAGACCTTTAAGTTCCACGGGGATCAGGATGAGTCGTTCTAGGAGGGAAAATGTGACCGTTCGAATTTGTTCCGTTGCCTGTAGCCCGGAATCCAAAAACTCTGGTATATCCTTTGCGCGAATGGTTCCGTAGATCACACGAAACCCCGTGGCCTTTTCCACTGCAGGGGCGGAGACCCCGGGGGCCCCTAGTTGAGGGAGGATAAGGAGTTTTTTTCCCTTTTTGTCCCGAAGACCGGTAGTTTGTAAGCGGTGAATCAACTCTTCTGTGCCGAAAGTGCCTTTCCCCGCGGCGCACCATACGTTGATCCCCTTGGTATCTAGAACCAAAATCCAGGCATCTCTTCCCCGGAGGGCCCTTCGAAGATGATCCACGCTTAGCTTGTAGTTGGCTGTCACGAATACGGGGGTCTCCTCTCCCGGGGTTCCCAGCGCGTAGAGTCCAGGGGCCACGCGATAGGAAAATCGCCCCACACCCCAGCGAACTTTGAAGACTCCCCAGTAATCCTTCAGGGTCCAGGTATCGGATAGAGCCGATATGGTAGGGAAACTGGATTGTGTATTCATCAGATGTCTCCTTTGCAACAGGTTAAGGAAGGAAGGTTTTCCAGCAAAAGCGTAAGTGTTTCCAGTACTTGCGCCTGCTTTTCTACAGGAATAGAGGCGAGCACGATACCAAATAGCCGATCCATTTCACCTTCGATTCGAGAAAGATTTTCCTTTCCGGTCGTTGTTAGGGATAGGACCACCGAACGTCGATCTTCAGGCTGGGGTACCCGTTCGACCATTCCCCCAACTACCAGAGAATCTACCACGCGGCTAAGCGTATGATATATTACAACTATTGACAGTGAAGTTCTTCCCTTTTTCTCCTGTTCCTCTTGAAATCATTGCAAGAATATGGCATATTTTCTGCATATTTATACAATTAAACCTTCAAGGAGGAGGAAATGGGTAAAAGAATGGGGCTGCGATGGATTATTGCCAGTATAGTTTTGGCTCTTTTCTGGACCCCCCTGCACGCGGGTGGTTCGAAGGAAACGGGTTCTGCAACAAAGACCGTACAACCGGTGAAATGGACAGCCAACTCGGTGTGGCCCCCCGCCAACCACCACACGGTAGGGTTGGAAGAGTTTGCCAAAAAAGTGAAAGAAGCCACCCAGGGCAAAGTGGAGATTCTCGTGCAGAGTGGCGGAGCTCTGGGCTACAAGGGACCTGAACTTCTCAAGGTGGTCCGGGATGGCCTGGTTCCCATTTCCGATATGCTCACCAGCGGAGTAGCGGGAGACGAACCCCTCTTCGGGGTAGTGACCCTTCCCTTCCTTATTCAGAGTTTCCAGGAAGGCAAAGTACTGAATGATATCGCTCGGCCCTACTTCGACAAGGCAGCGGAAAAGTGGAACCAGAAGATCCTTTACATCGCTCCCTGGCCGGCCGCTGGGTTCTGGACCAAGAAGGAGATCAAATCGGTGGCCGACATGAAGGGTATCAAGATGCGGACCTACGACAAGAACGGTGCCCTGGTGGTGCAGGCGGTAGGGGGAACCCCGTATCCTCTTCCCTTCAGCGAAGTGTACAGCGCCCTGGCCACGGGAGTGATCGATTCGGTACTGACCTCTACCCCCACGGCGGTGGACGCGAAGTTCTGGGAAGTGCTGAAATACTATGTGCCGGCAAACGTCACTATGGCTACCAATCTAGTAACGGTAAACCTGAAAGAGTTCTCGAAGCTGGACAAGGCGACCCAGGATACTCTGGTAAAGGTCGGGAAGGAGATGGAGGAACTGATGTGGGCCAAGGTCGCCCAACTGGACAAGGAGATGGAAGCGACCAGCAACAAGAATGGAATCGTGACAGTACCGCCCAGTAAAGAGTTCTTGAACGATCTATCCAAGGTTACGAAGCAGATCCGGGAAGACTGGTTGAAATCGGCTCCAGAGGATGCCCGCAAGATCGTGCAGGAGTTCAACAAGAAAGTGGGGCGGGAATAACGATGGATCGGTTCCTTCGGGTTTGCGATAACCTTTCCCGGGCAGGAGGCATCCTGTCCGGGATCCTCATCATAGGTTCCCTGGGGCTGATCCTAGTAGAAATTCTTGTGCGAACGTTGTTTCATGGGACCCTCTATGTCACGGAAGAGTACAGCGGGTACCTGATGGCGGCTCTCACGTCCTTTGCCCTCGCCTTCACCCTGAGGGAAAAGGCCCACATCCGTATGGTGTTCCTGTTTTCGGTCCTGAAAGGGAAGGCAAGGAGGATTCTCGAAGTGTATGCCTACCTCGTGGGAGCTGTCTTTAGCGCGATTCTTACGTTGACGACCTTCATCTTTTTCTGGGATTCGGTGGTGAACCAGAGCCGTTCCATGCAGATCTCCGAGACCTACCTCGCCATCCCGCAGGCTGTGTTACCGTTGGGCGCGGGACTATTGTTCCTTCAGTTCTGTGCGGAGGTTGTACGAAGCCTCGAGCGCCCCGCTACTCCCTCAGCTTCTTCCCAGGAAGGGAAGGCCGAGGAAGAACGGATCGAAGCGGCTTCTTTGGGGCGCTGATCATTTAGAAGGTGATAGAGATTAGTAGGAAGGATTAAAGCGGCTTCTGTAGGGCGCTGACAATTCTAGCGTAAGGGAGTTCGGATGTGGAACTATTGGTAATTTCTACGGTGATGCTTCTGAGTTTGGCCTTTTTTCTGGGAACAACGATCTGGATTGGGATTTCCCTCTTCATTGTCGGAATCGTGGGACTCACGCTCTTTACTCCCGCCAACCCATGGGCTATCCTCTCCAATATCGTGTGGAACAGCACCAGCGGTTCCACCATGATCGCTCTTCCCCTTTTCATTTTAATGGGGGAAATCCTGTTTCGCAGTAAAATATCCGAAAACCTCTTCAAGGGTTTGAGTCCCTGGATGCACAAACTGCCAGGCCGCCTGGTTCATGTGAATATCGCCGCCAGCGCCCTGTTTGCGGCGGTAAGCGGTTCCTCTGCGGCCACCACCGCCGCGGTGGGGAAGATCACCCTGCCGGAGCTCTTGAAACGGGGCTACAATAGATCCCTGGCCATCGGTTCCCTTGCCGGAGCCGGTTCGCTCGGATTCCTCATTCCTCCCAGCATGATGATGCTGGTGTATGGGATCCTCGCGGATGTAAGTATCGGGAAACTGTTCATCGCGGGAGTCATACCCGGCATTATCCTCGCTTCCCTATTTAGCGGATACGTACTGATCCGCTGTGTAATCACCCCAGAGCTGGCTCCCAGGGATACGGAAGAGGTAAGCTGGAGGGACAAGATCCGCGCGCTTCCCCTGTTACTGCCCGTGGTGTTTCTCATCATGATGGTGCTGGGGAGCATCTACCTGGGCTGGGCTACCCCCACGGAGGCGGCGGCAGTTGGGGTGCTGGGATCGATCCTCTTTGCCTCTCTTTCCCGTAGCATCACGTGGAACATTTTCTGGGATGCCATCCTCGGTTCGGTGAAAACGAGCTGCATGATCATGCTGATCGTGAGCGGGGCCTCCTTCCTTTCCGTAACGGTGGGATACCTCCGGATTCCGATGGAACTTACCAAGTACATTGCCACGCTGGGCCTTTCCAAATACATGCTGATCGTGATTTTTTCCATCATGTACCTGATTCTCGGGTGCTTGCTGGATGGATTTTCCATGATCGTGATGAGCCTCCCCATCGCATTACCCCTCGTGAAAGCCGCTGGTTTCGATCCCCTATGGTTTGGGATCTACCTGGTGATCATGATCGAGGTGGCTCAGATTACCCCGCCGGTGGGGTTCAACCTCTTCGTGATCAACGGGCTCGTAGGGGATAGCCTCGGTTCCATCGCCTGGGCAGCCCTGCCTTCCTTCGTGATCATGCTGGGGATGACGGCTTTCATCACCGTGTACCCGGAGATCGTACTCTTCCTGCCGAATCTGATGATCAAATAAAGGTAGAAGAGGGTAAGCATGAGCGAAGAAGTTACCCAGCGCCTTCAGCCCCTTAAAGCGCGACTTTTACGGATGGGGGAAGCGTGCGTCGTCATCGAGTTTGGCAACACCATCGACCCAGAGCTGAATGAACGGGTCCATTGGTTAGCCAGATACCTCGAGGAACTCCGAATAGGCCCCACGTCTTCGATATCTCCCGCGTTCGAAACCATTCTTGAGCTAGTTCCCACTTACCGGTCTCTGGCAGTGTATTTCGATCCCCTAAAGGGAAATCGAAAGACACTGGAGGAAGAGCTAGAGAATCTGCTACAAGAGCTCGAGAGGCGGGAAACAGGTATAAAGCCGCAGCAGGCGTGGAACCATTGCGAAGGCCCATGCTTACCCGCAAACCAGTACCTACGGGAAGAGAGGAAAAGCCGCACCGTGATCATCCCTGTCTGCTATGGGGGAGAGTTCGGTCCGGATCTACCCTTCATGGCAAAGCATACAGGACTT
>Ga0308390_1002380_pt1 | contig 11442 bp, 11 predicted proteins | sample Hotspr2Sample149_FD_202358 | JGI IMG/M metagenome (GOLD analysis project Ga0308390, IMG submission 202358) | Hot spring phototrophic mat microbial communities from Mushroom Spring, Yellowstone National Park, Wyoming, United States - 20040719_149 ...
TCTCCAGGATTTTCGCGCGCCGGAATGGCAAGAAACAGGAATAACGCAACCTCCGGAAATGCGGGACGCCTGGGAGGTGTTCCGTCTGATAAAGGGGATTCAATCAACCAAGAGGAGAACCACAATGAGCAAAACTCGGAAGATGCTTGTGTCTGGTGCGGGAATCGGGGTTTTCACCCTGGCCTGGATGTGCCTGCTGATGTTGGGTTGCGGCAGCACCGCGACGGCTCAGGTGGAGCCTGGGCAGGCTATGCCCGACTTTAAACTGAAAGACCTGAACGGTAAAGAGCACAGCCTCGCTGATTACAAGGGCAAAATTGTGGTCATCGAGTTCTGCTCCCACAATTGCCCGTACTCCCGCGGGACAGATCCTCAGTTGATCGCACTGGCGGAAAAATACGCGGACAAGGGCGTAGTGGTCATTGGTATCGACTCCAACACCCCGAACGATGTCGAATCAATCAAAAAATACGCCGAGGAAAAAGGGAAAAAGTATCCTATCCTGAAAGATGTGGATAACGTATACGCGGATAAGGTTGGGGCGACCCGCACGCCTGAAGTTTTCGTGATTGACAAGGAAGGCAAAGTGGCTTATCACGGTGCTTTCGATGACCGAAAAAATCCGGAAAAACCGGGCGAAACCCCCTACGTGGAAAACGCCGTAAAAGCGCTGCTTGACGGCAAACCCGTGGAAACGCCGACCGCCAAGGCGTGGGGCTGCACCATTAAACGCAAATAAAGGAAACTTCATGACATTCACGACGCGTAAATTCGGGTGGTTTGCGCTGGCGGGGATAGTCAGTGTTCTGCCTGTCTTCTCCTGCAGTGCCCAGCCACCAACTCCCGAAGAACTTAAAAACGCCAAGGTGGAAACCATTACCGTTGCCAGCGTGGAACAAAAACTGAAAGAGGGTAACGGCAAGGTTGTGGTGGTCAATCTTTGGGCGACGTGGTGTCCCCCCTGTCGCGCGGAACTGCCGGACCTGAACGCATTCTACAAGGAAGCCGATAAAGACAAGATCGCTTTTCTGTCCTTATCTGTGGACGATGCGGAAGAACAGGAAAAGACGGTTCGGCCATTTGTCGCGAAACAGCATCTGGCTTTCCCTGTGTACGTCCTGAAAGACCCTGACCTGGATGAACTGTCTAAAAAGTTGGGGGTTGAACTGGATGGTGCGATTCCCACCACGATTGTGTACAATCGGGAGGGAAAACCATCCAAACCCTGGGTTGGAGGGATCAGCAAAAAAGAACTGGAAGATCTGGTCAAACAAAATCTGTAGCATCCTGAATTCTGTTTCTGAACCGGCCCGGTATCTTGCCGGGCCGTTCTTTTTTCTGAGGGGGGAACTGAACAGGAGTAACATGAAACCAACCCGGCATTTGGATTGTCTAGAATGTGTGCAGGGCTGTTCCCGCATGGAGTAAGGTGGAGCTATTTCAGATTGGAGATCAACCAATGCGCAAAATGACCTGTTTCCGCTGGACGCTGCTGATCGTCTGTACCCTCGCAGCCTCCCTAACGAGTTTCGGCGCGGATCATCTTCGGGCTCCGGAAGGGGCACGTACCCCGCTGGACGAATACGTGGCCAAACCGGATCCCAACTACGCCTGGGAAATCGTTACCACCTTTGAAGGCGACAATTTCACCAGTTACACGGTCAATCTGACCTCTCAGGCATGGCAGCCCCCTGAAAAGGTGGAGCCCACCATCTGGAAACACTGGCTTACTGTGGTGGTGCCGAAGCAGGTCAAATCGGACAAGGCCCTGCTGCTCATCGGGGGAGGCAGCAACAAGGAGGAGGCACCCAAAGCAGCCTCCGCGATTATTCGCAATGCAGCGATTTCCAGCGGAGCGGTGTGCGCGGAACTGGGCCAGGTGCCCAATGAGCCGACGGTATTCGAATCGGATGGTCGGAAACGCTCGGAGGACGCTATTATCGCGTATGGATGGGCGAAATTCATGCGTTCGGGTGATCCGCTCTGGCTGTTGCGTCTGCCCATGACCAAGGCGGCTGTTCGCGCGATGGACACCATCCAGGAAATGTGCGCGAAACTGCAGCCCACGCCGGTAACCATCAACGGTTTCGTGGTAGTGGGCGGTTCAAAACGGGGGTGGACCACATGGACCACCGCGGCAGTGGATAACCGGGTGGTGGCCTGCATGCCCGCGGTGATCGATCTGCTGAACATGGTTCCCTCGTTCATTCACCACTACCAGGCCTACGGCAACTGGGCCCCGGCGGTTTTCGACTATGTCAAGGAAGGCGTGATGGACTGGATGAATTCGCCGGAAATGGACGCATTGTGCCGTATCGTCGAACCCTACAGTTACCGGGATCGACTGACCATGCCCAAATATATCGTGAATGCCGCGGGGGATCAGTTTTTCCTGAATGATTCATGGAAGTTCTATCTCCAGGACCTTCAGGGACCGACATGGATCCGTTACTGCCCCAATTCCGGACACGGCCTGGAAAACGCGAAACCCTATGAGGCTGCGACCGCTTTTCTGCGGTTCATCGCCGAAAACAAACCTATCCCAACCTACCAGTGGACCTTCGAGGATGCCAACACGGTCCGGGTGACCGCCGACACCAAGCCGCTGGCGGTAAAACTCTGGCAGGCCACCAACCCTGAACGGCGGGATTTCAAGGTGGATACCTTTGGCCGGAACTGGACCAGCACCGATCTGCAACCTGAATCGGATGGCTCCTGGCGGGCCCGGGTGGAGACCCCGGCAAAGGGCTGGACGGCGTTTTTTATTGAACTGACTTTTCCGGGGCCCGGCGAAGAAACCTTCGTGGTCACCACGCCCACGCAGGTAGTGCCCGACACCGTGCCTTATGATCCTCCCAAGCCGGGAGACTGGTCGGAGGGCTTTCTGCACAAACAGGCGTCCTCCCAATAACTTTGTGCCCCCTCTTTCTTCTTTTCCCTCTTCCTCCTGCGCGCGGGGTCGTATGGACATAACCGTACGGCCCCGCGCCTCGCAAGGTTTTGGCCATCTTTCCTCCGTTTTGTCATACTGATTGACGTATGAACACGGAACACACTTGCCACACCTCCACGTCAGCCTGTCTTTTCCCGGACGTCCCCTGTCCCTGTCAGGAGAACTGGCCCATCGCGCCAGCCACCCGATACCGTATTGGCGGACCGGCTCGGGTTGCCCTGTTCCCCCGGTCGACGGCAGAACTGGAAACGGCCTGGAGCTGGGCCTGTCGACAGTCTCTACCCCGGCTGATTCTTGGTGGAGGTTCCAATGTGCTGGTTTCAGACGCAGGATTCCCCGGGGTGGTACTGGTCACTACGGATCTCCGGGGAATCCAGGATCTGGGAAATAACCGCTACCGGATCTCGGCTGGGGAACCCCTGGACCGCCTGGTCCGGGAGGTGATGTTGTCCCGGAATTACGCCGGGGTAGGCGCGCTAACTGGCATCCCCGGTACGGTGGGCGGGGCCATCTTCATGAACGCCGGTACCGTAAACGGAGCAGTTTGTGACTTTCTGGAGTCCGTGCTGGTATTCGGACCTGAAGGCTTTCGCCGGATACCCATGGACCCGGCGTTGTACGGTTACCGACACCAGGTATTTCTGCGGCCGGATGAAATCATTGCGGAGGGGGATTTCCACTTTGAACCCGCGGATGAGGATCAGCGGAAAATTTACGATCACTATATCCAGCGCCGTCGGGAAAAACAGCCGGCCGGCTGGTGCTGCGGCAGCGTGTTCAAAAATCCCCCGGGAGACCATGCCGGCAGACTGATAGAGGCATGCGGACTCAAGGGCACCCGCTATGGCGGGGCCGTCATCAGTCCCCTCCACGCCAACTTCATCATGAACGAACACAACGCCCGTTTTGAGGACGTGCTTTACCTCATCCGGCTGGCCCGGAAAACCGTCCGGGAACGATTTGGCATCGAACTGGAACCGGAAGTGCGGATCATCGGGACATCCGAGGACATCTGAAAGAACGGAACCGGATACAAGGAGCGTGACATGGAGCGAAACAGGGTTTCACGGCGCGCATTTCTGACGGGGATCGGCGGTCTGGCGGCTGCGGGCAGCGTGGGAATAGCCATGAACAGCCACGGCGCATCCCAGACTTCACCGGCAGGCAGTGGAGATAAACGGTGGCAGGGCGGCGCGTCCCCCTGGCCACTCGCCTTGAACGCCAGTACCATCCGACCCACACCTGTCACTGAAAAACTGGAAATCGCGGCCAAAACCGGCTGGGATGCCTTCGAACCCTGGATCGACGACCTGGAAAAATACGAGGCGGAGCATGGGTCCCTGAAAGACTTCGCCAAACGTGCGGAAGATCTCGGACTTTTTATCAATAATGTGATCGGTTTGTGGGACTGCATGCCGGAAGGTGAGGAAGCCTTCCAGGCTTCCCTGTCGGCTACGCGGGAACGGATGCGACGATGCGCAGAGGCGGGTTCCCAGTTCGTAGCAGCCATTCCCGCTCCGGATCGTCCCGGTTTTGATCCCAAATGGGCGATTCACTGTTACCGTGAACTGATGCGCATCGGCCGTGAGGATTACAACCTTCGGGTAGCTTTCGAGTTCGTAGGCTTTCTGAAAGGCATCTACCGGTTTGGGGAAGCGGCAGGCATTGCGCTGGATACCAACGATGACCAGGCCTGCCTGATCATGGATACCTTTCATCTGTTCCGGGGTGGCTCGGGGTTCAACGGCGTGCGGCTTATCCATGGAGACTTCATCGCCAACTTTCATGTCAACGATGTGCCTGGCGATATACCCAGGGAACAACAGGGCGATGAACACCGGCTGTACCCCGGTGACGGCATTCTGCCGCTTGAGCAACTGTTCCGGGATCTCAAGACCATCGGCTTCCGACGTACCCTTTCGCTGGAGATCTTCAAGCGGGAATACTGGGCCATGCCGCCCGGGGAAGTTGCCGCGCGGGGCCGTGAAAAACTGCTCGAAGTCATCGCCAAAGCGGGGGTGTAAACCCAGTACTTCAGTCGAGTTTCACCCCCAGCCGGACCAGATGGGCTTTGGCCTGAAGTCGGGCCAGTGGCCACGCGTCAGGAGCAACATCCCCATACGCCCGGGCAAGCAACGCATCCATGGTGGACACGCCTTCCGTCAGGGCTGCGCGGATACAGGCCTCCCGCTCCAGCCGATGATCACGGGTACGGGCAATCAGTTCGCGGCCTTCCTGGGCATTCAACGGCCAGCCATGGGCCGGTACCAGCATGGTAAAGTCCGGAAGCGCGATCAGCCGTTCCAGACTCTCCAGATAAGCCGTCATGTCTCCGCCGTGATCCGGTGAAATCAGAATGGTACCGGGATTGCTGACCAGGTCACCGGCCACCAGGGAACCGGTGGTCTTCTCCAGAAAGGCCACGTGATCCGGACAATGGCCGGGCGTGTAGAGGGTTTGAATTCTCCAAAGTCCAGAGGCATGGGGGATCTCAATGACCTCGTTGTCCCGTAATGGCCGGAAATCCAGCCCGGCGAACCGGGACGCCAGCAGGGGATGACCGTAGACCGGAATGTCAAAAGTTCGGCTGAGAGGAACGGCCGCACTGGTGTGATCGTCGTGACCGTGGGTCAGCAGGACCATGGCCGGGCGAAAACCCATCGCCTGAAAATCCGCGAGGCGTCCACGCAACAGCGCCTGCTGCTCCGGATCCGCCGGTCCGGGATCAATAATGGCCAGTTTTTCCCAGCCGACCGTCACGCAGTTGGTGTGCGTGGCCGGCGGAAGCGTCTCTGTACGCAGCGGAATAATGGCTATGCCCGGGCGGGGTTCAATAAACGGGGCTTTCCCGTCATCGCCCTGCGGGGGATGGCAGATCCGAGTCAGGGCGTCCGGCGGAGTCAGCCGGGCGAAACTGTGCAGCACAAAGGAAACCGGGGTGGACAACTGCAGTTCCCCGTGTCGCCACTGTTCCAGAGCATCCCGAGGATTCCACCATTCAACAGCGGTCAGTTCGGGGGGGTGGACATCGGGGGGAGATACCTGCGGAAACGCATCCTGGCGCACCAGGAAATAGGCCGTGTCAAAACGTCGGGGCACAAATACCGGGGTAACCCACCGGGCGGTCAGATGAAAGACCCTTGCGTCGACCACCGCTCCGCGCTCCACCAGAAGCCGGGAAAAAAGCAGTTTTCCGGATAGCAGCCCCGCCCGCAGGTCCGGCCACTCCGTCGGCGAAATACCCGGAACACCCAGCAGTACTCCCGTCTCCTCGAAGAATTCCCGACAGGCCGCCGCAACAAAAGGCCTGATGTCAGCGGTCGCATGATCCACCGGTACCTGGCCGTCATCCTCATCCAGCCGGCCGCCGGGAAAAGCGTGATGCCCGCCAAGAAAAGCAAGGTCTTCATGGCGCCGGACCAGCAGCATCCGGCCCTGACCGTCCACGGCAATCACGACTGCCGCGGGCACCGTTTCCACGGGATTCAAGCCGTCCGTGTAACGCATGGAAACTTCCCGGTCACCAGCATAAACACACGGGAAAACCGGTCATGTTTCCCGCAGTTCCAGCCCGCCATCCCCTTTGCGGGACAACACAAAGCCGTCCAACTGAGTCCCATCCAGACCTACCGACCGGTATTCAAGGAACTCGGGTGTAATGCGAACAGACTGCACCGAACGGGTTTTTTCATATTGCTTTGTCATCAGTCCGGCGAATTTCGGGCCTAAATCATAGAGTTTCGGTCCCAGAACCGATGTCACGTATACCACCCCAGGCGCGTCGCCTGCTGTTGTCCGGTCTCCCGCGCATTTGAACGTACGGCCATAGGTATGGTCATGGCCCTGCAGGGCGAGATGTACCCCATGTTTCTCGAACAGCGGGCGGAGACGTTCCCGAAGCGCGGCATTGTCCCGGCCTTTGGCAACGGAGTACACGGGTTGATGGAAAAATACGATTTTCCAGAAAGTTTTGGCTTCGGCCAGAATCCGGTCAAGCCAGGCCAACTGAGCGTCGATGCACCGGGCGGAGAGAGGATCCGGCCGGCTTTCCTCGAGATGGTTGGCATTCAGCGAAACCAGCCTTACCCCCTGGTAATCGACGTAATAGACCTCGTTCCGCAGTTCCGCCACCTCTGCCGGACCATTCTCAGGCTGGGCGAAATGGGCATTGAACAGAGGATGCGCCGTATTCTCGCCCCGGCCCGGTTCTCCTTCCCGGCGACGGGTGTCATGATTTCCTGGAGTGATCAACACGGGAAGGCTGGCCGGCATATACCCCATCGCATCATATACCTCCTCCCAAAGCGCGTCATCATATCCGTTTTCGACCACGTCTCCCGCGCACACGAGAAACCGCGCGTCGGGACTCAGTCGCCATGCCATCTGAAGGGCGGCCGTACACTGGTTCCGGATATCGTTCTGGATATCCCCCACGTACAGAAAACTGAATGGAGTATCGGCAGATCCGGCAGTCTGAAAGGTGTACCAGGGACTCCAGTTCGAACCGTCTCCGACCCGGTAGATATAGCATTTACCCGGTTCCAGTCCGGAGAGCAAAACTCGACCATGCCGCACCGTACCGGATTCCACGGCCACCTCCCGGATCGTCCCCCCTACTGTCTGCGGACTCAAGCCCGAAAATGAGTCGTTCACAGCTGGCGCGAACTGTACCGCCGCGGCTTCAGCGGCACCATTGAACCGCCATGCCACGCCCATTTCTCGGGACCCATCCGCACCAGGACTCAGGGTAACTCGGGAAAACCATCCCGAACTGTTTCCAGTTCCCCCGACAGGAACCTCTGCCGCCCGCACTCCGCGGGACATCAATGCCCCCGCGGACGCCAGCATTGAGCCCAGAAATCCCCGGCGGGTCAGGATAAAATCCTTATTTTTCGGGACCGTATTCATATCATGTTCCTCTGTTGGATCAAGTCTATCCAGCCTGAAATGGACTGCCAGGTGCTGTGTGATCTCAGACGTTCTACATTCTTTTGATTTCGCAACGGTTAACTTGTATTGAATACCTTATAATGGTATTGTAAACTTGTTGATGAGGAATAAGCCATGAAAGAGGACGCCATCAAACGGCGAATGACCCGTCAGCGGCGGCTGATTCTGGAAACGCTGCGGTCGATGCGCACCCACCCCACGGCGGAAGAACTGTTTCAGGTGGTCCGCCAGCAAATGCCGCGCATCAGTTTGGGCACGGTTTACCGGAACCTGGACGTGCTGTGCCGTTCCGGACTGGCGCTGAAACTGGAAAGTGCGGTACAACAGGCCCATTATGACGGAGATGTGGGACGGCATTATCACATCCGCTGCGTGGTATGTGGGAAAATCGAGGATGTCTACCCGCCGGAAGTGAGCGGCATATCATTCCCCCGGATTCACAATCCTTCTTTCCGGGTCATGGGATGGACGCTGTTGTTCGAGGGTATCTGCCCGGAGTGCGCGGAAGAACCTGAAATGGCTGAGCGTAATTAATCAGGAATAATTACTGATTGGAAAACGTTCTTTGGATAAACCCAATGGAGGAGAAGACCTATGCTGAAAAAGGAAATGCAGGACGCCCTGAACGACCAGATCAATGAGGAACTGGCCTCGGCTTACATCTACGCCGCCATGGTCGCCTACTTCGAGGAGATCAACCTTAAAGGCATGGCCCATTGGATGCGGATCCAGGTGCAGGAAGAGTTGATACATGCCCATCGGCTGTTTGAATACGTGCTGACCCGGGGAGGAAGCATCAACCTTAAGGCGATTCCTGCGCCCAAAGGCAACTGGAAAAACCCGGTTGACGTGTGGGAAGCCACCTACAAACATGAGTGTCACATCACCCAGTGCATCGAAAAACTGTACGCCAAGGCGCAGAGCCTGAAAGATCCGGCAGCTCAATCCTTCCTCGACTGGTACCTGAATGAGCAGGTTGAAGAAGAAGCGAATGCTCAGGACATTCTGGCTCAGGTGAAGATGGTACAGAACGCGCCGGGAGGGCTCTTCCTGCTCGACCGGGAACTGGCTAATCGTCCCGCTCCGGCAGCCGCCGCGGGCACGGGAGAAGCCAGCGCGACCTGACTCCGTGCCTGAGCCGACGCAATCCACTGTAAAGAGCCGGTTTGACCCGTTGTCAAACACGGAGTTTGTGGCGTTTCAATTCAACCCAAAAAGGAGAATTGACCATGTCTGTGATCGTAACACAACCAGCCCCTGATTTCGAGGCGACTGCTGTAATGCCCGACGGCACCTTCAACGAGAAATTCCGCCTGTCCGACTACAAAGGCAAGAAGTACGTTGTGCTGTTTTTCTATCCGCTGGACTTCACCTTTGTGTGCCCTTCTGAAATCCTGGCGTTTGATAAAAAGATCAAAGAATTCGAAGAACGGAACGTGCAGGTCATCGGTGTTTCGGTGGATTCACACTTCTGTCACTGGGCGTGGCGGAATACTCCGGTTGAAAAAGGCGGAATCGGCAGCGTGAAGTTCCCGCTGGTGGCGGACATCACCAAGCAGATTTCCCGGGATTACGGGGTGCTGTTCAACGAGGCCGTGGCCCTGCGCGGTCTGTTTCTGATCGACAAGGATGGCATTGTCCGCCACGCACTGATCAACGACCTGCCACTGGGCCGCAGTGTAGACGAAGCCATCCGGATTGTCGACGCCCTCCAGCACTTTGAAAAACACGGTGAAGTGTGCCCGGCCAACTGGCGCAAAGGTGAAGAGGCCATGAAACCTTCTGCCGAAGGCGTGGCTGAATACCTTGCCAAACACGCGAAGTAAGATCCGGCGCGTGCGGCCTGAAATCAATTCGGGCGGCGGTCGAGAGGCTGCCGCTTTTTTTTTTGGGGGGGCGTCGGATAGGTTACACCGCGCCGGACCCCACATTCTTATTCGGGGCGGCACCTTCCTTTGTGTCCGCAGTATCTTTCGGGATTTCAGGAGTCAACGGGACCAATCCCTCGGAACCCGGGGTATAGACTTCCACGATATCTACTGGGGTCGAACGGACAACCAGGTCATACAATTCTTCCACATCCTCCTTCAGCATTCGGGCGCACCCGTGAGAACTGTATTTTCCCACCGAATCAGGGGCAATCGTTCCATGAATGCCCAAATCCGTCGGAAGTCCTGGTTCCACCGGAACCAGAGGCATCCACCGGGTGCCCAATTCATTGGCCGGATCGCCGGCCGGTATGGGGCCGACGCCGGGTTTATGCCAGACAGGATCCTTCTGTTTGTTGCCGATGGTATACCGGCCAAGGGTGGTTTCATGACCAGGCATTCCCAGTCCCACCCGATAAAACTTGAACAGGCCCTGGGCATCGATCAGATACAGCCGGCAGGTACTGCGTTCAATAACAATGCTGAAATCTTTCGGGGTGTACCGAAGTCGCTGGCCGGGCCGCAGTTGCGCATCTTCAGTCAGGTTGTTCGCCCGGGTCAGCATACCTACCGGAACGTTCAGTTTAACCCCGATTTTGATCAGCGTGTCCCCGCGTTCCACCGTGTACCAGCGGCTTTTGGGCGTGTCAACCGGGCTGAGCACCATGGATACATTAAGCCGTCCCAGCGGTTCGGCCGCCTCCAGCCACGCTTCTGAACCCCACTTTGCCGAGGACACAGCCTCCTGATACAACTGCAGGGCCCCCCAGGAGTCTCCAGCCTGCTCCCGCGCCCTGGCCAGCCCTGACAGGGCCATAGCCCGGGGGTCACCGGATCCATGCTCCCGCAACTGATTGAATACTTCCATCGCCCGGTCAATTTTTCCAACTGTTTCCAAGGTTTTTCCGTACCGCGCCAGGAGTTCCGGATAAGCCATATGCTGGCGGAACCGGTTCACGGCCTCTTCCAGAAGTATCACGGCCTGATCCGGAGCCCCCCGCTGCATGCTGACCTCCGCGAGCAGCACTGCCGCCTGGGGACCATATTTCGGATCGGCGGAACCGCGCAGCGGAGACAGAATTTGTTCCGCCTCCGCGGCATTACCACCCCGCAGGGCCGCCTCGGCACGCGAAATCAGGGCAACGGCTTCTTCCGGTGTGAAGGACTCGCTTAGCAATGCCAGTCCGCGCCCTTCAGTCCACAAGGAATAAAGGTAAAACACGCCCAAAACCAGCAAACCGGACATCACCAGTCCACTCAAAATCTTCAGCAACAATCCGCTTCCCCGACGGGTACGCGAAAAATAGCGTTTGCCGGTTCTCATCATCTGGAAACTCCATTGTCCGGGACCCGTATGCCGGGACTGTTCAGATCCGTGTGGAGGATTCAAACACGCGGCTCAGATCCAACAATAACTCCGTGCAGGTCTGGTAACGTTCCCCGAGATCCCGGCGCATACACTTCAGAATCACCCGATCCAGTTTGTCCGGAACTTCCCTGTTGAGGGAGGACGGCGTAGGCCACGTGTAAGACGGACTTACGATCTGTTTGACTTTCTGATGCATATCTAAACCGTTGCACGGATGTTTACCTGTAAAAAATTCGAACATT
>Ga0308390_1002381_pt1 | contig 11433 bp, 15 predicted proteins | sample Hotspr2Sample149_FD_202358 | JGI IMG/M metagenome (GOLD analysis project Ga0308390, IMG submission 202358) | Hot spring phototrophic mat microbial communities from Mushroom Spring, Yellowstone National Park, Wyoming, United States - 20040719_149 ...
CTATTGCCCTTCCTATAAGGATGAGTTTGAATGTAATCTTTTCGCCAGGACGGTAGGTAGAGGTTTTTTCTTCTGGCGGTTCTATGACAAAGGGATGGGGTATCTTTTCGTATTTATTCATATTCATTATGCATGCATCATCCTTTGGGTATGTCTCAAAGATATAGGCGTAAATGCATCCAGGTTGAAGCATACAATCTATGCATTCTTTATTTTTAAATGGGCAGGTTATTCTTTTAAATACATTGCCAAAAGCACCACGAATTGTGGAGCCTTTATAGGCAGGCATGATGATTGGATCTATTGCCTCTACCTCTATAAAAAATTTTTTATATAAAATCTTCATATCATTCCTATAATATCAATGTATAAGGCAAATGACAAGCATATTGTTCATCTCAAAAATATCATAACCCCATCGGGGACCCTGTCTCCGCAACCCAACACAAATACTTTTATATCCTGAGGCAGTGGATATATTCTTATATCATCCTCTGACTCATCTATTATGTCTTTCAAATCTAACTTTAATTGCTTTAATTCCTGCCAGGTGAGCTTGCAGTGAAAAACAGAATACTGGATATGGACACCCCTCTCTTTTAGATATTTGTAAACCCTTGTAAGACGACTCTCATCGGATATGTCGTAGCAGACAAGGTAATTTGATTTCATAAAAACAAACCCATCCTATCTTATATTAATCTTTGTCTCAGGTAGAGTACGTATATACCGCATGATCTCAAAAAGACCATCCAATACATTATCTATGAGTCTCTGGGTGAACTTCTTTTTATTTTCAAACCTCTGCACCACATCCCTTAAGCCCTCTTCAGTGAGTCTTAAACCTGTAGAACTCTGTATAAGATAATCGTTTGCCTTTTTAGTCTTAAAAAACTGTATGGTCTGTATATCTGCCTCAGGTTCCATAGCATAGAATATATCGAGGGCCATTCCAAAGTTATGCCACCTGTTGTATATACCTATATGAGGGTCAAGATCTGCTGATATTATACTCCTCAAAACCATTTCCATTAGATAGCTGGATATAATGGAATTTACATGGTACCATCTATTCTTTGACACAGATACATATCTTTTTATAAAGTCAGAATAATCCACCTCCCTGAATCCATTAGATTTGAACACATCACCTACTTTTCTTGAAAGTTTTGTTATAACCTTGAGCTGAATTTTTCTTCGTTCTGATATAAGCCACTGCCTGTATTTCTCCACCCTTTCCTCATGGACAAGGATAGATTTCTGCTCTTCATAGTGGGAGTTTAAGTTGTGGTTATAAGGGACAGTTAGTGCCACCTCATTACCCTTTTTATTCAAAAATGTAACAGGGATGTTGTTGTCTGTAAAAAGGGTAATGGTGCCTGCATCGAGTCTAACATTCCCAATAATTATTACATGACCTATAAGCCTTGCCGGGATGCGCCAGCCTGCCTTACCATCCTCTTTTACCCATATAGAAGGCCCATCCCTTGTAACCACAAGACCTTTTTTCTCATTGAGATAGAGTGTCCTGTTCAATAAATGCATCATACTCATCTCCTGATATCTTTTTTGCAAGGGCCCTTACCTCCTGCACAAATAGTGGCCTTTTTGTTTTTGCCCATCCTTCATATAATGGATAGAATCTCTCCCTACCTTTCTTTTTCAGATAACAGCCAGGTCTTTCTCTGTCACTTGAAAAATCTCTTTCAGTAAAATAGCGCTCTCTAAATATACCCCATACAAATCTATCCACTTCCTGCCTGAATAACTCCACCATATCACAGGCAAGGGATTCCCTTCCATATTCAAACTGGTGATAGAACCCTATTGTTGGATCAAGCCCGATTGTCTCTATCTCACGGACCATTTCATAATGCAGAAGTGTATAACATAACGAGAGCATGGCATTTACAGGGTCTTCAGGTGGCCTTCTGTTTCTGTTTTTAAAATTCAGGGATTCAGGAAAAAATACAGTATAGCCAGAAAAGTATGCTGAGGCAGCACTGCCTTCATAGCCACGTAAGGTCTCAAGCATAGCCTCAGGTTCTTTATTTGAATTTTCTGATAGATCATTTTTTATCTCGTTCAGCTTGTTTCTTATTCTATTTATTGTTTGAATGGAAGTTGTTAAAACAAAACGCAAATCCGGACGATGGGCAAGCCCTTCATTTAAGAGGTCGAGCTGATTATTAATCTTTCTTGTTATAAGGTCTAAAGAAAATTCAATAAGAAAGGATTGTCCAATCGAGCCACTTGATATGGATTTTTCATACTGTTTTATCCTAAGTAGCCCGTTGTTATGGAGCCTGCCGTGTAGCATCCCATGAAACTTCATTCTTCTGCCCGATAAAAAAATAACTGTAATATTCTCATCGGCGAGCCTGTTTAACACAGATGTCTCGATTATTACATTGCCAATAACTATTACCCTTTTGAGGGGTACTATAGGCACCATGCCTTCTCGCTCACCGTTTGCATAAAAGGCGAGGGCATTGCCGTCAAGTTTTATTTGAATCCCTTTTCTGTCAATATATAGCGTTCCCATAATAACACCTGTTTATAGTGGATAGTGGATAGTTATTAGCCATTTTCATCCTATATAAAAGTATGAAGGGTCACGGGGCTCTACTCCTATGCCTAAGGTGTGGGTTTTACTTCTTGCATCCATAGTAAATATGTGGATACGGTCACACTCTTCATCTATGATCTCCATCAAGGCCTCTTTTATATAGCCTAATTCCCCCTGGGTTAAAAAGCACTCGTATACGGATTTCTGCCCGCCTGTTGAGTAGCCTTTTAAGAAATTGTGCACTGAGGCAAGTCTCCTCTCATTGGATATGTCATAGGCTATAAGATATAAGGTTCTGCTCATGGGTCACCTTAATTTGTTTCTGTATATGCTATTTTTGAGGTAATACGGATTTCTGCTCTGGTGTTTTACATTTCATAATCATGTGTACCGGGTTAGGCTGCAGGCTATATACAGCCCCTGTTCCGTAATCGATAAGTCCGCCGAGAATTACACCAGCTGCAGCTATGGTCGGAAATACGCTTAATGTCTCTACCTCACATCCATCCTTTTCAAATCTGAGGTTAACGCTTTGATTGCGTTTAAGGGTAATCTGACAAGGTGTGTAACAGGTCTGATCGTCAGATAACTTAACGAGCACACCGTCAGGTTCAGATGTTATGCTCAATTGCTCTTCTGTACCTCTTATCATGGTTGCACAACCGATAGAGAATAGAATTGAGGTGATAATGAATAATCCTATAAATTTTTTCATGTTAACCTCCATTTTTTATTTAATTTTCATGGACAAATTTTAATGATAGAGGCTGAATTATTCATTAAAAGAAACATTTCGGAAATGTTTCTATTTGCAAGATAAGGTACTTGACAGTATGGCCTTGTACTATATATAATTTGAGCATATAAAGGAGGTGCATAATATGCGTGCAACATTAAACATACCTGATGACCTCATTGAGGAGACACAAAGGTTAACAGGTGAAAAGTCCAAAACAAAGGCCATAGTCACTGCTATGAAAGAATATATAAGAGAAAAAAAGGTTAAAATGCTGCTTGAATTGAGAGGTAAGATATCTATTGACTACGACTGGCAGAAGGAGGAAGAGCTCGAACTGAAGGCGCAGGCGGAGAGGGAGAAGCTTTATGAGCGATAGGATACTGGTTGATACGTGTATATGGATAGAGTTTTTCAATCCTGATTCATTGATGGGGAAAGCCCTTGAGCGATTGATTGTCTCAGATTCTGTTGTAACATGCGGGATAGTTCTCTTTGAACTTATGCAGGGCATAAAATCAGAGAAAGAGAAAGCAGTAATCACAAACTCCATATCCAATCTCCCATACATAGAAATGGATTTGCAATTATGGGAAAAGGCAGCGGTAATTTCCTCATCGCTTAAAAGGAAAGGTCTTACCTTTCCTTTATCTGATATATTCATCGCCGCCATTGCATTGGAACATAACCTTCCCATATTTACCCTTGACAAGCATTTTGAAAGCATATCCGGTATAACTATCTATAAACCTTAAAGTGAATAAATTTCTTACGAATCCTTATTTAACGGTAGAGTTTATCAAAAAAACTATTCTCTATGATTTTTGCCTTTACAGTTTTTGAAAATTAGATGATAATCTTGGGGAACGTAGGCGCTTCTTCTATTTTTATAACATCAAGCCCGAGCAGGAAGTCCCTTAATTTTTTATATGTGCTATCTTTTGAAAAACTAAACCCGTGAGCGAGATAGGACTGGTTTCTCGATGACTGGATACCAAGAAATGTTTTTTTGTTCGTTTCAAATGCCATACCTACTTCATCATTAAGAACATAAAGTAGCTCAAAGGAGGCATTCTGAGGTAATTTAATCTTGCCGTCCATAGAATTCTTATAACGTCTTACGAATTCTTCTCGCAGATTGGCAGGGATTTGTTCTGGCTTTACATTCGATGTATCGATTCCATAGCGATTTATGAGTCGTTCCTGAGCGATCATCTCGGAAAGGCGATAAAGCCTTAAGATGGCGTCGTCAATCTTACCTTCTTCGAATCGTCTTTCAGCATTGGCATAGATGTCAAGAATGTAGTTGATGGAGAGCTTTTGGCTGTTTTTAATAAGCACCTCGAGAAAACGAATATTTTTTTGTGCTTTTGCAGCTAACTCCTTAAAGGCAACTTCGCCCGATTCTTGAATCTCCTCGATTTTAGCCCTTTGAAACTTATATAAGGCATCTTTGTGTCTGAAAAGATCCCATAAATAATATCCCTCTATTGCAAAACCTAACTTTTTAAAGAACGTTTTTTGTCTTGTAGCTTTTTCTGACAGTCTATCACATAGTTGTTTCGCAGCCATGAACTGATACTGATTGAAAAGAAGGGCAATTTGCCTTTTCTCATCAACTGCGAGAAAATCCCACGGATTAACACTTTTATAGATCTCTTCAGAACCGTCAATGACTATACCTACACCGTTTTTTGTCCTTTCTTTCCCACCCACATAAGAAAATGAAAAACCATGACTAATCGCAGCTAATGCAATGGATACAGACATATTCTTTGTTCCGCCTGTATAATCAACTATTACCCTATCTTTTGAAAAATTTTTATCTGTGACTCGTCTTATCGCTTCTTCGGCCTTTTCAAAGCAATGCAATAGATCGTTGACATTATCAACGATAGTGATTTCACTTTTAAAATTGACTGATTTTTCTTGACAGGCCTTTTTTATGTCCGAAATATTGTGAACTGTATCCTGGGATGCCAGAAAAGAGATGAATTCAGGCCTATAATGAATTATAGCCTTTATAATCGGGGCAGGTGTTCCTCCTGTGGAAATAATCATGGCTTTGATTGTTGTTCCTTTTTCTACTTCTGAATCCATTCTTTTATCCTCTCTTTTAAGAGTTTTATATTTGGTCCTTCGCAAAATTCAAGCCTATTTGCTTTAAGACGTCTTTTTTGATCATCTGTCAAACGCCTGTAAGAAACCAGCATAGCTTTACCATATAGCCCGCCTGCTGCATCACGTAGACTATCGAGTTTGTAAATAGAGTCTTCGCCGAAATGGTTTACATCTTTTCCGCTAAAACGCTTTGTCTTGCATTCAATGATGTAGAGCCTGTTGTTGATTGTAAAAAGGATATCATATTCATTTTTGGACTCTGCCGGCCTTGCCCATTTTACTTCTACATTCATTCTTACATCGGTTGGATTTAAAGATTTTACAATACTGAAGATATGTTCTTCGAGCCAGCCACCGGATAAAAATTCTACACTTGAAAGGGATGGAAATTGGATGCGTCTTTCTTTTAAAGTTAACAGATTATATCTTGAAAGAATAGAAAGAATTTCTTGGAATTGATTATGTTCCAAGTCTTCATCTTCGATGTCTATTTCAAGCGGGAATGTCCTCGCATTTCTCAAAGGAGCTGCGTATCTGTTGAGAATACCAATGCCCTTTTCTAATTTTTCAGCGTCTTGTAAGATAGTCTCTATGGCAGACCAATGTGAGGCTGGTATATCTTCCTCATGTATCTCAGAGACAATGTTTTGCCCGTATGCTGCAAGGTATTGGGCAACCTTCATTACCCCCTTGAATTCCATCTTTTTTCTTTCAGGTGATAGAACATCAATGCGGTTATCCTGTGTATCAACATAGATGATCTTTTTTCCAAATTCTCTGAAGACCTCAAAGGCAGCAAATGCCATAATCTTTGTGCCACCTGTGGCATTTAATATTATTTCGTTATTCTCGTTTTCCTGAAAAATTTTAAAACAGGTATTCCGTGCAGCATCAAGGTCGTATGGTTCAACAGGCACTCGTTCAACCTTTATGCCCCATCCCTTTATTACCTTTTCAAGTCTATCCGCCTGAATTTTCATATCGCTACTTACAAGAAGTATCACTTTATCCGGTCGTAGCTCCTCCATACGCAAAGGAATCAGGTTCGGTATGGGCTGGGCTGATACGAGGCAAACATGAATTCGCATTGTTTCTTTACTCATATTTAGCTCACTTTGCGAATATTTCTTCCATCCTTGATAAGCATCCCTGAATCACTTGAACCTGTTCATAGATTTTCTAATTCTCTTCAATTTTTATAATTTCAAATGCATTGCCTAAAGGTTCAACTGTAATATTTGCTCTTATACTCTTTCTTTTTTCAAAAAGGTTTTTGTGGAATTTTTCAGGAACAAAACTTTTATCATCGCCTATTCGTTTTTCAGCCTTCTTGTTTTCATAGCTGGCAACCAGTGTTTTGTTGCCAGGCGAGTAAGTAATATATGCCCCAGGCCAGGTTATGGGTTCAGGAGTGGCTACATCTACTGTTGATTCAGGCTCAATATGTTTTTCTCGAACTGATTTAGATGCCTCCCTCTCTTTTTCCTGGAAGGAAATTTCTTTTGTTTCCTGTTTTTTAATTGGAAAAAGTCCTTCTTTTTCATCAAACGGAATTATTTCCATAATCGCCCAGCCAAAAGGTGTAAGACCGTTATTAACTCTTGGCCTTGCAGTCTCTGATGCAAGCCAGATAGCTGTAGAATAACTTCTGTTTCCTTCGATTGTCACTGCTTCTGCACCAGAATGTCTACCTATACGAACTAAAAAACACGTTTTATTCAAACGATCCTTGAAATCGCCGAGTAAAATATTGTTAAAACCAAATTTATTTACTACATGCATCTCCTCTTTAAAAATCTTTCCATAATGATAGCTACAAGCATTAAAAAGGGTTGTTTGATATATTGGGGATTTTATGTTTGTATCTCTTAAGGGCTCATCAATATTAATAATTCCTTCAAAGATACTACCTCTTTCCAATACCTCAAATATCTGTAAAGGACCACTCGATGCCCTTGTTTCCCTGCTACTAATCCTTTTCTTTTTGTTTATACCATAAACGATCTTAGTTCTTACATTTTCAAGAGGTTGAAAATCAGACACTTTTACCATTCTAAAGGGGTCTGTATCAAAACTACCTTCAAGTAATTCTTTTTCGAAATCTATTGCATTCATTCTTACATTTTTTTTATCTTTTTTTACAGCAAGATAACTAAGATATGCAGTCCTTAGAGACCCTTTAATTGATGAGCCAGGTATATATACAGAATTGGTTTGAGGATTGTAGGCAGTTTTGTTCAGAATAAATTGATTTATAATTATTTTCTTATCATATGACGACATAGCCAGAACATTTTTGTAGTGTTCTATAAGTCCTGACGCTACGTCTACTTCTCTTGCTGGTATATTATTGTTGAATACACGTCTAACAAATTTAAAAATTGAAAGAAGGTTATCAGATGAACAGACACGCATAAATTCATTTCTTTGCTCTTGTGTAAGGTGTGTTATAAAATCTATTGGGTCAAACTCAATGAGTTTCTTTTTGTTTTCATCAATCACAAAACTTGTAGGTTCATACACATCATCACATCCAATATGAATTGGAGATAGGACATGGAGCCTGATTTTAAGAGGTTTTTCCATTTTACACCTCCACATAAACTGGAATATATAATGAATATCCTTGAGCTACAGTATCTGGCTGAGCCTTTGAGAGTTCTGAAACACCAACACCTATATATGGTTTTTTCAATGTATTTTCCATATTTACAGGTACAAATACAGCGCCTTCATCTGCCATAATAATCGGATTCTTAAAAGGATTTGATGATTTGGCAAGTATATCTCCATGTCTACCAAAACGTGTAAAAGGTGTAAAGTAGGTGTGTGAAAAAATATCTTTTTCAGGAACAGAAGGGCTTAGTGTATAGCATGCATTTGAATTGGTACTTCCCATTTCAAAAAGGTTAGTTTCAACAGCAGATATTACATCAAATTTTCCCAGTCCTGTTGAGGCATCCCTACCAAAACCCATATCGCCTATTCTTTTTAGAGCCATTTGTACCTGCTTTATGTCTATATCCTCTCTTATACCCACATAAATGATAAGCAAAATACCTGGAAAAAAAATATTTTGATCCAACTCAAAAGGTGCAAATCTTCCTTCACCTGTTGTGTTTGTCAACCTGTTTATTGTGTTGTGGGGTTGTGTAAATTCAGATACCAGTAATCTGATCCGCTTAGTCTCTTCTGAATCTGATATAATTTCTTCTATCAATTCATTGTCTGAAACATATTTAACTATTTTTAACGATTCAATCCTCTGGTTGTGAGGTATTTTCATCCATCTTTTCCCCTTTAGGACCTTTCTTTCCTTGATTAAATCTTTTTTGGTTTTCCCGCTCAAATCAAAGATTTTATAAAGCGGAACATCAGGTCTTTTTAGAATACGAACTGTTGTTCCATTAGTTTCAATCTTAAAGAAGGCTGAAGATACAATTAAAAATGGGTCTGTCTTATAGTCTGATAACAATTGTCCGATAGATTTTCCAAAAAGTCCGGGGTCATAGGCTGCCTGCCAGCAAATATGTCCAAATATAGTATCTCCCTTCAGGGGAGTACCAAAACCAGAATTAGGTTTTAAAGTTATTTCGTAAGTTTTCATATTTTCGCCCCTATAAAATTCTTATACCACTTTTGATTACTTCGCTAATATAAGGATCTGATTCATCAAAATCAGTTTTTGCAAATGAATGGGGTTCTATTCTAAGGTCCACATATTTTGTTAACTTAAGCAATTGCGCGTCTTCCTCAAACCCATCGATATTTTCCTTGTCCCAGAACACAGCGAGGTCAATATCGCTGTCTTTATCATATGTCCCTTTTGCATAGGAACCGTATAAATATAAACGCCAAACAGGTATCTTATGTTCCTGGAGCAATTTTATATAGCGACTGATGATATCCTGAATTAGCTTTTCAGTCTTTCGAGCAGCCATTCCCTCAACTCCTTTATTTTATTTATATATTTTTCGGTAAAATCTATTGTCGCCTTTTTGTAAAACCGCATTTTATAATCGGGACAACGAGTTTTTAAATTAAATGCTGTTATTTCCAGTAAAACATCCTTTATATCATCGGACAGAGGGATACCGGTAAGCTCAGCAATTCTCAAAAGGTTATAGGTCTTTGGTGTATCTGGACCAACCGCTTTCACATAATAGGCTTTCAACAGTTTTTTAATTACAAGATGTCCTACAAATAGTGACCATGTAAAGTGTCCATTATCAAAAAGGGTATTCATTGCTTCAAAATCTTTATCTGCAGAGTTTATCCAGTAATCAACAATCTCATGCCTTTTCATCCTGTCCTCTTTCTAATTATACCGAGAACGGATCAAGACCTTTAAATTTTTCATTTATTTCTGGGTCATTAAATATAAACTGAATTCTGCCATACCCCCTGCTTCCATTTCCACCTAAAGCATCCATTTCCAGTAATTTCAAACCTTTTAACAGATAATTATCAAACAGTTGCTCATCAGATTGTTTTAAAATCTTAAAGGTTACTAAAAAATCGAATTCTGTGCCTTCGGGAACCCTCTCAATAAATCTTGGATCTTTAGCTGTGCCTTTTATTCTGTTTATACGATTTTCTGATTTTACTTCAGTGGTCTGCCATCTGTTTTTAAGGGCTTTTTCCTTCCAATCTTTGTTTAGAAAGCAATCACTAAAAGAAACCCTTGTCGGACCATAGCCTGTTTCATCTTCTTTATCTGCCCCACTACTTCCAAATATTGTAAGAATCGCTTCAGCATGTTTCTTTAATTCTGTTTTATCTTCTACCTTTTTAACAGTTTTTGAGGATACCAATCCTCCATCATCTTTTGCAAAGGGAACCAGACCACTTGCTAATTCAATTAGTGAACGAACCTTGCCTTTAATGGAAGAACCTGGTATATATGGTTCAAGGGTATGAGGGTGTTTTATAACAGGACTGTCTGTTCCGCCAATATGCATTTCCATGTTGCCTGAACCTATATGAAGGCCACTTTTCAAAATTATCTTGCCCTGGAGTTTTTTAATTGATATTAGTTTCATCTTCTACCCCCTTTACTTAATTGTTCTTTCTGTTGTTTTATGGCATTTTTCTTTTCTTCATAATAAAATTTGTAAAATCCCATAAATGCTTCAAAAAAACTTGAAAAAACCTCAAAATCTTCAATGTCATTTATTTTTGTAAGTGTGCTACTAATAAAATCTTTAAAACTTTTTGATATTAAAGGTTTTCCTTCACTTTTTCTACCATATGAATAGGTAGCCTTTGCGTTTAACATTTTTATATAAGGTAGCAAAATTTCAAATTCCTCCGGTTTTGACTTTACTATGTTGTTAAATTTAACTATCTCATCATAAAATTTTCTAATTTGAGTGAAAGCATTTGTCTTTTCATTAACCTCTTTAGAAATAAGCTTTGCAAATTCTTCAGCTATACTTGAAAATAAATCAGGATCAATCTGTTTTTTGCTTTTATCCTTCCAGAAATTAATATCCATACTTCCCTCCTTCTATCTATTATTGTATAAAATTTGCCATAGAGGTATTTTCATACCTCCTCTATATTTATCAAGCCATTGCAATAAAACCATTACTTCATCTATAGCCTTTTCTTTTTCTTCTTCTTTTGTCAATTTCTTACCCACATTTCTTATCACAGAATATTTCAGCCGTGCCCTCCATTTTAAGCATTCCATATCCTCCATACTAATAATGTAGCTGGCTTTTTGTATCTCTTTTTCCTTTTTTGCCATTGCAATAAACTCATTTAGTCTAAAAAGCATTGCATTGTTCACTATTCCATCAGTAAACCAGTATTCAAGAGTATCTTTAATTTCATTTAATTTATTAAATTCATCCCAGGTGACAGTTTCATTAAAAATAGTTATACAATTCTTTTTACTGGTGGATTTTGATTCATGCAGTGCCTTTTCTGAATGTTCAGCAAATGCCATAACAGGTGTATTGGGTTTATGAATCGTTATGCCTGCTGACAATGTAATGTCCTT
>Ga0308390_1002383_pt1 | contig 11431 bp, 7 predicted proteins | sample Hotspr2Sample149_FD_202358 | JGI IMG/M metagenome (GOLD analysis project Ga0308390, IMG submission 202358) | Hot spring phototrophic mat microbial communities from Mushroom Spring, Yellowstone National Park, Wyoming, United States - 20040719_149 ...
GCGCGCCATCGCCGCCGCCGATCCGCTCGCCGCATATCGCCTGGCGCATGCGTTGCGGAAGGGGAAGTCCGACGCCGTGCTCAACGCGTTGATGGATGCGCCGTTCGATACGTTGACGCGCATCTGGCGCCTCCTGCCGGAGACGCTCCAACACGCCGTCCTCGGTGATCTCGACGCGCTCCTCCGTGACGTCGCCGCGCCGGGACGTGTGGACGATCTCGCGCAGGCGCTGCAGGACTGGGGTGCGGACGACCCGCTGCCGCTGCTCGCGCTGCGGATGCTGATCGGCGACAGCGAAGAACGGCGGGCGTGGGGCATATCGGCGCTGGCGCAGCGCCCCGACGTGGCTGCAGCGCTGCTGCCGCTCCTCCGCGACGACCGACGCACCATGCTGGCGTCTGATCCTACCATTGCGTTCGCCGGCGCCGATCTGCCGCCGTCGCGCCTGTCCGTTCACGGACGCGGACGCGCCCGGAGACGGCGCTAACCATACGCTGCAGGAGGGCCGGCGAACGATAGTCCGTTCGAGATGAGTCCGCGCCGCCGTGCCGATAATGCGCCCAACGATGCCGACGATGCCGATGAAAAGGAGCATCCGCCATGAAGAAGATGGTATCTCCCGCCCTCACCGCGACGCTGCGTGCGCTGCATGGCGAATCCGACCTGCAGATCGTTGCGCCTGCGCTCGACGACCTTTGGTTCACCCGTGTGCTGGCGCTTGCACCGGGCGTCGATCCCATCATCGGCGCACTCGGTGCGCTGGCGGGCGAAGTACCGGACGTACTTCCCCCCGCCGTGCGCGACTCCCCCATTCTCTCCGTCGCCATCGCGTCCTTGATCGGCACGGACACGGGCAAACGCGTCCTGCCGACGTGGGCGGAGGTCGTGCCCGCAGGATGGGGCGCATCCCTCGCTGCTGCGCTGATCGACGCCGTTCGGCGCAACCGCTGTGCGCCCTGGACGGCGGCGGCGCTGATCGGTCCCACCGATGCGAGCGCTGCGCTGCTGCACATAGCATGGGATATCGCCATCGCCATCCGCCGTTGGGGGAAGGCGATGACGGACGACCCAACCGCGTGGATGAACGAACTCGCGCCTACAGGACGGGATCGGCTCCTGGATGTGCTGCGTTGCAACCCCAAGGATGTCGCAATCTGCCTGCCCTGGCTGCCCGCAGAGTATGTGACGGAGACGTCCATGTCGCTCCTTGACGGATGGATCGGCAGCGCGCTCGACGCTTGCGCCGAAGCATCGCCCATCGCCCACGCCCGCCATGCCAACGTTCTCGCAGCGCTCATCCGATCCGCTGGACGGGATCATCTCGTTGCACTGACGCGCCTGGCGGTCGCATCCCGTATGAATTCTGCATGGGAGAGGATCGTGCATCTCTTGCGCGAGGCGCCAAACCATGCCATCCAGGTTGTTGCAGCGGCGCCGTGGGACGCCCTCCATCCAGACGTGCAGGAGACCATCCTGTCCGCCGCTTCACACAATGCCGTGAGCGCCGCTATCGTCTATGCGTGCGGCATGCGGCCCAATCCGCCTGCAATCACGTGGAAGACCGCCCGCGCCTTCTTCGCCGCCGTCACACCGGGAGTCTGGGATGCGCTGCCGAAGCGGACACAGCAAGCGTGGCACAGCTCCCTTGACAAGACAGACCTGCATCGTGCGGTGCGGTCGCTGGGACCCGACCCAATGTTCCTGGCATGCGCTGCACTGAATGCCGATCTGATCGCCGCCGTACGCTGCCACACGCCGAATGAAGAGTCCACGCGCTGGACGCTTCTCCCCGTCGCCATGCATGATCTGCCCGTCGCCGCTGTTCCTGACATCGTCGATGCGCTGCCGCCGCCACCCGACCCCGTCGCGTTCGTCCAGATCGCAAGCGAGTCTCCAAAGATACCGCTTGCATTGCACGATTGGATCATGGCACATCCAACACAGCAGGCGCGGGGGGCCGCGATCACCGTTCTGCATGCGACGGCAAAGCGTAGCGCCCCCATCGAACGTTGCGGCGCGCTGGCGCACGCGCTGGAGGGATGGAGGTGGAAGGAAACGAATGCACTCCTCGCTGCGCTGCTGGACGACACCCGTGCTGCGCAGCACCCACATCCCGACATCCTGACCGAGTACTTGGAGCACCCCGATCAGCTGCTTCCCCATCCCGACATCCTGACCGAGCGCCTGGCGCATCCCGATCAGCTGCTCCCCCATCCCGACATCCTGACCGAGCGCCTGGCGCATCCCGATCAGCTGCTCCCCCATCCCGACATCCTGACCGAGCGCTTGGCGCATCCCGATCAGCACGACACCTTTCGCCAGGCATTGAATGCGCTCGCTGCGCTGCCGCCGTCGGTCGCCATCCCCACGCTCCATGCGCTCGATACGCTGGGGGAAATGCCCGATCCCGATCAACACCGTCAAGCGGGCGAAGAAGTAGCACGGGCGCTGCGCGATCACGGGGACTACTTTACCGCCATTGTCGGCACGCTACGTCCTGACATGCGCGCTGCGCTCCTCCCGCACCTGGATGACCCGCACGTTGGGTCGACACTGGTGTCCATCGCCGCCGCCGACCCGCTCGTCGCGCATCATTTGGCGCATGCGTTGCGACCTCGCTCGCTCAACGTCGTGTTCGACACACTGACAGAGGCGCCGTTCGAAAGGATGTGCCGCATCTGGCGCCTCCTGCCGGAGCCGCTCCAACACATCGTTCTCGGCGAGAGGGACGTGCTGCTTCGCGACGTCGCCGCACCGGGATGTGCGGACGTTCTGGAGCAGACGCTGCGCGCATGGCGAGATGACGATGACCCACTGCCATGGCTGGCGCTGTGTCTGCTGATCGACGCCGACCCTGACCGAAGGATACGGGGCATGATGCTGCTGGCACAGCAGCCCGACATGACAGCTGCGATCCTGTCGCTCTTACGGAATGATCTCCAGACCACACTGGCGTCCGTTCCCGCCATCGGGTTCGCCAGCGCCGATCAGCCACCGCTACCCGCGCCCGCACCCACACCCATGCCCGTGATCGCTCGGAGACAGCGGCGCTCGCGATAAGAGCAGGCGACTGATGACAAACGGCGGGCGCCGCGATCGCGGGAGGAAGGCGCTCTTACGAACGCGATGATAGGGAAACAGAAGGCGTTCTCATGAACGCGATGATGTGCGGACAGGAGGTCCGCCATGCATTCTCCATCTCCCACCCTCGCCGCGACGCTGCAGGCGCTGCGCGGCGAAGCCGACGTGCATGTCATTGTGCCAGCCCTCAGCGATTGGTCGTTTGCCCGCGTGCTGGCGCTTGCACCAGGCATCGATTCCGTTGTCGGTCCACCCGGCGCAGTGGCAAGCGTATTGCCGAACTTGCTTGCGCCCGCCGAGGCGCGACTCGCCCATCCTCTCCGCCGCTATCGTGTCGCAGATCGAAACGTCTGCGAGCGTCCGCCATTGCGTACGCTCGCGGCATGCGTTTTGCCCCTCCCGCGATAACGCAGACGACCGCCCGCGCCTTCTTCGCTGTCGTTCCACCAGCGGTCTGGGACACGCTGACAGAGGAGGAGGAGCGCACGTGGCGCAGACGCCTTGATCAAGCGGATGCCCATCTCGCCGTGTGGTCGCCCGGTCATGATGCAACGTTCCTGGAGCGCGCCGATCTCGATGACGCCCTGATTGCCACCGTGCGCCGCCACCTCCGCGATGACGCCGCCGTGCAGTGGACGCTTCTGCCCATCGCCATGCGCGATCTGCCCCTCGCTGCCATCTCCAGCATCGTTGCTGCGCTGTCACCACCGCCCGATCCCGTCGTGTTCGTGCAGATCGCGTGCAGGGAGTCGTCGCCGACCCGCTCGTCGTCCACCGCTTGTGCACGCACTGCAGAACGGCGATACCGCTGCCATCCTCCACGCGCTGATGCAGCGCGGAGACATGGCGCCGCGCCTGCAGCCCGCTCTCCGCGACGACTTGCAGGCGATCCTCGCATCCCTTCCGGTGATCGCCTTTGCACTCGCCGATCTCCCTTCTCCGCAAGCGCCCGATCCCGTCGCCGCATGAAGACGGCGACGGGATCGGGGAGATGAAGCCAAAAGGAATGGTCGAAATGACGCACAACGGAAGACGGACCCGCACGGAACGATCGTTGCGCATGCGCCAGACGATGGCATGCCAGACGCGGCGCTCTGGGACCGCCATCCCCCCTTGTGCTTGCAACAATACTTCGGACGATGCACAAGCACCCCGAATGTTCCATCATCACCATCTGGCGCGGCAACGGACGATTCGCTGGACGTCCCATCGACACACACACGCAATTGCCCACGCTTGCCGACGTCGTTGCGAAGAACGTGCTGCCGCTGCTGGCGCTATGGATACGCATCGATGCATGTTCCGATGTGCAGTCCGGGGCGCGGCGAATGAAAGGATCTGTGGATTGAACGCAGTTTCCCCCGTCCTCGACGCAACCCTGCGGGCGCTGCACGGTGAAACCGACGTGCGGGTCATTGTGCCCGCGCTGCACGAATGGCTGTTCGCCTCCGTGCTGGCGATCACGCCGAACATGCACCCCATCATCAGCGTGCTCAGTGCGCTGGCGGGTGAGCAACCCGAACTCCTCGCTCCTGCAGCCATCAAGTTCCCCACCCTCCACGCTGCCGTCGCCGCGCCGATCGGCATGGACATGGGGGCCCGCGTCCTGCAAACGTGGGCGGACGTAGCCCCCGCAGGGTGAGGCGTCGCACATACTGCCGCACTCCGCAACGCCGTGCACGCCGGTCGCCTTCGACTATGGGCACGGCAACGCTTATCGGTTCCTGTGGCGCAAGCGCCACACTGCTGATCCAGACGATCGACATCGCCCGTACCGTACGACGTTGGGGACAAGCGACATTCGATACCCTGACCGGCGGGAGAGAGACGCGGCGATCCTGGCGCAACAGCCCGATCTGGCAGCGGCGCTGCTGCCGCTTACAGGATGATCTGCGGGCGACACTGGAGTCGGTTCCCGCCATCGCGTTCGCTCGTGCCGATCGGCCGCCGCCACGCAGTCTCACATCCGCACGACGGCGGCAGCACTCATAGGGGCGGAGGAACGGACAATCCATCGCTGCTCCCGCTGCAATATACGCTGAATGCCACCCCCGACCGGCAAGCGCGGGGAGCGGCGATACCAGAGTTGAGCCCCAGACCTCCGCTGCCGCACGCGCCGATCACCCCCCACGTGCGGCAGCGGAGGTTCCTCTCGAGATCGCCGTATACGGCAAACGCTTCGTCGGAATGATCATTTCCCTTGATTGCTCGTTGACGACCACCGACACCTCCGGCACGATCGCGGTTGCCGAACCAACATCATCGCCGGGAGGAGCCGATGGACGCCACGTGGATTATCCCCGCTGTTGTCGTGATCGGCCCGCTGATGGAACGCCTGGGGCATCGCAGGGATGTACGGGCGAAGGTCCCCGACTCCGAGATTCTGACGATTGCGGTCGTCGCCGCCGGGTATGTTGGCCGTCATCACGAACGGGCGGCGCCGATGATGCGTGAGTTCGGCTATCTGTCGGGGCGGATCGGCGTCTCGCGCTTCCATCGTCGTCTGCATCCGCTCGCCGATGGGATGACCCGGATTCCGGACGTGTTGGGGGAGGTGTTCACCACGGGCGACGGGTTCATCATCGAGAGCCTCCCCCTGCCGGTCTGCCGTCGTGTGCGCGCCCGGCGCGGTCGGAAGGCGCCGGGCGCGCGAATTCTGCGGGGAGGGCTCGGCGAAACGGGAGAAGGTCTTTGGACGGCGTGTGCATCCGTCCGCCGCCTGCAGCAAGCGCATCCGGGCGTGTGCAGATGCGGCCCGCAGGGGGGGCACGACCTGACCCCGGTCTATGAACCGGCGTATGGCCTGCCCGCCGGGGCGCGGCGGTTGGGCGATAACGCCGACAATAGCGCCGCCGATGCGGACGGCATCCCGGCGGAGACGGGAGTGTGCCCGGTCCCGGTGCGCCGGGCGACCATGCGTCCGCACGCCTGGTGTATGGACGTCATCGAAGTGCGCGCGCATCGTCGTGGCATCGAGATGACGAACGGTCAACAGTCAGCTAGAGAAGATGGGCGCCGGACGCTTGACGGCAGGCGCCAATGCCGGGTTTGAACTGAAGGCGCCTTGATACGCGCTCATTGCACGCATCTGTACGAACATGAACTGACAATCAAGGTATCATTTGTTCGCGTTCAACTTGCACCGACGCGTCTATCATGAATCAAAAGACTTTATGAAAGAAGTATCCGTGACGACGCCATCATCTCCTGCCCTTGCCGCGACACTGCGGGCGCTGCGCGGTGAAACCGATGTGCACGTCGTCGCGCCTGCGCTCGACAACCTTTGGTTCACCCGTATGCTGGCGCTTGCACTGGGCGTCGATCCCATCATCGGCGCGCTCGGCGCACTGGCGGGCGAAGTGCCGAACGTGCTTCCCCCGCCGTGCGCGACTCCCCCATCCTCTCCGCCGCCATCGCGTCCTTGATCGGCACGGACGCGGGCAAACGCGTCCTGCCGACGTGGGCGGCGGTCGCGCCCGCAGGATGGGGCGCATCCCTCGCTGCTGCGCTGATCGACGCCGTGCGCACCGATCGCTGTCCACCATGGTCCGCGGCGGCGCTGATCGGTCCAACAAGCGACACCGCCGCGCTGCTGACGATGTTCGAAGGTATCGCCCGAGCCGTGCGGCGCTGGAGCTTGACGACGCCCAACGACCCAACCGCGTGGATGGACGCCCTGGCGCCTGCGGAACGGGATCGGCTCTTGTCCACGCTGCGCACCCACGCTGACGCCGCCACTCGCTGCCTGCCCTGGCTCCCGCGCCCGCTTGCTGCGGACATTGCCGAAGCTATCAGCAACATGTGGGAAATACGGAACGCGCTTGACGCCTACACCGCTGCATCACCCGTCGCCCGCGCTCTCCATGCCGACATCCTCGCGGCGCTCATCCAGCGTGCCGGATGGGATCATCTCGCCGACTTGACGCGCCTGGCGGCGGCATCCCGTATGGATGCGGCGTGGACGGCGGTCGCACATCTCCTGCGCGATGCGCCGAACAATGCCAACTGGATTGTTGAAGCGGCACCGTGGGATGCCCTCCATGCAGACGTGCAGGCGACCATCCTGTCCGCCACCGATAATGACTCGACTTCGATCTGCGCCGCTATCGCCTTCGCCCGCGGCGTGCGCGGTGATGCGCCGCCGATCACGCAAGCGACCGTGCGCGCCTTTTTCGCCGCCGTCACGCCGACGGTTTGGGATACGCTGACGGAGGGGACGCAGCGGGCGTGGCGCGATGCACTTTCCATATTGGACGCCCACCTCGCCGTGCGCTCGCTCGGACCCGACCCGATGTTCCTGGCAGGCGCTACACTGGACGACGATCTGATCGCCGCTGTGCACCGCCACGTGCGAGATGCGCATGCCATGCGCCTGACGCTCTTCCCCATCGCCGTGCGCTATCTGCCTATCGCTGACGTTCCTGCCATCGTCGCTGCGCTGCCATCACCGCCTGATCCCGTCGCGTTCGTCCAGATCGTGGGGCGGCATCGAGACATGCCGCTCGCGCTCCGCGATTGGATTACAGCGCATCCGACGCCGCAAGCGCTTGCGGGGGCGATCACCGCGCTGCGTGCGGCGTCGCAATCCGCCGCCAGCGCCGCCCGTTCCGCGGCGCTGGCGGCGGCGTTCGCCGGATGGTCATCGGAGGAGGCGACGGCGTTCCTCGCCGCGCTGCCAGACAACACCCGCGCCATGCTGCACCCCAACGCCGATGCGCTGGCGAGCGCGCTGGCGCATCCCAACCAACAGGACGTCTTCCGCCAGGCGCTGGCGGCGCTCGCTGCCCTGCCGCCATCTGCTGCGCTGCCGGCCTTTCATGCGCTCGACGCGCTGGCAGCGGCGTCCAATCTTGTTCAACGCCGACAGGCGGGCGAAGAACTGGCGCGTGCGCTGCGCAATCACGGCAATGGCTTCCTGGCGCTCGTCGACGCGCTCGCCGACGTACCGCGCACGGCGATTCTTCCGCAGCCGCGATCTGCCCCACGCGCCGTCGCGGTGCGCGCCATCGCCGCCGCCGATCCGCTCGCCGCATATCGCCTGGCGCATGCGTTGCGGAAGGGGAAGTCCGACGCCGTGCTCAACGCGTTGATGGATGCGCCGTTCGATACGTTGACGCGCATCTGGTGCCTCCTGCCGGAGACGCTCCAACACGCCGTCCTCGGTGATCTCGACGCGCTCCTCCGTGACGTCGCCGCGCCGGGACGTGTGGACGATCTCGCGCAGGCGCTGCAGGACTGGGGCGCGGACGCCCCGCTGCCGCTGCTCGCGCTGCGGATGCTGATCGGCGACAGCGAAGAACGGCGGGCGTGGGGCATATCGGCGCTGGCGCGGCGTCCCGACGTGGCTGCAGCGCTGCTGCCGCTCATGCACGCAGACGCACGCATGCTGTTGGAGCATGACGTGCGTATTGCCATCGCCGGCGCCGATCTGCCGCCGTCGCGCCCGTCCACTCCGGCTCGGAGACGGCGGCGCTAGCGTGACGGATGGGAGACCGATGACGAACGACGATGCCAGGGTATGCGTACGCCCTGGCGCAGACGCTGCAGGCATGGGAAGCGAACGCCCCACGGTCATTGCTGGCGCTGCGCATACCGATCGACGCGGATGAGGAATGGGGGGAGGGTGAGGTGCGTCGCTGCTGGCGCTGCAGCCCAACATGGCAACGTCGCTGCTGCCGCTCCTGCGTGACGACGTGCGTCCGCCACTGGAGTCACTTCTCGCCATTACGTTTGCCAGTGGCGATCTGCCACCGCCGCTCGTACCCGTGCCCGCGCCCACGCCCGTGCCCGTGCGACGATGGAAGCGCTCGTGAAGAGGGCGGGCAAAGAACAGAGACACGTACGAACGGCGGGTCCCCGATGACGAACGGCGACGTGCGGCAATGGAGAAAGAATGGCGCTATCATGAAAGGAGTGATGTGTGAATAGGAGGTTCGCCATGCATTCCCCTTCTCCCGCCCTTGCCGCAACGCTGCGGGCGCTGCACGGCGAAACCGACGTGCATGTCGTCGCGCCTGCGCTCGACAATACCTGGTTCGCCCGCATCCCGGCGCTTGCACCAGGCGTTGACCCCGTCATCGGCGCGCTCGGCGCGCTGGCAAGCAGATTGCGCGGATTGTCAGGACTCCTCTCACCCGCCGTGCGCGACTCACCCGCACTCTCTCCCGCCATTGCGTCGCTGATCGGTACGAACACGGGCGCCCGCATCCTGCCGTGGTGGGCGGAGGTCGCACCCGCCGGGTGGGGCGCATCCCATGCCGACGCGCTGATCGACGCCGTACGGCACGGTCACTGCGGACCCTGGGCAGCGGGTGCGCTGATCGGACCAACGAATGATGCCGCTGCGCTGCTGACGTGTCCGGATGATATTGCCCACGCCGTGCGGCGCTGGGGGCAGGCGACGCCCAACGACCCGACCGCGTGGATGGACGATCTGGCGTCGGCGGAGCGGGATCGCCTGGTGCATGCGCTGCGCGTCGCTCCCAATGACGACGCCGCCCGTTGCCTGCCCTGGCTGCCGGAAGCAAGCGCGGCCGACATCGCTCATCACATCAAGCGCACACATCTTAACTCCCCGCTCGACGCCTACGCCGCCGCATCTCCGGTCGCACATGCCCGCCATGCCGCCATCCTGTCCACCTTCATGCACTGCGCTACAGCAAGCAATCTCGCTCCGCTGACGCGCCTGGCGACTGCATCCCGTATAGACGCGGCATGGGAAAAGATCATACAGATCCTGCGCGCCAATCCCTGGAACGCCGTCCATGTCCTCGCTGAGGCGACGTGGAACGACCTGCGCGCAGCCGTGCAGGAAAGCATCCTGTCCGCCGCCGACCACAACGCCGTGTGCGCCGCCATTGCGTACGCCCGCGGCATGCGCGACCAACCGCCGCGGATAACGAAGAAGACCGCCCGCGCCTTCTTCGCCGCCGTCACACCGGAGGTCTGGACCGCGCTGCCGGCGGAGACGCAGCAGGAATGGCGCCGCACCCTTGACGGAACGGAGACGCATCTCGCCGTGCGGTCGCTCGGACCCGATCCCGCATTCCTGGCGCGCAGCTATTTCAGCAATGAACTTGTCGCCGCCGTGCGCCGCCATCTCCATGATGACGCCGCCGTGCGCCAGACGCTCCTCCCCATCGCCGTGTGCGGCTTGCCCCTCGACGCTGTTCCCGATGTTGTTGCCGCGCTGCCGCCGCCGCCCGATCCCGTTGTCTTCGTCCAGATCGCAAGCGGCAGCCCGACCATGCCGCCTGCGCTGCGCGCCTGGATCACGGCGCATCCAATCGCGCAAACGGCGGCAGCGGCGGTGACCGTGCTGCGGGTTGCGGGGCGATCCGGTGTCGACAGAGTCGACCCCCATTGTGCGGCGCTGGCAAAAGCGTTCGCCGGATGGTCGTCGAAGGAGGCGACGGCGCTCCTCGCCGCGCTGCCGAAGGACGCGCGCGCTGCACTGCGCCCCAACGCCAATGCGCTGGCGAACGCGCTGGCGCATCCCGACCGGCGGAACGCCTTCCGCCAGGCGCTCGACACGATCACCGCCCTATCGCCGTCGGTCGCCATCCCCGCACGCCACGCGCTCAACGAGCTGGCAAAAGCTTCGAAGTCAAAGCGGTTTTTTTCGCGGTTTTCTCAACGGCAAGCAGGCGAAGAACTGGCGCGGGCGCTGCGCAATCACGGCAATGGCTTCCTGGCGCTTGTCGACACACTCGCCGACGCACCGCGCACGGCGATTCTTCCGCCGCCGCTATCCGAAATGAACGGACTCGCTATACGCGCCATCACCGCCGCCGACCCGCTCGTTGCGCATCGCCTGGCGCATGCGCTGCAATCCCGCTTCCCAAACGACGCGCTCGACATTCTGGCGACGATGCCGTCCGATGCGTTGATGCGCATCTGGCGACTCCTCCCAGAGGATCTCCAGCAGTTCGTGCGCTGCGACCGTGACGCGCTGCTCCGCAAGATCGCCGTACCAGGGCATGCGGACGCGCTGGCGAAGATGCTCCAGAACTGGGAGGCGAACGACTCGCTGACGCTCTTGGCGCTGCGGATGCTAAGCGACCCCAACGATGAGCGGCGAACGCGGGGCGCGGCGATCCTGGCGCAGCATCCCAACATGGCGGCATTGCTCCTGCCGCTCCTGCATGACGACGTGCGCACGGCGCTGGAGTCGGTTCCCTCCATCGCCGTCGCCGGTGCCGATCTGCCGCTTGATCGAAGCAGGACTCCCGCGCTCGTACGACGGCGGCGTTGACGAGAGGAGCGGACGCACAGCGCGACGGAGCAGATGAGCGGATGATCGGACGAATGCGACGACGCAGCCGCTCCATGGCGAAAGACGGACCATCCG
>Ga0308390_1002389_pt1 | contig 11420 bp, 7 predicted proteins | sample Hotspr2Sample149_FD_202358 | JGI IMG/M metagenome (GOLD analysis project Ga0308390, IMG submission 202358) | Hot spring phototrophic mat microbial communities from Mushroom Spring, Yellowstone National Park, Wyoming, United States - 20040719_149 ...
ACATTTGAAGTGTGGGAATCAAAGGTTATGAAGAAATCTGAAGTCCGTAAAGATGCATTGTTGCAGGCTTCAAACGGTGCCATAGTATCAGTTGTATCAAAGAATAAAAGAGCTATAGGTTACATTGGTTATGGATATCTTGATGATAAGGTAAAATCACTCACTGTTAATGGTGTAGAACCTACAATACCCAATGGCAAATCAGGTGCATACCCAATAGCCCGCAAATTATACATGTATGTAAATGAAGTAAAGATAAAACCTGAAGCCCAGCAGTTTATAGATTTTATCCTCTCAAAAGAAGGGCAGCAGATTGTTAAGGCAGCAGGCTTTATACCGCTAACTGATTAATGTACATTCAATGTGCTGATTTTTATAAAACGCTACAGAAATGTAGCGTTTTTTGTTAAAAAAGTGTTGAAAATGTCTATAATGGAATGTATATTCCAGAGTAATTTGGGGAATATAAAGATATTTATGAAATTTTATTTCTAAAGGAGGTTTTTTATGAAAAACAAAAATAGCATCGTATTGATTATCATAACAATTGCTTTAGCAATAGCACTTATACCATCATGTTCAAAAGAATCAAAAGACAAAGTTGTTGTTAAAGGTTCAACAACGGTGTTGCCAATAACTCAAAAAGCTGCAGAGGCTTTTTATGAAAAGTATAAAATTGTTATTTCACTTTCCGGTACCGGTTCGGGTGATGGTATAAAGTCACTTATTGATGGGAGTTGTGATATTGCAAACTCTTCACGTGAAATGCATCCGGAAGAACTGGCGCTTGCAAAACGAAAAGGTGAAGTTATCAAAGAAATTGCAATTGCCTTTGACATGATAGTTCCTATAGTACATCCTTCCAATCCTGTTTCAAGCCTTACATTACATCAACTGAAAGCAATATATGAAGGTTCAGTGAAAAACTGGAAGGATGTTGGTGGCAATGATGGATCCATAGTTGTTATATCACGGGATTCAAGCTCGGGAACATTTGAGGTGTGGGAGTCCAAAGTAATGAAGCATGTTGAGGTGCGAAAGGATGCATTGCTGCAGGCTTCAAATGGGGCCATTTTGCAGACTGTTTCACAAAATCCTAAAGCCATCGGGTATGTTGGTTTTGGGTATCTTAATGATAGAGTTAAACCTCTGTATGTTAATACTGTGGAGCCAACCATAGAAAATGGAAAAGCTGGAAAATACCCTATTGCCCGAAAGCTCTATATGTACGTTAATGAAGTAAAGATAAAGCCTGCAGCACAGACATTTATTGATTTTATATTATCTCCTGAGGGGCAGGCGATAGTTAAAGAGGCAGGGTTTATTCCCGTTAGGGAGTAAATATTAAAATTAGGAAGCATTATTATATAAAAATTGCTGGCACTTTCTTTTGTAGGGGCAACAAAGGAAAGTGCCGGTTAAAAGTACTAATTAATTTTTATATTCATCTTCTTAAATCAAAGCGGCCTAGATTCATTACTTTGTCCCATGCCTTTATAAAGTCTATAACCAGTTTTTCTTTACCATCATTTGTACCATAGACTTCAGCAACAGCACGCAATTCATTATGATGACCAAATATTAAATCTACTCTTGTTGCTGTCCACTTTTGTGTTCTTGTTTTTCTATCAAAGCCTTTGAATAGATAATTATTATCATCTGCAGGCTTCCATTCAATGTTCATATCTAAAAGATTTACAAAAAAGTCATTTGTAAGTGTACCTGGATCATCTGTAAATACACCATCTTTCGAATATTTATATGTAGCGCCAAGAACCCTTAGCCCACCAACTAAAACCGTCATTTCAGGTACTGTAAGAGTAAGGAGTTGTGCTTTGTCCACCAACAGATGTTCTGCCAATACCTTCCCGGAATCTTTTAAATAGTTCCTAAATCCGTCAGCAATAGGTTCCATGACTGAGTGAAATTCTACATCTATTTGCTCTTGTAATGCATCTACTCTTCCTGGAGTGAAAGGCACTTTTACATTAAATCCGGCTTTTTTTGCTGCTTCTTCAATGGCTGTACATCCTCCAAGGACAATTAAATCTGCTATAGACACTTTTCTGTTTTGTTTCTTCTGGTTAAACTCTTTTTGAATTTTTTCATATACGCCTAAAATTTTTAATAACTCATCGGGATGATTAATTTCCCAATCTTTTTGTGGTGATAAACGAATACGAGCTCCATTAGTACCACCTCGCCTGTCAGAATCTCTATATGTTGAGGCTAAAGACCATGCTGTATACACTAACTGAGATATGCTTAAACCAGAAGATGCTATTTTTGTTTTCAGCTCTTTAATGTCATCTTCATTGATTAAATCATAATCACGTGTGGGCAATGGATCTTGCCATAAAAATATTTCTTTGGGGACTTCAGGACCTAAATAACATTCACGGGGGCCTAAATCTCTATGAATGAGTTTAAACCAGGCTTTGGCAAATGCTTCTGCAAATTGTTTTGGGTTTTCTAAAAAGCGTTTTGATATTTTTTGATATTCCGGATCAAATCTTAAGGCAAGGTCTGCAGTCAGCATCATAGGTGGATGTTTTTTATTTGGATCATGGGCATCGGGGACTATTGCTGGTGCATTTTTAGCAACCCATTGGTGTTTACCTGCCGGGCTTTTAGTCAATTCCCATTCATAGTTGAATAAAAATTGTAGATAGCTGATGCCAAATTTTGTAGGTGTAGAAGACCACGCAAGTTCAAATCCTGATGTAAATGTATCAGGGCCTTTTCCTGTTTTATAATTGTATTTCCAGCCAAGTCCCTGTTCTTCTACAGGAGATGATTCAGGATCAGGTCCAAGATGTTTGTCAGAAGAAGCTCCATGACATTTGCCAAATGCATGACCCCCAGCTATCAGTGCAACGGTTTCTTCATCATTCATACCCATACGAGCAAAAGCTTCTCTGATTTGTTTTGCCGATGCAACAGGATCGGGATTCCCTTCAGGGCCTTCAGGGTTTACATAAATCAGCCCCATCTCTGTTGCGGCAAATGGCTTTTCAAGTTCGCCTTCTTTAAAGCGTTCTTTTCCGGAGAGCATTTCAATTTCTGGGCCCCAGTCGGCACTTTCGTCTGGTTCCCATATGTCTTCTCGTCCTCCAGCAAAACCAATGGTTGTGAAACCCATGTCTTCTAAAGCAACGTTACCGGCTAGTATGATTAGGTCAGCCCATGATAGTTTGCGGCCATATTTTTTCTTGATAGGCCAGAGTAAACGTATCGCTTTGTCAAGATTAATGTTATCTGGCCAATCAATCCTTGGCGGGAAGCGCAAATCACCTGACTTTGCACCACCTCTACCATCATAAATTCTGTAACTTCCAGCACTATGCCATGCCATACGAATAAACAATGGCCCATAATGGTTGAAGTCAGCTGGCCACCATTCTTGCGAATGTTTCATAAGGTCTTTCAGGTCCTTCTTTACCGCTGCAAGGTCTAAACTTTCAAATTCTTTAGCATAATCATAATCTGGCCCGTAAGGATTGGAATGGGAGCAATTTTGTCTGAGCACTTTTAGATTTAATCTGTTTGGCCACCAGTCAGTAATCCATCTTTTTTTTGCTTCTAATTTTTTTTCCATTGCTTTACCTCCTTTTGCAAATTATCGATTTCCCCCAATGGTACAAAGCCTCTTTAGTAGGAGTGTTGTTTTGATTAAATAAATTGAAGACTTTACAGCCACCAAGGGATTGTTTAAAATGCATTGTTTTTTAATAATACTGATTTTTGAGTATTAAGTCAAAATGTAATTATATTGATTTTATATCTTTTAAATTTGTAATTAAACAAACATAAAAGAATAGTACTGTCTCGCTTCAGGCAAACCAAGCGAGACGCAAATAAATCTTTTACGTCTTCATCTGATTAATCAGACGTTACCACAAGGACGCTGGCGTAAGTGCAAAGCCGATATTGAATCCGGGGATATGAATCACCAGGTTTAAAGCCACGGCCCAAGGTAAGATCAATTGATAAAAAGCCGGGAATCGGGCTCAGCCTGAAACCGGCCTGAAAGCCGAAATTTCTATTTACCGCTAAAATCTCTGACAGTATTATGATGTTTTCATGCATGACGAAATCTCCCCGCAGACCGTATGTGATGCTGTAATTATTGTTTCCTTCGCGTGAAATCATTACTCCGCCGAAGTTGGTGTGAATTACTGAACCATTACTGGATATAATAATACTGAAAGGCAGATTTGCGTATGCCCTCATAAGTTCTGAATCTGTGTCAAAGATAGTACCGGCGACGAAACTGAAGGCGTAACCGGATGAATAAAGGTCATGGCTCACAATTTTGACGACTAGAGTCCAGTATGAAAGGTCATTGTCTTCGATGGAATCAAACCCAGTCCCGGCGGAAAGTTCAAGCCAAGAGTTAATACCCACTGCCGGCACTATCCATGATTCGTGTGAGCCATACCACGCCTCAAGCTGGAATGAACGTTGAGTGGTTATTGCCGCATCATCGATCACCATCTGCTGAGCCGAGGCCTCTGGTATTCTCGTAAGTGCTGCGGTAAAAATTATAACAGCAGTATAAAATCTATTTGCAAAAGTATTTTTCATTTTCTTCACATCTATCGATTTATTTGAAAACGAGTCAGTCTTTTCACGTAACCATGGTTCTCCTTATCTCACCACAGGTGACAAAGGAAGCGAAACATTGCATATTGTGCTCTAGGTAAATATCATCTGATAAGAATTTCGAGATTCTTATCAGATGATATTATTACATTTACAACAGCTCGCCATATCTTTTGACAAAAATATTTTTAAAAGTTTGGGCAAGCGCCATGTAGCAAACAACTGTTGCAATAAGCCATGTAAAATAAACGGGAGGCAATGCGGCAAGACCGATTGCTTTGCCTAAAGCGGTAAACGGAATAACCGTTAAAACCGCAATACCCGAGAAGGTAAGGAACGTAACAGGCAGCGATGCTCTGCTTTGAATAAACGGAATTTTAGGTGTGCGGATCATATGAATAACCAAAGTCTGCGTCCACATCGATTCGATAAACCATCCTGCTTGAAACACGGAAATATAATAAGCCTGCGTTGTCGGGTCGGATATCTGGTGAAAAAGCTGTCCTCCCGTCATTGCAGGGCAGATTATAAAATACATGAGCAGATAGGTTGTTATGTCAAATACCGAGCTTGTCGGGCCTATCCAGACCATAAACTTGGCGATAGAGCCAGGTTCCCACTTCCTTGGGACTTTTAGGAATTCTTTGTCAATATTATCCCATGGAATTGCCGTGCAAGAAAGATCATAAATCAGGTTAAGTAAAACAAGATGAATGGCTCCCATCGGTAAAAAAGGTAAAAAGGCACTTGCGGCAAGTACTGAGAACATGTTGCCAAAATTGGAGCTGGCAGTCATCTTGATATACTTGATCATATTGCCATAGGTTTTTCTGCCCTCAATGATGCCGTTTTCCAAAACCATTAAATCTTTTTCGAGCAGAATAACATGGGCGGTTTCTTTTGCAATATCAACGGCCGTATCTACGGAAATGCCGACATCTGATATCTTCATGGCGTTGGCGTCGTTGATGCCATCCCCCATATATCCAACTGTATGGCCATTCTCTCTAAGAACTGATACTATGGTAGCTTTTTGCTGTGGTGAGAGCTTCGCAAAAACATTGGTCACTTCTACAGCTTTTTTTAGTTCGTCTTCAGACATGCGTTCGATGTCCGAGCCGAGAAGCATATTGACAACCTTTAAACCAACCTGTTTGCAAACGCAGCGGGTAACACGGTCATTATCGCCCGTGAGGATTTTTACCGCAACACCGTGTTCGTTCAGCGCATTGATTGCCGCAGCAGTTGTTTCTTTGGGTGGGTCAAGGAAAGCAAGGTATCCCAGTAAAATCAAATCCGCTTCATCCGTGACTGAAAATACGCCAACAGGCGATACATTGGTTTTTTCAGCAACAGCAATGACTCGCATTCCATCGTCGTTGAGGCGGTTAACTGTTTTCAGTATTTCAGCTTTGATTATATCGGTTATCGGTTCTACGTTGCCGTTGTATTCGACATATTTGCTGATGGAAAGAATTTCCTCCACAGCGCCCTTCGTGATCAACTGTGTTTTTCCGGTTTTTTTTTCGGAAACCACAACACTCATCCTGCGGCGTTCAAAGTCAAAGGGGATTTCATCCACCTTAGTATATTTGGTGAATGAATCCTGTAGAGAAATTTCATTAACGCTCAATTCTCTTGTTCGCTCAATGATCGATACATCCATGAGATTTTTGAGTCCGGTTTGATAATAACTGTTAAGAAATGCATGACGAAGCACCCGGACGTCTTCTTTACCGTGCACATCCCAATAATACATCAATACAACCTTGTCCTGTGTCAGCGTCCCTGTTTTATCGGTACAAAGCACATCAATGGCGCCAAGGTTTTGTATGGAATTCAGATTTTTGATTATTACCTTTTTCCTGGACATTGCTACCGCGCCTCTTGCAAGACTGGTGGTGACAATCATGGGCAGCATTTCCGGGGTCAAGCCTACCGCAATAGAAATTGCAAACATAAAGGCGTGAAGCCAATCGCCCTTTGTAAAGCCGTTGATAAACAGTACCACGGGCACCATTACCAGCATAAAACGAATGAGTACCCAAGAAACGGAGTTCACCCCTTTTTCAAAGCTCGTTTGAATGGGTTTGGCTATCAAACCCTTTGCAATAGCTCCGAAAAGCGTATCATTGCCTGTGGCAATAACCACGCAGGTTGCAGAACCGCTGACAACATTACTGCCCATAAAAGCAAGGTTGTGGTATTCGGTTAACGAATCATATTCTCCCTGTTTTACTACGTTTGGTATTTTTTCAACCGGCTCGCTCTCGCCTGTGAGAGTAGCCTGGCTAATGAATAAGTCTTTTGCCATGAGGACGCGCACATCGGCCGGTACCATATCACCGGCCGACAAATAAACAATGTCGCCCACGACCAGATCCTCAAGCAAGACTTCATGTCTGCCGTTTCCCTGTCGCTCTACGGTAGCCGTGGTTCTGACCATCTTGATCAAGCGCTCCGCGGCATTTCCGCTGCGAGTTTCCTGGATAAAACGGAGCAGTCCGCTGATCGTCACCATTGTCATGATAATGATAACAGTCTTCCATGCTTCTTCTCCAGTTTCCACCAAAAGCACATCCGTTATAAAGGATACCACCGCAAGAGCAAAAAGAATTGCGGTAAAAGGATTGATAAAAGCCTCAAAAATCCTCATGATCAAGGACTTTTTCTTGCCAAGATCTACCTTATTGTTGCCATATAGGTCACGCATTTCATCAACGGTTGACTTGCTAAGACCTTGTAAAGATGTGTGCATATCCTTTATTACAGCTTCAGCTTCTTTGAATGCAGCTTCGAGGTACCTTTTGTCAGTGCTATTAGTCTTGGCCACATTTGTCACAATTGATTCATTATAGTTCTTGTTTGATTTTTTCATTGGTGTATCTCCTTTTCTTCATTTTCAAAATTGAAGAAAGATATTCTTGAGCAAAAGTAGAAGAAGCATGGGCGGATTTTTCATAAGCGTGGTATTATAACCTGTCTCAAATATGAATATATTCATCTGAGAAAAACTGCGGGTCATACCTCTAAAGCTTTGAAAATCTTCCGTGCCCTGCCATTCTGCTAGATCATAAGAATCATCGTCGGTTATTTTAGCCACCAAGGCATCGTTGCTGTTGGCAACGGACATAACCAGATAACATACAGTTTTATGCTGATATTCGGTGCCCATGTAAAAAAGTAGGGCCACAGCAAACTAGATATCAATGGCTCTTGTCACCAGAGTTTTTTTGCAATAAAGGGCTTTTAAAGCTTTGAAGATGAGTCAGGAGGGTGCTGACTCCAGCAGAACTTTATAAATGAAGATATGCCAGCTGAAGCAGTATAACGTGTGGTTGTTTGAAAAATATTGTGGGCTTTCATGGTCCACCTCCGTAGTATTTCCCATCCTGTGAAGAATGGACGGCGGAGGAAACCGGGAGTTTATGATGCTATAGACGCATCAACAGTCCTCAAGCCTTTTCTGCACGGGGTGGGATTTTGAATAAAGGGTGTTGTTTGAAGACATAAATTGGGTACATCTTCCATTCTGCTGCTCTCCATTATTACACTTTTTCCCGAACAGGGATTTGTAAGAAATACAAAAAACACCAATTAAGGATATTTTAATTTTGTCAATCTTTTTATTGAATAAATGCAAATAAAAGTATAAATATCATGAAAAACTACGTTGATATATTTACACTACGCTAATTGCAAATGGATTATTATGGACTAGTTTTTTCACAACTATGTTGATGTTTTGGCTATTTTATTTATCATTCCCTTAAAAATAAATGTATGTATGGGAAGTATGGAATACCAGTACAACCTACCCAATACTCCTAAAGGGCGGAATGTTGCTGTTTGTGTCAAGATGTTGTTTTTGTCAATTTTAAATTCCAACCATGCTTGGCCTGGCAATTTCATTTCGGCATATAATAATAAACGTTTTTCTTTTTTATCAGCAATCATGACGTGCCAAAAATCAAGAGTGTCGCCTGTGTTTAATTCTGTGTCACTTTTTCTTCCTCTGCACATACCAACACCTCCAACAAGTTGATCTATCAAACCTCTTAGTTTCCAAAGCGGGTTACCGTAATACCAACCTGTTTTCCCACCAATGCACCATATTCTTTCAAGGGAAATATCGCTATTATTAAGTTTTTGTTTACGAATATCTTTAAAACATCCATATACGGGCGCTTCAATTAATGTAGTGTTATTTTGGATTTCTTCCCAGCTATAAAATACGTGATTTTGTTCTATTTTATCAAAAGCTAATGTTATAGATGTCTTATAATCAATGAGCGGTATATTAAGCAGTGAAGCTAAGTTATTTGGTTTGCAAATTACTTCAACTTTCATGCTGTCCACTAAATTCTTTGCTAATTCATAGGTAGTAGATGTAATAAAAAGCAACCAATAGGAGGAAAGTTTTGGTGTCATTACAGGTACAATCAGGATTTTCCTTTTTAATCCACGGACTTTTGCGTATGATAAGAGCATTTCCTTATATGTTAAAATATCAGGTCATCCAATATCATAACTGTTGTTATATGTTTCAGTTTTACCCATTACACCAATTAAAAATTGAATAACATTGCGAATTGCTATTGGCTGACATTTAGTTTTTAGCCAGCGTGGTGCTATCATAATGGGTAATTCGCACGCAACAAACAACTTCATGGCCATTTTCTAATAAAACGGGGAGTAATCGTTGTGCAATATAACCTGTTGCGCCTGTGAGTAGAATTTTCATTTTCTTGTTCCTTTCATTTTTCATAATAGGATTGCATGTATTGCGCCTAACTCCTTATATCCATACTATTTCACTTCAAATCCCATTATGGGAGTATAAAGGAAATATGTCACATTTACTAGCTCTGTGAAGTATTCAGTGTGTTTAATCAAATAATTCTTTCCCAATTCTAAAAAATATCTTTATTAGTAATAAGACAATTACCGTGACAAATATTGTTGATATTAGTAGTAAAAGCAAACTCTTCCCAACATGAATTTTATCTATAAGAATATAAAGCCCGATAGGGACATTTAATAAAATGCCGGTTAATAAACCCGGTGCATATTTTTTTAATGCAATAGTCGCTATTAGGTGAGGAAAAATGGTATTGAGTATCATCATTAATACAAAACCCAGGTATAGATATTGAGATATTATTGATCTCTCTGCAAAAATCAAATATTGAAATGTTATTAAATATCCAATAGCAGTTATCATAATCACTGCAAATCGAAATTGATTAGCCGTTATTTCTTGATGGAAAGTTTTAGCATGCTTACTCCATTCAGGAAGCCATAATGCTTCTTCAATGTTGTGTAAGCTGAATCCTAAAATAAATAATATTTCAATCATAACATATCCTGTATTTTTTCAGCTAATGTTTTGCGTGTATATAACGTTTTTACAAGCACCAATAAAGAACAAGAAAAAATGTGGCAAAGGCCGAAGCGACCAACAAGAACGAAGCATGTATACGCTTTTAGACAAAGGTGGCGAGCATCTTCTCTACCCATTTTTTATCCATTACAGTTAATCTATTCTTTTTTAAATTTTCTTTCACAATCCACTTAATATGCTTATTATTACATTTAGTAATTTTCTCGAATGCTACTTTGCCTTCGTTTGGAAGAGAAGCAATTGCAACGCTCCATCCATATCCAAGTGTTTTTTGCAAAGATTTTTGATCTTCAGAAAGTTTCCCATCAATCTTATCAAAACTCATTGTAATTATATTGAGTATTTCTAATACTTGAATAATAATTGATTTTTCTTTTAGGAGCTTTGGTTCACATAACGCTGCAACAATAGCACGCTTTTCTAAGTCATTACCGTCCAACCATTCCTTTAAATTGTTTAATATTCCACTTATATTGTTTTCTGCAATTTTTTGGATACCAATAGCAACAGATTCTCTAATTCTCCAGCTACTATGAGATGCATATTTTCTTATTGTCGTTAGCGTCTTTTGGATATTGTCCTTGTTTAGAATACAATAACCAACAATTCCACACATTACAACAAATTCTTCAGGAGAATTATGCAAATCATCTCTATAAAAAGAAAAACATTCATCTACTTCGTTTTTTGTGGCATTTTTTGAAAATGAGTACAAAAGTTCTAAATTGCCTCTTGGCCCTGGCAGGCCGGAATTTTTTAAGAGGTTTTCAATAGTCATATTTCCCCTACCTTTTCTTGAAGGTCACTTATATATAATGTTTCGCGGCTATGCGCAGTTTTAATTGAGAATGGCCGCTGTTGTGTGAAGCTTTATTTGTTGTTTTTGAATTTTAAGAAATAATCATCAATTTCTGGTCTTAATATTATGCCTGCTTGTTCAAAACAAACCAGTAAATCTTCATATGCTCCATCGCCTCCCAAAAAATCCCAAAATTCTTTGCCCACCAATAGCTCTTTTGGGTCATTGAGCATTCCTTTAATTGTCCATCTTTCATAGGGTTGTGGCTCATAAGGATTATATGGAATTGCAATTAATGAATTTACTTTTGCATTTGGATTATTAGTTAACGCAATGCCTACCCATTCCAGTAGTGTTCTTTTGAAATCCTTAAAATTACTTATATTGGGTTTAGCGGTTTTAAGGTCAAAGAAAAACATTTCACCATCAAATGTTTCAAGATATAAATCTACCTTAACGGTTTTCATTTTATTAATATTGCCTTTTGATGCAGCAGCCCGAATCAATTCTATTTCCTCTTGCTTATTTGGAGTGCTCCCCAATGTTAACTTGTTCATTATAGCCTGAATAACATTCTGGCACTCACTGCTTATTTGATTACCTATTGCGTAT
>Ga0308390_1002396_pt1 | contig 11406 bp, 10 predicted proteins | sample Hotspr2Sample149_FD_202358 | JGI IMG/M metagenome (GOLD analysis project Ga0308390, IMG submission 202358) | Hot spring phototrophic mat microbial communities from Mushroom Spring, Yellowstone National Park, Wyoming, United States - 20040719_149 ...
TTGCAATTATCGGCATTCTGGCGGCCATTCTGCTGCCGGCGCTGGCCCGGGCCCGGGAAGCGGCACGCCGCGCGTCCTGCCAGAATAACCTCAAGCAGTTTGGCCTGGTGTTCAAAATGTATGCCGGCGAACACGGCGGGGCTTTTCCCCCCTGCGCGCCTTACGGCAATCCGTTTATGAACGGCATGACCCTTTTTGCCGCACCCTCCGCCGAGGCGGTATATCCGGAATATCTTAATGATCTTAATGTGGCACTGTGTCCTTCGGATCCTGGAATTGATGCCTCAGGTCAGTACGTGGCCACCCGTCTGCCGGATACGGGCCGTTTTGAGGAATGGATCGAAGCAGCCCGGGCTACGGGCGACAAAATTTCTGAGAATTATTATCTCAGCGCCTGGCTTGGCCGGTCTTATTACTATAAAGGCTACGTGATGACCAATGTCGGTGAGTTCTACGGCATGTGGGGTGCGATGGGCGCGCTGCCCTTTACCGCGCAGGTAACGATCAGCAATATAACAGCGCCCGTGCGGATTAAGGACTTTACTCAGGATCTGAGCCTGACCGGCGGACAGTGGCCGCCAATGGTTGATGCTTCAATCGCGACCGGCACGGCAGGCGGGGACAAGGTATTGCGTCTTCGTGAGGGTATCGAGCGGTTTCTCATTACGGATATCAACAATCCCGCGGCGTCAAACAAGGCCCAGAGTATCATTCCCGTGCAATGGGATACGTTTGGCAATCCATCCGAGTCGGCGGCTACCGCGGGGATCGCGTCATTCAATCATGTTCCGGGCGGTTGCAACGTGGCCTATATGGACGGTCACGTGGAATTCATTCGTTTCCCGACCCAGTTTCCGGTGCTGAACGATGCCGGGATTATGCGGGAGGTCGGGCACTTCGGTCTGTACTGACACGGCACAGGGAATGAATCCGGATGCGTAACCTCTTGTACTGTTTCAGGGCGCTGGCGGGGCTTGTTCTGGCGCTGACGGCAAGCGTAGCGGACGTTGCGGCTGATGAACAGGATTCCCCGCCGCTCATTGGGGTCGGCAGCACGCACCTTCGGGAGACGGTTCGAGATCTGGGTTTTACGGCGGATCAGGTGGTCACGCTGGTGCCGCCTGTCCAGTGTCCGGGACATTTTGATGTCAGCCCCGCGGAAATTTCCAGACTGGCGGCCTGCCGGATTCTACTGGTGCATCCCTGGCAGCACCAGTTGGCCAACCTGAAACGGGCGATAGACGCCGCCGGTGTCCGGGAAACAATCACAGTAGACGTTTCCGGTAACTGGATGGTGCCTGATGTGCTTGCCGCGGGCGTAGAACAGGCCGCGGCGGTGCTGGCTGAGCGGCTTGGCTCTGGCGAACCCCTGCGGGAACGCGCGCGCGAGCGGGCGGAAATGATCCGACGGATCGGCGCCTGGTTTCGCGAGCGGATTCGATCGTACGGCATGGAAGATGTTCCGGTGCTGTGTCAGGCGATGCAGGAGCCCTGCGCACGTTGGGCGGGGCTGCGGGTGACGACTGTGTTTGACCGCGGGGAGGCCATGGGCGCGGACGCGCCATTTCGGTTGATCCAGGCTGGCCGGAGCGGCGGGGTGAAAGTGGTGGTGGATAACCTTCAAAGCGGGGACGATCGAATTGGCGCGCGTCTGGCGGGAGATTTGTCGATACCCAGGGTGGTATGGTCCAATTTTCCCGGCGCGTTTCCCGGCATTGACCGCTGGGAAGACACGGTGGCGGAAAACCTGCGTAGGCTGGCCGAGGCTTTAGGTCATCGCGGAGCCGATTTCACGGGGTATCGGGAGGGCACCGGATCATGCGATCCTCCACAGCAACGCCCGTAATCCAACTGGACGGTGTGGTGGTTGTCCGGGATGGGCGGTCTGTGCTGCGGGATGTCTCGGTCGACATTCTCACCGGTGAATTCGTGGGGGTGATCGGACCGAACGGCGCGGGGAAGAGTACCCTACTGGGGGTAATCTGCGGTCTGGTCTGTCCGGCCGCCGGCCGCGTGCGAGTGCTGGGACTGAATCCCGCGGACTGGCGCGAAGGTATCCAGGCGCGGCGGCGGATTGGTTTGGTGGCTCAGATACAGCGGTTCAATCCGCAGGCCCCCATTCTGGTGGGGGAATCGGTACTGCTGGGGCGGGCGGGCCTTCGGGGACTCGGCCGCCGGTTCAGCCGATCGGACCGGGAGGTCGCGCGCCGTGCCATGGCTGACACAGGAGTGGAAAAACTGGCGGAGCGGCCACTGGGTACCCTGTCGGGTGGTGAATTGCAGCGGGTGGCCATCGCCCGGGCTCTGGCGCAGGAACCGGAAATTCTGCTGCTGGACGAACCTACTGCGTCGGTGGATCCCGCAGCACGCCAGGATCTGGTGAATCTGCTGGCGCGGCTGCCCCGGCTGACGGGCGCCGCGATTGTATGCGTGACCCACGATCCATGGATGTTGCCCGCGGCCTGTGAACGGGTGCTCATGCTCAAGCATGGGCGGCTGCTGCGGGGAGGGCCGCGCGCGCGGATGCTGGCGGCTGAACTGCTTGAGGAACTGTACGCGGAAGAAGGCAGTTCCTTCGTGTTGTCCGTGATGTCCGGGGCTTCGGACTGTTACGGCAGGTCAGAAGGGTCTCCGTCATGACCACTCTGATACCGGAAAGCCTGATGCCCTATGCCTATCTCGCGCGGGCAGCGCTGGCGGGACTGTTCGGTGGTGGGTTGTGTGCCGTGGCGGGGGTTTACATCGTAACGATGCGGCTATCCTTTCTGGGGGTGTGTCTGTCGCACGGTGCTTTCGCCGGGGCGCTGTTCGGGCTGCTGGCGGGGGTACATCCGGTGACCGGCGCTATCCTGTTCAGTCTGCTGACGGCGGCAGGTGTGGGTCCGCTGGCCGACCGGGGAGAAGTTGGACCGGATACGGCGATCGGGATTCTGTTCTCGCTGATGATGGGACTGGCGTTCCTGTTTCTTGGGCTGCTGCCGGCGCATCGGGAGGAGGCGTTAGGTCTTCTGTGGGGGAATATTCTGACCGTGTCATGGGCGGAGGTAGGCATCCTTCTGGCGGCGGCGGTTGGGGCGATGGTGGTAATTACGTTATTTTTTAAGGAGATTCAATCGGTGGCATGTCACCGGGAAGTGGCCCGGGCGACAGGGATACCGGATACGGTCGTGTTTTACGGCATTCTGTGTCTGCTGGGTGTGGTGATGTCGGTAACCCTGCCGTCGATAGGGGGGCTTTTGGTGTTCAGTCTGGTGGTGAATCCGGCGGCGGCCGCGCTGCAGTGGTGTCGGCGGTTTCGGACGGCGCTTCCCGCGGCGGCGGTGCTGGGTGTTGGATGCTGCTGGGCGGGGCTGGCCCTGTCCTGGCGGTTTTCGCTGCCCGCAGGGGCGACCATTGTCCTGGTGTCGACGGTGGTGTTCGCGGTGAGTCTTGTTCTGTCCCCCCGAAGAAGGAATACACAGTGGACGGTGCCGGCGGCTTAATATCCCATCAGGAAGTCCGGCGGGCGGTCAGACGCTTTTTTGACGAGCTGGCTCCCCGGTGGGACGCGATTATTGATCCGGCTCACGGCTGGCGTCTGACCGCGCTACTGGCCGGGATCGAGTGGCCGGTTCCCGTGCTGGATGCCGGGGCGGGGACCGGGATCATGTGGGAGGTTCTTCGGGTCTTTGGGGTACCGCGGGCGGCTGTCGTGGCCGTCGATATTGCGCCCCGTATGTTGGCCGCGTCCAGATGCGCGCCGCCAGAGCGAGTGGCGGCCGACGTCCATGGCCTTCCGTTCGCGGACGGTACATTCGGGTCTGTGGTCTGCAACAGCTGCCTGCCTCATTTTGATCAGTTGGACCGCGCACTGGATGAACTGGCACGGGTATTGCGGCCGGGCGGATTGCTGGTCGTATGTCACAGTGAACCGCGTGAGGTGATCAACCGGCATCACCGGGAGACCGGCGGTGTGGTGAGTGGTCATGAACTGCCCGAGCCGGAAGCACTTGGAGCGATGCTGCGGTTACGCGGGCTGACCCCTGAGGTGTTACAGGATGGTCCGCCGGGATACCTTGTGACCGCCTGCAAAGAGCAGTAAAGCAACAAGGCATGTCGGAGGATCAACCGTTGAGGACATCCCGCAACCGTCCGCCCGCGTTGTTCAGCAAAGTTATGGCTTCATCGGGATTCTGAATGCCTCGGGTGCACATGACGATGGCAGCCGGAACGTTCCAATCCGCTGCCTCCAGGCACTGACGCGCAGCGTTCTGCGGCACGTCGCACAGTTCCGCGACAATCCTGACGGCCCGGCCGCGGAGTTTCTCATTGGATGGGACTACCCGCACCATTCGGCCCCGATAGACATATCCGGCCAGGGTCATGGCTCCGGTGGAGAGGATGTTCAGGGCCATTTTGGCCGCGGTTCCCGCCTTCAGGCGGGTTGAACCGGACAGGGCTTCCGGTCCCGTATCGAAGGAGATAACCAGATCCGCCGTGATGGCAGGGTGGGGATTCGAGGTCAGGAGGGCGGTGAACAGTCCCAGAGTGCGGGCGCGTTCCAGCACGCCACGAACGTAAGGCGTGGTCCCTGACGCGGCTACACCGATGACCACATCGCCCGGAACGGGATGCAGCGCATCCAGATCTGCCGCACCCGCCGCGGGGTCATCTTCGGCGGCTTCCACGCTGTGGAGGTACGCCTTTTCGCCGCCGGCCATGAGCGCCACCACCCGGTCCGGGGATACCCCGAAAGTCGGGGGACATTCCGCGGCATCCAGCGCGGCAAGACGTCCACTGGTGCCCGCTCCGGCGTAGATCAGCCGATGCCCCGATCGGACCGCCTCCGCGGCCCGCGCGACCAGTTTCGCCAGGGGTACCTCCTGCCGGCCCACGGCTGGGGCCACGGCGTGGTCCAGCCGGTTCATTCGCCGAACCAGTTCCAGGGGGGACAATTCATCCAGTGGTGTTTCCGGGCGCGGCTGTTCCGTGGGGGGCAAAGCGGAAGCCGCACCGGCAGGGCCCGGCACGGTTTCGGTTTCCGCGTAAATGACAGCCGCCCAGGGCGTATCTTTTTCCAGGCTGCGCAGGGCTTCGAATACCGCGCGGTGTCCTGTAACGGTGCAGGGCATGAACTGCATGTCCAGATACTGACGGACGTTTTCGCGGAAAGCTTCGAGAAACAGGGAGGATCGGGCGAACACCCCGCCGTGGGTGAAACAGCGGGCGCCGTCATTCAGTCCCAGTTTTTCCGCGCCGGATACCACCAGGGCGGCTAAACGTCGCGCCTGGTCTTCCACGATGCCCCGGGCGACAAAATCACCGGCTTCAGCGCATTCCGTGACAATTGGCGCAAGAGCGGCAACGGTCCGCTTGTCCGCCGCCGCGGCCCATTCCACGAGTTCATCCACCCACCGGGCTCCCAGAGCCCCCAGCAGACGTTCGCTGAGCAAGGTTTCCGGACCGGTACCATCCTGCCACGCGCATGCCGCCCGCAGGGCCTCGGCAGCCAGTCGCCACGCACTTCCTTCGTCCCCCAGCAGGGGCCCCCGACCTCCCGCGCGCAGGATCTTTCCCCACCGGTTGCGGATCAGGGCGGCTGAGCCGGTTCCTGCCACGGCCAGCACCCCGTCGCCCGCTCCGCACGCGGCAATCAGCAGGGGGTGCAGGTCGGTGGTGGTCACGACGATCGGGGCCGAGAGGGCATCGCGCAGGGCTCTGGCGGTCAGTGCCCGCTGCCGCTGGGTGGCCAGTCCCGCGATACCCGCCAGAATCCGCAGCGGCCGGCTGCCGGTATCGAGGGCTAAAACAGCCTCGAGCACCGCGTCCACGGGGGCGCCCGGACCATAGGCCGCTGGATTCGCTGGCGGGCCTTCCCATTCACCGGTCAGGTTACCGTCGGGGTCATACAGGCCGAATCGGGATCCGGTACCGCCGCCATCCATGGCCAGGGTCCAGAGGGATACCGGATCAGCAACACCATATTCAGCAACATTGTTCACGATGCGGTTCCTTTCATCCGAGCCTCACGGAAAGCCTGACGACATGTCGCGGTCCACCGGAATGTTTCAGGATGGGGGGTTCGGGAACCGTCCTTGGGATCCAGCATAACCAGACCTGTCCGACCATTTGCGGAATGGGTCTCATTCACTGGTGCCAGGAAAGGGCTCCAACAATATCCCAACAGGCTTGTCGTGTCAGCGGTTTCACCGAAAAATGTGCCCAGTGATGCGCAGTGGCCTGTTGCCTGCAATGATATCGAGCGGAGTGGCCCCGAACTGCTGTCCACCACCAGCATGGGACGCCGTAGCGCTGCCGTCATGCTTACGGCTTCGGTGAAGAATGCCGTGTCAGCCGGGTCCGGGGGATGTACCTGCCGGAGCCGCTGCCAGCGGGCAAAAGGCCGGAAAGGCGAAAAACGCATGATGACCACCCCCTGCCAGACCAGGACCAAAAAATCAAACAGTTCAGGATCAGGGACCCAGGCCAATTGTTTGGCCGCGGCATTGCGTGCCGCACGGGTGTCCCATGGACTTTCTGGATCATCTGGCACAAACACAGAACAAGGAAACCACAGGCCGACCCGGCTGGATGGGGTAATCCTCCGCAGCCGCTCCGCCAGCATTTCTGAAAAAAAGGGGGGGCTTGTTTTATGAGGTGGGTCGAGTATCCAGTGGAGATCGCGGTGCGAAAAAGACCTGGCCAGCGGCGTCAATCGGTCGTCCGGAAGCCAAGCGGGTGGTATGTTCTGAGGAATACGGACTTTAACATAAAGGGTCAGACTGGCTGGACACGTATCCGCCATATTCGCCCAGGCATCGCCGGCTGCCTGGTCTGTCAGGTCCATGTCCAGAATCAGAAACTGAAAACCGAGGTTTGACGCGAGTTCCATGTCTTCAGTCCGCAGAGCGGTAACTGTGACTGGTATTTGCGCGGTTTCCGCGAGGCGGACACCAACCGCGAGGTTAATCGCGTCCGATATGGTCTGCTGTGTCGGCGGACTTCCGGATTTCTGTTTTCTCTTCATGAAACCGCAGTATTCCCCTCTTCCGTCGGAACCCTACCGGCGGTGTCAGGATTATGGGTAAGGGTGGGTCGGCCGCGCAACCTTCAGAGGAGCCAGGCCGAGACCCGGTAATAGATCCGGCTCAGGGTCTGTCCGATGGCAGATGCGGCCAGCGCATGGTCCCGGAAATCGCGCAGGGTTTCAGCCGTTTCACTGTCTTTGCCGAACCAGCGCGCGATGAAGCACCATGATTTTGGCTTCTCGCAGGGCTGGTTATCGGTCAGGTGACACGCGATCTGCGGGAAAAAGTCCCGGAAAGAGGCAAAGTTGTCAAGATTTTTCTCCGGATGACCACAGACATGCATGGTTCCATTGCTTAACATGCCGACCAGTCGGAGATTGGCATCCACAAGAAACAATCCGGATCCCGAGGATCCTCCTTCGGTGATGCCCTCATCCCATCGGACCTGGTTCTGTTTCACATAGCGGTCAACGCAAAGCAAATCAAGACACTGGGACACCTCCGTGTCGATGATGGCAGCCACTCCGGTTTTGATAGGGGTTCCCGCCGGGTAATGGAAACCACGGGCGGTCTGCCCTACCTGAAGGGTGCGGGTATCCCACCCTGCCCAGGCCCGACCGTAGGGTCCGTTCGGCGCGCTGTCCAGCAGCAGGAAGTGTCCGTCCAGCCGTTTATCGTAAGCGATGGATTTTTTTCCCTTGCTTCGGGGTAACAGATTCGGCTCAGGATCCGGAGCATTCAGACTGCAGTCGCCAGTCCGGTAATCCCAGATGACCTCGACATCCTCAAACTGGATCCATCCATTGTCAAAGCAATGGTGCGCGGAGATCAGCCGCGGGGCATAATCCGGAGTTCCGGCCTTGTTCAGCAGGGTGCCGGAGCATTGCGCCCAGTCGCCTCCGGGAAGAGGGATGATCAGCATGGCCTCGGCAGTGGCCACCTCCTGGATGACAGGATCGGTATCACAGTCCAGGGGAACAGGACAAACATTGAAGGTTTTCTCCCGCATTGGATACAGGCTGGCAATCTGTTCCACGTGTACCGGGGGCAGTGCGTCCGGGGATTCCAGGATAAGCAGGGCGTATTCTTCCCATATGGTGTTGAGCCAGTTGCCATAAGGGAGGGCGTCCTGCCGGGTCCAGGGTCCAAACACGCGCTGGCCTTTCGGATCGGCCAAAAACACCCGATCATCAGGCCCCAGCCCATTCAAGTCCACGCGGATACGGATGGCTCCCGCAGCCTCGGCACCTACGGTCATAATCCAACGGGATGCCCCCGAGTCGCTTTTCACCGATGCTTTAACAGCCAGGTCCGCTGCATCCCACCCTGCGGTGACGGAACGACCTATTCGCGCAGGCAGGGCGCTTTTATCCGATTCCAGGCTTTTATCGGTCATTTCGGCCCGGACCAGTTGGGGGGGCGGCGCGTCTGCCAGTATGGCCTGGAGTTCTGCTGCCGGGAGCGGCCAGTCCAACCAGGCCAGATCCCCTTTCGCCGGCGGAATATACACATAATCCGCGAAAAAGTCATCGCCTCCCGCTATACCGGCAGTCAGCAGGGCCAGCAGCGAAAGCAGAATACCCCTCCCTGTTGTCGGTATCCTGATTTTCATGTGGTTCTCCTATGGGTTGCCCTGTCAGATCAATTGTAACACGTTGCTGTTAAATCAGATTGATACCGTAAAGCGCCGCGAAAACATGTTCAGGGTGTTGCGCGGGACAACCGTGCTCTGGCCTCGGAAACCAGCTGATCGCAGCGTTCATTGTAGGTGACGCCACTGTGTCCACGGACCCAGCGCCATTCGATCTGATGACTGGCGATCAGACGATCCAGTTCCTGCCAGAGGTCCACATTTTTCAGGCTTCCGCCGCTGCGGGTCCATCCCCGGCGTTTCCAAGCGGGCATCCATTCCGTCACGCCTTTTTTCAGGTACTCCGAGTCGGTATGGAAAATGATTCGGCAGGGCCGTTTCAGCGCGCGCAAGGCTTCGATTGCCGCCCGCAATTCCATCCTGTTGTTGGTCGTGTCCGGTTCCGCCCCTGACAGTTCCCTGACCCGATCCCCGTAACGAAGTACCGCGGCCCATCCCCCCGGACCGGGATTCGGTGAGCAGCCGCCGTCGGTGTAAATAATGACTGGCGGTTCATCCGAATTGACCGTGGAGGGGGAAAGATGTTGCTTACGGACAGACATAAGCGGTCAGTGCGGCGGCGGTTTCCTGGTGCCGGCGCTCTCGGGCGAGGTCCAGCGGGATGCGTCCCGCGGTATTCCGGGCGCAGGGATCCGCTCCATGCCGGATCAGCCAGAGCGCCATTTTTGTCCGACCGAAAATAGCCGCCGTGTGCAGGGGCGTGTCTCCGAAAGTATCCCGCGCATGGAGGTCGGCTCCACGTTGCAGCAGGAGGGAGGCGGCCCGACCACGGCTGTACATGGCCGCCACATGCAGCGGAGTCATCCCCGTGACATCATGCGCGGAGATGTCAGCCCCGGCGTCAAGCAGCAGACGTATTGCCTCTACGTTATCGACACCGGCGGCTGTGTGCAGCGCGGTTTTCCGAAGGCGATCCACATGGTGCACGGCGTCCGGATCGGTCTGGAGGAGATGGCACAGGGCGTCGAGTTGTCCGCGGGTGACCAGGTCATGGGGACTGGGCTCACAGCCGGTCAGCCCCGCACCCACGGCGGCAAACCACACCGCCGCCGTGAAAACTAAGATGGTTTCTTTTCCTCGGTTCACGGATTGGCGCCGGTGCCCTGAGCCGGCGACGCTGCAGCCGTGGAGGCGGCCGTATCAGGGGCAGCAGGGGCGGTTACTCCCTCCATTGGAATGAGTTCGCCACCCCGGTCCACGTTTTCCGCCGTGAACAGCCGTGACGGCAGCACCACTTTTTTGGGCAGTTCCTTTTCGCCTTTCAGGATTCGAATGGCGTACTCGATGGCTTCCTTTCCGCCAGTCGGGTATTCGAATGTGGCACTTAGAATACCCTGTTTCACGTACGCGATACCCTCCTGGGGCAGTGCGTCGATACCGACGAATTTCATTTCCTTTTCGCGACCCGCGGCTTTCGCGGCCAGATATGCACCGTAGGCGCCCGGGTCATTGTGCGCGTAGACCAGGTCAATTTTTGGGAAACGGGCCAGCGCCGACTCCATTTCCTTCTGGGCGTCGGGCTGCAGCCATTTCATATCGGCCTGAAAGATGATTTCGATATTACTGCCCTCGATTCCTTTCATGAAGCCTTCATGACGGTCGCGGCCGGGGACTGATGTCTGGAGTCCCATCAGTTCCACGATTTTTCCCTGGCCGCCCAGGGTCTGCCGGATCCAGCGGCCTGCCGCTTCGCCGATGGCCCGGTTGTCCGCCCCAATGAACATGGTGAATTCTTCACCCATCAGGGCGCGGTCGAGCACGATGACGGGAATGCCTTTTCGGTAGGCTTCGGCCACCGGTGCGGTCAGGGGAGCGGCCTCTTTTGGACTGATGATCAGCAGGTCCACGCCCTGGCTGATGAACTCCCGCACGTGATTCTGCTGGATGGTGGTGTCATTTTGCGCGTCCTTGAAAACCATCCGGATTTCGGGGTGGGCTTTAGCGGCTTCTTCGATGTCTTTGTTCATCTGCACGCGCCAGGGTTCACCCAGGTTGCACTGGCTCATGCCGATGGTCCATTTCGCTCCGTCCGCAGGGGACGATCCCGTGTCAGCCGCGGATGTTTCGGGCGTTGAGGGCGCGGAGGCTGTTGGACCGCCACCCGAACACCCTGCCAGCGCGAATGCCGCCACTATCCCAATCCCCATGAGTCCGAAGATCCAACTTCTTTTCCCTGTCATGATCCGTCCTCCTGTCTTGGAATCCGTCAGCGCCTGCCACGCTGGAAAAGCACGGCAGACACGATGATTGCGCCTGTGAGCATCAGTCTGCCGGCCTCACTGACCGCGTTGATACTCAGAATTTTTTCAAGATATCCGATTGTCAGGGTACCCAGCAAGGTCAGGATCATGCCGCCCCGGCCGCCGGTGAGACTGGTACCGCCGATCACCACGATGGCGATGGCGGTCAGTTCATAGGATACCCCGGCTTCCGGGTCGCCCTGGGTTTCCTGGGCGGCCTGGCAGATGCCTGCCACCGCGGCGAACAGGCCGCTCATGGCGTACGCGAACACCTTGGCCCAGCTTACCGGTACGCCCGACAGTCGGGCCGCGGTTTCGTTTCCGCCGATGGCGTACAGGTGACGACCCACCCGCAGACGTTCCAGCACCATCCACGATACCGCAAGGCACCCCAGAAAAACCAGGGTCACGACCGCCACGTTGTCCATCAGTATTTTGGCATTCAGCAGTTCGAAGAATTTCGGCAGGGGCAGAAACTCGTAACCGGATTCGGTCTGAACGCCCTGGG
>Ga0308390_1002398_pt1 | contig 11399 bp, 6 predicted proteins | sample Hotspr2Sample149_FD_202358 | JGI IMG/M metagenome (GOLD analysis project Ga0308390, IMG submission 202358) | Hot spring phototrophic mat microbial communities from Mushroom Spring, Yellowstone National Park, Wyoming, United States - 20040719_149 ...
TTCGACGCCCCGCACCATTGGGACATCCGGGGCCGGTTTGCCAACGGTGTGCCCTTCCATTTCACTCCCGGCGGCGATTGTGCCAAGTTTATCGGCGAGCGTGGCACCGTGGCTATCAGCCGAGGTGGACTCCGCACGGAACCGGCCGACCTGGCCAAGGAAAAAATCGGCCCCAACGAAATCCACCTCTACGAAAGCCCAAGCCACATGGGCAACTTTATCGACTGTGTGCGCACGCGGCAGCCCACGGTCGCCCCCGTGGAAGTGGCCGTGCTGTCCGACACCATCACCCAATTGAGCATGATCGCCATCATTACAGGCCGAAAAATCCGCTGGGACCCAGTGCAAGAAAAAATCCTGGACGATCCGGACGCCGAGCGGCTCCTGCGCCGGGCCATGCGCAGCCCCTGGCGGTTGTAAGAGGCTGTCCCCAAAATCCGTTTTTAGCCGGATGTTACCACCAACCTGCAGCCCCGCCCTGGTAAAAATCCTGATCCAACGGCAGTTTCACCAAGTAGAACGGTTGGCAAAGGAATCGGAGCCGCCGCCGGCTCCTGCGCCGGGCCATGCGCAGCCCCTGGCGGTTGTAACCCCGTAGCATCGGCTGGGAACCGGGGGATGTTGCTGTGGAAGGCCGTCTGGACCTCCATAAGCCGTGGCTGTTGTAGCATCGGCTGGGAGCCGGAGGATGTTGCCGGGGGGCCGGCTGTCCGTCGGCCTAGGTCCGGAGGACGGCCCCTGCGGCTCTGGGCAGCGCCCGAGGCCCATCCTGTCTGGCGTTGTCCGTCGGGCTCTGTCTGGAGGACGGGGGCCCTAGCAAACGGCTTTTCGGGGAAAACCAAGCTGCTGAAAAATAGGCCTTATGGGGGGCATTACCCCACCCAATCGGCCCTTGCTCTTCTTGAATCTTCCTGCAAAATCCTTGCAACGGCTTCCCTCGGTAATTATCCTAAAAGGAGTCCCATTTTCGCCGAATGGAAGGGTCTATGTGTCATTCCTGCGCAAGCAGCAGTCCAGGCAATAGGGAGTTTTACTTTCTGGATTCCCGCTTTCGCGGGAATGACACCCCTCACCCGGCGGCGCCTTTGTCGCCGCCGGCCTCTCCCGCCCTGGGGAGAGGCGTGTTTTGCCCCCTCACCCGGCGGCGCCTTTGTCGCCGCCGGCCTCTCGACGGCCAGGGCAGAGGCGTGTTGGGCCCCGTGTTTCATTGCTGCGAAGGCAGGAGTCCAGGAAAGCACCAGCACGACGGGCAGTTTTTTCGTGGCAAGGACACGCAAGCGGACAGGGCCAATGGCCCCGGACATCCCCCGATCGGGGGGTTCTCTCTGCTAAAAATTTTTCCGCAATTTGCTTGCATTCCATCAACCCCTAATTACAATAGACTTTTGTTGGAATAGAAAAACGTTTTCGTTTCGGGCGGATAAACCCGTCCACCAATGGGGCGTTTGCTGATTTTGTCCCAGGAAGCAAGCCTTTTCGGTTTGGAAATAGGTCTAGGTTTTGTTGCTCCTTTTTCCTTGGGGGAGATAGAACGATGTACCAAACGATCTGGTCTTTGGGAGGGTGTCGGTCCTTTGGAAGGGTGTATCTGCGGGCTCTTGGCCGCTTGGCCGCTGGCAGCGGGTCGGAGGGCCTGTCGGAAGCCGAACCGGTTGGCCTGTCGGGCCCCGGCGTGCCGGGCACCCCAATCGCTCCGCCTTCTGGCCGCCCCAAAAGCCCCCAGTACCCGGCCCGAAGGAAAGCCTCAGGCCTTCTGGCCGGTCCGTGCCTGCTGGCCCTGCTGCTTGTCGCCTTTTTTACGGTCTGCCTCTGCCCGCCCGCCTGGAGCCAAACGACTTATACATGGAAGTATTCCGACCAGGGCGGGGGGTGGAGCGTGGACGGCAACTGGGACCTTTCCGGCTATCCGAATGCCTCGGATCATATCGCCAAGTTTACTTTGGGTCTTTCCGATCATCGCTCCATCACGTTTAGTGAAAATATCACGCTCAACCAGATTCTTTCCACCAACACGGGCAGCTCCCGGCTTGAGATTGGATCGGCTGGTTATACGTTGACTTTTGCCGGTAGCGATCCGAAGATTAATGTCGGCCATGCGTCCGGTGGAAACGCGGGGGTGTGGATTAATGCGCTGGTGGATGTAGGAACCGTGGGGGTAACCAGTATTGGGCGAGTCTGGAATTCCGTGCGGTTTGCCGGCGGCGTCCGGGGCAGCGGAACGATCACCGTGGGGCCATCCAGTGGAATCGAACTGGCGAGCGATTCCCCTGACTTTTCCGGCAATTTTGTGGTCGAGGATGGTGGTCTCTTGCAGGCTCGCCGTACCTCCGCTACTGTCCTCGGCGATACGACCGGCAAAACGATTATCAAACAAGGTGGGTGGTTCTGGTTCCGGGACATGGGGACTTCCGTTACGATCTCAGAACCCTTCGAGATCCAGGGCGTCCATTCTCGAGGTTCTATCCAATGCTATGCCGGCAGCGTGACTATGAACGGGCAGGTGACCCTCCAGGCGAACGGCTCGTTCTCCGTACGGGCTTGGGCCTCCGCTGAACCGGGCAACACACACACCTTTACCATCAATAGTAGCATTAACGATAACGGCACGGGCAAAAATGTCTATTTTTTGGGCGATTATCAGGGGGATAGCTCTGGCCGATATTCTAATGCCCGTAAAAACGTGATCGTCCTGGGCGCCCAGAACACCTACGGCGGCAATACCTATATTACCAGCAACTGGCACGACCCTAGCAATCCGTTTACCGGCAATGTTCGGCTTGGTACGAACAACGCGCTGCCTACCACCACCAAGGTCATCCTAGGCGGCAGGCACGACGCAGGCGGCGGCGTGTATATCGGCACTACCCAAACTGCTCCGTACGACCAGGGCAACGGCAAACTGATCCTGAACGGCTACAATCAGGAGTTAGCCGGGCTGGAGACGGCCGGCACCGGCACGGCCAACCGCGTGGTCGGCGGCAGCAGCACCCAGTCCACCTTGACCTTAAACATCCCGGCTGCTACCACCAACACCTTTGCCGGCGTCCTCGGCGGCCCCGATGCCAACGAGAATAATCTCGCTCTCTACAAAAAGGGAGAGGGTACCCTGATTCTGACCGGCCAGAATACCTACACCGGCACCACCACGGTGAGCGCTGGTGTGCTTCGGATCACCAACGCCCAGGCCCTAGGGAGTGGGGATGGCACGGCAGCCACAGGCACGATCGTCCAAAGCGGGGCCCGGCTAGAACTGGCCGGAGGCATTACCGTGTCCAACGAAGCCCTCACCATTGCCGGCAACGGCGGAAACTTGTACGGCGCTTTGCAAAGCGCTAGCGGCAGCAATACGTGGGCTGGCCCCATCACTTTGGCCGCCAATGATACCCGCATCGGCGCCAACGGCTCCGGACAAGTGCTCACCGTCTCCGGCGTCATCAGCGACGGCGGGAACAACTATAACCTGATCGTGCGCAATGCCGACACCGGTGGCGAAACCATCCTTTCCGGCCAAAACACCTACGGCGGTGCCACTCGGGTGCTGGTCGGCACGCTCAAGATCGCTGGCGGCGACAATCGACTTCCTACCGCTTCTCCCCTCCAGATCGGCAATACCAGTAACGTGGCCTCCGCCCTGTTTGACCTGAACGGCTACAATCAGCAGGTGGCCGGGCTGGTCTCCGAAGGCACCACCATGTCGATGACCGTTACCAATAGCTCGGCCACCGCCGCTACGCTGACGATCAACAACACGGCGGATCGCACCTATGCGGGCGTGATCTCCGGCAAGCTCAATCTGGTCAAGCAGGGCACCGGCACCCAGACCCTCTCCGGCCAGAATACCTACACCGGCACCACCACCGTGAGCCAAGGGGTGCTCAAGATTACCCATCCAAATGCCCTGGGCGCCACCGGCGCCGGCCAAGGTACCACGGTGGCCGACGGCGCCCGACTGGAACTCAGCGGTGGCATTACCGTCAACGAGCCGATCACCATTGCCGGGCACGGCGGCAACTGGAGCGGCGCTCTGCGCAGTACCGGCAGCGGGAATACCTGGGCCGGGCCGATTACGGCCGGATCCGGCGCACGCATCGGTACGGACAACAATACCTTTACCATTACCGGCGGCATTACCGGTTCCGGCGTGTATTTGTGCGGTTGGAGCAACGGAACTATCCGGATTAAAGATACTCCCATTACCTTGACCGGCGCTTTCGGCGTGGTCGATAATACCACCGGCCTGATCGAAGTGACCGGCAACTCCTGGACTAGTACGGCGATCTCCTACGGCGGCATCCTCAAACTGGGCGTCTCAGATGCCTTGCCTTCGAGCACCGTGGTTACACTCGGCTCGGGTACCACGGACGGCACGTTCGACCTGAACGGCTACAGCCAAACCATCGGCGGCCTCCAGGATGCGGGCTCGGGCAATCGCCAGGTCATTAATAGCGGCGCTGGGGCTTCCACCCTGACCATCAATAACACCGACAATTATACCTTTGCCGGGGTGATTCAGGGAAATATCAATCTGGTCAAGCAGGGCACCGGCACCCAGACCCTCTCCGGCCAGAATACCTACACCGGCACGACCACGGTAACCGGCGGCACGTTGGCCCTTAGCTCCACCGGCAACAATAACATCCCCAATTCTCCGAATATTCGGATCGGCAGCGGGGCCACCTTGAACGTTACCGGCCTGGCCGGCTCGCTGCTTCGGCTGGCTACGGGTCAGACCCTGCAAGGCAACGGCACGGTGCAGGGCAACGTGGAGGCGCCGGCGGGCAGCTTCCTGGCAGCCGGCATGTCGCCGGGGCATCTGACGATTACCGGCAATTACACGCAGGCAGGCACGCTGCTGGTGGAACTGGCCGGGTACGTGCAAGGCGGCACGCAGGCCGTGCCGGGCCAGTGGCAGACAAACGGCTACGACTGGGTAAGTGTGGGCGGCTCGGCGGTGCTGGACGGCTATCTAAATATCCAGCTTCTGGCCGGGTTCCAGCCCGCTAGCGGCGATGTCTTTAACGTGCTGACCGCTGCGGGCGGGATTACCGATCAGGGGCTGGACCTGCTCTGGCAACCCGGTTCGCTCCTGCCCGGCCAATACTGGACTTATCGGATTGTGGCCGGTCAGGGCGGTCCCAATGAGCAGATTTTGCAATTGCAACTGGGGGTTCCGGAGCCGGCCAGTGGCCTGCTGGCCGGGCTGGCCCTCGGGGCCTTGGGCTTGTGGCTCTTGCGGCGTCGGTTTTGCGGATAGAGCCTGCCCTGACTGCGGTGCCGCCGATTTGGCCGATAAAACGCCTGCTGACTGCCGGGCCGCCGGTGGAAAACCCCCTTGTATGTCATTCCCGCGGAAGTGGGAATCCAGGTGTTTTTTTGTTTTTTTCCTGGATTCCTGCTTACGCCGGAATGACACCTGGTGGATTCCTGCTTCCGCAGGAAGGACACGGGAATGGATTCCTGCTTGCGCAGGAAGGACACGGGGGGCAGGCACAGGGGAGCCTGGACTGCTGCTTGCGCAGGAAGGAGACATGGGGTTCCTCTGCCCGCCGCGGCAGCGGCAAGATAGTGCCCTCTCCCCTGGCGGGAGAGGGTTAGGGTGAGGGGGGGAAGGTGGAAGTGGACATGCATTTCGTTGGCCCCCTCACCCGGCGGCGCCTTTGTCGCCGCCGGCCTCTCCCGCCCTGGGCAGAGGCGTGTTGGGCCCCCTCACCCGGCGGCGCCTTTGTCGCCGCCGGCCTCTCGACGGCCAGGGCAGAGGCGTGTTTTGCCCCCTCACCCAGCTAGCCTGAACGGCTGGCCGGCCTCTCCCCTGGCGGGAGAGGCGGATCGCTTTATTCGGCCAAAATGTTTCCGCGATTTATCGAGGACAGGGGGACATTCTGCTAGCTGCCAACGAGGGGCGTTTCTACCCTCCATAGGAGGTTGTCCTCCGAATTCTCCCTAGAAGAGTAGCCTATCTGCACTCTGGACGGTTAGAAGGCTGGCCGAAAGGCCCCGGGATAGCATTTTTTTCCCCCCTGTGCGATACTGAAGGTATCGTTTGGAATGTGCTCGGTGGGCAAGCATCGTGGTTTTCCGGGGGAGTCGGCAGGCCAGCGTGGGATGGCATCGGGGTTGTCCGTGGCGCATGCTCCCACCCAGGGTGCTGCCGGACCGGTGGGCCATGGGGCATTCCAAGCCAGATCTGCAGGAACAGTTCCCTTAGGAACATGAGGGAGGAAGAGGGGATGAATCGGGTGCGAAAGGGTTTTTTGGGGGGTAAATGGAGTGGCGGTTGGACGAGCCGGTTGGGCGGTTGGGCGGTTGGGCTGGTGGCGTTGGGCATAGGGTTTGTGGTGTTGGCAGGTTGTGGCGGGGAGAAGAAAAAGCCCGGCGGACCTCCGGCTCCTCCGCCGCCTCCGCCTGCTGCAGAAGGTCCACCTCCTGGAGCTCCTGGGGGGCAACCGCCCGGCCCCCCCGGAGCAGAAGGCCCCTCTGGGGCTACGGTTCCAGGCACAGGCCAACCCCCCGGAACCCCTCCTGAAACACCCAAACCTGAGGAAAAGCGGAAACGGCCGGAAAAAGTCGAAGACTGGCGCCGAGACGATTATTTTAGTGCCAAACGGGAGGGCGATCCTCGGCTGGTGGAGGCCCTTCGGTATTTTGGGCAGAAGTTTGTGGGCAATGCGAAGGCGGCTTTGATGCTGGAAGAGTTGATCCAGGTGGAAACGCCGCCAGTGGGCAAACCGGGGGAGCAATCGGCGCCGGTGGCACCTGGGGGCAGCAGTCCGCCCGGGCCTGGGCAGGTGCCGGGAATGCCGCCCCCAGGACCGGCCGGTCCAACCCAACGCATCCAATTGTCCCAAGATGCTCTTCAAATGGCCATTTGGGCACTGGGGATCAATAATACACCGGAGTCCCGGCAGATTCTGGGGAAGATTCTGATGGGGCAGATCGACACGGGCATGGATCGGCTGGCCACCGAAACCGCCTTGAAGATATTGGCCAGCCAGGCCCATCCGGAACATGAGGCCCTGCTGCTGGCCGCCCTGCTTACGCCGGAAGAACTGCGTCCGGCCACGAGCAAACCGAAACCGTCCGGACCGGGCGGGGGACCGGGTGTGCCGCCTGGTGGGCCTGGGATGCCTCCGGCCGGGCCCGGCTATGGCCCCGGGTATGGACCAGGCTATGGAGGCGAACAGGTAACCCCGGAGGCCATCCAACAATGGGCTTTCGAACTCATCAAAACCCACGGCTCTGCGGCGGTCCGGGAAAAACTGGCCCAATACCTGATGGATCCGAAGGTGCCTTTGGCGGTGGTGGAACGGTTGGGGGCGTTTTTGTGGGAGCCGCACCCGGCCAATCTTCGCGCCCAACTGGTCCTGCTCCAGGCCCCGGATACCACTGAACAGCGACGCCGGCAACTGCTGGAATATTTCATGAAGTATAGCGCCGACTCGTTGGCCTTTGTGTTGGGGGTGCCTAGTGGGGCGGTCTCTGGCGGGCTGGGAATGACGCCGGGACTGGGCCCCGGAGTAGGGCCGGGCTTTGGCATGGAATGGTCGCCGGGAATCCCCGGCATGGTGCCAGGCCCCGGTCCGATGCCCGGACAAGTTCCGGGAGAATGGGTTCCCGGTGGTGCTCCGGGGGTTTTGCCGCCGGGCGGTGGGCTGCCCGGGGGCCCCAGTCTGCCTGGCGCAGGGCAAGCACAGCCGGATCTGGACCTGCCGTATCGGATCGCCGCCACTGTGTGGGGACCGGAAATCCAAACCTTTTTGACAGCCGCCCTGGCAAAGATCGACGCATTGGAAACGGAGGCGCCGATGGTGATTTGGGCGGCCACCGTGCCCACGACGAGCATCCGATATCAGACGTACCAAGTGTTGAAGGCTCGATGGTACGACGGGCCGGCGGGGCTGCAAAAGGCGGGCTTTCCTAATCAATGGGTCTGCGATCCGGCCATGCTGGTCTCGCTGAAGCAGTTGCCCCGGGCCAAGGGCTTCCGAAGCGGCTCGATGCCGGGCCTGGGCACACCGGCAGTAGGGACGCCGGGCATCGGGACGCCCGGCATCAGTACTCCCGGGGGAAAGCCTCTGTCCCCAGCCGTGCGGGAAAAACTCCTCCGAGAACAGGCGGAGGAAGATTGGCTTCGGCTCTCCGGGGACCTCCTGCTGGCGCTTTGCCAACGGTTCCAGCAAGCGGGTCTGCGGGAGATCGAACTGGCCCGGCAGCAGCGGCGTCGGCCCGATTTCAAAAAGCCCATTGAAGACCTCCCCCTGGAACTCCATGAGCCGGACCTTGTGCCCAAACCCAGTTATCGGGTGGTCCTTCCAGGCGAGGCGGGCAAGAAGATGGCCGACATCCAACTGGCCCCCACCTTGGTCCACTACGTCCGACTGGAACAGAAAGAAAAACCCAGCAAAGTGCTGGCCGCCTATAAAAAACAACTGAAAACCCCCAAAATCTACGAATCGCAGCAGATGATTTGGTTGGATAGCCTCCAACCGGGCCGAACCGAAGGCCTGCTCCGCTCCATTGACGTGATCCTCACCCGGGGCCAAACCGGCACCGGAGTAGGCGGACCGGGCATAGGGGTGCCGGGCGGGACGCCGTCCAGAGGCCCATCGGCCAAAGAGAAAGAAGTGGAAGAACCCTTGGTGATCCAAATTCTAGTGATCGAAACGCCATCCCCCAGCCAAGACCCCAACCAACCTCCTCAGGCCGAAAAAACGTCCAAAGAAAAAGCCTAACCCGTTAGAGGCTGTCCCGAAAATCTGTTTTTAGTTGGACGGCATCTACTCGAGCGGGCCTCTACCAGGTGCGGTGGGTCAGAATCGCATCGGACACCACATCCGGTGGTCCTACTCCCTGGTGGATACAGCCAAGTTAGGCAGATGGACCAGCCAAGCGACAGCCGCCACCCTGCCAAAACCCCTAAGAAAGGGGCATTTTAGGAAACGGAAAGGGTTTGGAAACCGGTCGGGCCCCGCTGGAGTGCCCATTTCGTGGCACCCTCTAAGGCTGTTCGGACGGTTGGGCGGTGGGGCCGGCGGATTCTTCCATTTGGTCGATGTATCGGCGGAGGCGTTCCAATTCGTCGCTGATATGGCGAAGTTTGAGCATATTCTCCACCCGTTTGAGCAGTTCCACCTTGTGGATGGGTTTGCTGAGGAAGTCGTCGCAGCCGACAGCCACGGCCCGTTCCACATCGCCCGGCTCATTTAGGGCAGTTACCATCAGGACCATAATCCGGCGGGTTTCCGGGTTTTGCTTGATCTTTTTGCACACCTCAAAGCCGCTCAGCTTCGGCATCATCACGTCCAGCAAGACCAGGTCCGGCCGGAACGTGGCCACCTTCTGCATCGTATCCAGGCCATCGACCGCTACAGCAATTTCGCAGGGGATATCGGCCAAATAGGCTTCGAGCAATTCCACGTTGGTGGGATTATCGTCGGCGATCAGAATCCGACTGCGAGTTGGCTCCCCAGAACTCATCGGCGATGCCCTCCTGGAGGATGGGGTGTTTTGAAAACTCGGCCGGGGGGTATAGCGCCGCCGTTTCCCTTAAGCGGCTGTCCCAAAAATCCGTTGTACCCTATCCGAACGATTCCAGCCGGAGCCCGTGGATACTCGGAAAACTCCTGTTTGGTAGGGTTTTAGCAACTGGATGGCGAACCTCGTCGGTTGCCACCATCCAGATTTGGCCATTTCGGGACAACTCCTAAGCGGCCCCCGGCCATTGGATATGGGTAATGTAGAAGGTTCCGCCTCTGGGAAAAAGCCCTCCTATTGCAGGGGATGTGGAAATCGGCTTCAGCGGTTCCACCGCCTTCGGCCAAATAACGATCGAACAAGGCGTCCGGGTCAGTAAGGGCTCCGAAGGCCGATCCGCCGGGACCGAACGAGGGACTGCGACTAACCGGCCGGTTTGTCGCCGGCCAAAGGTGCGGTATTGGTTCGGGCCTGCCAGAGATCACTGAGTCCATCGGCCGGGACCGGAAAATGTTGGCAAAGTTCCAGCACTTCCTGGCGAATTCGGCGGAGCCTGTCCGGATCGTCCGCTGATCGCAGGGCCTCTACAATCCATCGTCCGATCCGGCGGATTTCGTCCGCTCCCATGCCCCGGGTGGTAACTGCCGGCGTGCCAAGCCGAATTCCCGATGGATCGGCCGGTTTGCGTGGATCAAACGGAATCAGGTTTTTATTGACGGTGATGGCACATTGGGCCAAGATGGCCTCCGCCTGGGCGCCGCTGAGGCCCAGGGGGGTTACATCGGCCAAGATCAGGTGGTTGTCCGTTCCGCCCGTGATCAGCCGAAGGCCTCCGGAAAGAAGTTCCTCGGCTAAAATTTTGGCGTTGTCCAGCACCTGCTGGATGTAGGTGCGAAAACTGGGCTGCAAGGCTTCGCCGAAGCAGACGGCTTTGCCAGCGATGATGTGCATGAGCGGCCCGCCCTGCAGCCCTGGAAACACACTGCGGTCGATCTGACGGGCATACTCTTGTTTGCAAAGGATCAGGCCGCCCCGGGGACCACGCAACGTTTTATGCGTGGTACTGGAAATGTAATCGGCCACCGGCACCGGACTGTCGTGCAACCCAGCCGCTACCAGCCCCGCATAATGCGCCATATCCACCATCAGTTTGGCGCCGACTTGGCGAGCGATTTCGGCAAACCGAGCATGGGGGATTTCCCTCGGATAGGCACTGGCACCGGCCACGATCAACCGAGGTTTATACTCCCGCGCCAGCCGAGCTAATTGGTCAAAATCGATCCGGTGGTCGTCTGGCCGAACTCCGTAACTAATAAAGCGGAAAAACCGGCCGGAGGCATGCAGGGTCATGCCGTGGGATAGATGCCCGCCATGGGCCAAGTCCAACGCCAAGACGACATCCCCCGGTTCCAGGGCGGCCAGATAGACGGCCAGATTGGCGTCGGAGCCGGAATGCGGCTGGACATTGGCATGTTCGGCGCCGAAGAGTTTCTGGGCACGTTGGCGGGCCAACTGTTCGACCTGATCGACATATTCACAGCCGCCGTAGTAGCGTCGGCCTGGGTAGCCTTCGGCGTATTTATTGGTCAATAGACTGCCGCAGGCCTGCATACAGGCTGGGCTGGCGTAGTTTTCGCTGGCGATCAGTTCCAAGCCGTCCCGCTGCCGTGCCGCCTCCTGCACAATCGCCGTCCAAACTTCGGGATCCTGTTGGGCAAGCCAGTTCATTGGGCTGAAGGACCTTTTATCAGTTTCCTGGTATCGTTTTTCTCAACATCTCCGATGAGCCTGAATCTCCGATGTGCCTGAATTATTTTGCCTGTATCTCCCCGGCCCGCCCCTACCAGTAGTGGTGCCTAAGAATCGGATCGCATCCCACAGATTGTGGGCCTCGTTCCGGGGGATACAGTCAAGTGATTGGTCTTTGC
>Ga0308390_1002399_pt1 | contig 11395 bp, 10 predicted proteins | sample Hotspr2Sample149_FD_202358 | JGI IMG/M metagenome (GOLD analysis project Ga0308390, IMG submission 202358) | Hot spring phototrophic mat microbial communities from Mushroom Spring, Yellowstone National Park, Wyoming, United States - 20040719_149 ...
ATCCGCAACATCGCCGAATCGCTGCGCGAGCTCGGCGAGTACGCCAGGGGGCGCGGCATCGAGATCTGGCTCGAAGTGCACGGCTCCGGCACTTCGGACCCCGCCGTCGTCGAGCAGATCATGAAAGTCACCCGGCACGACGCGGTGGGAGTCTGCTGGAACTCGAACGCCACGGATATCGTCAACGGCTCGATCCGCGAAAGCTTCCAGCGACTGCGGCCCTGGCTGATGAACGTGCACATCAACGAGCTGGCCTCGCCGCATTATCCCTGGCGGGATCTGTTCCGCCTGCTGCGCGAGACCGGCTACGATCGCTACACACTGTGCGAAGCGCAGGAAAGCAAGGAACCGGAACGCTTCCTGCGCTGGTATCGCGCGCTGTGGTTGGAGTTGATCCGGCCATGCTGAGGACTGCGCTGCTCGTTGCGGTCGCGCTGGTCGCGCCCGCTGCCGTTCCCACGCCCCAGAGCCACTTCGGCCATCCCATCGGCGCCGACCGTACCGTGCTCGACTGGGATCGGGTGGTGGCTTACTTTCAAGCCCTGGAGCGGAACTCGGACCGCCTGCGCGTGCACGTGCTGGGGCAGAGCACCGAGGGCCGGCCGTTTATCGCCGCCGTGATCGCCTCGCCTGCCACGCTCGCCAGCCTGGATCGCTACCGTTGGATCCAGCAGAAGCTGGCCGATCCGCGCCGCACCAGCCGCGAGGAGGCCGAACGCCTCGTCGCCCAGGGCAAGGCGGTGGTGATGATCACCTGCTCGATTCACGCCACCGAAATCGCCTCCACGCACACCGCCGTCGAGTTCGCTTACAAGCTGCTGACCGAGGACCGGCCCCGCCACCGCGCCATCCTCGACAACGTGATCTTCCTGCTGGTGCCCTCGCTCAATCCCGACGGACTCGATCTGGTGACGCGCTGGTATCGCAAAACGCTGGGCACGCCCTATGAGGGCACGGCGCCGCCGGAGCTCTATCAGAAGTACACCGGCCACGACAACAACCGCGACTGGTATTTCTTCACGCAGGCCGAGACCCGATTGACCATCGCGAAGCTGCACAACGTCTGGCATCCGCAAATCGTTTACGACGTGCATCAGATGGGGTCGGGCGGCCCGCGCATGTTCGTGCCGCCCTGGATTGACCCGATTGATCCCAACATTGATCCCTTGATCGTTCAGCAGTGCAACGCCTTCGGCATGGGCATGGCGCTGGATCTGACGGCGGCGGGCAAGACCGGCGTCATCGTCAACGCGATGTACGACTTCTGGTCGCCCAGTCGTCACTATCAGGCCTACCACGGCGGGCTGCGCATCCTCTCGGAATCGGCCAGCGTGCGCATCGCCACCCCGCTGGAAGCCGCTTCGGGCACGCGCCCGGCCGCGGGCGAGGAGGGAGCGCCCGGCCCCGCGCTCGCCATGACGAGCTGGAACTACGTGGAACCCTGGACGGGAGGAACCTGGCGGTTGCGCGACATCATTGATTACCAGCTCGTCGCTTTCGAATCCGTGCTCTACCAGGCCGCCTTGCGCCGCGAGGACCTGCTCCGGAATTTCTACCGCATTGGCGAGCGCGCCTGCCAGCGGCGCTCGCCGTGGGGCTTCGTGATTCCCGCCGTGCAGCGCGATCCCGGCGCCGCCGTCAAGCTGCTGGAGACGATGGATTTCGGGCTGGTGGAAGTCGAGCGCGCCGAGCGGGAATTCCAGACCGGCGGCAGGCGCTATCCGGCAGGGAGTTATCTGATTCGCATGCAGCAGCCTTACAGCGCCTTCGCCAAGACGCTGCTCGAGCGACAGCGCTATCCCGACCTGCGCCAGTATCCGGGCGGCCCGCCCAAACGGCCCTACGATGTCACTGCGCATACGCTGCCCTTGTTGCTCGGCGTGGAGGTGAACGAACTGGCCGAGCCGGTGAACGTACCGTTGACCCGTGCCCGCGAGTTCCGTTTCCAACTGCCCTCGCCGCCGTCCGACGCTTCTGTGCTGCCCGCTTCCGACAGCGAAACCTGGCGCGCCGTCAACCGCACTTGGGCCGCCGGCCGCAGCGTCTGGCGCGATCGCTCCAGCGGCGACTTCCGCACCGCGCCGACGGCGGGCTGGGTCGAGATCCCGCCGCCGCGCATCGGCCTCTACAAGAGCTACGTGCCCTCCATGGATGAAGGCTGGACGCGCTGGGTGTTCGATCAGTTCGGCTTCCGCTACACCAGCCTGCGCAACGCCGACATTCAGGCGGGCGATCTGCGCCGTCGCTTCGATGCGATCATTGTTCCGGACCAGCCCCCGTCCGTTATCCATGCGGGTCACAAGCCCGGCTCAATGCCCGAGGAGTTCACGGGAGGACTGGGAGACAAGGGCGTCGAGGCCTTGCGCGAGTTCGCGCGCCAGGGAGGCACGCTCGTGTTCTTCAACCGCGCTGCCGAGTATGCGGTGGAGCGGCTGGCCCTCCCTGTCAAGCCCGTGTTGCGCGGCGTTTCCAGCCGCGAGTTCTACTGCCCGGGATCGCTGCTCAACGCGGTGCTCGATGAGTCGCACCCGATGACGTACGGTTTGCCGCGCGAGTTGACGATCTGGATGGAGCAAAGCCCTGCGTGGGAGCTGCCCGAGGGATCGCCCGCGCGCGCCGTGGTTCGCTACCCTGCGTCCGGGCTTCTGGCTTCGGGATGGCTGCTGGGGGAGAAATTCCTGGCGGGGAAAGCGGCGCTCGTGGAATACCCGTTGGGCGAAGGCCGGGTGATTCTGTTCGGCATGCGCCCGCAGTATCGCGGCCAGAGCTGGCAGTCTTTCAAGTTTCTGTTTAACTCTCTCGCCCTGGCTGCTGCCAAGCCGTGAGGTTGTGGAATGACCTGCGAGCCGCGGGCGCCCCTTGCCTGAGCGCCCGCGGCTGCAAGATGGGCGGCTACCTGCGCCCCGCGCGCCGGCCCTGGTTGGGTGGCGTGTGCATCGGGCCGGAGCCGTCGCGCGGCCCCGTGCGGTTGCCCTTCTTCAGACCGGGGCCGGTGCCATCCTTCTTGGGGATGCCGCCGGTCGGGCAGTTGGGGCACGGCTGGGTGGGCGCCGTCTGGGCCAGGCTCGGGCCGGACGCCATCAGGAGCATCGCAGCCGTGGTCAGCGTCAGAATCATGCGTTTCATGGTGTTTGTCAACCTCCGCCATCGGAGAGGCAATTCGGCAGCCGCAGGCTAACACCGTGCAAACATGCGGCCACAGTCGTGGCGCGCCGCCGCCGCCATGCAGAAGTTGCGCGCAAGTGCGGCCCGCGCCGCAGCTTTTGCATCCTTCAGGCCACGGGCTGGCCGCAGTGAGCGCAGCGACGCGCCGCCAGAGGGATCTCGCTGAGGCACTCGGGGCACGACTTCGTCGCCGGGGCCGGCGGGGCTTCGCGACGCGTGCGGGCGGCGATGGCGTTCATCGGCGTGACCACGAAGAAATACACCGCCGCGCCCACCAGCACGAAGGAGATCAGCGCGTTCAGGAAATCGCCGTACAGAAACTGGCTCTTGTTGATGGTGAACTTGAGAGCGGAGAAATCGGGCTGCCCGCCGAACGCAGCGATGAGCGGAGTGAGCAGGTCTTTCACGAATGCGTTCACCACGCCGCCGAACGCCGAACCCATGACCACGGCCACGGCCAGATCCACCACGTTGCCGCGAAACAGAAAGTCCCGGAATCCTTTGAGCATGACGTTCCTCCTTGCTTGCCTGCCGGGTCGCCGAGTTTATCGCAAACCGTGGGGCTGCGGACCGGTGGCCGCCGGCGGCGCTTCAGGCCGGAACGATGCGCTCGCGTCGCGCGTCCCAGCGCATATATTTCTGCCGGCGGAAGGACTCCACGCCCATGGCGCAGGCCACCACGCCGTAGTAACCCAGCCGGCAATCGCATTTGAGCGGCTCACCGAACCGGATGGCGCGGATCAGATTGCGATGATGCAGCGTGATGTCCTCGGCGCCGGTTTTCTGGTGCACGATTTCTTTCATCTCTTTGGCATACAGGCTCTGCGGGCGAATGACGAAACCCGTACGGGTGAACTGCAACGTGGCCTTGTGCCCGCGCAGGACGTGATCCACCGGCGCGTCGTTGGCCATCGAGGAGATCAGCAGAACCGTGGGTCCGCCCGGATAGTCGAGCATGATGTTGAAGGTATCGGGGACCTCGGCCGGACTCTGCCGGAAGTGCCACTTGCCGCCGCAGGCCGCCCCGCGCTCGGGGAATGTCAGATCGAGCGCCTTGATGATGCGGGTGATGCGGTGGATGAACAGGTCGCTGGCGATGCCTGACGAGTAATCCCAGTAGCGCCGCCAGTGCAGGAAGCGGTCCGGATCGAATGGTCGCCGGGGCGCCGGCCCCAGCCAGGCTTTCCAGTCCAGGTTTTCGCCGGGGCGAACGTCGGGGTCCGGCGCGCCCGTCCAGAAATCGTCGCGGTAATTGCGCGAGTAATCAATCTGGGCGATCACCACGTCGCCCAGCACGCCCGCCTTGACGTATTTCTGCGCGGTTTCGTACGAGTCGTCGGACATGCCTTGCACGCCGACCTGCATTTTCACGCCGGTTTTCTCGATGCGCGCCACGACCCTGCGCGCCTGCTCGACCGTCTGCGTCATTGGTTTTTCGCAGTAAATGTGCTTGCCTGCTTCGGCGGCATCCATGATCATCTGGTAATGCCAGTGCTCGGGCGTGGCGATCACCACGTAGTCAATGTTGCGGTCCTCGAGCAGGCGGCGGTAGTCTTTGTGGGGCTTGGCGCCGGTCAGCTCGACCGCGCGTTGCAGGCGCTTTTCGTAGACATCGCAGACGGCGAGAATGTCCACGTTGTCGCTGTCGCGCATTTTCATCAGCGCGCGCATGTGGGCCGTGCCCATGCCGCCACAGCCGATGACGCCGATGCGCAGGCGCTCGGCGGCGCCCTGGATGCTGGAGTAACTTCGAGCGGCGACCGCGGTGGCCGCCGCCGATGTAGCCAGGAAAGTTCGACGCGTCCATGAGTCCATAGCCTTTGATTGTAGGCCGGTTCTGCTAGAATCGGCGGCGGTGATCATGTCGGTCGTGCGGCGCGCCTTGCTGCTGGCCTGGTTGCTGGCGAGCGGCGCCCTGCTGCCTGTGGTTCTGGCCCCGTTTGTCGTTCCTGCCCCGCGCTTGCATGCCGTCGCCGCGCGCTGCCGGCTGGAGCATCCCGGAGGCGAGCCCTGCCCGCTCTGCGGCATGACGCGAGCGTGGGTGAGCATCGGCGAGGGGCGGTGGAACGAAGCACGCCAGGCGAACGCCGTTGCCCTCCCGCTGTACTTGCTCCTCTCCGTCAACGAGCTTGCTGCGGCCCTGGTGCTGATTTTCCGGCGCCGTGACGCCTGGAGGCGTATAATTGGGGTGGGCGTCCCCATGAAAACTCTGCTCGCGCTTGTGGTTTGCGGCGGCCTGTGGGCGGCTGAGAAGCCCCTGCCCGCCGGCGAAGCCGCCAATGAAAAGATCCGGATCCGCGCCTGGCTCCTGAATGATGCCGCCGCCGTGCGACGCGAGCTGGGTTCCGATCTGGGCGGCTACTACACGGTTGTCCGCCTCGAGGTGGCGCCCAAGGGCGCCGAGCCGCTGCCGCTGCACCCGGACGACTTCCTGTTGCGCAGCGACAAGGACGGACAGCGCTGCGGGCCGCTGGCCCCCAGCCAGATCGCGGGGCGGGGCGTGCTGATGGTCTCCAGCAAGGCGGGCGGCGGCATGATGGCCGAAAATCCCGGGCCGGTTTGGGGCGGATGGCCCGGCCCGCCGCGGCGGCTGGGCGGCGAGTCGGCGGTCATCGGAAATGCTTCGGAAAGCACCGCCCAGGCCACCGCGCGCAACGACGCGGGCCCGGCCGAGGATCCCCTGCTGGCGACGCTGAAAAGCCGCTCGCTTCCGCAAGGCGAAACGGCTCAGTCCGTCAGCGGCCTGTTGTATTTTCTGCTCGAGGGCAAGCACAAGCCCAAGAACCTGGAATTGCAATACCATGGTCCTGCCGGCAAGCTTTCCCTCCGCTTCCGCTGAGTCTGCACTCGAACGGCCCATGTTCATCCGGCAACTGGATACCCCTGCTTTACTGATTGACCTGGACGTCATGGAGCGGAACCTGAAACGGGCGGCCGACTACGCCCGCGCCCACGATCTGCGCTTGCGTCCTCACACCAAGACCCACAAGATCCCGGCCCTGGCGCGGGTGCAGCTCGATCTGGGCGCAGCCGGCATCACCGTGGCGAAAGTCGGCGAAGCCGAGGTCATGCTGGCGGCGGATCCGCCGGATCTGCTGGTGGCCTACCCCATCATCGGGCGCGGCAAGCTCGAGCGGCTGGTGGCGGTGGCGCGCCGTGCGCGCGTCACCGTGATGCTCGACAGCGTTCACGTGGCCCGACAGCTCTCCGACGCGGCGCGCGAAGGTCAGGTCGAGTTCGGGGTGCTGGCCGAAATGGACGTCGGGCTGGGACGGACGGGCGTCACCCCGGGCGACGAACTGGTCGAATTGATCCGCGGTCTGCTGCGGTTTCCGTACCTCAGCTACGAGGGAATCGGCTTTTATCCCGGCCACATCAAATCGCTCGATAACGACGGCCTCGAACAGGTCGCGGAGCTGGACCGCCTGCTGGAGGCCACGCTGGAACGCTTGCGCCGCGAAGGTCTGTCGCCGCGTATCGTGAGCGGCGGCTCCACCCCTACCCTCTACCACTCGCACCGGATTCGCGGGCTGACCGAGATCCGGCCGGGCACTTACATCTTCAATGACCGCAATACCTGGCTGGCAGGCGCTTGCAAGTTGGAGGACTGCGCGGCTTCCATCCTGGTGACCGCGGTTTCCACAGCGCGGCCCGGGCAGGTGATCGTGGATGGCGGCTCCAAGACGTTTTCTTCGGATCGGCTCACGCCTACGCCCGAGGTGAGCTTCGGCTATGTGGTGGAAGCCCCGGGCGCCGTGTTTACGCGAATGAACGAAGAGCACGGCTTCTTGGACGTGCGCAGGGCCGGCGTGGAGCTGGCGGTGGGCGATCGGCTGCGAATCATTCCCAACCACATTTGTACGGCCATGAACCTGCACGAGAGGGTCTACGGGGTGCGCGGGGATCGGGTGGAGGTGGTCTGGGAAGTGGCAGGGCGTGGCAAGCTCCAGTGAGGGGTTGACGGCGGCTGACGCGGTGCGTTATAAAGGAAGCGGAATCCTCTGACGCGCTGCGTTATGACCCGCCTCATCAAGCGCTACGACAACCGCAAGCTCTACGACACCGAGGCCAAGGCCTACGTATCCCTTCAGGAGCTGGCCGGCCTCATCCGCCAGGGCTACCAGATCCAGGTCATCGAAAACTCCAGCGGCGAGGACATCACCACGCAGACTCTGGCCAAGATCATCCTGGAGGCCGAGCGGCCTGCCTTGCCGCGCGAAGCCCTCCACGAGTGGGTGCGGTGGGGCGGCCAGCTCATGAGCGCCACGGCCGCGGAGATCGAAGAGCGGTTGGAGGCCTTGGTGGCGGCGTCGCTGGAGCGCGTGGGCGCCTTCCGGCAGATTCGCGATGAGGTCCGTGCGTTGCGCGAGCGAATCGCTCAACTGGAGGCGCTCGCCGCCCGGCTTGAGGCAGCGCTGGAGGAATCCGGGAGGTGACCGCCATGACCGAGGAGACTCGCCTGAACAACGAGAACGAGCGGCGCGAAGAGCAAACCACCGAGACCTCGTCCTGCGAGATGGCGGACGCGCTGGCGCGGGGCGCGCGTCTGCTGGGACTGGCCGCGCTCGGCGCCATCGTCGCCGTCAGCGAAAGCAGCTCCCGCTTTTTTCGCACCCTGGTGGATAAAGGCGAACAATCGGAGCCGAAGGCGCGGGAGCGGCTCGAAGCGCTCAGCCGCAAGGTGGGCCGGGCAGCGGGCCGGCTCGAGCGGGAAGCGCGGCAGCTCCGTGAACGGGCTTGCGGCCTCGCCCGGCGCAGCGAGCGATACCTCGATGAGAAGGTCGCCTCCGCGTTGCGTCGCGCGGGCCTGCCCACGCGGGAAGAAATCCAGAGCCTGATGGCCCGTGTGGATGCCCTCCACGCCCGCCTGGAAGCGCTGGCTGAGCGACTCCAGCCCGATTCGAAGCCGGGCGCCTGAGAGCCGCGTCTGTGGGCGCACCGCGCGGCGGCCACAGCGATCGCGCAGGGAATTGCTCTACCAAAGCCGCTGGCCCGCGGATCGGGTCAGCCCCGCGCAATGCAGCCGTTTTGCTGTGGTATAATCCGCGCGATTTTGTGGCCTCGCGACGGAGGCGCGCATCGTGAAGCCGGTTTCCATCAAGGATATCGCCCGCGCCGCGCGTGTTTCCCACTCCACCGTTTCGCGCGCCCTGCGGGGCAGCCCGCTGGTTAACCCGAAGACTGCCGCGCGCATTCGCCGGATCGCCGAAAAGCTCGGTTACCTGCCCAGCGCCCTGGGTCGCAGTCTGAAAACCAGACAGACCATGACGCTGGGGGTGGTGGTCAACACGATTGCCGATCCCGTAATGGCTGAGCTGGTGGCCGGCATCCAGGAAGTCGCCAACCGGGCCGGCTATTCCATCCTGCTGGCGGAATCCCATGCCGAGCCCGAGCGCGAGTTGCGCGCCGTGCGCTCGTTGCTCGAGCACCGCGTGGATGGCGTGCTCGCGGCCGCCTCCCGCGTGGGGCCGGAGTATCGCTCGCTGCTGGAACCCATCGGCGTGCCCATCGTACTGATCAACAACCAGCACCCGCAGCCCTACCGGCATGCCGTCAGCATTGACTCTCTTCCGGCCAGCCTCGCCATCACGGAACACCTCATCGCACTGGGCCATCGCCGCATTGCTTACATCGGCGACCGCTACGGCTATCAGACCGACTGGGAGCGTTACACCGGCTACGCTGAGGCGCTGCGCGCGCACGGGATCGAGTTGCGTCCCGAGCTGGCCGTCAAGGGCGACGGCATGATCGCCGGCGGCATCGAGGCCATGAGCGCCTTGCTCGAGCTTCGCCACAGGCCCACCGCGGTGTTCTGCTACAACGATCTGACAGCGATCGGCGCCATGCGCGCTATCCGGGGCCGCGGCCTGCGCATCCCCCAGGACATTTCCGTGGCCGGCTTCGATGACCTGTTCTTTTCGGCAGACACCAACCCGCCCCTGACCACCGTGCGCCAGCCCAAGCGGCTCATGGGCGCCATGGCTGCCGAAATACTGCTCAAAGTGATGGCGGGCGAGGAGTGTGAGCAGGACATCCGCGTGCCTGGCGAGCTGGTGATCCGTGAATCCACAGGCCCGCCTCCATCGAATTCCCGAACCGGAGGCTGAATCCGTGATCCTTCGTCTGGTTGCGCTCATTGCGGCCGGCAGCCTGCTTGCGCCGGCCGCCGACATCAAGCTCATCGCCCACCGCGGCGGCGTAGTGGACTCGCAGTTTGCCGAGAACAGCCCCGGCGCCATCGAGGAAGCCATCCGGCGCGGCTACTGGATGATCGAGGTGGATATCCAGCCCTCGCGCGACGGCCGCCTCATCGTGCACCACGACGAGAATTTTCTGCGCTATTACGGCGAGCCGGCGCGGGTGGCCGAGCTGACCTGGGACCGCATCGTCCGCTTGCGCGCCAGACCCGGCGGCTCACGCCCGCTTCAGTTCCACGAGCTGGCGGCGCTGGCCTGCGGACGCATCCGGCTCATGCTCGATCTGAAGCCGGGCAGCGGCTGGACGCGCGCCCACTTCGAGCACATGGAAAACGTGCTGCGCGAGAACGAGCTGCTCGAGTCGGCCATTTTCATCTCCAACGACGAGGCCAGGCAGTATTTTAAAGGCAAGACGCGCGTCTCCCTCAATCGCGCCCAACTTCAAGACGCCCTCCGGCGCAACGAGCCCGTCTCGCAACTGTACGTGCTGTTTTTCCACGGCCGCGATTTCTCGCCCGAGGACGTCGAGCTTTGCCGCCGCACCGGCGTGCCCGCCATCCCCAGCATCAACATCTTCCACTACCCGCAGGGCGATCACATGGCGCAGGCCCGCCACGACATCGAGCGGCTGCGCAAGCTGGGCGTGACGCACTTCCAGATTGACTCCGTGTACGACCGCTGGTTGCGCTGAACCTGCCGCCCGCGTCCGGGTTACAATCGCCCCAAGGGAGGCAAGGATGCGCGCAAGCCCGAAGCCGGCGGTTTGGCTACTGGCCGGGACCGTGCTCGCGCTGGTCGGTTGCGGTTCCAGGACCGACCCGCGGTTGCACGGCTCGCTGCGGCAGGAACGCAACGGCTGGATCTTCGTCCACTTGGAGGGGCCGCCCGCCCAGATCGGTTTCCAGCACGGTTACTGGCTGGCGCCGGAGATCGCCGAGGCGCAGAAGGTGATCGCCCTGCTGTTCGAGCATGACACCAAGAAGCCCTGGGCCTTCTTCCGTGAGGCCGCAGAAAAAGTCTTCTGGCCCAAAATTGACGACGAATACCGCCAGGAGCTCTCCGGGATTGCGGACGGGGTTAGCGCCCGCGGCTTCCGCCTGGACGTCTGGGACATCACCGCGCTCAACGGCTTCCTGGAGTTCGTGCCTTACTACATGCGGTGGTGGGAGCAGCAGCAGGGCAAGAAGACCTCCGCCCGCCTGCCCACGCGGGAAAGTTGCAGCGCTTTCGTGGCCACCGGCAGTTACACCCGCGACGGCAGGCCGGTGATCGGCCACAACGCCTGGACCGGGTACATGGAAGGCCAACGCTGGAACATTATTTTCGATATTGTTCCGGCCCGCGGCTATCGCATCCTGATGGACGGCTTCCCGGGCTTGATCCACAGCGCCGACGATTTCGGCCTCAACGCCGCCGGCATCATGATCACGGAGACCACCATCAGCCAGTTCCGCGGCTACGACCCGCAGGGCATCCCCGAATTCGTGCGCGCCCGCAAGGCCATGCAGTATTCGGCCTCCATTGACGACTTCGCCCGCATCATGCGCGAAGGCAACAACGGCGGCTACGCCAACAACTGGCTGGTGGCCGATCGCAAAACGGGCGAGATCGCAAGCCTCGAGCTGGGCTTGAAGAACGTGACCCTGCAACGCACCAAAGACGGCTACTTTATCGGCGCCAATTTCCCCGTCAACGAGAAACTGGCGCGCGAGGAAACCGACTTCCGCCTGGACGATCCCAGCCTCAGCCCCAACGCGCGCCGCAAGCGCTGGCAGCAGCTCATGGCCGAACACAAGGGGCGCATTGACGTGGAGGCGGGCAAGCGCTTCCTTTCCGATCATTTCGACGCGTTCGCGGGCAAGGAAGATCCCAACGAGCGCACGCTCTGCGGCCATATCGAGCTTTCCCCGCGCGGCATCGAGCCCTGGCAGCCGCCCTTCGCGCCGGCGGGGGCCGTCCAGGCCAAGGTGACCGATGCCGTCCTGGCCGAGCGCATGAGCCTGCTGGCGGCCATGGGGCATTCGTGCGGTCGC
>Ga0308390_1002405_pt1 | contig 11366 bp, 5 predicted proteins | sample Hotspr2Sample149_FD_202358 | JGI IMG/M metagenome (GOLD analysis project Ga0308390, IMG submission 202358) | Hot spring phototrophic mat microbial communities from Mushroom Spring, Yellowstone National Park, Wyoming, United States - 20040719_149 ...
GGCGCTTCGGCTCGACCGGCTGCGGCTGCCGTTGCGGCGCCAGCAGGTCATTCTCACGCATCAGCCGCAGCACGCGCCGCATCGAGGTGCGCACCTCGCGCACCCGCAGCCGCGCCCACACCCTGCGGTAGTCTTCTCAATAGAAGGGCGCCGCCTACATGGTGCGCTGGATCTCGGCGAGGCGGACTACATCGCTCAAGCGAGTCTTGGTGCCGCGATGGTCCTGCGGCCGCGGGCAGACGGGCCGCCGTCGTCGCTCGTAGAAAGTCGACCGCGACACGCACCACGCGTCCAGCACCCGAGAGGCGCCCGTAGGATCGTCCTGTGGAGGCCGACCGGGCGCAGCTCACTCGCGCGATCCCCCACCGCAGAACAGCTTGAAATCCTCCATGCGCCGGATGCGCTCGCGCAGGAGCTCATTCTCCATGGCCAGTTCGGCGAAGACTCGCTTCTGCCGCCGGCCTTGCTCGTCAACCAGGTCCTCCTGCCGAATCTTGAGCTCTTCAGCGCCAGCCGCCATGAAGGCATGGCGCCACTCGGTACGAGTGCCGACAGTGACGCCATACTTGCGGCTCGTGGACTGGAGATCGCCCCCACGAGGCAACTCCAAAGCAGCGTGCAGCTCGCTCTCGGTGGCCAACGCTCGGCTTCTACCCTGTCGGCTCCTACTGGGGCTGTTCCCGTCGTGCTCCCCGGTGTCTGCCTCCGGCCGAGAAACTGAACAAGTGACGTATGGCATACCTCACCACTGATACCGTCAGCACGCCTCCCACATGGCTTTTTGTCGGGGATTCCGGAGGCGGCAAGCTCTACTTCTGGATTCCTACGTGGTAATATCGGCAGCTCAACCGCAGAACTTGAGCATTATTTTGCCTTGCACTGCGGAAGATACGCGCCCCGTCAAACGATCAATTCGGTCTGGTACCCTGGCCAATCTCCTGCCGGAAACGGCGCTGGCGCACCGGGGCGTTCCAGAAGCATGATCAGCGCGTCGAGCGTGTCAGCACGGCAGAAGCCGGCCGCTGTGTTCACTACGAAAGCTGCCGGCCGGCCATTCTGGTCCCGCAGCAGCCAGCAGACCCCCGGTTGCGGTTCCTTGGAAAGCTCCCCGTCGGCAGCCCGTTGGACCTCTTCAAACAATGGTCCGCCTGGCGAGAAAAACTGATGGCTGTCGCCGGATTCCTCAAACACCTCAGCCGCGGTCGTCACCCGGACTGGTTCCTCCATACCCGGCAGGCGGGCGGCGTATGTACGCACATCCAGTGGCCTCCACTCGAGACCCACGGGGCGGCTGGCTTCCCGGGCCATGGCGTTGTCGAGTTTCGTCAGGTCGTATGGCGGCTCGGGCAACGGCGGCAAGGCCAAGTTCTCTCGCGCCACAGCGTCCAGATCCAGCGGCGCCTCCGCCGCGGAGGCTACCTCCTGTTCGATCTCAGCCAGGAACCGCTGCCGGGCCGCCTCACGGGCTTCGCGGCTGGCCAGCGTGACTTCCTCAAACCGTTTGGGCAACTTCGACAAAATCGGCTGCAACCGCCCAACGATTCCCTGGAAAAGCTGGATCCGTTCGCCGACGGCGAAGTAGACATCCGCCTCGACCGTGTCCTTGTACGCGAAGTTTAGAATCTTCACCTTCGGTCGCTGCTGCCCGAGGCGGTCAATTCGCCCGATGCGCTGCTCCACCTTCATCGGGTTCCAGGGCAGGTCGTAGTTGGCCAGGACGCCTGCCGTCTGCAGGTTCAAGCCTTCGCCAGCCGCATCCGAGCACACCAGCAGGCGCACCCGTCCAGTTTTGAGCCGTCGCTTGATCTCCTCTTTGCTGCACTCAATCCAGCGGCCTGAGCCGTCCCGCCACGCTCCGCCCGCGCCCGAATAGCTCGCTACCGGCACATCTGGAAGCTCGCGCGCAAGGAACTCGCGCAGGTACTCCATCGTGTCGGTGTACTGCGTGAAGACAATCGCGGATTCCGAATCCGCCGTGAAGACGCTGACCAGCTCGGCCTGCAACCGGCGGGCTTTGGTGTCGGTGTTGAGCTTCGCAATGCTGCGTAGCAACTCCAGAATCCTGTCTCGCTCCTCCAGTTCCGCTGCGGTGGCAGCCAGTTCGGCCGCTTCTTCGGGCGCCATCACCTCATCGACAGCCTCATCGAGCGAGACGTCTTCTTCGCTCAAGCCCAGCTTTGCCAGACGCGCATTCAGAGTCCGCTTCAACGCCTCAAAGCTCGAGGCAAGCCGCCGCCGATAGACCGTCATCACGAAGCCAATCGCCGTTCGCTTCTCTTTCGAGGCCTTCGAGTAGGTCTCCGAGATATAGTCCTCGACCTGCGCATAGAGTGCACTTTCAGCCGGAGTCATCTCCACGGCAACATCCTTCACCTCACGCTCAGCAATCGGCAGGTCGAGCTTGCCCGCCCGGCGGTAGGAACGCAGCAGCTCCCGCGTGTGCCTCACCATTCGCCAGCGTAGCGGCGAGCAGGCTTTCAGCACGTCAAACAAAGCCCGCCGCGACTCGGGATCGAGCATCCGCCGCGGCGCCTGCGCCGGGTCTCGCAACGCCCGCGTCACCTTTGTCCGTTTGATCGAGGATAGCGACGGCGTCAACGCTGCGATCTCCTCATCCGTCAGGGAACCGAAGTGGGTCTCACAGTCGCGGAACCAGTCTGTCAGCAGATCGAGCTTGTCTGGCGAAGGGTTGCCGCTTGCCCACGAAAAATACTTCAGAAACGCATGTGGATCAGCGGCCCACTTCGGCGGCAGCCCCAGCAGGTCCATCAAGTCCCAGATCTCTACAGGGTGTACTTGCATGGGCGTTGCTGTGAGCAGCAGCAAGCTCTGGCAACGCTGCGCCAGCTCCCGCATGAGGCTCAACAGCGCGTTCGGCCCCTTCTCCTGCTCCGTGCCGGCGCCCCGCCGCCGTGCATGGTGAGCTTCGTCCAGCAACACCAAATCCCACGGCTCGGCCTCCAGCAGTTCCCGCACCCGGTCCTTCCGCCGCATCAGGAAGCTCGATGCGAGAACCACGGGCTCCTGCTGCCACTCGTCCCGCCCAACGGCCCGCTCCAGTGGCCGCGTCCAGCCGTAGGCCGCCCGCCAGCGCAACACAGCGCCGTCGTAGATGGGCACGTTCAGGTTAAACTTTTCATACAGCTCGTTCTGCCACTGGGTCTGTACGCTCTTCGGCGTCAGGATCAGCACACGTTTCGCTTTGCCCGAAAGCAGGGCTTGCCTCAGGATCAGGCCGGCCGTGATCGTCTTGCCCAAGCCCACTTCGTCGGCGATCAACAACCGGCAGGGCCACTGTTCCAGGAACCGCACGTAGGTGCGGACCTGGTGCGGCCAGGGCGTCACCGCACTCGTCACTTCCCCCGAGCGGATCCCATGTGGCAGCTCCGGCGCTAATTTCACAAAGGTCCACACACAGCGCCGGAACTCGTCGTCCGTCAGCCGGTACGGCTGACACGGCTCCTCATGCTGCCGCGGCGCAATGGGAGGGGTAACAGGGCGGTCCTCTTTCGGCAGATACTCGAGCAGCTTGCGCTTTGCCGCCTCGGGGAAGTCGAACACGCGCGCACCGGGCGAGCGGTTCTCCCACAGCTTGGCAAATGCCTCCAGCTCTTCATCGGCGTGCGCCTTCTCGGTTTCACTCAGCCAGGCGCAATGCACGTGGAAGCTCTCGCAGTTGTTCTTCCAGCCGCCTGCCGTTTCGTTGATGCTGCCGGAAAATGTCAGCGTATTGCCCTCGGCATCGACGATGATGCCGAACTTGGCATGATAGATGCCGGCCACGCGCGCCGGGCGGCCCTCGGCGTCCACGGGCACGGCCACCTTCACGTCGAGGTATCCGTTAGCCACCATCCACGCCAGAAGCTCCAGACCTTTCCGGGCATGCTCGTCGGGCGGCGTCAGGTCGGCCGCGGCCAGTTTCCTTTCCATGTGTGCCCGGAGATCGTAACCGGCTTCAATCGCCTCCTGTTCCTCAGGCTCCAGCGTGCATCCCACCACCAGCCGCATCCGGCCTTCGTTGGCAAACAACCCCTGCAGGCCGCGCGCGGCCAGGGCCAGAGCGTCGGCCGAAAAGTAGCCCGTGGTCCGGCAATACTCCACCGCGCAGGCCAGCGCCGGGTTGTAGAACAGCTCCACCAGGTCGCCGTCTTCGTGCGAGTAGCGGAACTTCCACCTGTTTTCAGTCAACAGCGGCATCGGCTTCGTCGAGCTCCAGTTCGATCTGCTCCGGCCGCCTCGGCTCGGGCACCTTTTCGGCAAACGCCAGCCGCCGCAGTTTTTCCAGCGCCTCGAAGTCGCTCGCTGCGCCTTCCAGTGACGGATCGGGCTTCTTCTTGCCTCGAGGCGCCGCGGGCGGCAGTACGTTCAACAGCGCCTCCAGAGCCGTCATCAGCGTAGGGTCGTCGAGCAGTTGCAGGGATTCAAGCCGTTTCCTAGCCGCCTCGGTGTTCTGGAAGCGAACCGTGTATGCAGCCTCGTGCAACCTGTCCAGCATCGGCGCCTGCATCCCGGAAGCCAATTTGCCCTTGCTTTTTCGCACCTGGCTGTCCCAGAGCGTCACATCGTCGCCAGTGACGGCACAAACGTGGTTTCTCACCTCCTCATCGAAGTCCAGCCCCACCACCCGAGCCAGCTTCAAGGCCTCATCGGCAGGGAACTTCGGGGCGCGGAAGGTGTCCCAGGCCAGCACGTACCACTCAGTCAGAGCGTCGAGGTGTGCCTGGCGCTTCACCGTTGCCAACTGCTCCATGCGCCACTGCTTCACCTCGCGCCGCGCTGCTTCCAGGGCGTCTTCGGGGGTCACCCGGTAGGGGTCCCAAGGCCCGAAAACTTCATCCTCATAACCCATGGGTTCCTGCCGGGCCGTGCCGCGGGTCAGGGGCCAACGGCGTGAGAAGATCTCGAGCGCCGGACCAAAGCAGGCCAGATATAGATCGATGCCCGCCAGGCCCGCTTCCTGGAACTCGCGGACCTTCTCCCGCACCACGCGGCGCACCTCAGGCTCGACGTCCTCCCAGAAGACCTCCTCGCCCCGCGCCGGCGCGTCTTCCCGCAGCCGGCAGACCAAAAAGATGGTCGACTTCGCCGCCGACTTCTCCCGGATATGGAGGCTGCCTTCGGCCTCGGTGTGGACGGGCCAGCTTGCCGTGATGACAAAGCCCGCCTGGATCAATCCGGTAGCAAGCGCGTCCCAGGCGTCTTTGGCCTTGTGGGTGAACATCACGGTCATGATGCCGCCGGGCTTGAGCACGCGCCGCATCTCGGCAAAGATGCGCGCCATGCGCCGCTGGTAGTCGAGGTGCGCCAACCGCTTGGCGCCCTTCTGCCCCGCGAACTTCGCCGGATTGGCCACGGCTTCGCGGTCCTTGTCTGTCAGGTGCGCGGTGAACAGTTCCGGATAGAGCAGCCCTGCCGTGCGCTTCAGCCAGACGTAGAAGAAGTCCGACAACTCGGCGTACATCACGTTGTCGTAGTAGGGCGGGTCCATCACGATGCAGTCGACGGAGCCATCGGGCAGCGACAACGCATCGGCTGACTCGCAGAGGATTTTGACTTCCGGTCGGCGGCGGGCGGGTTGAGCGAAGAGCCGGCCGTTGCCGCCGGCTTCCCGCGCGTGGCCCAGCAGTTCGATCAACTCGCCGAGGGCTTTGCCGGTTTGGTCGAGCGCCCAGTCGTAGCCGAGGCCGGTGATGGTGGGCGCCATTTCAGCGTAGCTCCACTTGAAGCTGAAGTCGTGGCGGTCGAAGACGCCTGCGACAACGCCCCGGTTCGAGTGCCAGCGCACCTGAATCGCGTTGTAGTTCAGGACCTTGTCAATCGCCAGCGCGATGTAGGCCATGGCGGCGCGGTCGAGCTCGCTCAAGCGGCCGCCGCTTTGCGCTTTCAGCTCCTCGACCATGTCCTGGAAGACCTCGACCGAGGTGCAGTGGCCGTAGAGCTGGCGGGGGTTGAACACGTCCACCCACTTCTGCGCGCCGAACCGCATCGGCTCCATCGTCTTTAGCCCCTCCGGGATGTTCTCATCCGGCACGATGTTGCGCGCCTGCCAGAGCGGCATCTTTTCGGCCAGGCGCTGGCGAACAAGGGCTTCGACGTCGTCCTCGGGCCGCGGGGCGCGGAAGCCGCGTACGACCTTGGTCTTCGGCTTGCCGTTCTTGAGCTTGCCGACGACGATTTCCTGCTTGTAGACCACGCAATAAAGCTGGTGGCCCATTTGGCCCGCCTGCGCCTGCTTCTTGATGTCGTCGCCCGGGATCTCGCGGCCGCAGTCCGGAAACGGACACTTGCCCGTGCCGTCCTTGACCGTGCCAGGGGAGTGCTCGCTCGCCCTGTGGACGATCTCGAAGCGGATGCGGCGGCCATCAGGGACGAGCCGCACACCCGTGCCCTCGCCATCCAACCGCCAGTTGGGCGAGAGCGGAACAAGCCCGCCACAGTACGGGCAGGTGACCGTCCGCGCCCAGAGGTAGCCGTCGCAAATGAAGTCTTCGGGCTCGTCGGGATAGAGGTCGGCGAGTTGGTCACAGACGCGCTTGCGGAAACATGTGGCAATCTCGCCGTACCGCTTCAAGAAGCGCGGCCCAAGGACCGCCGGGAATTCCACGGTGGCTTTCAGAATCAGGCTGGCGACCGGGTTGAGGTCGTTTGCGATCGCGTTGCATTCGAGCCGGACTGCCTCAAAAGGGATGCTTCCGCCTCCTGCGGTCGGGTCCAGTACTGCCGCGCCATCGGGAGCACGCAGATCCTCGGGCCCGGGCGTGTAGGTGAAAGCCCGCGGGTAGCCGTAGGCGTCCTTTCCCAAACGCTCGCCTTCCGCCGTAGCCTTTGCAATTCTCACCCTGGATTTCACGGGATCCCCGTGAATCCCCAGGGTCCATAAGAACTTTTCGCGGTCCGCGCCGGCTGGCAGGAGGCTGGCCAGAATCGCCGCCCGGCTGGCCACCAGCGGCCGCCGCGCAAACCAGACGTGGAGGCGGTTCGGCGCCGGGAACGGCGTCATCGGCGTGCGCTCGCGAAGGCTCTCAATCCCGATCTCGGCAATCGGCAGCCACTCCTCAATCAACCGGCGGTCGGGCATTCTTTCTCCTTCAGCGCGAGGTCAGCAGCATGCGCAGCGCCGCCAGCACCCGGCGCGGATTCGGCCGGTGCATCGCCATGCTCATCCAGTAGCTGGCTTCTTCTTTCCCCATCTGCTCGACGCCGAGGGCCACCTCGCGGATGCGGTCCGTGTTCTTCATCGGCGCCAGCACACGGAACAACAGCCCCAATTGCAGCGCCGCTTCCTCGTCGAGCGGCCACTTGCGCACTTTGCCCGGCTTCAGCGCGCCCAGCTGGATCTTCTCCTTGAGCAGCCGCTTCAGGACGCGCATCTCAATCAACCGCAGCGCCGCCCCTTGCAGCGTGCCGACATGTTCGGGCTCCTTGAGCCGCGGCGTGGCCGGCGAGGGCAACTGGTAAATGGAAAGACTCCAGTTCATCGAGCTCTGCACCTTCAAGCGCAGCTCATAGACGGGTTTGGGCGAATAGGCCATGGCTGCGGATCCTCTTACTGCGGTGGCTCCTTCAGGCGGCGGGACCCGCCTGCGCCTCGACGAACGCCTCCCCACCGCCAAAGCGGGTGATCTCTTTGGCGAAGCGCTCGGGGCCATCACCATCGAGCCGTAAGGCCGGCTCAAAGGCCACCCGGTAGCAGGCGGTGAAGTCGCTCTCGGTGGCCGCGCGCAGTTGTAGATCGAGGAAGCCCTTTGTGGCGTTGGCTTTGTCCACCGCGCCTCGGTAGGACACCTGCAACTCCTCAACGCCCTCGGCCGCAACCGTGGCCGTCATCTCGGCCGTCACTTTGCCCTCGGCGAGGGTCGCCATGGCCTGATGAACTTTCCAGGCCGCACTGGCATCGTACAGGCGTACGGCGAGCCGCTGAATGGTGGCGCATTTGGCCTTGCGCGCCTTCTCCCATAACTCGCTCAATGCGGCGGCCAGCGGCCCTTCCGCGGTGAAGTCCGTTGGCGGGGGCGGGGCGGGCGGCCTGGGCGTCAGATCCACCGGGGTGATAACCCCGCCCTCGCGGACGGCTACCATGGCAGTGGCCTGTTGGCGGGCGCCACGGCTATCGGTGACTTCGATCTGGTAGGTGGTGGTCGCCTCCGGGCTCACTTTCGCCGAACGCCGGGTTTCGTTGGTGGCCGTGGCATTCAGGCGCAGGTCGCTCGAGGTGTATGTGTATGGCGGCACGCCACCCGCAACTGTGACCGTGATCTCGGCCGATTGTCCTTTGCTGATGGTGGTCGGGTTGGCAAGGAAGCTGACTCGCAGCGGCTCGGCCCGCGGCCAAAGTTTCTTCGCTTCGGCATCCTCCATGGTGTGGAGGAAAGTGTTGTCGGAGATCTTGATCACGGGGCTGGGGTCACCCGGCCCCCAGACCTGGTTGCCTTCGCGATACACGAAGCGCCCCATCTGGATGCCTGTGCGGACGCATTCCATAAGCGGCGTATCGTGCAGCAGGATGGAGAGCTTGGGTGCTTTGCGGTATTCCAGGCGCAACTGCTGGAGCGTCATCTCGCCGCGACCGGCCAAGCCCGTCTCCTTGGCCACAAAAGCGGGCGAATCCGGTGCGTCCCGCGCCGTCAACAGCTTCTTCTGCTCATAGAGGACGCGCTGGACGTGCATCTGGCCGTTACCGGGGTTGTCCGGGTTGGTCAGCTCGAGTATGGTGTGGCCCAGCGGCAGCGCGGTTCCGGGCATCGGCGAGGCCGAAGGGTAGAAGACGTGCCGGTAGCACTGGAGGATGGCCTGCGCAATCTTGAGGTCGAGCTCATAGTATTCAGAATCGACCTTCCGGATCTGGTAGTCGGCCAACCCCTGCTCTCTGGCTTGTTTTCTCAACTCGTCAAGCGCAAGCTTGCGGCGCGCCAGCGTCTGCATGTTGGCAATGCCGTTTTCGGCCGCCGCTACGAAGACCAGGTTGTTCTTTAGCTCTCGGTGGTTGCGTTCCGCGCCCTTGAACTGGAAGATGTCAGCGATCTCGGCCGGCGGCTGGCGCATATCGGTGGGAATGGCCGTCGCCTCGTAGTTGAGAACAACCAGCAGAGGACGGGGATCGGCCAAGTCGTCAGGAACCTCCCACGGGCCCGCGGGAAACAAGATGGCATTGAATTCGCCCCGCGGCAGATTGAACAGTTTGTCGATGCGGTCGCGCAGGTAGGCGCGGACTTCGCCGGCGTCGACGTCCCGCATGAATCGGCCAATCACCTGGTTCAGATTGGCTTCCGCCATGAAACGCAACGGCGCTCCCGGGCGGTCGTCCAGATAAAGAGCTTCGGCCTGAAAAGCGGTTCTCGCCTGATCGACAAAAGCCGGCTCAACCGCCGGCGAGCAGACGGCCAGGCGGAGCTGCTCCGGCGAGACGCCCCGGGCAGTATCCCCAAAGGCAAGCGTGTGCCAGAAGATCGTGCGTGCCGCGTAGGAAGTGACCGGCGCGAGGCCAGGGAATTTCTCAGCGTCAAGACGCTGGGCCAAGGCCGGCTCGTCTCCAGGCACCGCGGCCACGTCGGCCTTGATCGCCGCGGCATATTGGCGCATGCCGATCTTTTCGAGAATCTCGGTCCGGATGGGCTCGAAGCCCGGATCCATGTGGTGGATATGGATTGAGTAAGCATCCGGCGGCTGGTTGCGCCAAAGCAGGTGCACCGTGCGCGCCAGCAACCGCAACATACCGCGAGTCCGTTGGAAGGTCGACAGCGATGCGGTCTTCTCGGTGAGCAATTCCAGGAGCTTCGGGTGCAGCGGGTAAGTTCGCAGGAATTGCTCCTTGAGTTCCGGCGAGGTGGATTCTGCGGGAAGTGTGTCTCGGTTGCCTCCCCACAAGCGCGCATAGGCTTCGACGACCTCGGCCGCGGCATTGCGGTCGACCCGTTCAAAGAGCCGGACACGCAGCACGTCGGCGGTCTCGTCCTCGGCCGTGGGGTTGAGGGCTGTGGAAGAACGGACTGCAACGCTTTCCGCTTCGGCCAGTGCCGCGGCGGCGCGTTCGTTTTCCTCCTTATAGGCATCCTGCGCCTTGTCGTCCTTGCCGATGGCGAGCGTGTATACCAGTGCCACCTGCGGCGTGGAGGCGACGGCTTTGAACAGCGCGTGGACAAACGCGGTGAACTGCCGGCTGGCGTCCGGAAAGGCCCGCTCAACCTTGCGCAAATACACCGAGATCTCGTCAAGCAGAATCAGCGTCGGGCGGTTGCCGAACAACTCGCGGAGGACTTCCGCACCCGGGGCGACGTGTTTCTCGTCCGAATTGCGTACGCGCTCGTAAGCTGGCACGCCGCCGAGTTGATAGGCCAGCTCTCCCCAGAGGCTGAAGGCACGCAGGCCGGGCTCCAGCTGGCGGCCGTTGGCCGGGTCAGTGTTTTCGCCGTCAAGCGCTGCCACGCGCACATCGTCCCTGGGCAGCAAATCGGGATCGACGAAATCAGCAACATTCGCCACGCCCTGCATACCCCGCGCTGCGTGCGTGATGGCAATCAACCCGTGCGTCTTGCCCCCGCCATACTGCGTGCCAAGGCGGATAATCGGCGACACCTCGCCCCCTTTTCCCGAAAGGCGCAGGCACACAGCCTTCATCAGCTCTCGCAGGCCACGGGTGGGATACGTGTTGCGGAAAAAGACGACCGGATCGAGATAATCTGGCAGCGCGGTGCCGTTGACGACCTGTGACAGGTCAGCCATGAATTGCTCGTCACGGGTGGCGCCGCTGAGCACGTCTGGGCGTGGCTGGCAGGTAGCAAAGACTGTCGGAATGCTCAAGGTCAGCAACCTCCGCTGAAGCCTATAGTCTAACGGAACTCCCAGGTGAGAGAGGTCGGAAATGGCCGGAGAGGCGCTTCAAATGCGGGCGGCCGGAATGCTCAGGGCGACCGGCAAGGTGACAATGATGCTTCACGGGGCGTATCAGCCAGAGTGGCTGAATTGGCGATGCACCAGAACCAGGTATCCCAAGATGCAGCCCTGCGGCCGGTCGCCTGCCGCCCGGCTCCGTCCCTGCCAGCTTGAAGCTCCAATCCGGGAAACGGCGAGCAGCCTCCCGCTCGGATCTCACCATCAACGGAGAGTTACAGGCCTTGAGGATCCGTGCTCAGGCTTTGGACGGCGCCAATCCAGACCCCAACTGAATGGCCTGAATTGCGCGCTGGGCGAGTACACCCTTCCACGGAACCGCTCGGCCGTGCCGAAAACACCTCTTTTCGGCACGTCTCGAGCCGCACCGGCAACTGCCCTTGTTTCCTGCGCGCCGTGCAGAGAATCGCCAGGGGGTTATTGGCACACTTCGCTCGGCTTGCCCTGGTTCTGGCACGCCCGCCGCACGGCTGCCTTGC
>Ga0308390_1002418_pt1 | contig 11302 bp, 11 predicted proteins | sample Hotspr2Sample149_FD_202358 | JGI IMG/M metagenome (GOLD analysis project Ga0308390, IMG submission 202358) | Hot spring phototrophic mat microbial communities from Mushroom Spring, Yellowstone National Park, Wyoming, United States - 20040719_149 ...
AGCACCCGGAACCCCTGACGGTTCAATTTTTCCACCTCCTCGAACAGATCCACCCGGATGATATCCATTAATGGGTAGATTTCCTCGTCGATCTGGTAATGACTGCAACAGGAATAGATTTCCTCGACGGCTCCCTTGCAGATCAGCACGTGGTCCCCCTCGTATTCCACTACCACCGACATTCGCCGGCGCTGAAAATCAAAGGGCAGTTCGTCCACCAGACGGCACCCGCTGGGATCCAGTTCCGCCGCGTCGAGAATGGCGCGGTCGATCAGACTCCGCAAGCCGGTCTGGAAGTAACTGTTCAGGTAGGCGTAGTTAAGCACGTCTTCACTCTCGTTGCCCAGAATGTCCACATGCCGCTCCAGCACCACGCGGTCCTGGGTCAGGGTGCCGGTCTTGTCGGTACAGAGTATGTCGATCGCGCCAAAATTCTGGATGGCCGGCAGCTGCTTGACGATGACCTTTTTTTTCGCCAGCGCCAGTGCGCCTTTGGCCAGGTTGACGGTGAGGATCATAGGCAGCATCTGGGGTGTCAGTCCCACCGACACCGACAGCGCGAAAAGAAGCGCCGCAATCCAAGTGCCTTTCGTCAGACCCACAATCAGGAACACCACCACTACCAGTACCAGCATGAACCGAAGCATGAGCCAGGTAAAGGACCGTACCCCTCGGTCAAAAGCCGTTTCTTCCTGCTGAGCGGCCAGTTTTTCGGCAATCGCACCAAAGATCGTCCGACCGCCCGTGTCGACTACCACACCCCGGGCAATACCGCTGATAACAGACGTCCCGAGATAACACATGTTGGACAGTTCCAGCGGCGAGGTGGGCTGTGACACCGGTGCCGGAGTTTTTTCCACCGGCAGGGACTCCCCGGTAAGGGCCGATTCCGAGACGAAGAAGTCCTTCGCAGAAATAATGCGCAGATCCGCGGGAATTACAGAACCCGTCTGCAGTAATACGATATCTCCTGGAACAAGCTGGGAGATCCGTATTTCGGTTTCTTTGCCATCACGCAGCACGTAGGCTCGGGGCTGAATCCGTTTGCCAAGGCTTTCCACAGCTCGGCTGGAACGTCGGTCCAGCACGAAGGAAAGCCCCACACTCAGCGAAATCATCCCGCACACGGTCACGGCCGCTTCGAGTTCACCGATTACCGCGGATACCACCGCGATTACCAGCATCTGAATCACCAGCGGATTACGCATGCGATGCAGCAGGTCCGCGATCACCCCTCGCCGCTGCAGATGACTCAATTCATTCGGACCATGCCGCTCAAGACGTGCTTCCGCTTCCTCGCTGGTAAGCCCGACCGGGGTAACACCCATGGCGGCCATGGCCTGTTCGGGGGACATCCGCGCGAAATCCAGGATCCGTCCTTCTACCGTCGCGCCCTGCTGCCCAATCCGGTTCAGCCCGGCTGAGCCGATAATCTGCCGGTTAACCTGGTTCATGGCACAGCCTCCGTGCAGATATGCCGGGAACCTGCATCCGACGCGCGGAAAAACCGGGCAGGCGGGATAAACCACCCCCCCACCCCTCCGGAAATCCAGAGGGATACACCAGCCATCACGGGAATGATCACGCGCATACCCGCGCGTGCCCTTGGCAGGGTACAACTCACGGCTCACCTCCTGGGGCCTCGCGACCGATGTCCGCGCGCGACCCGAGGCGAGCCGGCACGCTCAGCGGCGTGCCGCGGCCGGATTAACCGTGGTGCTCGTCAGACTTGTCGCGCGCGCAGACCGTCGCGGGCCCGGGTCCTCTGGTTCTTCCTTGCAGGTCACGGTCGAGGGACTGTGACTGCCATCGGTATCGCGCATTGCAATCAGGCTCCGCATAACCCCAGTTCGGTCACGCGCACCGCGTGAACTCAGCAATATGGTACCCGCCAGAACCGACCGAATGCAACCCAAAACTGAACCTGCAGTGCTCGGTTTAACCCTGCAGGTACTTTAAAAAATATCTAACGCTTTTTTGCACAGTATCAAAGAAAAATTCGGCTATAATCTTTACGGGCAAGGAGGAAATGGGGTGGGACGCACGTGGGAACGGAGCGAATGGACAGCAACAGGATTCTGATCGGCTTTTTTGTGGGGGTTGTGGTGTTACTGGCCGCTCCGATCGTGGTCAAACAGATCCGGGACCGACAGGGCGGGACCGCCAGTCCGGCCGCGGCCGGCCAGGCTACCCAGGCGGCAGCCCCTGCCTCCGGAAACCCCGCTCTGCCCCCAGGCGCTCCCCCCGGCGTGCTGGATCCGCCCCTGCTGAACGAGGCCAATCTCACCAATACCTCGTGGCAGGCCAAAGTGGATAACTACGTCCTCAAGATTACGTTGGCCCCCGCTGGAATCGTTCTGGTGACCAACCCGATGCTGAAAACCCTGATCGGCATGGATGTCATTCAGGGTTCATGGCGGGTCCAGGGCGACCGGCTGTATGTCTCGTTTGTCCTGGCCGGCAATCAGTATGACCTTTCACTGAAAATCGGCGGAAGCAACCTGTATTTCATCAAATCCGACGGAAAAATCTCCAAGGTAGAACGGGCGCTTTGATCCGAAGCCGGAAAACCGTCAAAAATGGCCGCGTCCTTCGAGCGCCCGGAGCAGGGTCGCTTCATCCGCGTATTCCAGGCCGCTTCCGATGGGCACGCCGTGCGCAATGCGGGTGACCTGGATACCGAGGGGAGCGATCAGCCGTGAAAGATAATGCGCGGTGGTTTCTCCCTCTGTGGTGGCGTTGGTGGCCAGAATGACCTCGCGGATTTCCCCCGGTTTCAGCCGGTTCAGCAGCAGATCAATCCGCAGTTCTTCCGGCCCGATATGTTCCAAGGGGTTGATCGCGCCATGCAGCACATGGTACAGCCCCCGATAAATGCCGCTGCGTTCAATGGCCATGGCTCCCGCGGGCCGCTCCACCACGCAGATGACACCATGATCCCGCCGGGGATCCGAACATATCCGGCAGGGATCGCTGTCACTCAGATTCCGGCAGATTCCGCAGTGGCATACCGCGCGTCGGGCTTCCTGAAGCGCCGAAGCCAGTTCCTCCGCCGCGTCGGGCGGGGCGGCCAGCAGATGCAGCGCGTATCGTTCCGCCGTTTTGCCACCCACTCCCGGCAGGCGCCGGAAGGCATCCACGAGACGCTGCAGATAGGGAGATCCCAGGATCATGACCGGGCCGCGCGTGCCGGTGTGTTTTGTTCCGCTTCCAGAGCGGCCCGCTGCTGTTCCCACTCCTGCAATGCCGCTTCCCGGCTGAACACGTCCATTCGGTCGATGAACACCACACCGTCCAGATGATCATATTCATGCTGGATGATCCGGGCCGCAAATCCTTCAGCCTCATGTTCGAATGGCTGACCTTTGGGGTCCCGAGCCCGCACCCGGACCCGCATGGCCCGGGTAACCGGTCCAAACAGTCCCGGCAGGCTCAGACACCCTTCATCACCGGTCTGCTCCCCATCCAGGGACAGGATTTCCGGATTCACAAAAACCATCGGTTCCCCTTCAGGTTCCCGCATGACGAACATCCGCCAGGCGCGACCTACCTGCGGAGCGGCCAGCCCGACGCCCTCTAAAGTCTCCATCGCTTCGAGCATGCGACGCGCAAAAGATTCGAGCCGGGAACCAAACCGGTTTTCGGGAACCGGATCCGCGCGACGCGTCAGGGGATCATCGGGGTACAACACGATCTTTAATGGCGACATATCGACCTCCCATCGGCGGACATCCGCCGCGGAACGCTCATTATAACACTTACTTTACGCTTACGGAGGAACACTTCCGGAGAATCGGCTATTTCACACGGTTTTTCCGGCTGATCTGAACCATTTTGCGTGAATCAGCGGGACAGGGGTTCGGGCGCGTAATAATTCCCCCCGTGGCCGTAGCCTTCATACAGATTCCCGTGACTGTAGCCGGTGTAGGCATTGCCATGCCCGTACCCCTGGTAGACATCGCTGTATCTGGGCAGCCGTGGTGGCGGGGACACCGGAGGAGCCATGAACCCGCCCTGAGGCGGAACCATGGATGGATTTCCCACAGTTGGCGGGACAGGCAGCACAGGCGGCGTCGGCGGCACCGGCATAGCCGGCGGGACGGGATATATGGGATATCCGTACAGGTATGGCTGACCGTTCGGGTTACCGCTGGGCATGGGCGGCGGTGTGAACCAGACAGGGGGCGCCAGCGGACGCTTCATAGGGGCGGATACCGGCGGCGTATTGCTGTCCCGTAACTGACGCCTGGATTGCGGTTCCGGAATCGGCGGGATCACAGGCACTGCCGGAATATACCGCTTTTTTTCCCGTTCCCGCTGGAAATATTCGATTTCCAGCGGTGCCGGTCGAACACTTCCAATCCAGCGGTTGTTCTGATCGTACACGTCCCACCTCGGCATGATGGATGAACCGCTGTCCCGGACTGATCCGGTACGCCGGCCTGTACTGTCGTAAATATCCCACCGCGGCGCAATGGGTGAACCGTATCCCCGAACTTCGCCAATCCGCCGGCCTGTCGAATCCGTAACGTCCCACCGGTTAACGGAACCAAACGATCGGTCCCATAAAGTTGCCGTGCGCCGGCCGGACTGGTCATACACATCGAATCGGCTGCCATCTCGCAGCCCCCCCTGGCGGATGGAGTAATTCTCCCTACCCGATGACTGGGCCAGCTGGATTGGCGGCTTCAGCGGGCCGGAAACGGCGGGATCCGCGTGCGCCAAAACTGCAGCCAGCAGAAACAGTACCCCTACCCCTCCGATCCGGAACCCCTGGATTCGGATCCAAAGCCTTATGCGCTTCCAACCGGATTTCATAACTTTCCCCCTGTGTTGATTGTCATATCTATAGTACCCGATTTTACTGAAAAATGCAACTGAACTTCCCTCTTGCCGTTTCGGTTTGTCGGCTCGGCAAATCCGACCAGACGGGTATCATCCAGATTTCGCGAGCACGGGTTTCATCGCCGACGCATAACGCTCATGGGTACAGAAATAACGGGAATCCGCATACCGGCGGATTTTGGCCAGTAAAATTTCCAGATCGTCACGGTATGGATCCAGTGTTTCCCACCGCTCTCGGCAACGCCGCAAACCCCAAAGCGTACGGTCCGCATCCTCCCCGCAATATTTCAGCGTCCACGGTGACCAGTGAATACCAGCCTCACTGAATGCGCGCCCATAGCAGACCATCGCACGCAACCCATCGGGCGTATCCTCGATCGGATTAAACTCACCGATGTACAGGGGAACCCCGCAACGGCTGCTTTCCCGCTGAGCCAGACGCGTCATAAGCCGGGCGTGCCGTTCATGCATCGAAAACGGTCCTGTCTTATAGAAATGCAGTGAATACATAATACGCTGCCACCCAGTGTCTTCCGGTCTGGGAAACCAGCCTCTCAGGGCATATCGAGGTTCTTCCGTCTTGTAACCGTCTTCCATGACAATCAGCCGATCCGCATCAACCGTCCGGATTCCCTGATAAAGCCGGTCATGGGCCTGGGTCCACTCGACAAGGTCTTCGGCGCCAGCCGGTTCATTCAGCAGGTCATAACCCACCACGGCCGGTTCATGCTGAAAATATCGGGCTACCGCCTGCCACAGGCTTGCGGTACGTTCCTGCAATGCCGGTGAACGGAAAAAACGATTCTGGCCCATTTCTCCCGTATGATCCCACATGCTCTGGCCGCCGGGCGCTCCATGCAGATCGAGCAATACATACAGTCCCGCCTCCCTAGCTCGGGCCACAGCAGAGGCCAGCATCTGAAGTCCGGAATCCCGGATCACCCCGGGCGTGTCATCTGACTCCAGCCAGCGGTACCAGAACGGAAGACGGATGAAATTGAATCCCGCGGCGCGGGCGGCACTCAGGTCTTCAGCGGTGATCCAACAGGAGTGAAAGGTTTCCCAGAACGTGTCAGCACCCGCATGGCCAAATCGTGTTCGCAGTAGGCGGTCCAGGGACATGGCATCCAGAACAGGCGGTTCCAGTCGGAGACGTTCCCGAAATTTTCCCGGAGCCGAACCGGAGCCGATTTGTTCCACCATGCCGGTCAATCGCTCCAGATATTCCGGCAACAGCATCGTGTCGTCATCGAAGGAATCCAAACGGGACAACGCCTGGCTCAACCCATCTTCCACCTCACACTGACGGGCCAACAGCCGCAGATAGGACTTCAGCGGAACACTGATGCCGCATATCCACGGTTCAACAAGAAACCAGGAACCGGCGTTGATACCCCTGAGCAGCACTTCTCGGCCGGTCTCATCCACCAGACGTCCCTTTTCGAGTATAAGGGGCGACAACGCTTTCGTGTGTTTATCCTGTCCCCGAAGCCATACAGCCGGAAAAAGAGCGGTAACTGCGGCACACCCCAGAAAATGGCGGCGGTTTATTCCGTGTTCAGGTGATTTAGGACTCATTGAAGCACCTCAGAGGGAAATACTTTTTTGTCTGATCACTGGGCACCAATATGACGCAAGGCAAGATATTGGGGTTTCCCCTCTATTTTTTCCGAGTCAGACTTCGGTACACTACTCGAAGGAGAATAAACGTTTGAACCTGTCCGCGCAACAGACGCTGGAAACCTATATTGTGGTGCTGGCCGCCCTCTGTGGCGGACTGGCCACGTGGCTGCTTTCGGGATGGCTCCTGCGCTGGACCGGCCGCAGCATCTCCCGGCAGCGCCAGCAAACCGACAAAAGCGGGACAGCCCAACAAGCCCAGAAAGATGCAACAGCCCTGACGGCTCAGTTGCCCGCGGCCCAAAAGACCGTTTCTGAAAAAAGTGCCGGAACGCCGCCATGACCGACTGCTTTTCCATCTCGGACCAGAACGCTAAGAATGCACCACGCCGCCCGGGTCCGCGTCCCTGGCTGGGCGTCTATTTTTCCTGCTGTCGCGTCTACGCCCGGGTGTATCTGAACCGTGAGGGTAATGCCTTCACGGGGCATTGTCCCCGGTGTGCTCGTCCAATACGGATCGGGGTGAGTCCCGACGGTGTGGCCGCGCGTTTCTGGGCGGCAGAATAAACCACCCCGTCACCGCGCGTACGATGTGTTTCCTCCCTCTCACTCCGGAATCATTGCAGGCAGGACAGCGGAATCTGCCATACCCGGATCCGCTCCCGGTTCCAGGTATAGGATATTGCCACTCCCTGATCGGTCCGGATAATGGCGGGATACGAATACTCGCTGTCCAGATCCCTGTCGTTCTCGAGATGGGCCACCAGTTTCCACGTCGCACCGTTGTCCGCGGATACCGCAAGCGACAGCGGCGTACGGGGCCCCCACTGGATGTTAACCGGATTGAACACCAGCAGCACCCGACCGTCTTCCAGCCGCAGGGCGTCGATGCCGCTGTTGTTGCTCGGCAGTCCTGCTGGAATCATGGGACTCCATGTCTGGCCGTAATCGGTGGAGGTGCTTTTCCAGATCTGTTTGGCTCCGGTACGCACCAGCGCCGTGACCTGACCCGAAGCCGCTTCCCAGAAAGTAGGCTGGATCGCACCGCCCACGTACCGGGGAATGGAAGGATTTTTCGGGAAGTTTTCCGTGCGCGTCCAGGTGCGGCCGCGGTCTGTGGACCGGTCCGCGAAACATTCCCATCCGCCTTTTTCTGTCGACGCCGGCGCCAGCCACGTGCCATCCGACAATACAATGGGTTTGTTTTTCACAGGTCCCCGTCCCCCGACATCACCGGGCACCAGTTCTTCAGGTTCGCTCCATGTGACCCCGTGATCATGAGAAATCCGGCGCCAGGTGGACCATACCTTCGGGTCCCGGCCGACTTTGAAAAACAGGTGTATATCCCCCGTGGCAGGGTCGGTGAACAGTACAGGATTCCAGTGGGCCATTTCACGTACACGGCCCACTTTTTCCGGCGGGGTCCAGCCCGACGCAGTCCGCCGGGACAGCCAGATCGCCACGTCCGGATTCTTTTCCCGGGTACCACCGAACCATGCGGCCAGAAGATCGCCAGACGCCGTTCGGGTCAAGGTGGAAGCATGACACTGACGGAAAGGACGGTCATCTCCGAAAACCAACTCTACGGTGCCGCCCTGTTCCATCACCCGTTTTTCGAAATCCGGCGCGTCGATTACCGCGCTGGAATCCAGGTTCGCGAAGTCCCCGGTCCGAAGCGCCTGGCAGGTCTGGGGAGACAGGACACACGGTTTGTGATCCATCCCCGCTAGAGTCGCGCAACAGGAAACCAGCATCCAGCCACTGATCATGGTTACTCCAAGCCACAGCACTCGCATGAGAAACTCCTTACCTCAACGGTATTCAGCCTGGGGCGGTCAGGTGCGCAGTGTTCTGTAAAGAGCCTCGGGCAGACCACTTCCTATAATAAGCCACCGGCCATCGTCCAGTTCCAGCAGGACGCCCCGATTTCCCGAAACATTGAGAAAGGCACAGCGTTTGCCCTCAAACCGTCCCCAGCGGATACCCCAGCCGCCGGCATCCAGAATGGGACGATACGTGACCACCCTGACCTCGCAAATCGCATCCAGGGGAATCCGCCGCCGGTAATAAGGAATCCAGCGGCCGAACGTAACCCGGATCTCACGGTCATCCACTTCGGTAACGGCCCGGAAGAGATTGGCGATGGTAAAAAGAATGATCCCCCAGAAGACCGCCCATCCGGTCAACGCGGCCCATGTGGCGTTCACCTCTGTCGAAAGAGCAATCAACTGGGCGGCGGCAACCCCTAGGATGGCCGTCACGCTCAGCACATCCACCCACGCCCCGAAATGCTGTTCTTCCTGTACCCTCTTCAGTATCGTACGACGCATGGAATACGGTGCAAGTGTCCGGAGAAAAATAAATCAGGGGTGGCTAAGCCTATCGTTTTAGCCTACTTGTATTGAAGTTTAGTGGATAAATGTGTTTAAAACTCTATCTTTCGCGATTGTCTTCAAATTTCAAAATGTGGTATGTTACTCAAAGGGGAACTGGAAAGGGATCCCTATGCGCATGATTGCACCTCCTCCATATGAAAGTCAATGGGCTCTTATTTTTATGGCGCTGCTCGGGGCACTTTTTGGAGTCATGGGGCTGGGGTTCGCGCAGAACATGCTCGTTAACGGCGGGTTTGAGGCTCCCGCCCTGGTCAGCGGGGAAGCGACCCGTCCGGGGATTTCCGAATGGGGCGTGGTGGGTACCGCCTATACCGCTCAGGGGGTGACCGGTCAGCCCGACGCTCAGGAAGGAAGTCAGTATCTGCTGGGGGATATCGCGGATTTCCACGTATTCCAGGATGCCGGACAGTCACACCTGGCGCCTACTACGTCCTGAAAGCATGGGTATACCCTACCGCGTCTCTGAGCGATGTGGAAATTCACGCGGTCTTGGAAGAGACCGAAACCTAGAGTGGATATCAGGCCGCAATGTTCTATCATCCTTTCTGGGCCACGCAGCAGGAAGACTTTACTCTGACGCCGGGACAGTAGACACGAATCCAGTTATCTTTCACAGCAGACAGTGATCCCTCGGTTGTCGGAAAGGCTTTCCGTGTCCGGTTTTTCGGCCGTAATTTTGCCCTGGATGGGGTTACGCTCTTTGTTTCCGGTCCCCGTCCGGCCAAAACCTTTTACGTAAACAGTATGACGGGAAATGACGCGGCGGATGGTCAGTCTCCATCTACCGCATGGCGCAGTTTTGAAAACTTAAGCATGATGCTGCTGGTTCCCGGCGATCAGGTTCTTCTGGCCCGGGGAGGGGTATGGCAGGAGGAACTCCGTCTGGCCGGAAAAGGCGCGCCGAGCGCGCCCATTATTCTGGGGGCGTACGGGACGGGGGACCTGCCCCTCATCGAATGGACGGATCGGAATTCCGATCTGGGTGTGGTCATCCAGGGCCCGTCCAACTGGCTAATCTCCAGCCTTCACGTGCGAAACGCAAAGCTGGGCCTTTACCTCCGGTATATCGATGATTATGACAATGAAAACGTAACCATTGAAAATTGCGTGTTTGAAAACATGTCATCGGCCACGTTTGATCCCGCTCTGTACGGCTACGAATATGCATGGTCTTCAGGCATTTTCCTAGGAGGGCGTGTTTCGACCCAGAACGGGGCACGAACCGTGCTGCGAGGCCTGACCATCCGGAACTGCGGTTTCTACAATTGTGTGGGCGGTTTCGGAACCAACTGGTATTTTCCGCCGGGAAATCTGAACCGGCTGCAGAACGTGCTGATCGAAGACTGCGTTGGCACGAAAACCCTCACCGGTATCGTGTGGCTCAACTGGATTACCGGCGTCACCGTACGGCGGGTCCGCGTGACGGAACGGGCGGATACCGCGGGAATCTCTTTGGGAACCGGTACCACTGGCGGTTTCGTCCAATACTGCCGCGACCTGCTGATAGATGACTGCGAATTTGCGGAAACGGCCCGCATTCCCAGTGAAGCAGACGGTTGCGGCTTTGATTTTGAAGGAGCAGTTGAGAACGCGGTTTTTTCCAACTGCGTGGTACGCGATAACGATGGACCAGCAATTCTGATGCTCAGTTCTATGGGAATCAATAGAAACGTGGTCATTCGGGACTGTACCTTTTACAACAACGCGCGGAACCCCATGAACGCAGATAACGCTTACGAACTCAAATCCGGAGATCGGGCATGTACCGGACAAATCATCAACACCGGGTTGTACAGGGGAACAGGAAGCACGGGGTGGATTTCATCCAAATGGGATGGATTCACGTTTTCGACTGTGCGTCAGCAGTATTATGCGGACGTATCCGGCAGACCCGCGGCATGGGATTTTAATGAAACAGCTAACGTGGAAGGCTGGCAGGCATCCGGCGCGTGGTCGGGACTTGCCGTGACCGATGGGGCAATCCATGGGGAAACCAGGCCGGGGGGCTTTTCTGGAATCCCCCGCCACATGGGTGAATACCCATCAATGGCCGATGGTGAGGCTCTCGGCCGCCGGAACCCCAAGTGGTCAGTTACGTCTGTGGTGGATCACGGAAACGGATCCGGCTTGGACACTGGAAAAAAGTTTGCTGACAGCCTTGCCTGATGTTTCCGAACCGATATTGGTAAACTTGGACGCCGCACGAAATCTGAAAGGTGTGATTACGGCATATCGCTTTGAACCCCTGGTAACGGGTGCGGCTGTGTCGCTGGATTCTTTTCAGGTGGACCAGACCGCATCCGGGACCCCGCTACCCTGTGAAGCCTGCGCTCATACAGGGAAAACCGCATATAACGTAGGCCAGACTGCCTGCCTGCGGGTTTCCGACCCCGTGGCGCTAGGCGGCACCTTTCAATGGTATTTCGAAGGCGTACCCTTAC
>Ga0308390_1002424_pt1 | contig 11281 bp, 8 predicted proteins | sample Hotspr2Sample149_FD_202358 | JGI IMG/M metagenome (GOLD analysis project Ga0308390, IMG submission 202358) | Hot spring phototrophic mat microbial communities from Mushroom Spring, Yellowstone National Park, Wyoming, United States - 20040719_149 ...
TTAATTAACACCAGATCTAATTGTGTTTTATCAATTTTACTTATTTAAAACCAAAAAGCGGCTTGTCCCTCATAGAATATAAAAATGGTTTATTGTTTATAATTTTGAATATCATTGTGCATGAACCTTCATCGATATTTCTCGTTCCGGTAGTGATATCAGTATAGGTTCTTGTGAATTTAAGGGATACCAGAACCATTTCTTTAAAATCAGGAATAATTGAATTAATCGTATAACTGATTGATATATCAGTAATTAAGCTAAAATCCTTTCTTATTGCGTCATCCAGTAAAGCTTTGTCCCCTGTATAACTTTCATCAACACTGGACATAAATTTTTCAAGGGATCTGGAAATGTAGGCATCTATCAAATCATCTATTGTTTTTTTTATAAGTTTATCTGAAACATTTGAGTTGGCAGATAAAGAGTTTGTTAGGAGAAATAAAAATGCAAAGATTAAAATTATTGAATGAATTTTTTTAAACATTTTTCCTCCATATGTTAATACTGAATGTTGCATCCTAAAGTTATACTGTTTTCTCTAAAGTTTCTTGACTGTGTAGAAAATCTATAGTTGTTTACAAAGGCCCTTAAAAAAAGCATACCATCCTGGAGTTTAAGCTTATTAAATAAGGATGGTTTATAATAGATATTTAGATTTGCAAAGGCCCTCTCAGTGTTATCTGTGCCAGGCTGTGTTTTTTCAAGCCTGTTTTGGCCAATCTTTACATCTGATGTTAATTTAAGTTTTGGCACCTCTAAGCCCATTCCGAATGAATACTCATAAGTTTTATCTGTCTCTAAAATGAGGTCATCCCTTATAGTCATGCCACCGAGATAAACAAGGGGTTTTAAAACATAGTCACCTATGTTATGTCTGCTATTGAGTAATAGATTATAAGTATATTCTTTTGAACTGCGTTGATTATGCTCAGTACTGTATATGGTATAACCAAAATTTGCATCACTATCCACAGGACCAAAAGAATCTTTATAATTCAAAGCTAAGATATGGTCAGCTGTGCTTGTACTGCTGCCTGATCCGCTACCGTATTTTCTATTGAATTTATATGTTATATCTGCTGTAGCTGTACTCCTGGAGAGGAAATTTTTTATGGTTATTCCTAATTCAGGTGTATAACTGTCAGTTCTATATGCCTTCTGTCCGTCAAGATTGTCCCTGAACCATAGAAATCCTAAATTTAAAATAAGTCGCTTTGTCATGTTGTAACGCCACTTCCCTTTTATCTTTTCCCTGTCCGGGGTCGCAGAACCTAAAAGTGCGTCAAACTCTGTAGACACCTTCTCGTATTCAATGGACACCCTGCTTGGACCGCCGTCTCCTACTGCCTCTATTTTGGTTGCTGTTCCATGTTTTCTGTCCTCATTAATACCTGCAGTTGATGAAGGGGAGACACTCGATCTTGATTTAGACATTTCTCCTTTTATAGTTAGACCGGGGATTGGTCTGTATTCTGCATCTATTGTGTAATTATTGCTCGTGTAGATAGGGTCAGTATCTGTTATTCTTGTTCCTGGTCTATCCTTTGCCTGGGTAAAACTGATACCTGCGGATAGATCTGATGTTATATTGTGTTTTATCCTTGCACCAATGGCATTTCTCTCTATGGCCTTAGTCTCAACTCCACCCCATATGGTATCCCATCTCGGCAAAACATAACCATAAACAAATGTAAATTCAGGCAATCTTTTTTGCTCATTGAAATATTTATATGAGACACCCTTTACTGCTGTACTTAAAGAGTACTGGGAAAAGGATTCAAAGGTATCTCCTGCAGTAACAGTATGTATTTTGTTTGTCATCCTGCCGTATATTGTGGTGGGAGAGATTGTTTTTATATCATTTCTTCTGTCATCTGTTGCCTTGAAACCAAAATTAAAGTTATATTCGAGTTCTTTATCTTTACCCAATATGTTTAACCCGAATATATTTAGATATCTCATTCCCCTTGTAAGGGATGAGGAATCATCTCCTGCTGGTCCTGATACATCGTTATATGTATAGGAAAATTCATTATTAAAATGCACCTCTGTTTGTTTCCCCATGGAAAAAAACGGATATAGAACAAAAAAATTAAGAAAAAGACAAACAAATAAAGACCTTTTTATTATATTCATTCTGTCTCCTTATTATTAAAATTTATTTGTTCCATCTGGTTGATATTTATATTTAATCCTTACTGTCCTCATATGCTGTAACCAGCATGCCTGTCCTCCCCCTGAATCACTGATAATCTCAATTACAGCATATTTGTTGTTTGAAAGTTTTAATGCATAGGAATGCATTGTCTGGATAAAAACCTCTGGCTGCGTTTGATAACCTGTTGTGGGAACCTCTTTTATTGAGTCTATGCTTTTTACACCAAGGTCTTGAACATAGGTATTGGGCTTTAACATCAATCCCATACAAGCTATTATTATATCAGGGTTATCATTAGGATTTTGCGTTATGGTTTCTGTGGCAAAGATAAAACCCTCATGCACTTGAGGTGTAACCCTTAAGGTAATTGACTTTGCTGTAATAACACTTGACTCACCTGTCTCAGCATATCTTTCTGCTTCTTTAGCAGGGACCTTGCTTACCTCACCTTTATTGTCCACTACAATAACCTCTGTGCCTGAAGACTGCTGGACTGAACCCTGTGCAATATTTGTTGGGTCAGATACACCAAATATGAGTGGCCACTTCATACTATAGATTCTGAGACCTTTATCACCTAATTTAAAAACCATTTGCGATGCACCATTATCCTGTAATGTCTTGCCTGTTTTTACAGAGGTTAATTGACGATTAAAATTAAAGGTTACAAATATCTTACCTGTTGAATCAGATGTGACATTTGTTAATATGAAACGCAATATTATATTATCAAAGTTACTAAAATCCTTTCTTATTGCTCTATCAAGTAATACTTTATCACCTGTGAAATCATCGGCAACCAGCTCCATAAATTTAGCTGTTTGTTCGCTCTGGTATGCAGCAATCAATTTATCCATTATATCCTTTACTACCTGATAGATATTCTGTGATGAAACAGTCACTTCCTTATATGTTTTATTGACATCGTTTGTCTTGCCCCTTGTATCAGTTATCTCTACATATATTTGATATGCTCTATTAATTTCTGGCCTGAATGCATATTCAAAAACACCATTTTCTGATAGTTTCATCTCCACCCATGTCTGTTTTCCATCTATACTGACACGGGCAGAACCAATCTTGTTTTTTCCTGCAGTAGCCTTACCCTGTATGACTATCATACCCTCTGGTAGGGTATCTCTAAACAATTGAATTTTTTGACCTAATTCAGAAAAACTTACTTTATTTAAATAGATATACTGAAGCTCCACCTCGTCTTCTGATGCCCCGAATATCCACCACTTTGCATGACCACAGGGCACAAAAACAAGGCATGTGATTAATATTGTTATTGCAATGGAAAAAGATTTCATTTTTCCCCCTATTGATAAGATATTCATCTAAACAGATTAAAATTTATTTTAATGTTTTTGTCAATGCATTTTATAAAAACAGTAGTCAAAAAACAGCTTTTCAATGTTTATAAATGCTACATAAACTTATCTATTAATAAAATTTTTTATAACAGGGTCATTTTCCTTAATATTGATAGTTATTGTTTTGCCGGTATTCTCTCCAAAATAGTAATATATAGCTGTTATGAGATAGTTTATGATATATCTTATATCCCTGTTTTCCCCTGTCACAGAGGCCTCACCAATCCAGATAACATTATCTTTTCCTGAAGCCCTGTAATCATCTCCATCAACAATTTTAATGGATAGCCATTTATCAGTGACTGTCACAGAGTATGGAACATATGTTGTAGTGCTTGGAATCTGAATTGTAGAGTATGATGTCCCTGATGGCCCTGTCTTTGTGACCGTTGCAGTCTTCCCGGGGGTATAAACAGGCATTGTACTTGTTATTGTCCGTTCATGCCCAATACCATAACCATAAAGTAAATAGTATTTTGAATCAGCTAATGCCTCTGTATTGTAACCTTTAAGTTTTAGCATGATATTTAATTTTGTAACAACCTCTTTTTCAAGGAGAGGGTTTTTTGCATTTTTGTCTTCTATAACATAGATAGTTGAACCAGGTGCCATATGCGATTGTTTTATTGGGTCTGAAAAACCATCTACTTTTACGTTATAAGATACTGCGCACCCCTGCAATCCAAGGGTAAATATAATAAGCAAACCTGTTACAATAAAATGGATATGTTTTAAACACATAGCAGAATTTTAGCAAACAAAAATTTTGTTGTCTAATGAAATAATAAATATGATTTACCGTCTTTAATCACTTAACAGAAAGAAGTTTTCCTCCAATGGTCATCAAAATCTTAGGTTGACCTGACTGATCAATCATGACTATTTCCTCGATGTTTGATTTCTCTTCGTGTTTTAAGTTTCTTTTATATATCCTGCTCGTAATAGTGGCATCGTAGTTCACCCTGTATTTACCCTCAGCCTCTTTGTTTATCAGCAGGTTCTGGATAGTAAATCTTATCTCATCGAACATGTTAAATATTTTCTGTAACTGTCTTTGTAAATCAGAAATGGATCCACCGTCACCAGATCTCCATTGATTACTGATGTAGCCCATGACCTTGGTGATGTTCTTTGACTCATAGGCATCTTTGAATTGAATATAGAGCTCCCTTACTTTCTGGCTCTGATCAACTCCATGGGATATTGCTATCCTGGCAGGGGATACTTTTTGTGTCTTTGCCTGCTCAATAAGGTCCTGTAGTTCTTTCAAGGCAGCGTCAACATCACTGCGTTTTTTTCCCAGGTTGCCGTACTGAACAAGAAGGTCATCCCGGACAATGTAATACATAATAGCATTATCGTATTCTCCATTTGCAATAAAGCCTTTAACAGTAATAATGGCCTGATTGACCTTTCCTAATATAGAACTGAACTGTCCCTCCTCTAATGATTTCTGATAATGAACCTTTTGAGCAAGGTCACGTTGTTTTGCAAGTGTCTCTTTGAGCTTATTTGCTGCTCCTTGAAGACTTACGTTCGAATCAAAGATTGCCCAGAGGTTATTTCCGGCGGTAAAATAGCCATCCATTATAAACCCCTCTGGACTGTCTAATGTTCTCATGGCATGGAGTGATTTATAAAAGGCATCATAGTCGCTTATAGAGAGGCCCTGTATTTTACCTGACAAGATATTTAAGTCATCTGGACAAATCGTAATATATCTTCCTTTCCACTTCACCTCAACAAAGTTATCCGGGATAAATGTTTCAATACCAAGCTGGAGCTTTTTGCTTAGGCTCAGTATGTCTGTATAAGCAAGGGCCTCCCTGATCTTTTCACCTGATAGAAAAGGTGGTATGGTAGCAGATTTTTGAGCAGTGTAGTATAGGTTTTGTGAAAATGTATAGCGTCCAACCTCTGCTAACACAAGCTGACGGGCAACATGAAATTTGTTCCAGAGCCAGCTCAGATAGGATACATCCTCCTCAATAGATGCATTTTGTGTTTTTGCCTTTGTCAGGTATTGTTCCATCAAAGGGGAAAGACCCGAAGCAAGGGAGATAAGTTTCCTATATTCCTCTATTTCTTTTTTCTTTACCCTAAGTTCCTTTAAATTATCAGAAAATCCCTGTCTTGATGATTCTGGAATATTTCGATTGTCTACCCTTTCATATGCAGTAATCGCATCGTCAAAGGTCTCAAGGAGTTTATCGACCTTTTCAGATGCTTCTTTGCTTTCCATAAATTTAAGAGACGGAAGTATACTTGCCTCATCGTCTGTGGTGTATTGCATTCTCAGGGCACCTGTTGCGTTTCTATATTTTATAAGGGCATCAGATATTTCAGCTAAGGTTGCTGTAAGGCCAACTGACACTGGCGTTTGCTTATCCATCTTAATGTGATTTTTTAGAAATTTGAGGTCGATCCCAGCGTATACAGGTGGCGCGGTTTCTATTCTTTTTCTCAACTCCCCTATCTTTTCAGCAGAAAGAAAGTTTTGTGTGCCCCGATATTTACTACTACCGTGGTTGTTTAAAAACCTATTATAAAGATCTATGGCATTACTGTACTGACGTCTAACACTGTTGTGGATAATTGAAAAGCGGTTATAGTTTGCCTGAAAAAACTGCTGAATCTCTGTTACTGTGTTTTCGCATTCTTCACGGTCAATTTGTGAAGTGGAGGTATGAATATTTCTGTATTTATAAAACCTTTCTTTGAGGCCCTCGGCCTGATTTCGAAGCTTTTCGAGCTGTGTATAAAGCAACGCCCTTGCATCAGGATTTTTAGTCTGCTCATACTCCTTATTTATCTTTGCTATTTCTTCTCTAACGCGGGCATCAGCATCATTATACTTCTTCTGATTTTCTACAAGATTTTTTTCATAATTCTGTGTTATCTCTTCTTTATGCCTTTTAACTTCTTGTATTGCGTTGTAGATGGACTGTTCAGCATCCTTTGTACCCTTCATTACCGGTTCATAGAATTGGCTCTTCATTTCATCAAAGGTCTTTTTGCACTCGTAGCGTTTGAACTCAAAATCAATACCCCCTGTGTCAAGTTTAGCTACTTCTGCTGCAATGCGTTTGCTCTGTTCTGCAAGACGGCGATCAATTTCTGCATTGCCCAAAGAATTATAGAGTTTATTGAGCTGTGAGTATGCTCCCTTCAGTTCATTAAGAACCTGGGTCCTTTTTCCTCCCATCCTGCCCACAGTAGGGAATCCCCTCATAGCCTCTGCATAGTAACGAATCAATTTCTGTTCTGCTACTATCCCCTTTTTAATATCCATCAATTCTGATGAGTTGGCCTTATCGTATCGGCTGTTTAAATCAGCGACCTTTGCAGAAAATGATGCAAGATATTTCTCCACATCCGGTAATATTTTAAGGGCGTTTTGATATGCCCCTAAGGCCCGTTGGAATTCCAGCGGTGAAAAGTTGGCCCCCATGGCGCTTATCTCCCTGAGCTGTTGCGCAAGAACAGTAGCAGCCTCCCTTTTCTTTGCAGTCTTATTCATTTCGCTGAGAAGCCCCTTAATATGTCCCTTAAGGCGTTTTTGCTCTTCCAGTAACTTCGCTTCGCTCAGAAATTCAGAAGAAATGGTAATCTTTTCCCAGATTGTTGGCTCTGGCCATGTCTGACCTAACTCTGTTGTCACATAGGCCTTGAAGACTGATTGGAATTCATTGTCTGAAAGGACTTTTCTCCAGAGGTGTTCCACAGCCTGCTGATCCTGGCGAATCGGATCGCCCTGGCCAAGCTTCCTGCCAGGTGTCTTTAAGACATGATCTGCTTCAATTTTGTAGTAGAGACGCTCAAGATCAAGGGCGGTCTTGCTTTCCTCGACAGCCTTATATGACGCCCTTGTAATATCTATAGTCACAAAAACGCCTGTAACAACCGCAGTACTTAAGCCAACGGATCCAAGGACTACCTTTTTAGTGGTCTCATCAGTAAGGAACGTAGCAATAACCTTACATGCATTGAGCGCAGCATCAACAGTAGCACCTGAAGTGTCGCCTTCATCGAGTTTGTTCGCAATGTCACCGATGGCTTTAATGTATCCGAAGATTTCAAGTCCTTTGTTTATGGGCGCTATATCCTGTAAGCTCTTCTCTGAAAGTGTTCTGTCTATGATCTGTCCATACACATCGGGAAATGCAGGTATAAAATAATTGTCAAGATCCTCTGCAATGACCTCGGCATCTACTGCACAGGTCCTATTAGGTATAAAAGAGAGGAATAACAACGCTGTTACAAAAACAACTATTGTTTTTGTTAAATGCCTTCGCATAATAGTCCTCCTTTTTTGTAGTTGTTTTATTTATCCTCTGTCGACAGGATGGTACTTCCTTTATTAGGTCTGTTGATACCTTTTCAATCGTGACGCTTTTGTAATTTGCGGTGAAACTTTTGGTAGCATTGAGGCTTACAGCTATTGATTGTTTGTTTGTATTCTTTTTATCTATACCCATAGTGAAGGCGGGTTTATTTCTGTGGGCAATGTTCAACTGTTCGTCGAAGGTATGGTTCATGACACCTTCCAGGCTATGTATTGCCTTCAGAGAAGCCTATGGGGATCGCTTTATACTATCGCCCTCTTGGTGATTCTTGAGGGAAAGTGGACATTACCGATCTTAATGGCTTAGATTTTTTATATCTATAATTGATAGTATTTTTTATATTGGCATTTTTTAATCCAGTATAGCTTTAAGCTCTTTATCTCCCCTTAAAACCCTCCTAAATAATTATTATTTCATAAAACAATAATCAAGACAATAGCAATTTTTTGTAGTTACTATTTAAGACCTTTGCATAATCTCTATCTCTTTTCTTTTTTGTGTCTTCACCATAAAATTTATCTTTCCAGATCACCCAACAGAAAGAAGTTTTCCTCCAGAAGCTGCCAGGGATTCTTTCTTGGTTTATTAAAAGCGTAATCTTAGCGGGACAAAATAGTATCTTGCCCCCGGCATGACTCGAACATGCGGCACATGGATTAGGAATCCATTGCTCTATCCGCCTGAGCTACGGGGGCTTATGTGAGTCCACATTATAACACAAATCAGCAATAAATTTGTAGTTAATTTAGAGAAATTTTTTTAAAAAATTGACTGTATTATTTTTCTATGCCTATTATATTCGCTGCGTTTTTCCATAAAATTTTTTCTTTAGCATTGTTGGATATAGGTAAGGCATTGACCTTTTCTATCAAGGGTTTTATCTCAGGGATTCCAGGCCAATCACTACCGAATAAAAACCTGTCCTGATAAGCCTCTATTTGGGGGAAATATTCAGGGAGATGTCGCGTTGGAATGCCTGCAATCCCCACATAAATATTATTATGTCTTGTTAAAAGCCATGACACTATATTGTACCAGAAAGGTCTACCGCCATGCTCAAGGATAATCTTTAAATTTGGAAAGGCATCGGCTATTTCATCAAAGTATATGGGGTCTGCATATTTTACAAGGGAACCTTTAAATATGGATGTCCCTGTATGAAACATAACAGGTATATTTTTTGATTGCAGGTATTCGTAAAAAGGGAAAAGCCTCTCTTCATTGGGATAAAAGTGGGCATAGCTGGGAAGCATCTTAAAGCCCTTAACACCTAAAATTTCATGGGCATATTGTGCCTGTTCAAGGATGTCCCTGCCATCATACAGACATATAGAACCAAAGGGAATCAAATCGCTGTGGTTTTTACAAAAATCACAGACATATTCATTTGTCACTACCCCTGTTGCCTTAGGGGCATATTCTGCAAGGATAACGCCTTTCTTGACACCCTGACTGTTGAGATATTGAAGTATCCTGTCCGGATCTGTTTTTTCACTGAAATTTTTATAAAAAAAAGGATTATTTTTACTGAAAAAATCCACAACCCAGGGAGTCCAGTTGTCCTTTGTGCCTATATGGAGATGTATATCAATTACTTGCAATTTTACCTTTTTTAATCCCTTAAAAACAAATGTAACAATAATGACTTTTAGCTGTCAATGGCAAAATCCTTTTTGTCTATGATTATGAACCGTTCATAGCGATTTTTTTCTTCATAATCCCTCAAATCAAGGACTATTACAGTTTTATTATCTGTGCTTCCCCTGAAAGTAGCGGTGCTTAAAATCGTATCCGCTGCCTTCTGTGCCTCTTTTGTTTTTCTTGCAATATCTATTGCCTCCTGTGCAGAGAGCACATCCCATATCCCATCACAGGCAACTACAACAAAGTCATTTTCCCTACCAAGAAAACCGCTAACAACAAATGGCTCTGCAATCACATAAGGCTTTAGGTGACTATCACCTATGGCACGACTCATTGCAAGCTCGCCCTGTACCCTTAGTACACCGAATTTTATAACAAAACCACCGGCAGCCTCTATACGGGTTTTTTCTTTCGGTATATCCGGTTTGTGGTCTTCTGTCAAGGTTTGACATCCTTCATAAGTGCCTATCACGATTCTTGAATCACCGATATTGACGCTGAAAAATCTATCTTTTAATATATAAAAATTAGCAACAGTTGTACCTGCTGCAATCCCTTTATTAATAATAAACTCATCCACAGAAAGGCAGGCCTTTCTTATAAATTCAGGAAATTTTGAAAAATCAGGTTCCTCTTTGATTATTTCCTCTGAAATTAAATGGAGAAAGTATGGCGTAATCATCTCAGAGCATATTACAGCAGCCCCTTTACCATTATGACCATCGTAAACTTCGGCGCTAAAAAAATGTATTTTTTCCCTTTCGTATATTGCATATTCGTCTTCCATCTTATCTCTGTATCCTATGTCGCTTATTATCCCTGCTTTTATTTGCATTTTAAATTATTTTACCATATTTGTGGTATGTTGTTGTGAAAAATGGCTAAAATCAATATAATAATAAAATTTAAAGGATGATTTAATTAAAAAATTAGGAGGCGCTATGTACAGAATTGTTCTTTTAAGACACGGAGAAAGCACATGGAATAAAGAAAACAGATTTACAGGTTGGACCGATGTGGATCTTTCAGAGAAGGGCATAGAAGAGGCAAAAACAGCAGGGCAAATATTAAAAAAAGAGGGCTACGTATTTGATATAGCCTTTACATCATATTTGAAGAGGGCAATTAAGACTTTGTGGATTGTCCTCGAAGAGATGGACCTTATGTGGATACCTGAATTTAAATCGTGGAGATTAAATGAAAGACATTACGGTGCATTACAGGGATTGAATAAAGCAGAGATGGCAGAAAAATTTGGCAATGAATTGGTGCATCAGTGGAGAAGGAGTTATGATGTTCCACCTCCAAAACTTGATAAGTCAGACCCGAGATATACGGGTAATGACCCAAAATATAAAGAGTTAGATGAAAAGGATATACCTTTGAGCGAGTGCTTAAAGGATATGGTTATAAGGTTTATGCCTTACTGGCAGGATGTGATAGTCCCAAAGATACTGGAAGGAAAAAGGATAATCATAGTAGCCCATGGAAATAGTTTGAGGGCCCTTGTGAAGCACTTAGACAATATCCCCGATGATGAGATACCGAATCTGAACATTCCAACGGGAATTCCCCTTGTATATCATCTTGATAGTAATTTAAGACCCATAGAACACTTTTATCTTGGTAATCCTGAGGAGATAGAAAAGGCAATAAAACAGGTAGCTGACCAGACAAAGAAGAAATAAAAACTCTTCATCACTCACAAGTTTTTACATGGAGGCTGGTCCATTTTCCGGGGAATATGGGGACTC
>Ga0308390_1002427_pt1 | contig 11267 bp, 8 predicted proteins | sample Hotspr2Sample149_FD_202358 | JGI IMG/M metagenome (GOLD analysis project Ga0308390, IMG submission 202358) | Hot spring phototrophic mat microbial communities from Mushroom Spring, Yellowstone National Park, Wyoming, United States - 20040719_149 ...
GCCTGACATGCCAACGGAAGAACACATGACGGAAGACCTGGGCGGCACGAAACGCGCGCTGATCGAGGCTGCCGGTGAACTGTTTGCCGCCCACGGGCTGGATGGGGTCAGTATTCGCATGATTGCCGAGAAGGCCAACGCCAACGTGGCGGCGGTCAACTACTATTTTGGCAGCAAGGAAAACCTCTACTACGAGACGCTGAAATTCGTCGTGCGGATGTCTGATGACCGGCCCGTTCAGGTATATCTCGACGAACTGTCCGGCGGGGCCGGTCCGGATGAAGCGCTCAGGGTCCTGGAACGGCTGATCCGCGATAAGGTCAAAATCTGTCTGGCCGGTGATGAACCCGAATGGCACATGCGGCTGATCATGCGGGCCATGATGGACTCCAAGCCGCAGTTGCGCAGACTGGTGGATGGGTTGTTCCGTCCCGATTTTTCAGCCATGTGTGAACTGTTGTGCCGATGCCGTCCGGGGATGCGGCCAGATGAGGCGGTATGGCTGACTTTTGCCGTTATGGGGATGATTTTCTTTTACGTGATTGAGCGGGTGCCCATTCTGATGCTGCTGGACCGGGAGGGGTTTGACGCGGCTTTTACCGATGGCGTGGCGGACACCATTGCCCGGATGGTGGTTCGCGCGCTGCGGGATCAGATCGACGACCGGGGAACCCCGGGAAGGAGACAGATGAAATGAAACGGTTAGCGGCATGGCTGGGGCGCGGCCTGCTGGCGCTGGTGCTGCTGGCGGGGGCGGGCCTGCTGTTCGCGCTGACGTTCCGGAGCGATTCCGCCGGCAAGGATGAAGGGGCCGCGGCGGCGCCGATTCCCGTACGGATGGCGTCGGTGATGAAGCGGACTTTTGAGGACCGTCTGGTGGTGCAAGGGTCGGCCCGGGCACACAATCAGGCCATGGTGGCGCCCCTGGTCGGCGGAAAACTGACGGCGATATACGTTCGGGAAGGAGATATGGTCGAAGCGGGCAAAACGCTGCTGTTTGAGGTCGAGTCGGAGACCCTGCAGCGGGCCCGGGAAATCGCCGAAAAAGACCTGGCGGTCGCCCGGAACGCCCTGGAAGAACGCAAACTGAAACGGGAGCAGACTCGGGTGGATTTCGAAAAGGCGTCGGTGGATCTGGCCCGGTTTGAGCGTCTGTACGAGGAAGGCGTGGTGCCGCTGGACACGCTGGAACTCCAGCAGTCGCGTTACCGGCAACTGCAGGCGGTGGTGAAACTGATGGACGCCGAGGTGACGCTCGGAGAAAACCAGGTCCGGCAGGCGGAGGCCGCGTTGCAAATTGCTGAAAAACGCCTTAATGACACCCGAACGTATGCGCCCGTGAGCGGGCGGGTCACCCTTAAGTTGCATGAGCCGGGGGAAATTGTGGGAGACGGGAATCCCGTGGTGCGTATCGAGGACGCGTCCGCGCTGGAAGCGGTGGCTTCCATTCCGGTGTCCCGGGCGGATCAGGTGGTGCCGGGGCAGACGGAGGTCCGCGTGCGGGCCCAAGGCCGGGAGGTGGGCTCATTTCCGGTGAGCCGGCTGACCCCGTCGGTGACGCCAGCGCTGCGGACCGTGGAACTGCGGGTGGATCTGCCGCGCGAGGTCACGGGGGCGATGCTGCCCGGGGCGCCGCTGGATCTGGAGATCCTTTTTGAGCGGCGGGAATCGCTGGCCGCGCCGGCAGTGGCGGTGCTGCGGCGGGCTGACCGGTCGATTCTGTTCACCGTGGCGGATGGCAAGGCCCGGGAGGTGACCGTGACCCCGGGCATGGAGCAGGACGGCTGGGTGGAGGTGACCGGCGAGGGGGTGCAGGAATCGCTCCAGGTGGTGGTGGAAGGCCAGAACTTCCTGGAAGAGGGACGGCCGGTAACCCTGCCCGCGGCGGGCGCGGAGTCGTAATCCATGGGACTTACGGAACTGTCACTGCGCCGCCCTGTGGCCATGTGTTCCCTGATCATCGGGCTGACCATTCTGGGGATTAACGCCTACCGGACCATGCCCCTGGAGTTTTTCCCAAAGCTGGACCTGCCGTATCTGACCGTGATTGTCCCGTACCCGGGGGCCACGCCGAACGATATCGAAATCGATATCGCCAAGCGCGTGGAGGATGCCGTGTCCTCGGTGGACGGGCTCAAGCATATCGTGTCGGTCTCCATGGACAACATGTGTCAGGTGCTGCTGGAATTCAACACCGGTGTGGACGTCGACGTGGCTGCCAACGACGTGCGGGAGAAACTGGACCTGATTGTGAATGATCTGCCCAGCGGCGCAGACCGGCCTTACGTGCTGAAGTTCGACGTCAACGCGCTGCCGGTGGTGACCATGGCCCTGACCGGTGACCTTTCCCGGGAAGAACTGTTTGATTACGCGGACAATTATCTGCGGGACCGGCTGACCGCGATTTCCGGGGTGGCCGAAGTGCAATTGATCGGCGGCGCGGAACGGGAAGTGCACGTGCTGCTGGACCGCGAGAAACTCTCGGCGACGGGTCTGACCAGTCTGCAGGTGGTGGAAGCGATTCAGAAGGGGGTGCTGGCGGTGCCCGCCGGCCGGATTCGTGAGGCAGGGTCGGAGTACAACGTGCGTTTTGACGCGGAATCCCAGCGTCTGGACGACCTGGGAGATCTGATAATCCGATCAGACAAGGGTACGCGGGTATACCTTCGGGATGTGGCCCGGGTGGAAATGACGACGGCGGAACTCCGGCAGATCGCCGAACTGGACGGAAAACCCGCCATTTCGATACGGCTGGTCAAAAAGGCGGACGCGAATGCCGTAGCGGTGGTGAATCAGACGCGGGCGGCCGTTGAGCAACTGCGGCAGGAACTGCCAGGGGGGATGCGCCTGGCGTGGATTGAAGACTACGGCAGTTTCGTTCAGGCGTCTGTGGACAGTGCCACCCAGAATGTATATGCCGCCATCGCCCTGACCGCGCTGATTCTGTTTCTGTTCCTGTACAACATCCGGTCCACCTTTATCGTGGCGGTTACCATGCCGCTTACCGTGCTGATCGGTTTGTTTTTCATCGCGATGGCCGGGTTTTCGCTGAACACCTCCACCCTGCTGGCCATCAGCCTGTCGACGGGGATCCTGGTGACCAATTCCATTGTAGTGCTGGAAAGTATTGTCAGCCGGCTGAACGAACTGGGAGACCCCCATGAGGCCGCCCGGCTCGGCGCGAAAGATGTCGGGGTGGCGGTACTGGCAAGCGCGGGAACCAACGTGGTCGTGCTGTTTCCCATCGCCACCATGGGATCGCAGGTGGGTCAGTTCTTCGCTCCTTTCGCCTGGACCATGGTGATCCTCACCGTGGTGTCTCTGTTTATATCATTTACCCTTACCCCTATTCTGAGCGCCCGTTTTCTCCGGGTGAACCGGTCGGGACTGCTGGCTTTGCTGGACCGGGGGTGGAACGGCATGCTGGGCCGTCTGGCCGGCGTGCTGGTCCGGTTTCTGAAATTCCTGGAACATAACCGCATGGTTTCCGCGGCCCTGATGGTTCTGGTGGTTGCGTTGTTTGTTTATGCGCTGAAACTGGGGAAGGAGGTGGGATTCACTTTCTTTCCCGAGGCGGACCGGGGCGTGGTTTTCATCAAACTGGAATATCCGACCCGCTACAGCCTGGACAACACCCGTCAGCGGGTTGCGGAAGTGCTGGAGAAACTGTCGGATGTGCCGGACCGGATTCACACCCTGACCACCATCGGCAAGGTGGAGGGGGTGATCGGTATGTCCAATGAAGGGGTGAACCTCGCGCAGATCCTGCTGACTTTTCCGCAGCGCACGGAGCGGGAACGCACCCTGGAAGATTATATCGCAATGGTGAAGTCCAGGCTGGACGGTTACGCGGACGCGATTGTGACGGTCACGAAACCTGCCACCATCGGCGGGCAGGCCTCGGATGTGGAGGTTGACATCGCGGGAGACGATCTGCAGCGCCTGGAGTCGCTCGCGCTGACGCTGCAGCAGGCGTTGCAGGCCCGACCGGGGTTCCGTGCCCCCGATACCTCCGTACGGGTCGGCAAACCGGAAATTCGGGTCCGGCCTGACCGGGTTACCCTGTCGGATCTGGACCTGCCGGCATACGCCATGGGATTCGCCCTGCGGGGGAATCTGGAAGGCATCAAGGCCGCGGTGTATAAGGAAAAAGGCCGAAACTACGATATCGTGGTGAAAATGGAGGAGCGGGAAGGACGGAACCAGGTAGCGTCTTTTCCATTTCCGGGGATGCCCGGTCAGGGCCTGACCCTGGAAGGACTGGGCAGGGTGGAAGACCGGGTGTCACCGGTGCGCATTATCCGGAAGGACAAAATCCGGATTTCCAAGTTGTTCTGCAACCTGGATCCCAAATATCCGCTGGGCACGGCCGTGGAAGAAATCCGAAAGATCATGAACGATCAGATTGGTCTGCCGGTAGGATATCGTCTCGGGTTTCCGGGTCAGTATGAAATCATGGAGGAATCCAACCAGGCTTTCGCGAACGCCGGATTAATCGCGGTGGTGCTGGTTTACCTGACCCTGGCGGCCATCCTGGAATCTTTTTTCCTGCCGTGGCTGATCATGCTGACTCTGCCGTTGGGTCTTATCGGGGTGATCTGGGCCCTCTGGCTGGCTGGCGAGGCGTTTTCTCTGATGGCCCTGTTGGGGCTGGTCATGCTGATCGGTATTGTGGTGAACAATGCCATTCTGATCATGGAATCGGTCCGCGTCTATCGGGAACAGGGCGGCACACCGCATGAAGCGATGCTTCATGCCACGCGGGACCAGTTCCGGCCTATTGTCATGATTACCATGGCGGCTGTGCTGGGAATGATCCCGGTGGCCTTTGACCGCGGTATTGGGGCCGAGGTTCGCGTGGCGATCGGCATCATCTCTATCGGCGGTATCCTGGTTTCGGCGGTGCTGACGCTGCTGGTAATCCCAATGGTTTATGACTTTTTCACCCGGGACCGGAAACGCGCGAAGAATCACTCCGGGTAACCGGTTCCCCGTGAAACCGGTTATATCTATCCTGCGTCTGAAAAATAACAGGAAATCGAAAAAAAGAGCAAGCGCGCAGATTGAAATATCGATTACCTGGTAGTGTACTTTTACTCGAACCGCACGCCGTACCAGTGGAGTGGATAGAGCGAACCAACGAAGGAGAAATAGCCTATGAAACACGAACGCGGATTTACCCTCATCGAACTGCTGGTGGTAATTGCCATCATCGGCATCCTCGCGGCGATCCTGCTGCCGGCCCTGGCACGGGCCCGGGAAGCAGCACGCCGTTCCTCCTGCCAGAACAACCTGAAGCAGTGGGGCCTGGTGTACAAGATGTACGCCAATGAATCCAAAGGCGCTTTTCCGGCCATGCAGGTAGGCGCCATCCCGAGCGCGGATCAAAACGGTGTCCCGACTGGCGGCAAGCGGGGCGTCATTGATCTGGGTCCCTGGGTGCCCGGTCTGTATCCGGAATACCTGACGGACCCCAATATCATGTTCTGCCCCTCCGACGCGGAACTCAGCGATGCGCAGCAGAAAGCAAAGTTCCCGAACAATGACAATTTCTGCCTGGGTTACACAGCGTCCTGGACCGGTGACGGCGGTACCTGCACCCGCGCCATCGATGCCAGTTACGCCTATTTCGGCTGGGTGCTGGACAAGGTGGACAGCGATGATCCGACGCGCCTGATTACAGCGTTTCCGATGCTGAATTCGCTGTTCTCGGGGCTTAACATAACCCTGACGCCCCAGCAGCAGAATACGCCGGTGGCCGCCCAGTTGGGTTGGGTGCTGGAGTACGTCCTGGCGGCCAATGTGGGAGCGCTGTTGCCGTATGTCAGTGGACCTGCGGTAGGACTCTTCCCGCCCGCGGACAGTGACGTGAACGTATCAGGCGCCGCGGATCCGGGCATCGGTAACGGCGGCGGCACCACCGTCTACCGGCTGCGTGAAGGCATCGAACGGTTCCTGATCACCGACATCAACAATCCCTCTGCCAGCAACATGGCGCAGAGCACGGTGTTCATCATGTGCGACCAGTTGTCCACGGAACCCGGCATGTACAACCATATCCCGGGCGGTGCGAATGTGCTCTACATGGATGGTCATGTGGAGTTCATGCGGTATCAGCGGGTAGGACCGGGCCCAGTCAATGAGCCGATGGCGCTGCTGGGCGGTGTGCTGTCCGGCTGATCGACAACTTTTTCAGTTGATACGGCGTGCGGTTGCCCCCGCGGGGAATCCCGCGGGGGTTTCTTTCAGCGGAGGGCCCGCTCGGTGGAATCGGTTTTACGCAGCATAACGACCGCCTGCGCGCTGACCGCCTCTTCCCGGCCTTCCGGGCCGACGCCTTCAGCGGTTTTCGGTTTGACGGACACTGCGTCAAAAGGCAGATGCAGGGCTTCGGCGAGATTGACGCGGATAGCCTCCACATGCGGATTCAGCCGGGGTCGCTGGGCCACGACGACGGCGTCAAGATTGACCGGGATCCAGCCCGCTGTCCGTACCCGGGCGACGGTGTCCCGTAGCAGGGCCATACTGTCCGCATTCCGGAACTTCGGGTCCGTATCAGGATATAGGATGCCGATGTTGCCCAGTCCGGACGCGCCCAGGAGCGCGTCGATGACCGCGTGCGCGAGGGTGTCCCCGTCCGAGTGAGCCACTGCGCCCCGATCATGAGGAATCCTGACGCCGCCAAGGATGAATGAGCGGCCGGGTTCCAGCCGATGCAGATCCCAGCCGATGCCTGATCGATACATGGCGGATGGTCCTTCAGGGCCGCCGGCCAGCATGCGCGCGATGCGGAGATCCAGCGGCGTGGTGACTTTGAAATTTTCTGGCGTCCCCGGAACGAGCCGCACCGGATGTCCCGACAGCCGGACCAGTGTGGCGTCGTCGGTGACGGCGATACCGTCCCGTCGGGCCTGCCGGTGAGCCTCGCGCAGGAGTGTGAACCGGAAACACTGGGGGGTCTGGCACTGCCAGAGCCGGGATCGGTCAGGCGTGTGTACCAGAAAGCCTTCCCCGTCCGCCTCCAGGATGGTATCCACGGAAGGGACAGCCACCGTGGCGGCACCGTGCGTCCGGGCGGTATGGATGCAGCCTTCAATGACTGCCGGTTCGATAAACGGACGCGCGGCGTCGTGAACGCACACCATACCGGTATCGTCCGGCATGACTTCGAGGGCGAGGTATACGGATTCCTGGCGGGTATGCCCGCCCGGCACGAACCACACCTCCCAGGGCCAGTCGACAGCGCTGAAAGCCTTTTGGAAGGCGTCGATGGCATCAGGGGGAACCGTGACCACCACCGGTCCGTCCAGCGGTATGGCGCGGAACCGCTGCAGGGTGAAGACCGCCAGCGGCAGATGATCCGGAAAAGGCACCAGGGCCTTGGGCAGGGCATACCCCAACCGCTCCCCTTTCCCCGCCGCGGTAAGAATCAGGCGGACGGACATGACGGATTCCGACGGTTCACTGGACCACCCCGATGAAACGGGTGAAAATCATCTTGCCGGCAGAGGTCTGAAGCACGCTGGTGACCACAGCCTGAACCGTTTTGCCCATATGGATCCGTCCGCCGTCCACCACGATCATGGTGCCGTCGTCCAGATAACCCACCCCCTGGTTCGACTCCTTGCCTTCTTTGATAATCTTCACCTCCATGACTTCATCAGGAAGCACGGCAGGCTTGAGGGCGTTGGCCAGATCGTTGATGTTGAGAACCTCGATGCCGTCGATCTGGGCCACCTTGTTCAGGTTGAAATCGACGGTTAGGATTTTGGCCTTGAACCGTTTGGCCAGTTCTATGAGTTTCGCGTCCACTTCCCGGATGTCCGTCGGGTCTTCCTCACAGATGACCACGGAAACCTTGGCGTCGGGTTCCTGGATCTTCTTCAGAATGTCCAGTCCCCGGCGACCTTTGGTCCGGCGCAGCACATCCGCGGAATCGGCGATATGTTGCAGTTCCTTCAGCACGAATCGGGGAACCATCAGTACCCCTTCCACGAAACCACTGGCGCAGATATCGGCAATCCGTCCGTCGATCAGCACACTGGTGTCCACCAGTTTGACCGAGCCGCTGGAGGCGGGAATTGCACTGGTGCGCCGTACCGCGGTCATGAGCGTTTCCCATTTCGCGGCCCGGTTCAGCGCGACGTAGATGCCGATATAGCCGAAAATGAGCACGATGGTCACGGAAATGAAAATCTGCAGCGTGGGTTCCGTCCGGGGAAACCAGAACAGCATGTATCGGGATACGGCGTAACCGATCAGCAGGGCGATCACGACGGCCACCACCGCCGGCGCGAGCCGTTCATACATTTCCTGAGAAATGAGGTGCACGGCCACCAGTACGGCGATTCCAGTCAGAATGCCGACAAATACCCCGACGCCCATCCACGGCGCAAGGGGTATCTGGTTTCCCGACTCGTTGAGATGTTCCACCAGATATCGGGCCCACAATCCCCCCATCACCGCGCAGGCGATTACGAAAAAGAAGCGAATGACTTTTTCCGGCATATTTTGTTCCCTGTGGTTTTGTTTTCTGTGTAATCCGGATTCCTGTTTTATGCACCTGTTTGCGCCTTAATCCTATTTTAGCCAAAGTTTACCGCGTCACGCATCTTGCGGTGCCCGGATATTTTCGGGAATACTTTTCGGGTATGCTGTTTTTCCCGTAATATCTGGAAGTATCAGCGCGCGAATGACAGGAGACATGGATGGGACTGACAGCCGCGGAAATCAGGGCGCGTATCGAAACGCTGGAACAGCAGCTCGAACACCACCGCCAGCGGATTGCCGGGATCAAAGACCGCCTCGCGGCGGCGGACCGAAGACGGGCCAGTCTGCCGGTGGACGAACAGTCCCGGCTGGATCCGGTCCTTGACATGCTGGAGCGGGAGTTGGATTACGCCAAAGCGCGGTTAACCGAGGACGAACAGCATCTCATCAGACTGCGGAAAAAACTGGCGGAAATGGAATCGGCCGGTGAAGACAGCAGTCAGGAGCCCCCGGAGGTGAGCGGTGAGGAACTGCCGGAGCAAACGGCGGTAGCAGACGCGCTGATGGCTGGGAGCGAAGCGGAAACCGAAGAAAAATCAGGGTTGAAAGCGCTCCTGGGGAGCGCGCTGACCAAGATTCAGAAACGGGACTTTGACGGCCTCACTCTGCAGGAAATCCGGGCATTGCGTCAGTGTTATGACCGGCTCCTGCACCGGGTCAACCGCACCATCCGCGAAGACCGGCTGAAATCCATGATCGCGGCGGCCCTGCGGGCCCTGGACCGGATGAAGAAACTGCCGCCCGAGTCCGGAAATTCACCGATCTGAAGGCTCACGGTCGGATGTTTCCGGTTCGTCCGCGGGGTCGGGTTCCCGCGGCGGCCCGTATTGAAAATCCGGATGGCTGCCCGCGATCACGACGGTGAATTCTCCTTTGGGCGGGTGTTCCTCGAACCAGGCGGTCAGTTCGGACAGGGGACCCCGCCGGGTGGATTCGTGCAGTTTGGTCAGTTCGCCGCACACAGCCGCCAGACGGTCCCCCAGTACGGTCCACGCGTCCCGAAGCGTGGCGGCCAGCCTGAAGGGAGATTCGAACAGCACCAGTGCGTGGACGGATGCCGCGTCCTGTCTGAAAAAACGCCGTCGTGCGGCCGATGACCGGGGTGGAAAACCCTTGAAAATAAATGTCGGTGAAGGAATACCAGACAGGGCCACGGCGGCCGTAACGGCACTGGGTCCGGGGACTACTTCGACCGGGAATCCGGCTTCCCTGCACTGCGCGGCTACCCGGTATCCCGGATCACTGATGCCAGGCATTCCCCCGTCTGTACAGAGTGCCACCGTTTTCCCTTCGGCGAGCAGGCTGAGGATACGGCGCGCAGCCCAGGCCTCATTGTGGTCATGGCAGGCGAACCGGAGCGGAGGCAGCGGAATATGGTGCCGCTCAAAGAGTTTCCAGGTGACCCGGGTGTCCTCGCAGGCCACTGCGTCCGCCGTGCCGAGGATCCGCAGGGCCCGCAGAGTAATGTCCTCCATGTTGCCGATCGGCGTGCCGACCAGGTACAGGGTTCCGCCCCTCGCCAGCGATGCGGTTCGGAACTCGGGGTCGGGCGCGGCTGGAGCGGACCGTTCGTCCTGACGGACTTTTTTCCGGTTTCGGCGGTTCACGGCGCGTCGATGTCCGGTCGGATCACGGTGATGCCTCGGGCTTCCATGGCAGCCCGAAGCCGCTTGAACATATCCTCGTCGTAATACATGCCCACAATGGCACCGCCGGACCCCGCGAATTTGGCATGGGCTCCGACGGACCGGGCAATCTCGACCATCTCGATGTTCCCTGGGTCCAGTTTCATGATGCTGCGGCGGCGTTCGAAATTGCGGTCCATGAGCGGCCCGATTTCCATGCCCCGGCCTGCCACGAGCAGGTCCCGTGCCTGCTGGGCGTATTCCGCGAAATCCCGCATAGCCTGATGCACTTCGGGGTCGCCGTCCAGCCAGCGCTGTCGGATGTTATTGTGCACCACCTCGCTGCCCTCACCCAGTTCAGTGCGGTAGGCCAGGAACAGCGGCGGCAGCAGGGCCGGATCCAGTTCCTCATAGTTGCCGTATCCCTGGCGTTCCATCAGGTCGCGGCTGAAATCCATGAACACCAGTCCGCCATAGACCTGAATGACCCGGTCCTGGAGTCCGGCGGCGATTCCCAGTTCTTCGGTTTCGACTTCGAGAATCAGTCCCGGGAGAATCGGTTTAGGGATGTCCACCTCGTAAAATTCCATCAGGCACCGCATGGTGGCGGTGACCAGCGCGCTGGAGCCGGCCAGTCCCAGCCGCCGGGGAATGGTCGACCGGTAGCGGATAGAAAAGTTGCGGTTATCCAGCGGGATGTCGTGGCGGACGCAATAATCATAAAACCGTTTGATGGCCGCTTTCATGAGGCGGATGCCGCCGTAATACCCGTTCCGGCGGACGTCTTCGGCCAGTTCGCGCATGCCGGGATAGATGGACCGGTCCTGAAAACTGGGCACGATTTCCAGTTCCGGGTGTTCATACAGGCTGACCCGGGCCGCGAAATTGCGGATAGCCACGCTGAGGGTCTTGCCGTAATAGCCGTCAGAGGGATTGCCCATCAATCCCGCCCGGGCATATACTACCGCTTCACATGCCATAGGTGATTGGTTCCTTCGCGTCCGTTAACCCCGCTCGGGTTCATGACAATTATTTTATTATATGGAGCTCCCCGGCCGTGCTGGCGAACCGGCGGGGAAGGAAAGAAACGGC
>Ga0308390_1002434_pt1 | contig 11251 bp, 10 predicted proteins | sample Hotspr2Sample149_FD_202358 | JGI IMG/M metagenome (GOLD analysis project Ga0308390, IMG submission 202358) | Hot spring phototrophic mat microbial communities from Mushroom Spring, Yellowstone National Park, Wyoming, United States - 20040719_149 ...
AAACCTGATCGAGCGCGTCTTCTGCCGCCTCAAGGATTTCCGACGCATCGCCACGCGATACGACCGACGCGCAGACGTCTTCCTCAGCGCCGTCTACCTCGCCGCAACCGTCACTTGGTGGTTATGGGTCCGGAGCCTAGCCCGGATATCTCACCAGAGGTGGTTGCATCGGGGCTCCGATTCGGCGAAAGTTCTTGTGTGACAAAGACTTACCGCGACGCGGAGGAGGTCCCCGATGGCGACAGAGTGTAGCCCGGCGCGGTTCGAGTTCGCACCCGTCGAGGGGCGCCGCGTGGTGGCGTCCTTCGATGGCGGCGAGATCACTTCGAACGCCGGCGCGGTGCTGCTCGGCGCAACAGACCGTGCCGTCAACCTGATCGGTCGCTTCGCTGCCTGCTTCCGCGACGCGCGGAGGCCGGAGCGCGTCGAGCACGAGGTCGCCACCCTGGTCGGCCAGCGCATCGTCGGCATCGCGCTTGGGCACGAGGACATCGTGGACCACGACCAACTGCGCCACGACCCGGTGCTGGCGATCCTGGCTGGCAAGCTCGCGGCCCGACGGGGCGACTGCGCGCCGCTCGCTGGCAAGTCGACGCTGAACCGGCTTGAGCACGCACCCGCCGACGCGCCCGGCCGCTATCACCGCATCGGCCATGACGCGGGCGCGATCGAGGCGCTGTTCGTGGACCTCTTCCTCGAGGCCCACGGCAAGGCAGCGCCTCGGCAGATCATCCTCGACCTCGACGCCACCAACGTGCCGCTGCACGGGCACCAGTAAGGCCGCTTCTTCCACGGCTACTACGACGCCTACTGCTACCTGCCGCCCTACGTCTTCTGTGGTCGGCACCTGCTGGCGGCCAAGCTCCGTCGGGCCGACATCGACGCCTCGGCCGGCGCCGTCGAGGAGGTTGCCCGGATTGTCCGCCAGCTCCGCGCCCGCTGGCCGCGGGTCCGCATCCTGTTGCGCGCCGACAGCGGCTTCGCCCGCGAGGCACTGATGGCCTGGTGCGAGGCCAACCGCGTCGACTTCCTCTTCGGCCTCGCCCGCAATGCCCGCCTCGTCGAGGAGCTCGCCATCGACCTCGCCTGGGCGGAAGAGGAGGCGACCCGCACCGGCAAGCCGGCGCGACGCTTCCGCGACTTCCCATGGTCGACGCGCGACAGCTGGTCGCGCCGCCGGCGCGTGGTCGGCAAGGCGGAGTGGACCCGCGGCGAAGCCAACCCCCGCTTCGTTGTCACCTCGCTTGGCCCCGCCGAGATCGACGCCCGGGCTCTCTACGAACGCCTTTACTGTGCCCGGGGCGAGATGGAGAACCGCATCAAGGAATGCCAGCTCGACCTCTTCGCCGGTCGGGCCTCGGCGGCCACCATGCGCGCCAACCAGCTGCGCCTGTGGTTCGCCTCCATGGCCTATGTCCTGCTCTGCGCGCTGCGTCGCGTCGGCCTCGCCCACACGCAGTTCGCCGAGGCGACACGCGGAACGCTGCGCCTCGCCTTGCTGAAAATCGGCGCCCAGGTCCGCAAGTCAGTCCGCCGCATCACCATCGCCATGGCGTCGGGCCACCCCTTCCAGGCCGAGTTCGCCCTCGCCCATGCACGATTGGCCGCCGCTACACCCTGACGACCCAGACACCGCACAGCCGCCTTCGCCTCCGAACACCCCTGCCCCGCAGGCAGCAATGGACACGCTCGGCCGCCACAGGCGATCCAGGCCGCGTCCAACCAACTCGACAGCCAACACCACGCCCGACCACGCCCGACCACCCAACCAAAGACGGCATGGTGAGAAGTCCGGGCTAGCCTCCCGACAGCATGCGACGCGCTGCAGCCCCTGTCATCCGTCGCCTTCCAGGTGGTCGAGAAGCAGGCGGTTCGTGGTGCACGGGCATTCCAGCTCCGGCAGGTGGCCGATGCCCGGCAGAAGCACCAGCCGCGCGCCCGGAACGGCGGCGGCGACGGCGGCGACACCTCGGGCGGGTTCACCTGGTCCTCGGCGCCGCAGAGCAGCAGCGTCGGCGCCCGCACGGCGGGCGCGTGGTCCAGGCTGTCGGCCTGGTCGGAACAGCGCGCGGCCTGCAGCAGCGCGCGCCCGTCGGTGGCGGCAAGCATGCGCCGCACCAGGGCGAGGAGCGCAGGCGAACTCTCGGCCGCAACCAGCGAGGGGCCGCGCTCGCGCGCCATCGCCACGCCGCCTTGCGCCGCCGCGGCGGCGCGCATCGCCAGCAGCCGCGCCCGCTCTTCCGCCGGCTTCCAACGCTGGCCGCGCGAGCAGCCGAGCAGCGCCAGCCGCCCGACCCGCCGCGGATGCCGTGCGGCGAAGGTGATGGCGACCAGGGGGCCGAAGGAGGACCCGACGAGATCCGCCCGCGCCATGCCGAGCGCGTCCATCAGCGCCGCCAGCACATCGGCGAAGGCGTCGGCGCTCGGCGCGTCGGTGGCGAAGGGATCGGACAGGAAATAGACCGGCGCGTTCCAGGCGATGGCGCGGCGGCCGGCGCGCGCCAGGGCCTCAAGCTGGAAGCGCCAGCCGGTGCTGTTGGCGGCGATGCCGTGGAGCAGCAGCACCGGCGGCCCGTCCATGGGGCCTGCCGCCATGAAGGACAGGCGCGGACCGGCAAGGCCGAGGGCCCGCGCGTCCACGCCGAGGAAGTCGAGGTCGGGCAGGGCCGGCGGCGGTCGGGCAGGCGACGGTCGGCCGTCGCGCTGGCGGCGACGCCGTTCATGGGCAGCCGAAGCCGCCAAGGCACCATACCCAGCAGGCGGGGAGCGGCCGGGCAGCGCGGCCTGCGGTTCGGGGAGGCAGCCCGGTCGCCGCGCTGCGCGTCACAGCGTCACCCACCCCTCCGGCGGCTCCTTGCCCGGATGCACGGTGCCGCAATGCGGGCAGGTGCGGGCCCGTTCGCTGGCGTAGAACGCCTCGTAGAGCGGCGGCAGATCGGCGACGATGTCCTTGAGCTCCACCTCCACGCGGTGCACGAGCCCGCCGCAGGCGAAGCAGAACCACTCGAAGCCGTCCTTCATGCCGGGCGCGCGGGTGCCCTCCACCACCAGCCCGACCGAGCCGGGAACCGGGCGCTGCGGCGAGTGGCGCACATGCGCGGGCAGCAGGAACACGTCGCCTTCCCTGATCCGGATGTCCTCGATCTTCCCGCGGTCGTGCAGCTTCAGCACCATGTCGCCGCGCAGCTGGTAGAAGAACTCCTCCACCGGGTCGTCGTGGAAGTCCACGCGGCGGTTTGGGCCGCCAACCACCTGCACCACCATCCCCGAGCCGGGATAGAGCTGCCTGTTGCCGACCGGCGGCTTCAGGAACTGCTGGTTCTCCTCGATCCAGCGGGCTAAGTTGAAGGGCGGGACCATCGCTCTCGCTCCCTCATTCGGCGGTGGCGCGGATGGCGGGCGTAAGCCCACAGCCATCGAAGGCGCGGTTGACGGCGTCGCGCTCGGCCGCCGTCAGCTCCAGCATCGGCGGGCGCACCGGGCCGGCAGCCTGGCCGAGCCGTTCCATCCACGCCTTCTGCTGCGCATGCGGCTTGCCCGGCGGGCGCGAGGATTTCAGCGCCCGGCGCACCGGCTCGAGGCTCGCCGAGATGCGGCGCGCCTCCTCGGCGCGACCGGCGAAGGCGGCATCCGTGTAGTCGCGCATCCGGCGGTCCTCCGCCGTCTGCAGCAGGAACGGGGGCGCTGAACAGAGGTAGAGGCGCCAGCCGAGTTCGAGGATGTTGTCGAGCCATTCCTCCTCGCTGGCGGTGGAGACGATCAGCGCATCCCCGGCCAGGCGGGTGAGTTCGGCATACATTGGCCGCGGCACGGAATACTTGATGGCGACCACGTTCGGCACCTCGCGTGCGATGGTGGCGCAGAGCTCAGGCGGCATCAGATAGCCGGAATCCGGGTGCGACCACATGGCGATGCCAAGCCTCGTCGCCTCGCCGATGCGGGCGTAGTAGGCGCGCAGCGTGTCCGCCTGGTCGTGCACGAAATGCAGCACCGGGGCGTGCACCACGATGTAGTCGGCGCCCGCCGCCTCGGCATGGCGCGCGAGCTCGATCACCACGTCCATGTTCTGGTCGGAGGCGCTGTAGATCACCTGGCGCCGTGCCGCTCGCGCCTCCTCCACCGCGATGTCGCACAGGCGCTTACGCTCCTCGAGGGAGAGGGCGTAGAACTCGCCCTGCTTGCCGGCGACGAACACGCCGTCGATGCCGAGATCATGGAACCAGTGGCGCAGGTTACGGCGGAAGCCTGCCTCGTCGAGCGACAGGTCGGGCAGGAAGGGCGTCATCGCCGCCGCCCAGATGCCGCGCAGGTGCTCGCGCGCGTAGTCCTTGGCGGTGGCGCGGGTGTAGGGGACGGTCACGATGTGCCTCCTCGGCGCAGCAGGCGCCAGATGGTCTCGGGGGTGAGCGGCAGGGAGACGTCCTCGGGCAGGCCGCCGACGGCGTCGGCGATGGCGTTCAGCAGCGCCGCCGGCACGCCGATCGTGCCGGCCTCGCCGATGCCCTTGGCGCCGAGCGGAGTGTTCGTCGCCCGCGCCGGCCGCTCCGGCGAGCCAAAGGCGACGGCCTGCGGCATGTCATCCGCCCGCGGCAGGGCATAGTCCATGAAGGAGCCGGACAGCAGCGTGCCGGCGGCGTCGGCGACGATCGCCTCGCGCAGCACCTCGCCGATGCCCTGGGCGAGGCCGCCCCACATCTGGCCCGTCGCCAGCATGGGGTTGACCACGGTGCCGACATCCTCGGCCCAGGCGATGTGCTCGATCGCCACCTGGCCCGTCGCCGCGTCCACCGCCACGCGGGCGAGGACGCAGCCCGCGCTCCACGCCTCGGACAGCGCCTCGAAGCGCGCCTCTGCGGCAAGCGGGCCGAGCGCGGCCCAGCCGATCCGGCGCGCCGGATCGGCGGCAAGCGCGAAGCCGCCGGGCGCCGGCACCAGCTCCTCCGGCGCCGCGTTCAGCGCGCGCGCCGCGACCGGCCGCGCCGCCTCCGCCAGACGGTCCGCGGCCAGCAGAAGCGCGCCGCCGCCAATGCCGGTGGAGCGCGAGGCCAAGGCGCCGATGCCGGGCGGCGTCGTCTCGGTGTCGCCGTGCAGCACGGCGACGAGCGCGGGATCGGGCAGCCGCAGCGCATCGGCGAGGATCTGCGCCGCCGCCGTCTCCCGCCCCTGGCCCTGGGCGGTCGAGCCGGTGGCGGCGACGATGCGCCCGTCCGCCGTCACCTCGATGCGGGCGGATTCGAAGCCTTGGCCGCAGGGCTCGACATAGCAGGCAAGCCCGAGCCCGACCCGCTCGCCCTTGGCGCGGCGGGCGTCGCGCGCCGCCGCCAGCGCCTCCCAGGTGCCGCCGGCAAGCCGCAGCGCGCGGTCGAGCAGCGCGGGGTAGTCGCCGGAATCGAGCGTCTCGCCGGTCGGCATCCGGTGCGGCAGGGCCCCGGGCGGCAGCAGATTGCGCCTGCGGATCTCGACCGGCGACAGGCCGAGCCGCCGCGCCGCCTCATCCATCAGCCGCTCGAGCAGGATCGTCGCCTCCGGCCGGCCGGCACCGCGGTAGATGCCGATGGCCGGCTCGGCCGTTCTGCGTCCCTCGGCGCAGGCGACGACAGACGCCACCGCATAGGGGCCGGGCAGGCAGCGCGCGGCGTTGCGCGCCGGCACCGCGGCCGAATAGGTGAGGCGGTGGCCAAGGGCGGCCGACACGGTGGCCTCGAGCGACAGCGCACGGCCCGTCGCATCGAAGCCCATGCGCGCCGACAGCGTCATCCCGCGGCCGCGCGGGGCGGCGAGGAACTCCTCGCTGCGCGTCGCCACCCAGCGCAGCGGGCGCTGCAGCCGCCAGGCGGCGGCTGCGACCGCCGCCTCCTCGGGCGTGACGGACGCCTTGGCGCCGAAGGAGCCGCCGACATCGCCGCCCGCGACATGGATCAGCGCCGGGTCGAGCCCGAGCACGGCGGCAAGATCGGCCTTGGCGCGATGCGGCGCCTGCGACGAGAGGTGCAGCCGAAGCCGCCCCCCCTCCGGCACCGCCAGCACTGCCCGCGGCTCGAGCGCCGCCGGCGCGAGCCGCGCATGGCGCAGGGTGGCGGCAACGGTGACGGGTGCTCCGGACGCGGCGGTGCCGAGCCGCGCCGCGAAGGCCGTCGTCTCCGTCCCGATGTCGGCGGCGACATCGAGCGCTATCGCCTCCGCCGCGTCCTCGGCTTGCGCCGCCGTCTCGGCGACGACGAGGGCGACCGGCGCGCCGGCGAACGGCACCCCCGGCCCGGCCAGGGGCGCGAAGCCGGCCTCCGGCATGTCGTCGAAGAAGCGGTTCACCGCAGGCTGGCGAACGGCCGGCAGGTCGGCGGCGGTGAACACCGCGACCACGCCCGGCATCGCCCGCGCGGCGTCGGCCTCGAGCGCCACAATCCGTCCGGGCCCTGCCGGCGCGCGCAGGAAGCGGGCGGAAAGCGTGCCGCGGGGCGGCGGGATGTCGGCGGCGAAGCGGCCGCGCCCGCACAGTAGCGCGGCGTCCTCTCGCCGGCGCAGCGGCTGCCCGACGAAGCCCAAGGTGCTGGGGCGCAATCCTTCCGGCATGACGCCTCCTCGACACCCATTCCACCGCGCCCGCATCCATCGCACAATAGGCAAAACTTCGATGGATTGATCGGCCGACGCGATGGATGCCACGCCCCGACACCTGCGTGCCTTCCTTGCCGTCGCGGAGGCGGGGGGCTTCGGCGCCGCGGCGCGCCGGCTCGGCTGCGGGCAGTCCACCGTCTCCGGCCTCGTCAGCGAGCTCGAGGCGATCGCCGGCGCGGCTCTGTTCCGCCGCACCACGCGGCGGGTCGAGCTGACCGAGGCCGGGCGCGCCTTCCGCCCGCGCGCCGCGGCGCTGCTGTCGGACCTGCAGGCAGCGCTGTCGGGCGCGCGCGCGCTGGCCGGCGCCGAGGTTCTGACGGTGGCCACCGTGCCGCTTCTTGCCGCGACCCTGCTGCCGCCCGCCATCGCGCGGCTGCGCGGCGGGCACGCCGCGGTCGAGGTGCGGCTGATCGAGGCGCCGGCGCGCGAGGTGCTGGAACGGGTGCAGGACGGTTCGGCCGATATTGGTGTCGCCACCTTCCTGCCGGGGGCGGAGGCGGGGCTGGTGGCGCGGCGGGTGCTGTCGGACCACCTGGCCCTGTTCGTGCCGCGCCGGCACCGCCTGGCGGCGGCGCGCCGCGTGGCCTGGGCCGATCTGGCCGGCGAAGCGCTGGCGCTGCCGAGGGATTCGGCGCTGCGGCCGCTCGTCGAGGCGGCGCTGTCGGCCGCCGGTCTGCCAGAGGCGCGCCCCGCCTTCGAGGCCTCGCACATCGCCACCGCGCTGGCGCTCGTCGCGGCCGGGCTGTGCGTGGCCCCGCTGCCCACCATCGCCGCGCGGCTCGCGGCGGAGGGCGTGGTGATGCGCCGACTCTCCCGCCCGCTGGTGCGGCGCGAGGTGCTGGCGCTGCACCGCGCCGGACCGCCGCGGGCCGCCGAGGCTCTGGCCGGGCTGCTCGCCGCCGCCGCGGCGGACGGCAGCGCCGCCCGGCCCGCGGCCGCGCCGCGCCGCTGAGGCGAAGCGAAGGGCCGGCCGGCCGAGGCGGCGTCAGCCCGGCTGGATACCGCTCGCGCACCACCTGCGCCGAGATTCGCATCTGCTCGGCGACGAAGGCGGCGAAGGCGGCGCGCGGCACAGGCGCCGGCTCCACCCCGTCGCGAGCGAAGCGCTCCACCACCTCGGGACGGCCGAGGATCTCCACCGTCGCGGCATGCAGCGCATCCAGCAGCGGCTCCGGCGCGCCGGCCCGCGCCCAGAGGCCGAAGAAGTTGAGCGCGATGAAGCCCGGCAGGCCGGCGGCGTCAGCGACGGTCGGCACCTCCGGCGCGGCGGGGCTGCGCACGGCGCCGGAGAAGGCGATGGCGCGAAGCCGCCCCTCGCGCGCCAGCGGCAGGCAGGTGGAGGGGTTCTCGAACATCGCGTCCACCTGGCCGCCGAGCAGCGCCGGCATGGCAAGCCCGGAACCGCGGAAGGGCACGTGCACGAGCGGCGCGCTGCTGCGCGAGGAGAGGAGTTCGAGCGCCATGTGGCTCATCGAGGCGTTGCCGGCCGAGGCGATGTTGAGCCCGCCGCGCTGCCGCGCCGCCGCCAGGAAGCCTGCCATGTCGCGTAGCGGCGAGGCGGCGGGCACGACGAGGAACAGCCCGTTGCGCACGAGCAGGGTGATGGCCGTGAAGTCGAGCTCGGTATCGTAGGGCAGGTTCGGGAACAGGGCGGGCTGATGGCGAAGGGCGCGCCGGCCACCAGCGGCGTGTGCCCATCGGCCGGCTGGCGCGCGACATGCGCGGTGCCGATCTGCGTCGCGGCACCCGGGCGGTTCTCCACCACGAAGGGATGGCGGTCGCTGAAGCGCCGGGCGAAGCCTTCGGCCAGGATCCGCGCCGCCATGTCGGCGGTGCCGCCAGGCGCGACTCCGACGACGATCGCCACCTGCCGCGACGGGTAGGAGCCTTGCGCAGCGGCGAGACGCGGCGCGAACAGCAGGGCGGGGGCGGCGGGGAGGATGCGTCTGTGCATGCAGCGAATGCTGGACCCGGGGCGGCCGGCCTGTCGAGGGGGCAGCGTTCGGCGTCGCCAGCTCCTTGACTATGCTGCCCGCCTATCCGGGAAGGAGACGCAGGATGGACAGCCCGACCACGCCCGCGCGGCAGGAATACTACGAGCGCTTCGGCCGCGACGACCTTGCGCCGCTGGGGGAGGTGCTGAAGCACATCGTCCCGCGCGAGCCGCGCTCCTCCGCCCGCGGCAGGCTGTGGCGCTGGCACGAGATGAAGCCGCTGCTGCTGGAAGCCGGCCGCGTCATCTCTCCGAGGAGGCGGAGCGGCGCGTGCTGGTGCTGGAGAACCCGGCCTATCGCGGCCAGTCGCGCGCGACGCCGACCCTCTACGCCGGCCTTCAGCTGATCCTGCCCGGCGAGGTGGCGCGCGCCCACCGCCACGTCGCCGGCGCCATACGCTTCATCCTGGAGGGGACCGGCGCCTACACGGCGGTGGACGGCGAGCGCACGGCGATGCACCCCGGCGACTTCGTCATCACCCCGTCCTGGACCTGGCACGACCACGGCCACACGGGCGAGAAGCCGGTGATCTGGCTGGATGGCCTCGACCTGCCGATCGTGAACTTCTTCGAGGCTGCCTTCCTCGAGCACCACGCGGAGGAGATCTACCCGCAGAAGAAGCCGCAGGACGACAGCCTCGGGCGCTACGCGGCCTTCATGCTGCCGCTGGAGCCGGAGAGCGACAGCCCGAACAGCCCGATCATCAACTACCGCTACGACCGCTCTCGCGAGGCGCTGGCGCGCATCGCGAAGCACGCGGCGCATGATGCCGTGCACGGCCACCGCCTGCGCTACGCCCATCCGCGCACCGGCGGCTGGCCGACGCCGACCATGGGCGGCACCCAGTCGCTGCTGCCGAAGGGCTTCGCCGGCGAGGCGGCGCGGCAGACCGACGGGCAGATCGTGGTCTGCGTCGAGGGCCGCGGCCGCACCGAGATCGGCGGGCAGTGGTTCGACTGGGGCCCGAAGGACGTGTTCGTCGTGCCGAACTGGACGCGCTTCCGCCACGAGGCCGCGGAGGAGGCGGTGCTGTTCACCCTTTCCGACCGTCCGGCGCAGGAGCGGCTTAACATCTGGCGCGAAGGCCGCGACTGATGGACGCCGCCCCCGTCGCCCCGACGCGCCTCTGGCCCGCCGACGAGACGGGCCGGGTGCCCTACTGGGTCTATACCGACCCCGGGATCTACGCGCGCGAGCTCGAGCGCATCTGGTACGGTCCGCACTGGCTCTACGTCGGGCTGGAGGCCGAGGTGCCCGAGGTCGGCGACTGGCGCACCACGACGCTCGGCGAACGGCCGGTTTTTATGGTGCGCTCGGCGCCCGACACGATCAGCGTGGTCGAGAACCGCTGCCGCCACCGCGGCGTGAAGTTCTGCCAGGCGCGGGCTGGGCGGAGCGAGCAGCTGATCTGCCCCTACCACCAGTGGGCCTACGCGCTGGACGGGTCGCTGATCGGCGTGCCGTTCCGCCGCGGCGTGCGCCGCCAGGGCGGCATGCCGCCCGATTTCGACCCGAAGGAGTGGGGGCTGAACCGCCTGCGAGTCGAGGTCGTGAACGGAGTGCTGTGGGCGACGTTCAGCGACGCGACGCCGCCCTTCCGCGAGTATCTCGGCGAGAAGTTCTGTCGCCACTACACCCGCGTCTATGACAGGCGGAAGCTCGCGGTGCTCGGCTACAACCGGCAGCACATCCCGGCCAACTGGAAGCTGACGCAGGAGAACATCAAGGACCCCTACCACGCCGGCCTGCTGCACGTGTTCTTCGTCACCTTCGGGCTGTCCCGCGCCGACCAGAAATCCGCCGTCGAGATGGACGCGGAGGGCCGCCACGGCATCCTGATCAGCCGCAAGGGCGAGCAGGAGGTGAACGACGTCACCGCCAGCATGCCGAACTTCCAGGCCGACCTGAAACTCGCCGACCCCCGCATCATGGACGTGGTGAAGGAGTTCCCGGGCGAGGAGACGGTCGGCATGATCACCGTCTTCCCCTCCGTCATCCTGCAGCAGCAGATCAACAGCCTGACGACGCGGCAGATCATCCCGAAGGGCCCGGGCGGCTTCGACTTCGTCTGGACCCACTGGTGCTACGCCGACGACCCGCCGGAGATGCGGCTGCGGCGCACCCGCCAGGCCAACCTGTTCGGGCCGGCGGGCTTCGTCTCGGCCGATGACGGCGAGGTGATCGAGATGAGCCAGCAGGGCCTTGCGCCCGTGCCGCAGGACGCGGCGCTGGTGACGATGGGCGGGCGGGAGATCGGCGACACCCAGCACATGGTCACCGAGACGGCGATCCGCGGCAAGTACCACTACTGGCGCAAGGTGATGGGGCTGTGACGAAGGACGAGATCGAGGCGCTGACCTTCGCCTACCTGGAATGCCTCGACGACCTGCGCCTTGCCGAGTGGCCGGAGTTCTTCACCGAGGCCTGCACCTACCGCGTCATCCCGCGCGAGAACTTCGAGGCCGGCCGAACGCTGTGCACCCCAACTTGGACAGTGGAGAATGTGAAGTGTCTATTTTCGTGTGCAAATTCGGCGAAATTAGGCAGGCGTGGCACCACGCCGGGGTCGGCCCCGGCGGCGCGGTGGGTGTGACGGGGACGGCGCCGCGGGCGCTGGGGTGTCGGGCGGCGGAATGCCCTGG
>Ga0308390_1002451_pt1 | contig 11195 bp, 10 predicted proteins | sample Hotspr2Sample149_FD_202358 | JGI IMG/M metagenome (GOLD analysis project Ga0308390, IMG submission 202358) | Hot spring phototrophic mat microbial communities from Mushroom Spring, Yellowstone National Park, Wyoming, United States - 20040719_149 ...
TAACAGCTAATTTTTTATTATTAAAATTTAAGAAATCATAATAATCACCGCCAACACCTTTAGCAGCTTTGGAATAGCCAAACAATTCAATCGTATCAAATTTTGGATATTCTTTTGGTAAAAGTTGTCTCTGAATTTCACCTGCTATTTCAATTTCGCGTTCTTCTCTCTGCTTTGCTAAAAGTTCATTATACAACCTAAAATTATTTAAAGTAACTGAAGCTTGCTCTGCCAAAGTCTGTGCTAATGAAAATTCAGCTTGAGTAAATGAACCTCCTGTCTCTTTATTTAAAAAAGATATAACTCCTATTATCTCATCTTTAAATTTCAAAGGAACCACAATAACAGTTCTGATATCCATCATACCTTTTGCAGTTTGAACGATTTTAGGATTTTCCAATGCATTTTGAATTAAAAGAGGTTGACCTGACTTTGCAACTTCACCCAAATAAGTTTCGCCAATCGGTATTTTTGTTGCCATAAATTTTTCAATAAGTAATTTTTCCCTTACAACTGTTACTCCCTCCAATTTTTCAGTTGGAGGATAAAATCCGTGAACATATTTTGGAACAAGGAATTTTTTATTTTCAGTAAGAGTCAAAATAGCGGCTGAACGGGCTTTTAAGACTTCAACTGAATAATCAAGGATAGTTTTTAAAACTTCATCAAAATTGGCTTCGGCTGATAGTGCGCCACCTACCCTTGAAAGTAATTCAAGCAAAATCTCCTGTTCATATTCTAATTCTTTTATATTCCGTTCATATTCTATATAACCTTCCCATAAGCGAAAAACTGCCAAAGTGCTTATAATTAAATATACTATCAGTTCCAATATATTTTTAAATAAACCAGATGACTCCATAAAAAATATAATCAGAAAAACTGTTGTAAGCATTGCAATATTTATTAAAAGTTTATTTTTTGTAACTATATTTTGCTCCTCTTCTCCAAAGTAAGCGCTATTTATTTTAAGTAGCGTGAAAAGTAAACTTAATGAAAAGAAAATTCTTAAAATCCATTTAAAAGCATCAGTAAAATCTATTCTTAAAATTCCAATAGATATTATGCTAATAAATACGACAATCCACAAAAATAGATAAAGTTTTACAAATTTTTTATTATCAAATGTTAATCTTAATGTTACATAAGTAAAACCAAAAACATAAATTGCGTAGAAAGTATAATGCAGGAGAGCGAATCTTACAAAATATTGGGATGGGCTTTTTGATATATTTAACATTAAATAATAGGAGAACTCTTTCAAAAAAACAGAGGCGAATAAGAGTATCATAAATTTATTTATGCTATTTTGCTTTCTTGTATCTTCAATCACAATTAGGATTAATGAGACAAGTGGCAAAAATATTTTTAAAAAATATATTATATTTTCCATTTTTTATTAAAGATTACTATTTTTATTTTTAATGTCAACATTTTTTATTGTTTAGACTGCTATTATTTCTGTATAGTTTAAAAATTATTTTATTTTTTATAATCACTTAACAATTTGAACAATTCTTTAGCAGCTTCTTCTGGACCTTTCAATTCAAAACCTTTAATTGCCAATCTTGTTCGCATCTGTCCAACAAATATATTTTTTTCAAAAAATTTTTCAAAGTATTTTTTTGCAATCTTTTCGTGCAATTCTTTATACTGAACCGGTCCGAAAATATTAGCAAAATATGAATGGACAATACCTGTAGAAGTGGTTGTTCCTTTACTTGCAACTGTTCCCTCTCTAAAAACCTTTAACGCTTCATCAGGTGAGTTAAATTTCTCTATAACAGGATGCTGCTCATCTATTTCCTCATAATTATTTGCATAAAGAATAAAATCAATTTTATATCCTTTCATTACTGTTGAATAATTTGTTACAGGTAAAATTATTCTTGCGTTTATTTGACTTGCATTCATTATAATAGCCCTATCAATTTGTCCAAAAGCATAACCGGGTTTTAAATCATCAATTCTCAAAAAAGCCCCTATTTCTGTTCCATAACCAATAATTTCACCATTTTCATTTATATGAATTGAGCCCATATCATCTGCAATAATTATTAAATCCTGCAAATAAGTTTTACTTAAAACTCTAAAGGCTTCAAGCGTTTCAGATTTACCTGCACCTGTATCACCGATTATCAGAATTGTTGCACTTTTATTGCCTTTTAAAATAATATGTGTCAAAGCCCCGTGGAAAGGCAATATACCTTTTTTCATCATTTTTATATTATGCATTGTTAATACCATTTTCTTTAAATAACCGAAATATCCGAACATTTTATCATAAGGAACAGTTGCGACAATGATATCGTTTTTTTCGTCATCATAAAAAACAGTTGGAAAAGATTGGACATCTTTTAAAACATTTTTAGGCACTCCAAAGAAATATATTCCATCAGGCTTTCTTTCCAAATCTTCGTCATCTGCTAATTCAAAAAGGTTGCATAGTGAAAAACCTAAGTCAAAAAATTTTTTATTAAAATATATTAAAATTAAAAGTGGACCAACTTTTGCAGGATAGCATAGCCAGTCATCTTTTTTTATATTCAAATTTTTCAAAGGATTAAAATCTATTTTTACAAATTGGCCTGTTCTTTTATTAGAACTTGTTTCAAGTATCAAAGGTGGACAGAGAAGAATTTGTCTTATAATACTTATTTTATTGAAGGACTTATATTCATCTGGCAACAACAATTTTTTTGGTAATGCAATAGTTGCAATTTCTGCTCCTGCTGTTACTTGTCTATAAATTCTGGGATGGAAACCTGTTATATTCTCCTGTATATCTCGGTAAACACCCCTTATAAGATGTGTTAAACTTTCTATTGTAGCATTAAATGTTCTATATGGTCTTTTATCAAGTCTATCACCAGTTGAATCACATATTATAAATCTGTCAAAACTACGCCAGTAATCATAAAGATATTCAACAAAATCATTAAATAAAATTTTATCATTAAAGAAACAGGAAGATTCAGGTAAAACATTTATAACAAGATTGGATTCCATTTTTGAAAGGTATAAAAGTGTTTTAATTAAAAGTTCAATATCATTTTCATCTATTTTATTTTTTGAAAATATATTTAAAAGGATTGAATTTCTTTCAATAAGTGAATTTATAGCAATCTTTAAAAATTCTTTAAAAGGCTTACTTGATATCAATTCTTCTGCAGTCTCGCAAACTCTATCTTTTATTCTTAGAATTATTTTGTTTTCAACATTTTCAAATTTTTTCATTTTTTTATTACCCTAAATTTAACAGAAATATATTTTATTTAAAATAAATTTCAAGTAAAAGTTATAAACTCTTTTTCTGTAATGAGTTTATCCATTTTAATATCGTGTTCATCGGATGGGAGTTTATCAAAAACTTGAAATGAGTAGCAGAGCCCAATTTTTAAGCCTTTCACTTTTGCAAGGAAAATATCAAAATAACCTTTTCCTCTTCCTATCCTGATGCCTTTATAATCAAAACATAATCCAGGAATAAATAAAATGTCAAATTCATATTTATAGAAAACTTTCTCGTCAGGTGGTTCAAGAATATTATATTTACCAATTTTTAAATCTGAAATTGAGGAGATTTTACCAACTTTTAATTCTTTTTTATTATTCAATATTTTAGGAACAAAAACTTTTTTATTTTGTTTTAAAGAATAATTTATTAGTTCAATTGTTGAGACTTCATTATCAAAAGAAACATAAGTAAATATTTCATTTGCAATTATATATTCATTGCTATTTATTATTTTTGAAAAAATTTCTTTATCATATTTTATTTTTTCAGATGTTTTTAAACAGGCTAACTTTTCTTTTGCAATTTTTCTATAATAATCTTTATTAAAATTTTTCATATTTTTTTATTATTTGCAAAACTATAAGTATCATCAAAATTTTTTCCAATAATTATATGGTCCAATACTTTTATTCCAACTATTTCACAAGCTTTTTTAATTTGATTTGTTAATTCAATATCGTCATCGGAAGGAATGGTTTCACCTGAGGGATGGTTATGAACAAGTATAATAGATGAAGCGGATTTTAGTGTAGCATATTTTATAATTTCTTTTGGGTCAACAACTGTTGAATTTATACTACCTTTACTTATTTCAATATTGTCAATTGGTTTGTTTTTAATATCTAAAAGTATAACAAAGAAAAATTCTTTTTCGTAATCTCTCAAATAAGGTCCGTAGTATTCAGCGACATAATTTATTGCATCTGTTGGATTTTTTATTTTTCTAATTTTTTGTGCATTTTCTCTAATTAATCTTTTACCAAGTTCCAATGCTGCTTTTATTTGGGCAGCCTTAGCCAAGCCTATACCTTTTATTTTAAGTAATTCTGATACAGGAGCGGAGTCAATTTTTCTTAATGAACCAAAACGATTAAGTAATAATTGTGCTAACTCTTCAGCACTGCTGCCTTCTTTGCCTGTTCTTAATATTATGGCAAACAATTTGGATAAAGGTAAATTTTCAGGCTTCTTTTGTATCAGCATCTCGCGTGGTCTTTCTTCTTTAACCCAATTTTTTATTGGTAATTTTTCTTTGCTTGAAAAATATTTAATTTTACGATTAATTTCATTTTGACAAATTAAATTGTTTTCCATTTTAAAACTCCTTTTACTCTTTTTTATTATATACAAAAAAATTTTAAAAAATTCAAGAAATAAATTATATTTTTTAATAAAAGTTTGACATTTATTATTCTATTTTATAAATTATTTCCAGATTTAAATTTTAAAAGGAGGATATTGCTATGACAAAAAATATATTTTCACAGATAATAGTATTTATTGCTACAATTTTAATGATACTTATGTTTTTCTTCCCGAATGTTAAATCTGTTAAATCAATTATAACTGACAGATTAGATGTTATAACATTTCTTCTTGTTATTGGACTTTACATAAAGGATATGATGAAATCAAATATTTAATTAAGGAGCATCAAAGAGTTCGGGTAAAATTTTATATAATTTTGAATTTTTATTTTTTAAATCTTCAATTGTAAAAGAATTATAAAGAGACTTATCATATTTTTTTATCTCTTCAAAAGTATTTTCTGCTTTTTCGTAATCTGTGTTTAAATAATAGGTTAAAGCTAAAACAAGTGTGTATTTAGCACCAGTTGAATCAGTTTTCAAAAGTCGCTTAAAAAATTTTTTATATTTATACTTTTTGTCATATAGCCTTTTCGCTCTTTCAATATAGTCTAATGCCTGCATTGAATTATTTAACAATAGATAGGTCAAACCAAAATTAAAGTTTAGTTTAATATTATCAATCATTTCTTCATATATTGCTTTAAAATATTCCTCTGCTTTTTCGTAACAATTATTTTTAAGAAAAATAGTTCCTGCATAAAATTTAAAAATATTTGAATTATCAAATTTTTTATTTTCAATTAAATTTTTAATTTCTTTATAAGAGTTTGCAAGGTTATATTGAGAAGAGTTTTGATAAGATTTTGAAATTAGTTCATAAATTTCTATATTGAACAAATCATTTTTAAGATAGTTTTCAAAATATTTTACAGCTTTAGTATAATCTTTTAGCATAAAGAAAATCAAGCCTGCTGTTTTAAAATAAGTTTTTTTGTCAATAGTGAATTTTTGTAAACTTTCAAATTTATTAATAAATTCGGAAGCGAGTTCATATTTTCCAATTTGGAAATATATTTCAGCAAGATTAAAATATAATCTCTCGCATTCTGAATTATTTTCAATTCCTTTTTTATTTATAGAAATAGCATTACCAACATCATTTTGTTTTAAATAAATCTCGCTTAATAATTCGTAGCCCTTACAATTTTCAGGGTAATTTATAAGAAAATCTTTGCATATTTTTTCAGCGGTTTTATAATCATAATTTGCCATATAGGTTAGCACTATTTTTTCCAGGTTATTTTCCAAAGTATCACAGAATAAAAAATTTATTAACAAAAGAATCAGCATATATTTTCAATTTAGCAATTTAAATTTATTTTGTCAAACAAAAAAATTTGACAATTATTATGTAAATTATATTTTTATTTAAGGAGCAAGATTATGAAAGCAGGATTAGAATTTTATAAGTATAGTGGGACAGGAAATGATTTTGTTATAATAGACAATCGCAAAAAAGTTTTAAAAAATATTTTTAAATTTGCTATTAAAGTATGTGACAGGAAGAATGGTGTAGGTGCTGATGGTTTATTACTTATAGAGAATAGTAAAGTTGCTGATTTTAAAATGAGGATAATAAATTCGGATGGAAGTGAGGCTGAGATGTGTGGGAATGGAGCGCGCTGTATAGCGCATTTTGCATTTTTCAAAAAAATTGCTTCTAAAAATATGAATTTTGAGACAAAGGCAGGAATAATTGATGCATATGTTAAAGGTTCTTATGTTAAAGTTAAATTAACAAAGCCACGTTCATTTAGGCAAGGTATAAGAATAAAATATAAAGATAAAGATTATGAATTATTTTTTATAAATACAGGGGTTCCGCACGCAGTTATTTTTGTTGATAATTTAGAAAATATACCAGTAGAAGAATTAGGAAGATATATAAGATATCACGATGAATTTAAGCCTGCTGGAACAAATGTTAATTTTGTTAAAATAATAAATGAGAAAGAAATAGCTATAAGGACATACGAGCGAGGAGTAGAAGCCGAGACATTATCCTGCGGAACGGGTTCAACTGCTTCAGCAATTATAAGTTCGTTTGTTCGGAATATGCAAGAACCAATCATTGTAAGAACAAAAGGCGGTGAGAAATTAAAAGTTTATTTATCACCTGTATATCTTGAAGGCAAAGTCAAGCAAATATTTAAAGGAGAATTACTAATTTAATTATTGCCGAATTTCAGGCATATTTTATAATTTAAATTTAAAAGTATTGCCAAATTTTAGGCAGTTTAAAACTAAGAGAGAAATTTAATGGAGAGTTAAAATTTATAAAATTCAGGAGTTAAATATGAAAAAAAGTTTAATTTACATTTCAATTTTTATTTTATTAAGTAAATTTTTATTAAGTGTGGAAGAGGCTTATACAAATGATTTAACCAAAAGAATAAAAATTCTTATAAACAAATTAGACTCAACTATTCCAATAAGTGAGCAGGAATACGCTAAAAGTGAATTAGCTAAAATTGGAAAAGATGGACTTCAAGAGCTTCACAAATATTTATTAAAAGATAAAAGAACTTATGTTAGAGTTCAGATAGCATTTATACTTGGAGCAATCAAAGATGAATCGTCAATCAAATTTCTTGCGGAAGCTGGTAAAAGTCAGTATAAGGCTTTAACCAAAGCCTGTGTTATTTCATTAGGAAAGATTGGTGGTGAAAAATCATTGGAAGCTCTTAAAAAATTAAGAAAATTTACAAAGGATGAAGAAATTATTCAAATTATAGATGATAATATAAAGAAATTATCAGGAGAATAAGTGGAAAAGATTATAAGTATTGCTGTAGCGATTCTTGCATATATTTTAATTATTATATTTTCAAGCAAAAAGTCTTATATTTCAATTTTATTTGCTTTATTATTAATTCTATTAAAAATTTTAACTTTGAAAGAAGTGATATATAATTATATAAATTGGAATGTTTTATTGATATATATTAGCACTTTAATATTAGCGGAGTTATTTATATATTCAAAGATGCCAAGTTATTTAGCTGACAGGATGGTTAAGAGGGCTGGTTCTTCAGCGTTAGCAATGTTATATATATGTATTTTAACAGGTTTTATTTCTGCTTTTGTAGAGAATGTAGCTACTGTTTTAGTTATTGCACCTATAGCGTTTGAAATATGCAAGCGACTAAAGATTTCGCCTGTTAACTTATTAATTGCGATAGCGATTTCCTCAAATCTTCAAGGCACAGCCACTTTAGTTGGTGACCCGCCAAGTATGATTTTTGCAGCTTTTTTAAAATTAAATTTTAATGATTTCTTTATTTATAAATCTAAACCTTCTATTTTTTTTGCAGTTCAAATTGGTGCTATAAGTTCATTCTTTTTTTTATACTTTCTATTTAAAAATTTAAGAAAAAAAATTAAAATAACAAAAAAGGAAAAAATAATATCTTTTGTTCCAACTTATTTACTAATTTTAATGATAATTTCACTTGCTTTTATTTCATTTTTTGACAAAGGTTTCACAATCAAAAATGGAATCGCCTGCGCTATTATAGCAATTATTGGAATTTTATGGTTTATAATTTTTGAAAAAAAGGATAAAAAAGAGTTAATTGAGATTGGTAAAAAATTAGATTATGATACGATTATATTTTTAATTGGAATTTTCATAATTATGGGAGCAATTTCTAAAACTGGGGTTCTCATTGATTTTGCAAATTTTATTAAATCAATTATTGGGAATAATCCTATAATTGCATATATAACAATTATTTTCTTCTCGGTTATCATTTCAGGCTTTGTTGATAATGTTCCATTTATTATTGTAATGTTACCTGTTGTTGATAAAATTGGCAAAGATATGGGAATTAATCCTGAATTACTTATGTTTGGGATGTTAATAGGAACCTGTTTAGGAGGGAACATAACGCCTTTTGGTGCTTCTGCTAATATTGTTTCTGTTGGTTTATTAAAACGAAAAAATTATAAAGTTGATTTTTTGGAATTTGTTAAAATAGGGCTTCCTTTTACATTGATTGCAACATCAATAAGTGGTTTATTTGTCTGGCTAATTTGGAGCAGATAAAAAAATTTTATTGTTGAAATTTAAAAATTATTTTATATTTTAGACTAAAATTTATTTAAGGAGTTAAATGATGAAGAAATATAAATTAGTAGAAGTGGAGCAACCTGAATTTTATAGGGAAACATTTCCTTATATAGAGCCACCGAGGATAAAATTTGATTATATGATGGAGCCTTATGATTTACCAAAAGATATTTATATAACCGACACAACATTTCGTGATGGTCAGCAATCGCGTCCTCCTTTTACAGTTGAACAGATATCAAAGATTTTTGATTTTCTTCACAAATTAAGTGGACCGAACGGAGTTATAAGGGTAAGCGAATTCTTTTTATATAGTGACAAAGATAAAGAGGCTGTTAGGCTTTGTATGGAAAAAAATTATAAATATCCAATTATTACTGGTTGGATTAGAGCTGTAAAATCTGATTTTGAATTAGTTAAAAAAATGGGGCTCAAAGAAACCGGAATTTTAACATCCTGTTCGGACTATCATATTTTTTTAAAGTTTAAAAAAACAAGAAAAGAGATGTTTGAAAGTTATTTAGGAATTGTAAAAGATGCATTAAGTTACGGAGTAATTCCGAGATGTCATTTAGAAGATATAACAAGAGCTGATATTTATGGTTTTGTTTTACCATTTGTTCAGGAGTTAATGAGACTTGCAGAGGAAGCGAAAATGCCTGTTAAAATAAGATTGTGTGATACGCTTGGTTTAGGGGTTTCATATCCTGGTGTTGAGTTACCTCGTAGCATACCAAAACTTATTTATCTTATACGGAGAGAAGCAGGTGTTCCATCAGAATGGCTTGAATGGCATGGCCACAATGATTTTCATAAGGTTCATATAAATTCTGCTACTGCCTGGCTTTATGGCGCATCGGCTGTTAATGCAGCATTTTTTGGACTTGGTGAAAGAACTGGTAATTCACCAATTGAAGCGTTGATTTTTGAATATATTGCGTTAAAAGGTTCTATGGATGGGATTGATACAACTGTTATAACAGAGGCTGCTGAATATTTTAGAGAGATTGGAGTTCAAATTCCTGATAATTATCCTTTTGTAGGTGATAATTTTAACAGAACGAGTGCTGGAATTCATGCGGATGGTGTAATTAAGAATCCTGAAATATATACAATATTTGACACTGAAAAAATTTTAAAAAGGCCAATTGAAATTTCAATTACTGACAAATCTGGGACAGCAGGCATAGCGTTCTGGATTAATCAGCACTTTAAATTAGAAAGAGATAAAAAAATTGATAAGCATCATCCCGGGGTTTTAAAGATATATGAGTGTATAAATGAGGAATATAACAAAGGACGCACAACTTCAATTTCTGATGAAGAGATGATGATGTTATGTAGGAAATATTTGCCAGAGCTTTTCAAATCAGAATTTGACCAGATTAAGGAGCGTGTAAAATTAAAAGTTTCGTCTCTAATTGAAGAAGTTGCAAATGCACCTGAATTAAAAGAATTTGATAAAGCAAAAATGGAAAAATATCTTCAAAAGTTTATTGAGAAGAATCCGTTTATTCAGCTTATTGCTGTTACAGATGCGGAAGGGAAAAGAGTAACAAAGAATATAACGCAAATTGTTGATAAGCATAAATATGAAACATTTACAAAAGGAGATTTTAGTGATTCTGACTGGTTTATAAATCCTATGAAAACAGGTAAAACTTATGTTACAGATTTTTACATTTCAAAGATAACAGGAGCGCTTTGTATAACTGTTTCAACTCCAATTTTTGACAAAGAGGACAACAAAATATTAGGAGTGCTTGAATTTGACATTAAATTTAGTGAGGCAGCAAAATTATAATTTGGGGTTGATTTGGTGGTAAACCTTCTCCGCTTATTTGTTCTCCTCTTTCTCCTCGTTCTTCACCTTTATAAACCCATGTTCTTCCAGTTCCTTTAATATTTTTTCCCCTTCCTCTACTCTGTTCTTTACTTCCTCATATTTTTTTAGAAGTATCTTCTTTACTGGTTCTGATATCCATCCCTCCAAATTGTTTTTCGTTAGAAATTCCAGAAATTCCATTATTACTATCTCATCATCCGGGTGTTCCACAAGATATTGCTCGTAAGCTTGCACTTGATTCAACTTTTCCTCCAATTCTTCCTTCTTTTCCTGCTGGTAATCCGCCGGGTCGTATATTTCCATCCTGTCCCCGTAATGCCATTTTAGAAATGCTTTCATTTCTGGTGGCATCGGCTGGGGGTTGGGTTCCCAACCCGGCTTGTGATTGTAAGCTGTCGGGTCGTAAAATATTCTCTCCTTCCCCGTTATCCTGTTGTATTCCAGCACTTCCCCGTCCGGAGACACTGCGTACATTATGTCCCAATCCACTTTCCCATCCTTCTTCATATATATCACCTCCTACGTTTAAATTTTATATATTATTAAAAAAGAGGACATTAAAAATGAAAATATTAAATTTAAATATAATGATAAAGGAACAGAAGAACA
>Ga0308390_1002452_pt1 | contig 11195 bp, 8 predicted proteins | sample Hotspr2Sample149_FD_202358 | JGI IMG/M metagenome (GOLD analysis project Ga0308390, IMG submission 202358) | Hot spring phototrophic mat microbial communities from Mushroom Spring, Yellowstone National Park, Wyoming, United States - 20040719_149 ...
CTAATCAAAATGATTAAATCTATTCTTTATCAGGATAATAATTCCGATTAAAAAACTTGTATTTTCACGGCTATTATGGTAAATTAATACCCAAAATCGGTCAAGGGAAGTCGTCATGCCGCGAGGGTTTATTCCGCTTACAATCATTGCGGGTGTTGTCACGGGAATCGCCGGAGGGGTGGGTTCTTATACTTTTGTCTACGCGAAAGGCTTTTCCTACCTATCCAATGACCCGGCAGTGTGCGCCAACTGCCACGTCATGAAAGACTATCTGGACGCCTGGCACAAGAGCAGTCATCATGCGGTGGCGGTTTGCAACGACTGCCACACCCCTCACGACCTCTTCGGCAAATATCTGACCAAAGCGCTGAACGGCTGGCATCACTCGGTGGCGTTCACCACCGGGCATTTCCCGGATAACATCCAGATTACTCCACGAAACCGTGCCATCACCGAAGCGGCATGCCGCTACTGTCATGAACCGATCGTCCAGCAGATTGACCGGTTCGGGCACGGTCCGAACGCACTCGATTGTATCCGATGTCACCAGACAGTCGGCCACATGAAGTGAAAAAGGCTTGGTCAGCCCATGCATCATAGGAGGAACGATCATGGCCGAAACAGGACAGAACAGCACGACGAAATGGATCGTTATCCTGCTGGTTACCGCAATCGTCGCGGTCGGGGTTACGTTCGGGGTCACCGCTCTGCTGGTCGATATTTTTGAAAAACAGCAGGAAGCCCAAAACCCCTTTTACCGCGTGGTGGATCTGGACGATGACACGGAAGATCCAGCTGTGTGGGGGAAGAATTTCCCTCTGCAGTACGATCAGTACCGGAAAACCACGGACATGGTCCGAACGAAATTCGGCGGCAGTGAAGCACTGCCTCATACCCCCGATCCTTATGACCCCCGGATGGTGGTATCCCAGTCCAAAATCGAACTGGACCCGCGCCTGAAACGGATGTGGGCGGGATATGCCTTCGCCATTGATTTCCGGGAAGAACGGGGACACGCCTACATGCTGGAGGACCAGACCTACACCCAGCGGCACAAAAAACCGCAGTTCGGAAACTGCCTCCACTGCCACGCATCCGTGTATGTGCCTTACAAAAAAGCCGGACACGGGGATCTCATGAAAGGGTTCGCTGAAGTCTGTAAACTGCCCTACGCTGAGGCCCGGAAACTGGTGGAGCATCCGGTTGCCTGTATTGATTGTCACGATCCGAAGACCATGCAGTTGCGGATCACGCGCCCCGGATTCCTGGAAGGTATCCGAAACTACATGAAATTCGCGAAAGGAATCGAAAATTACGATCCGAACACGATGGCCACCCGTCAGGAAATGCGTTCCTTCGTCTGCGGACAGTGCCACGTGGAATATTATTTCCGCCCAGAGGACAAACGACTCACTTATCCCTGGTTTAAAGGATTGCAGGCCGACCAGATTCTGGCGTATTACGACGAATCAGGGTTCAAGGACTGGGTCCATGAGGAAACGGGAGCGCCCATGCTGAAAACCCAGCACCCCGAGTTCGAAATGTGGAACCAGGGCATACACGCCCGGGCGGGCGTGGCCTGCGCAGACTGTCACATGCCTTATATGCGGGTTGGCGCGATGAAAATCAGCGACCACCACGTGCGCAGCCCCCTGCTGAACATCAACAACGCCTGCCAGACCTGTCATAAAGTCCCGGAAAGCGAACTGCTGGCCAGGGCCGAACGCATCCAGGAAAAAACACACGCCATGCGCGAGGTCGCCATGGATGCCCTGATGACCCTGATCGACAGCATTAAATTCGCCCAGACCGCCGGCGCAGATGAAGCCGCGCTGACGGCAGCCCGCACCGCCCAGCGGCGGGCAACCTTCCTGCTGGATTTCGTGGAGGCGGAGAACTCCACAGGTTTCCATGCCGATCAGGAAGCAGCAAGAGTCCTGTTCTTGGCTCTGGACCACCTGAGGCAGGGTCAGATGGCCCTTGCGGGACAGGGATCTGCGTCAGGATCAGCTAATCCGGCGGCGGCAACTCCCCCCTCGCCAACACCGGGGGCATCAGTCTCAGTTCCGGAAACGCCAGTTGCTACCCCGGACAATCCTGCACCCCAAAACGCACCGACCGGTCAGACCTGAGCCGGCCTTATATCAACAGAAAAGCCCAACAGAAAAGCCCCCGGCCCATCCGATAAGAACGGTCGGGGACTGTGTTGTACTCCGTGATTTTTCAGCGAATCAGTGTGGCCTTGCGGATATAGTCCAGACCCGGGAAATTCTTCTCGAGGTAGGCATTGCCTTCCATAGTGATCATGCCCTGGTTGGGCTGTTCCCGGTAGCGGGGGTTGATTGCCCTGACTACATCCATACCCGACACCACTTTGCCGAAAGGCGCAAATCCCATTCCGTCCAGTCGGGTATTGTCCGCCAGGTTGATGAACACCTGGGTGGTGCGGGTATTGGGGCCCGCACTCGCGAAACTGAGATACCCCTCGCGGTTGCTTTGTTTCACCGGATCATCCTGAATGCGTTTGTTCCGCCACTTGTTCGTCACGGCGGGATCCGCGGCCAGCCCGAACTGCACCACGAAACCCGGCACCACCCGGAAAAATCCGGCATTGTCATAGAAGCCTTCCTTAACGAGACGGTAGAAACGCTCCGCGCCGAGAGGCGCCCAGTCTTTGTGGCATTCGACTACAAACTCACCATTGGTGCATTCAAACTTGACCTTGAAAACATCCGGGGCTGTTTCATGCCACTGTTCTGCGGTTTCCGGCTGGTTCATGGGCTGTTGTTCCTTTTGAGGTTGGGGTTGTGGGGTGGTGTTGTTCGCCGTGGCCGGTGGTGGGGTCTTATCCGGCACCTGTGCCGCTGCATCCGGAGCCTGCGCCAGACGCTGCTGGATATACGCGCGCTCACCACGTATCGATTCGTGCTCCCTGGCCGGCCTGGCATAGGCCGACCATACGCTCAGCACGCCCACCAATATCACTGCACCTGCCATCCATTTCCAGATCCTTTCTTTACGCATTTGGTGTTCCTCCTTGCATCACTTTCCTGATACTCACACTTCCCCCTTTGCTCCCTTCATCACCGGAAATTTTAGCGATCCCGGAGTTCCGTTGGCAAGATTGCCTGACCGGAAGTTGCGCATGCGAGGTTGAGGCTGGTATCATAGTGATTGCTGGGGCAGTAGCTCAGTGGGGAGAGCGCCGCGTTCGCAATGCGGAGGTCAGGGGTTCGATCCCCCTCTGCTCCACCATCCCAAGAATAATCAGTAATGCCGGTCTCGCGGGGAAACCGGCGTTTTTTCATTGCATCCGCGGGACCGCTCAGGGCATCGGGCCGCGGTTGAGGAAAAGATACAGCCCCTCTTTCCCGGGCGCTAGAATGTCTTTCCATCCGTTTCCGTCCACGTCGTCCACCCAGAAATAGATGCCTGCACCACTGGCACGATCCGGCGGCCCGTAGTCAATCACGTGACGGGTAAACTGACCGTTATCAATGGAATACCAGTACAACCCAATTGGATCCCGTTCGCCGGGGTCATGACCGTTGTGGGCCCAGAACCGCTTTCCCGTGACAAGTTCGACCTTGCCGTCATTGTCCAGGTCGTGCAACTGCAGGTCATGGAATTGAGAGCGGTCGGTTTCGATATCGTGACGGACCCAAGAACGTTTTCCGTCAGCATCCGGGCGCTGTTCCATCCAGAAGAGGCCGTAATTGTGGGCTTCGCCTACGATGAGATCCGCCAATCCGTCACCGTTAACGTCATGGACGAGGATAGGCACGCTGACCAGTCCGAAGGACCATTCCGGATGCCATTTCCAGCCTTTCATATTCCACGTGTCAGCCGGTGCCTCCAGCCAGCCGGAAGCAAACACCAGATCGGGATGACCGTCGCCGTTGACGTCCCCTGCCCCCAGGCCGTGTCCCCCACCGCCGTCCGTTTCCACGGTAAACTGTTCGAATCTGCCGGTACCTTTTCCAGCGGTGTCGCGGACCAGCCGGAAAATATGCACGGGCCGGGTGACAGGGATCACTTCCGGCGTGCCGTCGGCGTCCAGATCGTGGAATAACGCGCGTTCGATGTTGCCCACCCGGGCCACAGGATGGGTTGTCCAGCCCGGGGTGCGGCCACCGGGGTTTTCCCGCCAGCGCAGTTCTTCACCCCACCATCCCCCAGTGACGATGTCCAGGCGGCTGTCGCCGTTCACGTCCATCGGGTAATTGGAAAAATCGTCGTAATAGGTATCCACATGCTGAATGTCAGCGATTTTAACACGGTCTTTGAAATCCGGACCGGGGTACCACCATTCTCCTGAGACCAGGTCTTTGATACCATCGCCGTCCACGTCAAAGACTGCGGCTGCCTCAAACGTAGCCTGTGGCCCGCCGATCCGTATCCGGTCAAATCGCAGTTCTCCGCTGTCGGACAGGGCCTGGCCCGCGGCAATCATCACACCCATCCAAACGATCCACCCCACTCTGTTCATGCAGATCATCCTTTTCTGTTCGGTCCGATCCCCGCTCAGGGGATAACGGTAAACTGTAGCGGCCCGCCCTGTTCATCGGTCATGCGGGCCTGAAATCCCCATCCACCCGCCCGCTGGGTGATCACCAGCGTCAGTCGGTTCTCGCCCGCCTGCAGCATTACGGGGATCAGATCCTGATCGGGAAGCATTCCCCGGTCGCAGTCTTTCTCAAACACGGGCTGTCCGTTCACCCAAACCTTGATTCCGTCGTCCGATCCGCATCGCAGCACCGCCTTTACCGGCTCGGGAACCGACACCCGGCACACCGCGACGGCAGCGGCATTCTCCACCATCCCCAACAGCCCCGCAAGGTTTACTTCGCCCAGAGTGCCGGTTTCACTGATGGTTTTCCACGTGTCCCGGCCGTTCATCCCATCCACCGTGGCGGAAAAATCCACAGTGGGTTCCGACGCGAAACGCCCGGAAAATCCTTCAGACAGATTCCAGGGCAACGGCCCCAGTATCCGCCAGTTCCGGATCACCCCAAGCAGGTCGGCCAATTCCGGGGTCATGCCCGCGGCGGCCAGAGCCGTCAACAGGGGACCGGAATTTTCCGGTGTCCCCCCACGCAGGGCCTCCCGGGCCAGAGCGATCCCCTCTTCCCGGTCTCCCCGCTGAATCAGGACAGCCGCAAGTCCGGCCAGCGCGGAGGCTGAAGCCCCTGACAGATTGCCGGCTTTCAGTTCCGCCTTCAGCACATCAACGGCCCCCGGCACCGGATACGCCCGGACCCACCGCATAGCTTCGGCAACCGTTTCCTCGTCTTTCGACCGGCGTACCAACTGCAGGGCCGCCAGCGCAGCGGCCCGTTTCATGGATTCATCACCGCGAGACAATTCCGCCGCATACATCCGCACCGGCAGTTCCCATGCATCGAACGGTTCGTCAGGGAATGCCTCGAGGTAGGCAGCCAGACACTCTGCGGCGGCGGATCTGCGACCTTTGATCATCCCTTTGACAGCGGCACGACGTATCGGCCGGTCGGCATTCCGAGCCCGGTCCACCACCCATTCAACTTCGAAATCACCGCCGGCGGCCCCCCATTGTTCCGCAATGGTCTCACGGAACTCTTCGGGCAGTTGCTCCCAGCGGTCCTGGATCGCCCGGGCGGTATTGCGTCCGCGGAGCGCCAGCAGCCCACTCAATACGGGAGCGGCCAACTGCTGGGCGTCAGGCCGGTTCAACAAGGCCACCAGATCCGGAACCACGGTTTCATCTCCGAAACGGGCGAGTCCCATGACAGCCCCCGACGCGATTACCGTGTCCGGGGCGGCGGCCAGCGCGTCACGGTACCAGGCCATAGCCGATGCCCACAGTCCCCCTGCCTGGACCATGCGGTCCGCGAACCGCAGACAGGCATCCCAGTATTCAAACCGAAGCGCGTCGGGGATATCCGGCGGGAGCGATCCCGCAGCAGACCGCAGCGCGGCCCAGTCGGCAGGGTCACCAGACTCCGCCAGCAGGCGCGCCCCCGCCGCAGCCACACCCGGATCCGCATCTGCCAGCAGACGCCGCGCCCGCGCGGCGGCATCCGGCGAGCCGGGGCGTCCGATCAGCGCCATGGCCGCTTCACGTCGGGCACCCGGATGCCGAACTGGATCCTCCGCAAACCGGGCAACCGCATCCAGACACGCCGGAGTGGCTGCTTCATTGAGGGCCCGCAAAGCGGCCTCACGCAGTTCCGGCCGGTCAAGCAGAGCGGCGATGGGCGCGGGATCATCCTCTTCAGCCCAGACATGGGGTACCAGGTTCAGGGCCCGGCGGGTCAGCGCTTCATTTTCACCGGCCGCGATCACGGCGGCGACAGCCTGCTGGACGGCAGCGCGGGATGATACTCCAGGATGATGGTCCATGGTGACCTGAGCGGGCTGATGCGCGATATCCCGCAGACAGATCAGGGCGGTCCGCCAAACGGCGGCCTCTTCCCGGGCAAGCAGTTGGATCAGCCGCGGCACGGCTTCCGCGCCGTAACGGGGAATCAGTTGTCTGGCCAGCGCCCGGGCCTGTTCATCCGGTCCTGCCAGCCGGTCCAGCAGCACATCCAGGGTCACCGTGATCCGGTCCGCCTCGGTTGGCAGGGATCCATCAGCGTCTGCCGCGGCCGAAATCAGCCCACATCCCAGCGCGAACAACATCATCAGCCCGTTACGCATCGCGTGACCCTCCCGAATCAAAGGTGCCAGGGCGCGCGGTAGGCACGCCGCAACAGACGATCGGCCTGCGCGTTGCCGATGAATTGTTCCCGATCTCCATCCCAGAGCAACTTCCCGCCGGTTTTCAGAGCGATACCGGCCAGGAGCACCGCCGAGGTGGACCGGAACCCCTGTTCAATATCGGCGACAGGGCGGTTGCGCGTACGAATGCACTCGAAAAAGTTATTGTGGTGTGGCGGATAGGCCCAACTTTTCTCGGGTTCGCCGACCCATTCGCGGCGTCCGTCAGCGGTTTCGATCACGAAACTGCCCCGGTCCACGAAAACTGCGCCGTCGGTACCGTAAAACGCAATGCCGTATCCCTTGCCGGCGTGGGTATTGCTGTGCCGCTGTTCCCAACTAACTGTCACGCCCGGGTATTCCAGCACGGCCTCGATGGTTTCGTAATTGTCCTGGCCGGCGTTGCCCCGGTAACTGCCTCCGAGGGCCTGAACACTCAGCGGGCGGTCGTGCCCGATACCCCACTGCACGACATCCACCAGATGTACACCCCAGTTGGTCAACTGTCCGCCGCGGGCATAGTCATGCCAGCCCATCCAGTCCATGTAGCGTTCCATGGAAAAAGGCACCCAGGGGGCCGGTCCCAGCCAGAGGTCCCAATCCAGGCCTTTCGGCGGATCGGTGCAGTTTTCCTGCCGCACCTGCCAGCCGTTCACCCCGACCCAGGCCGTGGCGTGAGTTACCTGGCCGATCCGGCCGCCGCGCACCAGCGAGATTGCTTTCTGGAACACGGGCATCGAACGCTGCTGGGTGCCGACCTGAACGATCCGGCCGTAGCGGCGCGCGGCTTCCACCATGGCCCGGCCTTCTTCCACCGTGGTGCACACCGGCTTTTCGACATATACATCCTTACCCGCTTCACAGGTCATAATGGTCAACAGGGGATGCCAGTGATCCGGAGTTACCACGAATACCGCGTCCACGTCGGGCCGGGCGAGCACCTCCCGGAAATCCTGGTAAACGGGCACAGGCTGACCGCGCCAGGTCTTCACCTTTTCCAGCAGCGGCATACTCCGGCCTTTTGCCACATCACACAGGCCCACCAGTTCGCACTGGGGATTGGCGCAAAGCGCTTCGGTGTGGCGGGTGCCCATGCCGCCGTTGCCGATCACCACCACGCGAACCCGGTCATTCGGGCCTACCCGCCGTGCGGCCTGTCCCGCGTAACCGCGGCTGGGCAGTATCGCGAACAACCCGGTCCCCGCTGCCGCCGCCAGAAAACGACGACGGCTTATCCGATGTTTCTCCGTTCCCGAACCGGTCATGGTCCCTTCTCCCGCGCGCTCAGCGCGCCTGCTGTTCCGTTTCCGCCCGGCGGGCCAATTCACCGAACCGATGGACCACGGCCAGTGCCGGATCGAGCGGTACCGGCGCGTGAGGCGTACCGGGGGGCGTATCGATGTGAGGGGTCGGTTTGGGCCGGCGTCCCTCAAACTGGGGCAGCCACTGCTGTTCGGCTTCCAGCATTTCGGTCACCATATCGCGGATTTCTTTGAGGGTAAGGCAGGCCGACGTGAGGGGATCAAGGGCGCAAGCCGCGACCACCAGTTCCGGATCTCCGGTCATGGCGGCTTCCACAGCCAGCCCCTGAACCGTCACGTTGCTCATGTTCAGCGCCGCGCACTGACTGGGCAGTGGCCCGATAACCGTGGGATGCAATCCTGTTCGGTCCGCGAAGACCGGAACCTCCACACAGCATCCATGTGGCAGGTTGGTAATGTACCCTTCGTTCCGGACATTGCCCTGGAACTTGAAGGGCACGCCCGTCTCGAGAGCCTCCAGGATGTAGGAACAGTACTCCACACTTCGGGGGGGAATGGCGGAAGATTCTTCCGCCAGCAGATCTTTCTGCTCCAGTTCCTCCGCGACCAGTCTGCACCACTTGTAATAGGCGCCGGACTCACCGCCAAAGGCGGGCTCGTCACAGTAGCGATCCAGGGCGCGCTGGCTGGAACGGAACCATGGCACATACTCGGAAAGATGTCCGGTGCTTTCGGTCATGAAGTAACCGAAGTGTCGCATCACTTCAATGCGCACTTTTTCATTGATGTAATACTCGGGCCGCTCACAAATGGCACGGAACCTGGGGTAAAGGTCTTCGCCACGGTGTTCGAGTTTCAGAAACCAGGCCATATGGTTGATGCCCGCGGCCACGAAATCAATTTCCTGTTTGGGCAGCTCCAGATAGCCCGCGATCAGGTCCATGGTAGTCTGAACCCCGTGACACAGACCGACGAAAGACAATCCCGGAACTGTGCCCAGCGCCCAGCAGACCATGGCCATGGGGTTGACATAGTTCAGCAGTACCGCGCGGGGACAGCGCTGACGCATGTCCCGGGCCAGATCCAGCATCACCGGAATAGTACGGAGAGCCCGGAAAATACCGCCGGGCCCCATCGTGTCGCCAATACACTGATCCACGCCATGTTTTTGGGGAATCTCATAGTCCAGCCGGAAGGCTTCCAGGCCGCCCACCTGCAGCATGGCAATAACATAATCCGCTCCGTCAATCGCTTCTCCGCGGTCCGTGGTGATCAGGGTGGTGGCATCCAGTCGATTATCCCGGATGACCCGGTGAACGTACCGGTCAAGCCGCTCCAGTTTGGGCATGGTACGGCTCATGAACCGGAATTCCCCGTTCCGGAACGCGGGCACGGCCAGCAGATCCATCAGCAGTGTACGGGTGAACACGATACTTCCCGCCCCGATCATGGCAATTTTCGGCATGGCATCTTCTCCTTCTCCGTGTTCCCGACAATAACCTGCCGATTACAGTTCCCGGATCAGGATGTTCCGGAAATACATGGGGGTATCGTGGTTCTGCAGACCGATGTAGCCTTTCAGCCGCTGAAGTCCGGGATGGTCCTTGACCTTATCCATATGTTCGGACAGATCGCCGTCGATAATCTTCTCGCCGTTCAGCGTCACCTGAATCTTCTGACCCTGGGCCCGAATGATCATCCGCTGCCACTCTCCTGCGGGCTTCGTGGCCCGTTTGGACGGGGCGATAGTCGCGTATACACTGCCGCAATACTGGTATGGCTTCAGTTCCTTGTAGCGGTCGGAATAATCATCAAGAATCTGGATTTCGGAGCCCTCGAACGCTGGATTACCTTCGCGGGGCGCGCGGATGAACACACCACTGTTTCCTCCCGGCGGCGACTTGAATTCCACACTCAGTTCAAAATCACCGAATTCCCGTGTAGTGGAAATCCAGTTTCCGCCGCCACCGACCGTCACCAGCATGCCGTGTTCCACCCGCCAGGAAGACGGTCCGCCGCCCACCTCTTCCAGACCGTTCAGGTCCCGACCATTGAACAGCGGCGTCCAACCGTCCGCCTCACCCAGTGCTTTACCCAGCCAGGGTTCCAAAGCATCCGCCCACAACTGATACCCTTTCCTGTTGGGGTGGAGAAAATCGGGCATGATTTCTTTAGGCACTTTACCCTGCTCATCGAGAATGGCCCAATTGATGTCCACAAACTCCACCATAGGATCCGCGTCCAGTGCGGAAAACAGTTCTGTGGCCCGGCGCAACTTGGCCTGCACCGCTTCCGGCTGATCATTCCGCGGGAAAATCGCCAGCAGAATAATCCGGGTGGAAGGGGTCTTTCCCCGGATAAGTTGCACGATTGCTTTAACACCATCCGCGATCTCTTCCGCCGTCTGATCCGTGGGCCCGTTGTTGGTACCAATCATGATCACGGCCACCTTCGGCTGGATGCCCTCCAGGTTGCCGTGCTGCAGCCGCCAGAGCACATGACTGGTCTGATCGCCACCAATTCCCAGGTTCACCGCGTTTCGGGGTGCGTAAACCGCATCCCATATTTCCCGGCCTTCTCCTTCCCAACCGTGGGTAATGGAGTCCCCGATAAATACAATGTCCACATTCCCCTGCTTGACCCGTTCGTTGAAACTGTTGTGTCGTTCCATCCACCACGCATCCTGTCTGGGGGTAGGCGTAACCGCGGGGGATCCCCCGCCGTCAGCCGTGAATGCCGACGGTTGCAGGAATGCCGCACACCAGACCGCCACCAGACCGATCGAAAACAGCCAACACCTCTTGCGCATGATAGGACCTCCCTTAGGTATTTCACTGATATTAACCCAGGTATCGCCCGATTTCCGAAAACCGGACCAAACCCAACTCATTCCCAAGGTTCAATAGGCGTACGGGGCATCGGCTTCCCCTCACGCTGCAGGTAACGCAACTCCCGGTAACTGATCAGTTCCACGCCCTGTTCCAGGATCCACTTGCGGGTTTCTGGCTTGCTGAAAAAATCGGTGTCGGCGATGCGTCGGCCGGCCGAACCGGTGGTCGCACGAATTTCCGGCGATTCAACCGCGCAGTGAATATAGATCTCGGATACCTTCCCAGGCTGCAACTGGCTGATCCGCTCTTTCCAGAAAGTTTCCGTGGCTTCAATGGAGGGCGGATCATCCATGTACAGGAT
>Ga0308390_1002459_pt1 | contig 11164 bp, 9 predicted proteins | sample Hotspr2Sample149_FD_202358 | JGI IMG/M metagenome (GOLD analysis project Ga0308390, IMG submission 202358) | Hot spring phototrophic mat microbial communities from Mushroom Spring, Yellowstone National Park, Wyoming, United States - 20040719_149 ...
TCTTCACGATAGTGAGCACCCCGGCTTTCCTCGCGAGCCAGCGCCGAAGCAGTGACGGCTTCGGCACAGTCGAGCAGGAAGCCGAGCTCGATCGCTTCCATCAGTTCCATGTTGAAGGTGCGACTCTTGTCGTCGATCCGAATCTGCGAGTAGCGATTGCGTAGCTCACCGAGCTTCTGCTGCAAACGCTTCAGACCGTCGCCGGTGCGAAAGACACCTGCGTCAGTCATCATCGCTTCCTGCAACTCGGCGCGGATTTGGGCGACACGCTCGCTCCCGTCGTTCTCCCAAATCCACTCGATTTCGGCACGAGCACGGTAGGCTGGGTCTTTCGGCAGTGGATGGAAGTCGTTCTCCTGGACGAAGCTGGCCATGTGGCGACCAGCGCGTCGACCGAAGACGACGAGGTCGACGAGCGAGTTGGTGCCGAGCCGGTTCGCACCGTGGACGCTCACACAGGCGCACTCGCCGGCCGCGTAGAGACCGGGTATGGGCGTGTTCTGCGCATCGATCGTCACGCGGCCGTCGACATCGGTGGGGATCCCTCCCATCGCGTAGTGGGCCGTCGGCTGGATGGGGACGAGATCCTTGACAGGATCGAGACCAAGGTACGTCCGCACGAAGTCGGTGATGTCAGGGAGTTTCGTCTCGATGACCTCAGCCGGGAGATGAGTCAGATCGAGCCAGACGTAATCCTTGCCGTCCACACCACGACCGGCGCGAATCTCCTGATAGATGGCACGGGAAACCATGTCGCGTGGTGCCAAGTCGAGGAGCGTCGGGGCGTAGCGCTCCATGAAGCGCTCGCCCAGTCCGTTGCGCAAGATTCCGCCCTCCCCGCGGCAGGCTTCCGAGAGGAGGATGCCCATCTTGTAGATTCCTGTGGGATGGAACTGGTAGAACTCCATGTCTTCCAGAGGAATACCGCGCCGGAAGGCGAGGGCTACGCCGTCACCCGTTGCCGCGTGGGCATTGCTCGTGACCTTCCAGACGCGTCCAAAGCCACCGGTCGCTAGGAGCACGGCTTTGGCGTGGAACACGTGGATGTCGCCGGTCTCGATATCCATGGCGACGATGCCGGTGCAGACACCGTCGTCGGTCAGCAAGAGATCGAGCATCATGAACTCGTCGAAGAAGGTGACCTGCCGCTTGAGCGCAGTCTGGTAGAGCGTTTGAAGGATCATGTGGCCGGTACGATCAGCCGCATAGCAAGCCCGGCGCACTGGACCCTCACCGAAGTTACGGGTGTGACCACCGAAGCGCCGCTGATCGATCCGACCATCCGGTGTCCGGTTGAAGGGAAATCCCCAATGCTCGAGTTCGATGATGGCGTCGATCGCCTCGCGGGCGAGGACTTCGGCCGCGTCCTGATCGACGAGGTAGTCGCCGCCCTTCACGGTGTCGAACATATGCCAGATCCAGTGGTCCTCCTCGACGTTCCCGAGGGCAGCGGCGATCCCACCCTGAGCAGCACCGGTGTGCGAGCGAACCGGATAGAGTTTGCTGACGACGGCCACATTGCATTTGCCGGCCAGCTGTGCGGCAGCCATCAGGCCAGCACCGCCTGCGCCGACGATGACCGCATCGAAACGATGGAACACCATGGCTCAGCCTCCTGCCTGTGCGACGGCTTCGAACTTGGATGGATCGAAAGTCACGATCGCGATCGAGCCGATGACCAGAAAGAGAAGGGCCAAGGTCCAGAGGACCGAATGGGCGAACACGCGCCAACCGTGCGGACGGACATAATCATCGATGGCGAGACGAGCGCCGTTCAGCCCATGCGTCAGTGCCAAGAACAGCAGCAGCCAGTCATACACGCGCCAGAACGGCGAATTCCACCGGTCGGCCACGAATTGCCAGTCGATCTCGTCGACCGTGTTCACGACGTGCATGATCACGACGTGTCCAACTGCCAGAAGGATCAACAGGAGTCCACTGATCCGGAAAAAATACCAGCTGTACAGCTCGAATCCGCCAGAAGGTCGCTCTCGTCCGAGGTGCGGTCGTGCGATCGTCATCGGAACAACTCCTTTCCATCAGCCAGCTTGGATGATCGGGCGGATCATTAAGAAGGCAGTGGGGATGAAGGCGAGCAGAAAGACCGCCATGACACCATAGAAGAGCTGCCGTTCGTAACGATAAGCGGCTGGCCAGAAGTCGATGAGCATGATGCGTACACCATTAGCTGCGTGATAATAGACCGCGCCAACCAAGATGATTTCGCCGATCCGGAAAACGGGGTGCCGGTAGAGAAAGAGCAACTCGTTGAACACCTCAGGACCGTAGTTCACGAGGAAGATGTCCACGATGTGCAACAAGAGGAACAACAGAACCCCGAGGCCGGTGATGCGGTGAAATGCCCAGGAAATCATGCCAGGTGGTGGTCGATAGCCTCGATAGGCGCTGATTCCACGCGTCGTCGCTGATCGCGACTCATGCGCTCGCGTGACCGTCATTTGAAACCTCCATCCCTCGCGCGTCGGGACATCCTTCGAGCGTCCCACGTTTGCGCTATCGCTAGTGTACGAGGCATTCTGGCGTTGCAGCAACGACCAATTCGACTCATCCAAGCCGGCAGCCGGTGACACGCGAGGACAGTGGTACACTGCGCTTGCTAACCGGTGCGTCGTGGTGGATCGGGAGCCATGTCGCTGTCGAGAGAGGATTCGGTCATCCGCGAGGCGTGTGCGCGCACGATCGATGTGGCCTGCCAAATCGCTCTAGTCCCGGCACCGACCTTCGAGGAAGGAGAACGAGCCGAGCTGGTCCGCGAACTCTTTAGGGAGCGCAGTGCGTCTCCCTTCATAGACGATGTGGGGAACGTGGTCGTGCGTCGACGGGGAGAAGGTGAGAAGCGAGCGCTCCTGCTGGCAGCCCACTTGGATACCGTGTTCCCGCGCACGACTCCGTTGACGATCGAGCGCGGCGAGGGGTGGGTGCGTGGTCCGGGAATCGGCGATAACGCGTTGGGCGTGGCGGCATTGCTTACGCTGTGGGATCTCCTCGAATCGTTCGGCGTCGTGCTTCCGGGTGATCTTGTGCTCGCGGCGAACGTCGGGGAGGAGGGGCTGGGAAATCTGCGCGGGATGCGCGCGCTCGTCGATCAGTTTGGACGCGAACTCGGGGCCGCGGTGGCAGTGGAGGGGCACAATCTGGGTCGGGTGACGCATATCGCCGTTGGATCGATCCGCCTTCGGTTGATCGTGCGCGGGCCTGGTGGTCATAGCTGGGGGAACTTCGGGACGCCGAGTGCGATCCACGAATTGGCACGGATCATCTGTGCGCTGACGGAGCTTCCGGTGCCGCGTTCACCCAAGACGACGTACAATGTCGGTATGATCGATGGGGGAGTGTCGGTCAACACGATCGCTCCTTTAGCCCAGGCGGTGATCGATCTACGGTCGATTGACCCGCGTGAATTGCAGCGGCTCTCTCGCGCGGTCGAGGAACTCGCTACGCGCCAACGTGCGGCGGGTGTCGAGGTCGAGCTGGAGTTGCTCGGCGAGCGGCCGGCTGGCGAAACGCCCGTGGATGCACCAGTCGTCCGGACAGCGTTACAGGTGCTCCGTGCACTCGGAATCGAGCCGGTCCTGGATGCCTCGAGCACGGACGCGAATGCGGCGATCGCTGATGGGATTCCAGCGATCTGCATCGGGTTGACGCGAGGGCGGGGGAGCCACACGCTGGAGGAGACGATCGAGATCGCGCCCCTGGAGCTCGGCCTCCGGCAGCTTCTTCAGCTTGTGCGAGCTTTCCCAGTCATCTGAAACGAGTCGATCGAGGGGTGCCGGCGATGCCGCGGATTTACGTCGCGCTCGACATCGAGGCGACTGGTATGGATCCGGAGCGCGACGAAATCATCGAAGTCGCGGCGATCAAGTTCCGCGAGGAGGAAGTGCTCGAGCGATTCGAGACGCTCGTGCAGCCGCGGCGTCCTGTCCCGCTCGCGGTGGCAAGTTTGACTGGTCTCACGATGCGCGATCTCCGGCGCGCACCCTCGTTCCAGCAGATTGCGCCACGGCTCCGCCAGTTCGTCCGCAATTACCCGATCGTCGGCCAGTCTCCGGATTACGACCTGCAGATGCTGAGCGCGCACGGACTCGAACTGCGCAATCCGGTCTACGATACGTTCCGTTTGGCGACGATCTTGTTGCCCGATCTTCCGGCCTACTCGTTGGCTGGCATCGCGGCACGACTGGGCATCTCGTTCGCGCAGCAGCATCGGGCGATGGCCGATGTCGAGACGACCATGGCGGTCTTTCTGGGACTGTGTGACCTGCTGCGCGCCTACGATCCGGAAACGTTGCGACGGTTGGCCGACTACAGTGCGCAGGCCGGATTGCCGGAAGCGGAAGTCTTCGAGGCGATTTATCACGAGTTGGTCACTCAAGGGATCGGGCAGCTCGGCGATGCGCTCGCCGAGCGCGTGCGTTCGTCGGTACCGGGTGCCAATCATGCGGCCGAACTGGTCTTTCTGCTGCCGAGCGATCGGCCACCACACCTCGAACCGACCGGTGAGGCACCGGTCTTTGACCTCGACTGGATCGGCCGTCTCTACGGACCCGAGGGCCCGTTCGCGCGCTCAATTCCCGGGTACGAGTTTCGAGCTGGTCAAGTACGGATGGCCCAAGCGGTGACAAACGTCCTCAACCAGGGAGGCCAGCTCTTGGTCGAGGCAGGGACGGGAACTGGTAAGTCGCTGGCCTATCTCCTGCCGGCTGTTCTCCATGCGGTCGCGCGTGGCGAAACGGTGGTCGTCTCGACCGATACACTCGCATTGCAGGATCAGTTGTTCGCCAAGGATCTCCCGTTGCTTCGGCGTGCGCTCGAGGCAGCAGCTGAACACGATCCCCGACTGGTCGATGCAGCACGGTTTCGGGCGACGGTTTTGAGGGGGCGATCGAATTACCTCTGCCTGCGGCGCTGGTTTCTGCGGCAGCGTGAACCGTTCACGAGCCGCGCCGAAGCGCTCCTCGCAGCGAAGATCACCGCCTGGCTCGCGCAGACGGAAACGGGCGATCGCGCGGAACTGCACCTCTCGAACGAGGAACAGTTGGCGTGGGCACAAGTGGCGGAGTCGGAAGGGGCCTGCCTACCGAGCCGTTGCCTCTTCCATCGGCGGAACCAATGTTTCCTCTACCGGGCGCGGGCCACAGCCGAAGGCGCGCACATCGTCATCGTGAACCATGCGCTGTTGCTGTCCGATCTGCTGGCCGAGAGCCGTGTGTTACCGTCGTACCGGCACCTCATCATCGATGAAGCGCATCACCTCGTCGATGAGGCGACGCAGCAGTTCGGTTTTCAGATCGCTCATGAGGATATGCGTGAGCTGGTGCGGCGGGTGCTCGGACTCGATCATCTGGGCCGCTATAGTGGTGCGCTCGGCGAACTCTGGTCAGTGCTCGCTCAACGGCCGGATGGATCGGCGCGGGCTGTCGCTCGCGAACTGGGTCAGCGGCTGACCGACCTGTGGCCGCGCGTGGAGACGCTGCACCAACAAACCGAAATGCTGTTCCACCTCTTGGCGGAGGTGGCGCAACGCCATCCGGTGGAGAACGGAGGTTATGATCGGCAGATCCGCATCACTGGCGCAATGCGGCAGGAAACGATTTGGGGTACGGTCGAAGAGCTTGGCCAAACGGTGACCAGCCATCTCCGGACGGTTCTCTCGGCCCTCCAGTGGGTCAGTCACCAGCTGGAGGATCTTCCCGTGGCGATCCGCGACGAACTGAGCGAACTCGTGACCGAGTTGGACGTGCTGGAGCGGCGGGCGCGCGAGCTGCACGGCCGCTTGCAGGAGATTTTGTTCTCGCCGCGCGTCGAGCGAGTGTACTGGTTAACGTGGCGTGCGCAACCGTTGTCGGTCAGCCTGAATATGGCGCCGCTGGACGTCGCGCCGCTCCTTCAGGAAATGCTCTTCAGTCGAGTCGATACCCTGGTTCTGACGTCAGCGACCTTAAACGTGGATCGCTCGTTCGACTACATCCGACAACAACTCGGGTTAGCCGATGCGGACGAACTGGTCGTGGAATCACCGTTCGACTACGCCAGTTCGACGCTGCTCTGCCTCGCTGAGGACATGGCAGAACCGGGTGAGCCGGGGTACCAGCGACAAGTGAACGAAGCACTCTTGGCGTTGCTGCGCGTGACGCGCGGTCGTGCGCTGGTCCTTTTCACGTCGCACAGTGCCCTGCAGGCAGCCTATCGGGCGATCAAGCGGCCGCTCGAACGAGAGGGAATCCTCGTGCTCGGACAACGGTTGGATGGCAGCCCGCGCCAGCTGGTCGAACGCCTCAAGGCGCGACCGGCGACGGTCGTCCTCGGGACGAATGCCGTCTGGGAGGGAGTCGATGTACCGGGTGAAGCATTGTGCGTCCTCGTGATCGCGAAGCTGCCGTTCGCGGTTCCGAGCGATCCGGTCTTCGCGGCGCGTTGCGAATCGTACAGCGATCCCTTTCAAGAATACGCCGTGCCGCAGGCTGTCCTCCGCTTCAAGCAAGGCTTCGGGCGACTCATCCGCAGCACGCGCGATTATGGTGTCTGTGTCGTCTTGGATCGGCGCGTCGTGACGCGCCGCTACGGGCAGCTCTTCGTTCAGTCACTGCCTCTGTGCACGGTCAAGCGGGTACCAGTTGCACAGATCCCACGCTTGGCGCAGGACTGGTTAGTACGGCAGCAGGATCGCTTGGCACCACGGGTACCAGCGGAAGGAGGATCGGGCGATGGATCAGCTGGATCGTAACCTGGCGATGGAAGTCGTGCGCACAACGGAGGCCGCTGCATTGGCCGCGGCCCAATGGGTCGGGCGTGGAGACAAGAACGCAGCGGATGCCGCAGCGGTGCAGGCGATGCGGCGGATGCTGTCGACGGTGCACATGAAGGGAATCGTCGTCATCGGCGAGGGGGAAAAGGATCAGGCGCCGATGCTGTACATCGGCGAGGAAGTGGGAACCGGAGAGCCACCGGAAAGCGATTTGGCGGTCGATCCGATCGATGGGACGCGGCTGTGCGCCAACGGTATGCCAGGTGCCGTCTCGGTCGTCGCCTTGGCCGAGCGGGGTTCGATGTATTACCCGCCGGGAATCGTCTATATGAACAAGATCGCGGTAGGGCCGGAAGCTGCGCACGCGATCGATATTCGACTTTCCCCCACCGAGAACCTGCACCGGATCGCCGAAGCGCAACGGATGAGTGTCCGACTGTTGACGGTCGTTGTGTTGGACCGTCCCCGTCACCAGGCACTGATCGAGGAGATCCGCCGTGCGGGAGCTCGCATTCGGCTGATCACCGATGGCGATGTGGCGGGTGCCGTGATGACCGCTTTCCCCGAATCGGGTGTCGATGTGTTGATGGGTATCGGTGGTTCACCGGAAGCGGTCGTGGCGGCGGCAGCGCTAAAGTGCGTCGGCGGGGCGATTCAGTGCACGCTGTATCCGCGTGACGGAGAAGAACGCCAGCGCGCACGCGAACTCGGGCTCGAACTCGACAAGGTTTTCACGGCTGACGACCTGGTGCGCTCGGACAACGTCTTCTTCGCCATGACCGGGATCACGACCGGGGATCTGGTGGAAGGAGTTCGCTTCACGCGGCACGGTGCCGAGACGCACTCGGTCGTGATGCGATCTCGAACCGGGACGATCCGGCGGATCGCGGCCGAGCATCGCTTGGCGAAGGTACAGGAATACCAGACGATCACGTTTGACACGGATGGTAGAGTCATGGTAGAGTAAAAGAGCGCGGTTTGACCCGCGCTGTCTCATGCCTCTCTATCGTGCCCCGGTCTCGAACCAGTCCTGTTGACGCTTCGAAGACCGGCATCTCTCACGGGAAATCGAAAGACGCGCACAAGAGGTTTCCGAGATTTGTCCGCACTGCGATCACCGTTTTCGCGCACGAAGCCAGCGTAGGTCGTTCCGACTCCTCCGCGGGGGTGATCGGGCGGTTCACCTGGTCTCCGTGCGGTGAGCGATTCATCCGGAATGTTCGAGAGGACGAACCAAGTAGAGGAGAACGAACGCGTGGCAAAACGAACTGATTCGAGGAGGACGGAACTTATGGATCCTGTTGCACTCACCACGACTACTGTCGAAGAGGTCAAGGAGACTCCGACGCTTACCGCAGCCGAGCTCCAGGACAAGAGTCTCGAGGAACTCCAAACGATCGCCCGGGACTTCGGCATCCCGAATGCGCAGCGGTTGCGCAAGATGGAACTCTTGAACAAGATCCTGCGCGCCCAGATCGAGCGCGAGGAAGGGATTTTCGGGGAAGGTGTCCTCGAAATCACCGAAGACGGGTTCGGATTCCTCCGCGGTGAACGCTATTTGCCGGGTCCCAATGACGTCTACGTGTCGCAGTCGCAGATCCGACGCTTCGGTCTGCGCCAGGGAGATTGGGTCGCTGGGCAAGTGCGTCCGCCGAAGGAGAACGAGAAGTACTACAGCCTGCTTCGAGTCGATGCCGTCAATGGCATGGACCCGGAGTTGGCACGGCGACGACCGAGTTTCGATACCCTGACTCCGATTTTCCCGATGGAACTGATCAATCTGGAGACCGAGCCGCACATCCTGTCGACGCGGCTGGTCAACCTGGTCGCGCCGATCGGACGCGGGCAGCGTGGTCTCATCGTGTCGCCGCCCAAGGCCGGAAAGACGGTTCTGCTGAAGCACATTGCGAATGGCATCACGACCAACTACAAGGACATCCATCTCATCGTGTTGCTCATCGGTGAGCGCCCTGAGGAAGTAACGGACATGCGGCGCTCCGTCGACGGTGAGGTCATTTCCTCGACCTTCGACGAACCGGTCGAAGACCACATCCGAGTAGCGGAAATGACGCTCGAACGGGCCAAACGATTGGTCGAGAGCGGTATGGATGTGGTGATCTTGCTCGACTCGATCACCCGGCTGGCTCGTGCCTACAACCTGAGTGTTCCGCCGAGCGGGCGAACGCTTTCCGGCGGTATCGACCCGGTCGCGCTCTACCCGCCCAAGCGCTTCTTCGGTGCTGCGCGCAACATCGAAGGCGGTGGGAGCCTCACCATCATCGCCACCTGCTTGGTCGATACCGGATCCCGTATGGACGACGTTATTTACGAGGAGTTCAAGGGCACCGGCAACATGGAATTGCACCTCGACCGCAAGCTGGCCGAGCGGCGTATCTTTCCGGCGATCGACATCCAGCGCTCGGGGACACGGCGCGAGGAGTTGTTGTTGGACGAGCAGACCTTGCGCCAGGTCTGGACGATGCGACGCATGGTGTCGATGCTCGGCGGGACCGATGGCACGGAACTCGTGCTGGGCCGGCTGGCGCGGACGCAGAACAACGCAGAGTTCTTGGCGACGCTGCACAAGGATCTCTGAGTCGAATGGAAGTCGGACCCGATGGTTCGCGAGCCTCTCGTGCGCTCACCTGAGCGTGAATGGAGCGATCGAGACATTCTCATGCTGGTCGCGGTGGCGGCGACAGCCGTCCTCTGGCCGATCGGCCTGCTGTTGACCTGGGCGAGTGTTCGCTGGCGCTTGCGGGACAAGCTGATCGCGACGATCCTCCCGTTGGCGGGCCTGATCCTTTCCCTCGTGATCCTCCCGACGGGAGGTCGTGGGATCGGTTTGAGTGGCCCCTCCGGACTCGCCTGGACGGTCGAAGTCGGGCGCTACGCAGGCCTGGTCGGAGCGCCGCTGCTTGCTGCCCTTTATCTCGGTATACGGGCGCGGCTGCCAGCACGTCTCCTCGGTGGGCTGGTGCTCCTGGCGCTCGCCATCCTGGCGCTCGGACAACTCGCCTTTTTCCTGGGCGGTCGGTTGCGTCCCGGCGGAGCCTGAGCGCTTCAGCTGCTGGCTCGCTCGGCGCGCAGGAGAAAGTCGAGCAAGACGAGTCCCGCAATATGCGGGAGTAAGCGATGTGGGAAATGACCGGCTACCGGCAGGAGACAGAGTTCTCCTGCCGGTAGCCGGCTGGCGATGTCGACGAGCCACGGCGCAGGGGCCACCGGATCATTGTCGCCGCTCATAAGTAACACCGGGCAAGTGAGCGACTCGACCCCAGCCTGCCACTCGCGCATCTCGGGCGGTTGCTCCTCGCTATCGCGAATGAAATTGGCGAGGAGTCGGTCGCGGGCGTGGTGCGGGCCATGCGCGCGGTGCAGGTGGGCGTACTCAGCTTCGTTGGTGGGAAACTGTTCCTCGATGATTTGCCGGGTGTAAGCGGCCGTGGAGGGAGCAGCGAAATTGGGCGGGCCGATGAGCACGAGAGACCGTGGTTGGATGGCACCCTGGACAGCCAGGCGCGTCGCGACCATGGCGCCGAGGCTCGCTCCGACGAGATGCGCGGACTCGATCCCCAGCCGCCGCACGAGTGCAGCGATATCAGTCGTGAACCCGGGCAGCGTCAGGCGGCCACCGGGATCGCTGCTTCGTCCATGTGCTCGGAGGTCGGGGGCGATGACGTCGAAGGACCGGCGCAGGGTATCGAAGATGGCAAGCCAACTCTCGCTGGTTCCGAAGTACTGGTGGAGGAGGATAACCGGAGGGCCCGTCCCGGCTCGACTGTAGTACAAGCGTACGTGGCTGAGATCACAGAACGGCATCTTCCCCTCCTCGCTGACAGGGCACGGCCGGAGCCGGCCAGCCGACCCACTATACTCACTGCCGAGCGCTCAGGGGGAGGGATTGGTGTGCGCGACGTCAGTGCGCTCCGGACGATTCTCCGGCGTATCGATCGTCGGGGTTACAAGGCCTACGAGGAGCTTCGCGGCTTCTTTCGGCTCGGGGATATCATCCTGGCGATCGATCACGTGCAGGGTGATCCGTATGCGCCTCTGTCGCGCGTGCGCGTGATCGTGGAGCGTTCTCGGCTCGTCTTTCCCCCACTGACGAATCGGATACGGCGGGTCGCATTGGAGGATTTTCTCGGTCGGCGTGCACGGCGAGCCATCGATCGACTCGGGCGTCGGCGGACGGGAACTGGTCGCTCGGGGATTATTCAGGTCGATGCCGGTGGTCAGGAGGTTCTCGAACGCACCGCCTGCCGGATCAGCGACCATCGGGTCGAATTGCGCCTTTCAGTGGGGCTGCCAGCAGCTGGTCGAACGGTGCTCGGTGATGTGGCGGAAGACTTGCTCACGGCCGCGCTGCCCGAAATCGCTCGATATGCTCTCTGGCTC
>Ga0308390_1002461_pt1 | contig 11154 bp, 10 predicted proteins | sample Hotspr2Sample149_FD_202358 | JGI IMG/M metagenome (GOLD analysis project Ga0308390, IMG submission 202358) | Hot spring phototrophic mat microbial communities from Mushroom Spring, Yellowstone National Park, Wyoming, United States - 20040719_149 ...
CCCGACGCCGCTTGTGCCTGGCTCGCCGCAAATAAAGGAGTATGACGGGTCCCACCGTGGATCTTGATCGATAAGTGGGTAAACAGTTTTCGCGCTTATCCGCATAGAAACATCATAATAACAATCCGAAACCTTTCGGCGATCTGCTCTGGAGACCATCCCCTCCCATGAAATGGTTTGCGTATTGTTTCGGTAGATTTCCCGCTGATATTGCTGAGCTTCAAGCTTGGGCATAGGTGACCCGCGCGGGATGGGTAGCCTTTTTTGCATTTTCCATGTCCTATGTGATATGCTGTTGCATCCACCGGATTGCAGGGGCAATATTCCCAGTAAATTAGCCTTTAAAAGGAGTATCTGCTGAAACTTTTTCGGTTCAGGAATAATTACTACTGTTCAAGACGCTTACAGTTCGCAGTGAACTGAGTAATATGCGGCAAGTCAACCCTTAACGGTACAGAAGGAGCACAACAATGGTACGTCAGAATGCGGTAAAAATGCTGTATGTGTTGCTGGCCATGGCGCTGGTCGTGGGAATGGCTTCCGGCTGCAAGCGGAAGAGTCCACCCCTCAATACGGATCTGACCAGCACGTCGGGCATGGAAACCACCTCCGGCGAAGGTCAGCCTAATCTGGATCTGGAACGCCTGCTGTTTGAACCGGGCAGTAAATACGGTCTGCAGACAGTCTACTTTGATTTCGACAGTTCCGCCCTGAGACCGGACGCCATGGAAACCCTGCGGCAGAACGCGGAGAAAATCAAGCAGGTTCCCGGCGTTGTGATTCAGTTGGCCGGCCACTGCGACGAACGGGGAACCCAGGAATACAACCTGGCCCTCGGGGAACGCCGCGCACTGGCAGTCCGGAACTACCTGATCCAACTGGGTGTCTCCGGAGACCGGCTGGTCACCATCAGTTACGGCAAGGAACGCCCTGCGGTGGAAGGTCACAATGAGTCCGCCTGGGCGAAGAACCGCCGCGTGGAATTCAACCGGGCCGTTTCCCAATAATAAAAGTAAACTGGTTTTCGGGAACAGTCCGCGTACGGAACCGGTAAAAATCCGGCGGCTGACTGGTGGAAGGATGAGCCAATGAGCAGATCTATTGTTTGGCTGATCGGCATGATGAGTGTTGTGGCGGTAACGCTGGCTGGCTGCAACACCACGGGTAGCCAGTTGGAAACCACCATTTACGACATGCACAAGCGCGTGGTCAAACTGGATAAAGATCTTGGCGATTCCATCACCAAACTGAACGAAACTGCCGCCACGCTAAACGCCCGGGTCGATGAGATGGATCAGCAGACCCGCCAGTTGGGCCTGATGATTGAGAACAATCAGAAACGGCTGGATGACCTGAGTAAGGATCTGGCACGCTTCCGGAGTGACGTATACCGTCATCTTGGAATTACGGCGTCCATGCCGGGTGCGGTCGGTGGGACACCAAACGTCTCTGTGGGACAGCCGATGATCGAGACGCCCGGCGGAGCGACCGCCCCCGCTCCGTTAGGTCCTGCTGCGTCCGGCCGCAATGAACTGGTGGATTCTGCGCCGTCTCCGTTGCCAACCCCTCCGGCTGCTCAGTCTCAATCCGCTCAGCCACCGGCTTCGGCATCAACCTCGGCGGCCGCGCCCACCCAAACGGCCATACCGGCGGCTCAGCCTGCACGGGCGGATGCTCCTGCCCAGGGGGCGGCGGCTCCTGCCCCAAGGGTGATGGATGAGCGTACGCTATACGCCTCCGCCCAGCGGGCCATGGAATCCGGAGATCTGGAAGGTGCGGCCAAACAATACGATGAGTTCATTACGCGGTTCCCCAACAGTGACAACACTGCCAATGCCTATTTCTGGAAAGGCAAATGCCTGTTGGATCTGAACCGTCACGCCGACGCCATCCAGACCTATGAAACGTTGCGGTCCAAGTTCCCGAACAACACAAAGACGCCCTATGCCATGTACAATCAGGCCGTGGCGCATGTGCGGCTCGGTCAGACAGCCGAAGCTGCCCGCCTGATGCAGGCGATCATCGACCAGTTCCCCATGTCGCCCGTGGCCGAACAGGCCAAAAACGACATTAAAAAGTTAACTGGGTCGCGCTGATCCATTCCGGTAAAAAGTAGGTCAGGCGGCATGTCTGCGGAAGACATGTCGCCTGTATTGCTTATAATATGGTTCCCAGGTCGCTTTGTGATCGGTAAACACGGTATTCCGCTTTAAGTAAGGAGTGGCAGTTATGGCGTATTACCTCGGACTGGACGCGGGTGGCACCAAGACCTTCTGCCTTGTTGGGGATGAACAAGGAAACATCGTGGGGTTCGGACGGGCCGGAACCGGCAATTACGAGGGATTTGGGGTGGAAGCCGCACGCCGGGAAATCGAAAAAGCTGTCCAGATGGCCCTTGACGATGCTGGCATCATCCTGAATCAGTTAAGCGGGGTGGGAATGGGCGTGGCCGGCGCGGACCTCCCGGAAGATTACGTCATGCTCGAACGGGAAATCTTCACGCCACTGTTCGGCGATATCCCCCGGGTGTTCCGCAACGACAGCATGGGCGGTCTGCGCGGAGGCACCCGCGATCCCTTCGGCATCGTCATCGCCTGTGGAACGGGCTGTGTCTGCGCGGGCGTGAACCGTCAGGGCCAGGAAGCGCGGGTCGGCGGCATCAGCGAAGACTTCGGAGACATGGTCAGCGGTTCCAGCATCGGGACGGAGGGACTGAAGGTGGTGTTCCGAGCCCGGGATGGCATTGTGGGCCCCACTTTGCTGACCGATCACTTTGTCCGCCGGGCGGGATGCGCGGACGCGGATGATCTCTTCCATAAAATGTACACCCGCCAGATCTGGCACCGTGACCTGGAGCCAATGGCCAAACTGGTCTTCGACGCCGCCTATGATGGAGACCCCGCCGCATGTGATATTCTCGAGTGGGGCGGACGTTATCTGGCCGAGATGGTTATCGCCGTGGCCCGGAAACTGGACATGTGCCGTGACTCCTTCGATGTGGTCATGACCGGCAGTGTTTTCAAGGGCCGCTCCCCCGTGCTGGTCGATACCATGCGGGCTCGCATCCACCGGGTATGCCCCGAAGCCCGGTGCGTGCGCGCCCTCTTCGAGCCCGTGGTCGGCTGTTACCTTCTTGGTCTCGAACTGCATCACAAGATGGACGACGCCCGATACGCTACCCTGGAAAAAAGCCTGGATGCCATGACCGCCCGCTGCGGCGTGTCATTCCGGCCGGAGACCTGAGATGAGACTTTCTGCCGCACACGTCCTGGTGACAGTCGCGGCGCTTATTACCGCGCTGGTGGTGTATCTGGCGTTTTTCGCGGGTACGGACCCATCTGATCTTGCGGCACCGGTGGATCCGGCCGATCCAGCCAGCGCGCCGGCCATCCAACTGGAGACGGAGCAGGTGCATCTGGGCACGGTTTCAAACAAGGAACCCACGACACACCAAGTGACCATCCGGAATAGCGGCAGATCACCATTGGAGATCCGCGATATCCGCACCAGTTGCGCCTGTACCCAAGGAAAAATGCGCGGCGCTAATCCGGCGGTGATTCCCCCAGGCGGTTCGGACATCCTCGAAATCACCTTTTATCCCAAACGGGTGTACGGCTTTCATTCCCACAAAGTGCTTACCGTGTTTTCAAACGACCCGGCGCATCCCACCTTCGAACTGCATGTGCTGGCCGATGTCGATCCGGAGTTCGAAGTGGTTCCTGACGAAGTGGATTTCGGCACGGTCCCCAAGGGCGGCGAATCAGTCCGGACGATCCGGTTCAGGCCTCTGCAGACGCCGATAACTCATATCACAGGGTTGTCTACTGTCCAACCCGGCCGGGATGCCGAAGGGGTGGATCCGGCTCTGCGCAAATCGTGGGTGAGCCTTGAGCAGGTGGAAGTTCCGGCTGCTGCATGGAAAAACCCGGCATTTCCTGAGGCGGACATCCGAGTGACACTGGACCCTGCCGCTCCCCCTGGTGAACTTCACCAGTCCTTTTATATCTCCGTGGACACCCCCCGCTTTCCGTTCCTCATGGTCCCGGTGAAAGCGGTAATTGACGCCCCTTACGAAATCGAAGGCGCGATCAGTCAGGGTCAGGTGTTTCTCCGATCCGGAGAACCACCTGCTGTGATCCGTTTCCGCGGCAGGTCCAGCGGATTGCACCCGATTACCGCGACAGCCGATCCGCCCGATGTGGCCGTCCCTACCGTGGAAACGCCTGATGATACTACTGTCGAGATAAAACTGACTGCCGGAAACGGACTCAAGCCCGGGAAACATTCCGCGGATCTGAAAATTTCCATGCGGAACGACACTGGAACCCTGTTCGAGGAGCACTGTACCGTCCACGTGTATGTGGCCGGCGGCGGCAGTTGAACCCCCAGTTGCCCGGTCCGGAGCGATGAAGGACACATGCCATGGCACTCTTCAGTAAAAGCACCGGCGGCGATAAAGGGGCGGCTGAGATATTCCCCCTGCCGCCCCGCACAGCCTCGTGCAGCGTCTGCAAGGAAATCCGCACTTTTACCAAGGTCTGGAAGCGGGTGCTCATCATGCAGCGGTGTCCATGTTGCGGTCTGGTTTTCGAGAATCCGGCGGCACTGTATAATAAGATCGTGCCTCAGTGTCCCCGCTGCGAGGAACCTCTCGAGCAGCCGGGATTTGATTATGGACTGTGTGACCGCTGTGGTTCCAAGCATGAACTGATCGAGGGGGCCAAGCCGTCTCTATTGCCCAACCTGCGGCAACGGCAGGAAATGAACCGTTTCGGTAAATCAAGGAGTGTGCTGGACTGATGTGGACCGATCTTGAACGGCAATTGCGTGAACTGGCCTCGGCATATGGCCAGGAACATATTTTCAGATACTGGGATCAACTGGACGCCCCCGCGCGAAACCGCTTTCTGGAGGATCTCGCCCGTGTTGATTTCCCCCTCATGCGCCGGCTGGCGGAAACCTGGATCCTGAATACCCCTGAACCGGAACACTTCTCAGACATTCAGCCCATTCCGGTCATCCCCCCTGAACCAATCGATCCGGCCGCCGTGGAGGCGGGTGAAGAGGCGCTGTCGCGAGGGGAAGTCGGGTTGTTTCTCGTGGCCGGCGGGCAGGGTACGCGTCTGGGATTCCCTGGTCCGAAAGGCTGCTACCCTATCGGGCCCATCACAGGCAAAACGCTCTTCCAGTATCACGCCGAAAAAATCAGAAATCTCCAGCGGCGGTACGGATGCCAGTTTCCCTGGTACATTATGGTCTCCGAAACCAATGAGGCGGCCACCCGTGCTTATTTTCAGGAACAGCAATGGCTCGGATTGCGTCCGGAACAGGTGTATTTTCTCAAACAGCGTATGGTGCCCTGTATGGACGCTCGCGGCCGGTTTCTGCTGGAAGCCCCCAACCGTCTGGCCATGAATCCCAACGGTCACGGTGGCTGCATCCCCGCAATGAAAGAAGAAGGGGTCATCCAGGATGCCCGCGATCGGGGCGTGCGCTGGCTGACTTATTTCCAGGTGGATAATTGGGCGGTCAAGGTGGCCGATCCGGTATTTGTGGGACACCACGTTTTGCGCAATGCCGACATGTCATCCAAAGTCCACCGCAAAAATGATCCCCGGGAAGCGGTTGGTGTCCACTGCGTGTGTGACGGGGATTACCGGGTGATCGAATACAGCGAACTGGATCTGTACCCTCAACTGCTCGAAACGGACGAAACCGGGGAATTGCGGTTTTTCGCCGGCAATCCCGCCATACACATCATCTCCATCGATTTCGTGGAGCATCTGAACGCCCACTATACCGAATTCCCCTGGCACGTGGCCCACAAAAAAGTACCCTTCCTGGACGAGAAGGGTGTGCTGGTAAAACCTGACCAGCCTAATGCCTATAAATTCGAAACTTTCGTGTTCGACGCGCTGAAATTTGTTTCCCACCCGCCTGTAGCCCTGGAAATCCGGCGGGAAGGTGAGTACACCCCGACCAAACAGCCGGAAGGGGTGAACAGTGTGGCAGCTTCCCGGCAAAGCATGGCTGACTTTTGGGGCGGCTGGCTCGAAAAAGCGGGCTGGACCATTCCCCGGGGAGCTGACGGCCACGTGGCGATTACCGTGGAAATCAGCCCTGTTTTCGCGCTGACTGAAGGGGAATTTCTGGAGCGGAAACCTGAACCGAGACCTGTCCACAACAGTGTCGTGATCGATGAGGATGGAGCGGTACAGGTTAATTGAATAACACCCGATTCGGGCAGGGTGGCGGTGGTGGTAAACACCAGTGAAAGGACATTCATATGGCAGAAAACACGAATCCTTCCCGGCCGAAACCATCATTGCTCCGACGGCTGTTCCGTTGGACTTTCAGGGCACTGCTGGTGCTCGCGGCCATTCTGGTTGTTCTTTTGGTGGCCCTGTTTCACCAGGCCCTGTACAACCGGTTTTCCTTGTTTCCCCGCCAGCAGGCGGCCTGGGAGACCATCCGGAGCAATCGAATGCCTGTCGCGATATCCACCGGTTACAACGAGTACAGAGGCATTATTCACAGCCATTCCCATCTCTCCCACGATTCCGAAGTACCTTTTGAACATATCCTGCAAACGATGAAAGATGTGGGCCGAGACTTCATCATCCTCAGCGACCACTGCCAGGAAAATGACAACAATCTTTACGGTTTACAGTGGAAAGGACTGCACGACGGAAAACTGTTTATCCAGGGCTTCGAAATGCAGGAAGGTTTCCTGCCTGTCGGCCTGCCAGAAGGTACTGTGCTGAGTTGCAAGGATGACGCGGCAACCCTGGCCAAAAAAGTGGAAGAAGCCGGCGGGTATGTGTTTATTGTGCATGCCGAGCAGCCCCGTCAGTGGGATCTGCCTCAGATCCGGGCAATGGAAATCTACAATATCCACCCTGATTTCATGGAAGAACTCAAGGGGAAACGCCTGTACCATCTGATCACGAACATCCTCATCAACCTGCGGTCCTATCCCGACCAGACCATCCGGAGCGTATTCGATCCGCCCCTCAAAGTGTTGGATACCTGGGACCAATTAAGCATCAACCGCGACCTCGGCGGTTTTGGCGGGAACGATTCCCACCAGAACGTCGGTATTTACGGCATCTATACCCAGGATGGCGGCCTGCTGGTTCGGCATGCCGAGGGCAAAGACCTGAAAAAATACACACTGAATCCAGTTACCAGACTGTTGCTGCGGATATGCTTCGGCCCGCTCGAACCCGGTCGTGAAGTTTTCCGGATTCAACTGGATCCCTATGAGCGGATGGCCCGGTTCGTCTGCACCCATGTGCTGGCTCATGAGTTGACTGAACAGGAAATTCTTTCCGCCATCATCGCCGGACGCGCTTTCGTGGGGTTCGACATGATCGCGGACAGCACCGGTTTTGTCTTCATGGCCCGCAACAAAACCCAGAAAGCCATCATGGGCGAATCGATTGATTTCATCCCCGGGGAAACCACCCTCCAGGTCTTTTCGCCCCATGTTGCCCGATTTAAAATCCTGCGATACGGTAAAGTGGTTCATGAAGAGGAGGGGCCATCCATTGAATGGCTGCCCGAACAGGCGGGAAAATACCGGGTGGAAGCCTATCTGAACATCCTTGGCGAATGGACCCCCTGGGTATATACCAACCCGGTTAACCTGCGGGAGAAAACGTCCTGATATGGTCAAAAAACCGGTGGAAGGACTGAAAGCCGGTGAAGTGGTGGCTGAAGCCGTGCGGAACGCGGCAGGGGCAGTCCTTTGTCCTGAAGGTTTCGTGCTGACCGAACAGGCCATCGCGCGGCTGCGGAATGCCGGCGTCACGCAGGTCTGCGTCCGCGCGGATCTGGACAACAACGCCGAAATCGACGCGCGTCTGGCTCAACTGAATGCCCGCTTCGAAGGCGTCATGGATCCGGTCCTGCTGCGGCTGAAACGCATTGCGGGCGAGGTGCTCAACGGAATGAGGAACTGATCCCATGACGCAGCCCGCACCGCCAGAACCCATCCGCAACATGGATTTTATCCGCCGGAAAGTCCAGGACCTCGCGTCATTGCCCACGCTGCCTGGTATCGTGCGCGCGGTAGTCGCGATGATGGACAACACCGATGCCGGCCCGAAGGATGTCTCGGAAGTCGTTTCTCATGATCAGGTTATGAGTGCCAAGATCCTCCGGCTGGTCAACTCCCCCCTGTACGGGTTTCCCGGCCGTATTTCTTCGGTTTCCCACGCGCTGGTTTTGCTGGGCTTTAACGTGGTACGCGGGCTGGTGCTTTCCATGGCGGTCTTTGATCATTTTTCCAGCCGGGTCCCGGGACTCTGGGGACACAGCCTGGGTACTGCCCTGACGGCCCGGGCCCTGGCCAGGCAGTTGGGCCGAAAGGATGCCGAGGAAGTAATGATCGCGGCACTGCTCCACGACCTGGGTAAGGTGGTTCTGGCGCACCTGTTTCCTGAACATTATGTCCACGTGCTGAGCCTCGCCGCTGAGAGGCGCTGTCATGTGGCCGAAGCGGAGCGGCAGGTTTTCGGCGTTGACCACACCCTCACAGGGGCGTGGATATCTCAGGCATGGCACCTGCCCGCCCGCATTGAAGATGTCATGGTGTTTCACCATACGCCCCGCGCGGCAAAAACCTTTCCTGCCGACGCGGCCCTGATCCAGATGGCTGATGCCATGGCCCGGGCCATGGAGTATGGTGATCCCGGAGATCCTGTCATGCCCGGCGCGGATGCCGACGCCCTGGCCTCCCTTAACCTGACAGACAGGCAGATCGCTGACGCGCTGAAAACCGCCGAAACTGAATTTCGGCAGGGCGTCGATGTGCTCACCGGCGGTGATGCCGCCCGAAACGGGAAATAATCCCATGGCTGACCATCGGCCGGCCGTTATGCTGTTCAACCTCCCTGAAACATACGGCCCGGCAATCCGGGAAATTCTGGAACGGGAAGGTTTTGATGTCCACCTCACCGGCGGGCACGCGGCCATTTTCGAGTGGATCGCCCAGCAGCCTCCGGCGTGTGTGGGCTGCTGGTATGATCCGGACGACCCGGGCAGTCTCCGGGTGATCACTGAACTTAAATCGGATGCGGCTTATGGACACTTGCCTCTCATGCTGTTTATGCCTCCGGGCGAACCCGCGCGGGCCGACTGGGAACGACTCAAAGCGGATGACTACATCGTGCTGCCCCGGGATATCGAGGAAGTTGCCGCGCGAGTCCGCCTTGGCGTCATCCGATCGGCCCGGGACATTAACGCCAATCCCCTGACAGGTCTGCCCGGCAACCTGACTATCATCCGCGAAGCCGAACGCCGCCTCCGCGAAGGTCGGCGTTTCGCCATGGCCTACGCCGATCTCGATCACTTCAAACCCTACAATGACAAGTATGGCTTCAATCGGGGCGACGAAGTGCTGCGCATGACCGCGCGCATTCTGGCCAACGTTGTCCGGCGGGCCGACCATCCCGATGCCTGGCTGGGCCATGTCGGCGGGGACGATTTCATCCTGCTCCTGCCGCCCGAACTCACGGCGCGCGTCTGTACGGAAATCTGTGAACACTTCGATCTGGTGGTGCCCGATTTCTACGACCCTGAAGATGTGGCCCGCGGCGGCATTGAGTCTGTGGACCGCCAGGGAAATCGCCGATTCTTCCCCATCATGGGTTGTTCCATCGCGGTGGTGGACACGGGCATCTGCGGGGCCACTCACATCGCCGAACTCAGCGCCAGGGCCGCTGAAGTTAAAAAAGCAGCCAAAAAACTTCCCGGATCCGCCTGGGTTCTGGATCGCCGCGGTCCATCAGACTCGGGTCTTCGGTCAAACACTCCACCCTGAAACAGAAAGCACCCGCCCCTTCCGACGGGTGCCCTGAATATAAGGGTTACAGCACCTCAGAAAGAAACCTGCATGCCCGCGTAAACTGCGTCGTAATCGTCGTCCGCGCTGCCCTCCCAAGGCTGCAGACCACTGCCCACTATATAATTCCCCGCCAGACCGTCGTCCCCGAACAGATGGGCGTAAGCGGCGTAGAACAGCAGGTCCTGGGAATACTGATATTTCGCCGAAACAGCAACCTCCCATCCCAAATCATCCTCCAGTTTGCCACCGCCGAACAGAGCCGGATTATCATAGGCTTCGTCCGCTTCCAGTCTGGAGACGAGCAGGCTCAGCGCCAGGCATTCCGTCGGTTGCAGATCCAGACCCGCTGCGTACACCAGTACGTTGGACAACTCAGTAAAGTACAGAAATTCCGAATATTCCACATCCGAAAACAGACGGTTGAAGGGCAGGGTCCGGTCATTCGACCAGATGCTCCGATCGGGATCACCGCCGCTCAGCCAGGTGAAATTCACGAAAGGCCGGGGCGTCCAGCAGCAGTCGAAGGTATATCCCAGGGTCGCTGTCAGGCCGGGGGTGTCATAATCCACATCCGCTTCGCCGAAGCCGAACGGGCACGCCGAGGGCACCTCATCCACGCCACCGAACTGCCAGGCGAATTCGACTTCGTAATCCAGGCTACCGAAGGCCCCCGCGGCCCGTACCCCTACCGTGTGCAGATCCACCGAATAACGGATGGTGGCCCCATCATCGCGGACATACATCCAGTACACATCGAACTCATGATCTTCCAGTGCTTTGCAGGCTCCGTAGATCATGTACAGATCCGTGTCATCCTGCGCGAAATCCCCGAACCGTTCGGCCAGTTTGGCCGCCACAGCGTCAACACTCCAGGTTTCCGCGTCCCAGGTGGCCCGGATCGCGTCAAAGGACTGACCAAATACTGGGGATGCATCGCTGTTGTTGCCGATCAGCCATTCGCTGCCGAACATCAGTTCCTGCCGGCCCACCCGCAACCGTAAGGGCGTGTTCCACATATGCGCGGCCTCGATGTAGGCCTGATATACCTCCGGGTCATTCGAACTGTCGGCCCGCAGGTCAAGCCCCCGGAAATAATCCGAACGGAAATCCTCGCCCCACACATCATAAGAGTCAAACTCGATGAAGGCTGTCACGTTATCCGTGAACTTCGCCTCCACGTTCAGCCGGATCCACTGGTCGTAGTACGAATCGGTTTCAATGGAGTCGTAGTCGTAATACCAGCCCGTGATGGACAGCGACCCGCCAACCCGCAGTTCCTGGAGTTCCGCCATCCCGCATGCCGC
>Ga0308390_1002469_pt1 | contig 11127 bp, 12 predicted proteins | sample Hotspr2Sample149_FD_202358 | JGI IMG/M metagenome (GOLD analysis project Ga0308390, IMG submission 202358) | Hot spring phototrophic mat microbial communities from Mushroom Spring, Yellowstone National Park, Wyoming, United States - 20040719_149 ...
AAAAAAACTAAAAGATATAAAGAATAATAAAAATTCATTTTTGAGAATAAGATTTAAAGAAAGGATATATAATAATGGAAGGAATAAAGTTCAAAACAATCCGCAAAATTTACTTCAGGCTGCTTAGTTTAGTTCAATATCATCAAACTGCAAGAATTATAAAATGTAGTTGCGGAGAGAAAACTTGGAATACAAAATGATCAACCTTTCCTATAAGAGAGAGGACAAATATGAACTGTGCAGTTTATACAAGGGTATCTACTGATAATCAGGCAGAAAAAGATTTTTCTTCCTGTGAAGCACAAGAGGAAAAAATAAGGGCTTTTGTTAAGAGCCAGAATAACTGGGAAGTTTTTAAGGTTTATTCTGACCCTGGTTATACAGGGGCTACTCTCAATCGTCCTGCTTTACAGGAACTATTACAGGATATAAGAGAAGGAAAAATCAATATTGTTTTGGTTTATAAAATTGATAGACTTACTCGTTCACCTAAAGACTTTTATCAATTGATTGAACTCTTTGAGAAATACGAAGTTGATTTTATTTCTATCACTGAAAGGTTTGATACCTCTACGTCAGCAGGGAGACTCTTAAGAAATATAATGTTAACCTTTGCTCAATTTGAAAGGGAATTAGCTTCTGAAAGGACAAAGGATAAGATGCTTGAGAGGGCTAAAAAGGGAATGTGGAACGGTGGTATTGTTCCTTATGGATATAAGAAAGAAAATAAGAAACTTGTTATCAATTCTAAAGAGGCTGAAATTGTGAAACTTATTTATTAAATTTATACCACTACTGGTTCTTTATTTCAGGTTTACGAAAAATTAAAGCAAAAGGAAATAAAAGACAGGCAAGGTAAAATTTTTTCAACAGGTGCTATTTATTATATTTTGAGAAATATTGTCTATACCGGAAAACTCAAATATGGAGGAAATATATATCAAGGGATTCATAAACCGATTATCTCAGAGGATTTATTTAATCTTGCCCAGCGAATACACAAAGAAAAAATCAGAAAATTAAGAGTTTATAAAGATTATCTGTTTGGTGGACTTGTTGTTTGTAAAGAATGCGGTTCTAAAATGACTCCGTGTTTTGCTAATAAAAGAAAGGACAATAAACTAAAAAGATATTACTATTATCGTTGCACCTCAACTTTTAAGAGGGATTGGAATGCCTGTTCTACAAGACAGGTAAATGCAAACAGACTTGAGAATTATGTTTTAGAAAATCTTAGTAGAATTTCTCTTGATGAGAATTATATTGAAAATCTTATCTTTAGACTTAATCATGAGATTGAAGCGGGATACCGCGCGGGACACGAACTAACAGAAGAATGCTCTCCACTTTCCTCTCAAACTCTTCAAAATATCCTCAAAATATTTTTAAAATCCCTTGCCCAGCAAAAAGGAATTGAAAGGAATCTTTTAATCAAAAAGTTCATCAAAAATATTCTTTATTCAAAAGAGCAGATCCAGTTAAACCTTTATTATTCAGAGGATTTTGATACTTTCAAAAATTCAATTTTTTCTTCAGGGGATGGGTCGGGTGGGGATAAAAAAGAAAAGGGGATTTCCATTCCTCTTTCCGAAAATCCCCAGTTCGTAATGTCTAAAATGGCTCCCCGGGTAGGACTCGAACCTACAGCCTAGTGGTTAACAGCCACCCGCTCTGCCGATTGAGCTACCGGGGAATATTTTTTATTAAAAGTTCAATATGAATATATAAAATTTATCTTTCGCGTCAAGTCATTTTTTATCTAATTATAAAAAACATTTTGATTTTAAAAAATAGAATAAAAAATTTGTTGACAATATAAAATAATAAATTATTTTTTAGTTAATATGGATTTAAAAGCATTCTATCAGATAAGTTACGGTTTATACATAATAAGCTCTAAATATAACGAAAATTTAAATGGCCAAATTGCAAATGTTGTTATGCAAATAACTGCTGAACCTTTACAAATAGCTATTTGTTTAAACAGAAATAATCTTACAAGTGAATATATTAAAAAGAGCAAATTATTTTCTATTTCTGTTCTTTCTCATGATGCTCCTCTTAATTTTATAGGAAAGTTTGGTTTTAAATCAGGTAGAGAGGTTAACAAATTTTCTGATGTAAATTATAAATTTGGTGTAAGTGGTGTTCCAATAGTATTAGATTGGACCATTTCCTATTTTGAATGTGAAGTTGTAAATTCATTTGAAGTTAATACTCATACAATATTTATAGGAAAAGTAATTGATTCATCAGTTGTATCAGAAGGTGAACCTATGACATATTCATATTATCAAAAAGTAAAGAAAGGTGTTACACAAAAAAATGCACCAACATATATTCAAGCCGAGAAATTAGAAAAGCAGGAGGAAAAAATGGAGAAATACAAATGCAAAATTTGTGGTTATATTTATGACCCATCAAATGGCGACCCTGATAACAATATACCAGCAGGAACGCCATTTGAAAAACTTCCTGAAGATTGGGTCTGCCCAATTTGTGGCGCACCAAAATCTGATTTTGAAAAAGTTTAATTTTAATTTGCTATGGCTGTATTATCTATAAAAGAAAATGTCTTTTCAGTTGGAGCTGAGCACTGGGATAGAAAATTATTTGATGAAATTATTCCGTTACCTGACGGAACAAGTTATAATTCATTTTTAATTAAAGGAAAAAGTAAAACAGCATTGATTGATACAGTTGATCCAAGTTGTCAGCATATATTAATTGAAAATTTAAAAAAATTAGAAATTAAAAATATTGATTACATAATTTCAAATCATGCTGAGCAAGACCATTCTGGTGCAATTCCTGAAATTTTAAAAATTTACCCGAATTCTAAAGTTGTAACAAATTCAAAATGTAAAGAGTTCCTTAAAGATTTATTGCTAATTCCTGAAGAAAAATTTTTGACAATAAATGAAAATGATACACTCTCTTTAGGTGATAAAAATTTAAAATTCATTTTTACTCCATGGGTTCACTGGCCTGAAACTATGGTTACTTACCTTGTAGAAGATAAAATTCTTTTTACCTGTGATTTTTTTGGTTCACATATTGCTAAAAGTGAATTATGGGCAAATGATGAAAAAATTGTTTATGAGGCTGCTAAAAGATATTACGCTGAAATTATGATGCCTTTTAGAAATAATATTAAAAACAATATTGAAAAAATTTTAAAACTTGATATTGAAATCATTGCTCCAAGTCATGGTTTTATATATAAAAATCCGGATTTCATAATCAATGCTTATAAAGACTGGATTTCTGATAATGTCTCAAATAATGTTGTAATGCTTTATGTTTCAATGCACGGAAGTGTAAAAAGAATAGTTGAATATTTAACAGATTTTCTAATTGAAAAAGGAATAAATGTTTTACCATTTAATTTAACTGTAGCGGATATTGGAGAGATTGCCATTTCACTTGTTGACTCAGCAACAGTTGTTATAGTTTCACCAACTTTTCTTACAGGTGCGCATCCTTTGGTTTATTTTGCAGTTAATTTATTTAATGCTTTAAGACCCAAAACTAAATTTATTTCAATTATATCTTCTTATAGTTGGGGAAGTAATATTATAAATTCAATAACTGAAATTGTTAAAAATTTAAAAGCTGAAATAATAGACACGATTTTGATTAAAGGTTATCCTAAAGAGAGTGATATCCAATTATTAAAAAATTTAGCAGAAAAAATTTTTCAAAAGCATAATGCTCTAAATTTATTTTAATTTTTTAGGAGGTAATTAAAAATGGCTCTTTTTAATATAAGTGAAATTTATCAGTTTGCAATTGCGATTGAAGAAAATGGTGAGAAATTTTATAGAGCTCAGTTAAAAAAATTTAATGATGAAAATATAAAAAAACTTTTTTCTTTACTTGCCGACGAAGAAATAAAACACAAAGAGACTTTTAAAAGTATGTTAGAAAAAATTGAAAAATACGAGCCAAAGGAAAGCTATCCGGGTGAATACTTTTTGTATTTAAAATCTTATGCTGAAAATATTATTTTTAATGAAAAAGAACTTGATTCCAAAATAAAAAAAATAAAAGACCCTAAATCTGTTCTTGATTTTGCAATAAAATTAGAATGGGATTCAATTTTATATTATCAAGAGATGAAAATATATGTTTCTGCGGATAGTGCTAAACTTATTGATGACATAATAAAAGAAGAGAGAAAGCATTTTATAAAACTTTCAGAAGCAAGAAAAAATTTGAAATAGGAGGTTAAAATTTATGGGAACAAAAGGCAAACAAATTATTAAAATTGACCCTCAAAAAATAATTGATGAATTAAACAAAGCATTGTCAGATGAATGGTTAGCCTATTATCAATATTGGGCTGGTTCAAAAGTTGTTAAAGGAATGCTTAAAGATGTTGTTATAAAAGAATTAGTAGAACACGCTAATGATGAACTTCGTCATGCCAATATGCTTGCTGACAGAATTATTCAACTTAATGGAACAATAGTATTAAGTCCTAAAGACTGGTATAAACTTACTAATTGCGGATACGATGCCCCGGAAGACCCAGAAGTTGTGCCTATATTAAAACAGAATATAAAAGGCGAACAATGCGCAATTGAAACTTATGTTAAATTACTTGAACTCGTAAGAGATAAAGATATTATAACTGAAAGAATAATAGAAGAAATTTTGATAGATGAAGTTGAACATGAAAATGATTTAGAAAATATTCTTGAAGATATGGCATAAAAAATAAATTTAAAATTTTTTAATCTTATACTTTTTAAGTTTTAAACTAACTTTATGTTATTTGCTAATTATTTTAAAATTCAATCTCCGATTATACAGGCTTTAATAGCTGGTTTATTCACTTGGTTTTTAACTTTATTAGGTTCTTTATTTGTTTATTTACCATTTAAGCCTTCGCAAAAAATTAGAGATGGTATGCTTGGTTTTGCTGCTGGGGTTATGATTGCTGCAAGTTACTGGTCATTACTTGAACCTTCTATTGAAATTTCATCAAAAATGAATATTACAAAATGGGTTCCACCTGGTTTGGGATTTTTAATTGGCGCTTTTTTTATATTTCTGCTTGATAAAATTTTGCCACATCTCCATATTGGATTTGATATTAAAAATAGCGAAGGGATTAAAACAAATTTAAAAAGCACTACGCTTTTAATATTTGCAATTACATTGCATAATATTCCTGAAGGAATGGCAGTTGGAGTAAGTTTTGGAGCACTTAAAAATGCTATTTCATCTGTTAAATTAACTGGTGCAGTTTCACTTGCAGTTGGTATTGCAATTCAAAACATACCGGAAGGAATAGCTGTTTCTATGCCGCTTTCAGCAGGTGGTCTATCAAAATTTAAAAGTTTCTTTTATGGACAAGCCTCTGCTATAGTTGAACCTTTATTTTCTTTAATTGGGGCTTATTTTGTAACTTCATTTCAACCTTTATTGCCATACGCATTAGCATTTGCTGCAGGTGCAATGATTTTTGTAGTAATTGAAGAAGTAATACCTGAATCTCAAAATTATGGTAATACTGATATTGCAACCATTTCAGCCATAGCAGGATTTATTTTAATGATGGTATTAGATGTTGCTTTAGGTTAATTAAAAAAATTTGCCGGAAGCATATTTTAAACACTTCCGGCATAATTTAGGAGGTGCGAAATTTTAAATAAATTATTTTTTAGCCTAAAAGTTTTAAAACAGCTTGCGGCTTCATATTAGCCTGAGCAAGCATTGCAATTCCAGATTGTATAAGTATCTGGTCGCGAACAAATTTCACCATACTTTCAGCCATATCTGCATCTCTTATACGGGATTCAGCTGCTTGAATATTTTCGTATGCAACCATTAAACCTTTCGCAGTATATTCTAAACGATTATAATAAGCTCCTAAATTTGCTCTCTGCTTGGATACACGCATCAAAGCCTTATCAATTAAACCTATTACAATATTAGCCTTTCCTGGAGTGCTTATACTTATAAAGGTTGCTGTTTCTGGATTACCAATTGGGCTTTTAAGTCCTAATCCTTGCGAATTCATTGTTCCAATATAAACCTGTTCCCTCTGGTCCATATTAGCACCAACATGAAACCACATACTTGCTGTGGGCAAACCGCCAATTCTTGGGTCAGCAAATCTACCTGTTAAAACTATCATAGTATTAAATTGACCCTGAGATGCGATTCTGTCAATTTCATCAATTAATTCTGAAACCTCAACCTGAATTTGCATTCTGTCTTCATCGGTATAAATACCATTTGAAGATTGAATTGCAAGTTCTCTTATTCTTTGAAGAAGGGACTGTGTTTCATCCAAATAACCCTCAACTGTTTGAATAAATGACATTCCATCCTCAACATTTCTTTCTGCCTGTCTTAGCCCCCTTATTTGAGTTCTCATTTTCTCTGAAACTGCTAATCCTGAGGCATCATCGCCAGCTCTGTTTATACGCTGACCCGATGATAACCTCTCAATATCTTTGTCCACTTCCCAATAATTAAATTTTAACATTCGGTGAGCATAAATCGCTGATAAGTTGTGATTAATTATCATAGTTAACTCCTCCTTGAATTAAAATTTTTTAACATCCTTGTTTAGCACCTCCAATTTAACCTATCGTATTTTGAAAAAAAATCTTTATAAAAAATTTGACTTTTTAAAATTAAATTTATACTTTTAATATAGTGAAGGTTAGAATAGATAAATCTATAACACCTAATATTGTTACTTTGAGTAGTTTATTTTGTGGATTTATTTCAATAATAATGTCGGGGTATTCTGAAATTTTTTTTGCTGCCCTTTTAATAATTTTAGCTGCGTTTTTTGACTCAATTGATGGATTTGTTGCAAGAAAATTTAAAGCTTCAAGTAATTTTGGTAAAGAACTTGACTCTTTGGCTGATGTTATAAGTTTTGGATTGGCACCAGGATATCTTTTATACCAGGCTTCGTTATATAAGTATGGCAATTTAGGAATTATTGTAGGGGCTTTGCTTCCCATATCAGCTGCCTTGAGATTAGCAAGATTTAATTTAAAACCAAGTTCAAAATTCTTTGAAGGATTACCTTCAACATCAGCCGGACTTACAACAGCGCTGCTTCAGGGATTTTACAAGTTCATCCCTATGTTTTACCTTATACTCACAGTTGTTCTATCAATTCTTATGGTTAGTAAATTAAAATATAATAAATTTGACATACAAAAATTTAAAAAATTTATTGAAAAAAATTTCATTCTCCTACCATTTGCTCTACTTTTAATATTTATATTCTTTAAATGGATTTTATTAGTTGCTATCTCAGGATATATTTTTTCAGGGCTTCTAAATTCATTAATTTATTATTATTCAAATCATGCTGAAAAAATAAATATTTAATATTCTTAATCCGATAAATATATAAAGTGAAATTTAAGGAAATTATTCTTATAATACATCAGAAAATTTTTGAACTAATTAATTATTTAAATCAAATTTCAAATTATACTTCGCATCTTATAAATTATATCTGGAAAAAAATACCATATTTTGTAATAGGAAATTATAAAATTTCAATTTTACTTCCATTTTTTTTAATTTTAATTATAGTTACAGCAATCTTAATTATAATATTTTCTAAAAGTAAAAAAGAAATTCTAATAGAAGAAAAACCCAAGTTAGAAGTTGAAGAAATTATAAAAGAACAAGAGTTGCCAAAAGAAGTAATTAAGGAAGCAGAAAAAGAAACAAAATTTACAGAAGAAGAAAAAAAAGAAGTTTCTATTTCTTATAATGAATTCATTAAAAAAACAAAAAATGATTTAGAAGTAAAATTTATAAATCTGGTCAAAAGAAATTTAGGAGATAACATAAATTTTAGTTTAAAAATAGATGAAAAAGTAAAAGAAATCTGTTATGATATAATTAACAAATTAAATTATCTTGAAAAAGATGAAGGGTTTAAATTTAGTTCTGCTTATTACATTGCGAAATCTGTATTTTTTTCAGCAACGGGCGAAATTAATTTATTAAAAGAAAATATTGAAAAAGCATTAAAAGTTTTTCCTGATGAACCTGAATTTTATTTACAGAAAGCAGATGTTTTATTATACGAAAATTATTTAGTTGAAGCAGAAACTATATTAAATGAAGTTAAAGAAAACTGGCCTGAAAATTTAAAATCTTATTATAAACTTATTGAATTATATATAAGCAGCAATCAATTTGATTCAGCCTTAAATTTAATAAATAAATTGTTTCTTATTGATTCAGAAAATAGCAAAGCATACGCTTATAAAGGTTTGATTATGTTTAAAAAGGGTCTAATTTCAGAAGCAGAGGAAAATTTTAAAAAGGCATTAGCATTAGATTTTAAGAATGAATTTGCTCATTTTTTCTGGGCTGAAATGTTATTTGATTTAAAAATGTATAATAAAGCCTATAAATTTTATAAAAAAACTTATGAATTAAATCCTAATGATAAAACTGAACTAAAAATTTTGTTTACACTTTTAAAATTAAAAAAATTCAATGAAATTAAAAATATCCTTGAAGAAAATTATAAAAGTAGAAAAATGTCAGATTTAAAATTTTTAATTTTAATAACTTCTTATATTTTTTTAGGTAACATAGAAAAAGCCTTAATTCTATTCAATGAAGTAAAAGAAAAATTGAATGATGAAGCAGAGAAAATAATTTTAGAAAACGAGGAATTAATTTTTAGTATGGGTGAAATTTATTTTAAAAATGAAGATTATGAAAAGTCAGCATTTTATTATAAAAAATTATTGGAGAAAAATTGGGGCATTGCAGAAATAGTATTTAAATTAGGATTTTCATATTATAAAATAAAAAATTACAGCGAAGCCTTATTATATCTTGAAAAAGCAATGAAAATGGGTTACATAGAAGAAAATCTCTTTTTAGCTTTGGGGTTTATTTATGCTCAAAATAATAATATTAGATTAGCAATTGAATCTTATAAAAAAGTTATAAATTTAAATAATTTTAATTATCAGGCACATAATAATTTAGGTGTTTTATATGCTAAAATTAAAAAATATGATGAAGCTTTAGAAGAATTTAAAACAGCATTAAAAATTAAGCCTGATGAGAAAGATACAATTGATAATATAAAAAAGATTTACAAAATACTTGCAGAAATGAATTCAGACGAATTTGCAGTTCAATTTCAAAAAGCTTTATAAAATAATTATTATTTTGTTCCTGGAACTTCTGGCAAAGTAGGTGGTGGTAGCGGCCCTCCACCAAGTGAAACTGGTAAAGCAGGCTCAGTATAAACTTTATTACTTATGGTATAGGTTATTGTATAAATAACATCTTTATAATTCCCTCTTATCTTTGTTACCCAATATATAGTTCCATCAACTGCATCAACTAATTGAATTAGCATTTCTATATAATTATAACCTGGATTATCTTCATCTATTACTACATAATCTAATATTTTTCCTGATAAAATAGCGTCAACTTTCTGATAGGGATTATACTTATAAGTTACCAACCTTTCTATTGTTGAAACTGCTGTTTCATAATCGCCTTTTGTAACTTGAACAATTTCTCTTTCTTCAACTGACTGAACTGCCTGACCCTGAATAACACGAACCTTCTTCTGCTCATATAGATTTCTTATTATGTCATAAGCGATTGAATCTCTTAGTGCGATTTTATCAACCCCTTTTTCTTTTACAGCAGAGGCATCAAAATTTAAAACAGAAACCGCCTGAATATCTGTCTGGTCAAATTTATCAATTGGCTTCAATTCTGTTTCAACATATATCTCCTGAATCCTTCTACAGGTTAATGAGTAAAATAAAATTAAACTTGTTAATAAGAATAAAATTTTTAATTTCATATTAAGTTCCCTCCTCCCAAGAATTTAAATATTTTTTTTGCTCTTTTGTCAATGTATCAATTTTTATTCCCATACTCTTCAATTTTAATTTTGCAATCTCCTCATCAATATCAGTTGGAACATCATAAACATTTTTTTCGAGTTTTTCATAATTTTCATTAATATAAAGAACTGACAAGGCTTGATTGGCAAAGCTCATATCCATCACTGCTGAAGGGTGTCCCTCAGCTGCTGCAAGATTTATAAGCCTGCCATCACCTAAAACATAAATTGATTTACCATCTTCTAATATATATTCTACTACAAATTCTCGGATTTGTCTAATTTTTTTTGATATCTTTTTCAATTTTTCAATATTTATTTCTACATTAAAATGTCCTGAATTTGCAAGAATTGCTCCTGATTTCATTAATTTAAAATGAGGTTCATCAAGAACATTTTTATTTCCTGTTACAGTAACAAATATATCACCAATCCTTGCTGCTTCTTTTATTGGCATAACTGTAAATCCATCCATTACTGCTTCTAATGCTTTTAAAGGGTCAACTTCAGTTATAATAACATTAGCGCCCATTCCTTTTGCACGCATTGCAACTCCTCTTCCACACCAACCATAACCAGCCACAACAAAATATTTACCAGCAATTAATATGTTAGTTGCTCTTAAAATTCCATCTATTGTGGACTGACCTGTCCCATATCTATTATCAAAAAGATGCTTAGTTTTAGCATTGTTAACTGCTATTATTGGATATTTTAATGCTCCATCTTTAGCCATTGCCTTTAATCTTATTACACCTGTTGTTGTCTCCTCTGTCCCGCCTATAATATCGTTTAATAATTCTTGCCTTTTAGAATGAACAGTTGAAACTAAATCAGCACCATCATCCATAGTTATATTAGGCTTTATTTCTAAGGCTGAATTTATATGTGAATAGTAAGTTTTATTATCTTCTCCTTTAATTGCAAAAACAGGAATTTCATAATATTTAACTAATGCTGCTGCAACATCATCCTGAGTTGAAAGTGGATTTGAGGCTGTAAGCGTAATATATGCTCCTCCTTCTTTTAAAGTTAACATAAGATTGGCAGTTTCAGTTGTAACATGCAAACAAGCTGCTATTCTTATTCCTTTTAAGGGTTTATCTTTTTTAAATTTTTCTTTTATCTGATTTAAAACTGGCATTTGCCGAACCGCCCACTCTATGCGCAATTGCCCTGCTTCAGCTAATTTAATATCCTTTATATCATATTTCATATAATTTAACTCCTTCAGTTATATA
>Ga0308390_1002475_pt1 | contig 11112 bp, 3 predicted proteins | sample Hotspr2Sample149_FD_202358 | JGI IMG/M metagenome (GOLD analysis project Ga0308390, IMG submission 202358) | Hot spring phototrophic mat microbial communities from Mushroom Spring, Yellowstone National Park, Wyoming, United States - 20040719_149 ...
TGATTTTTATGAAAAAGTTCCTGTTATATCAAATTTATATTACAGATTTAAACAGATTGATGAAGAGATAATAAACAAGATATTATTGAAGATATCAGAGGAGATATTAAAAAAGATAAAATTTAAGCAGGATAAAGTTATAGCCGTAGTAGATGGGACAGGATTTGGATACAATTGTCCATATTATCAGAGGACAAACAGGGGGGCAGAAATAAGGAAGATAAAAAGTCATTTGAAAGTAGTTTATATATTATTTGTAAAGGGTAGGAAGCGGATTATAAGGTGTGTAGGCGTAGGTGGAGCGTATGAGGATGAGAGGAAGATATTATTAAGTAAAGGTTTACTAAAGAAGATAAAGAAGAGGAAGGGGGCGAGGAAAGGATATTTACTATTTGGAGACAAGTTATATGGGATGTCAAAAGAAGTGATAAAAGAGAGTATAAGGCAAGGGTATATACCTATATTTAAGGTTGAAGATGGGATGCATAACAAGGTAAGGGATGAGTTAAGGTTATGGGTAAAGAGGATATATGAAAGTAATAAAGAGTTATACAAAGGAAAAAGATTTCACATAGAAGGTAAGAATGGAAATATAAAGATAAGGTATGAGAGTTATGAGGAATGCAAGGTATATGAGATAGCGAGGAGTTTTGTATTAGTTAAGTTTTTATTATATACCCTTTATGAATACATAAAAACAGGAGGTGGGATAAAAAATTTTTTATTTTTTTATTTTTTATTAAATTTCAATAAAATTTATTTCAAAAAAGGAATTTTAGAACAGCCTTAAAAATATTTGATTTTTAATTTATAATTATTTATAATGTTATAAAAAATTAAAGAGTTTAAAATGAAAGGAATAAATAACTTTATTACAAATAACCAGACAAAGCAACTCAGAAAAAGAATCCTTGAACTCCTTTCAGAAAGCAACGAGATTAAAATCCTTGTGGGTTTTTTCTATTTTTCTGGTTTAAAAGAATTATACGAGGGGCTTAAGAATAATTCCAATGTTAAAGTAAAGATTCTGGTGGGTTTAAATGTTGATAGGACAAATTATGGACTTATTGAATACGCTGAAAACTCTTACAATATATCAGATGATGAAAGAATAAATCATTTTTTTGAATCACTCAAAAAATCTATAAATTCAGAATATTTTGACAATAAAGAATTTTATGACCAGGTGAAATTTTTTATTAAACTTATAAAAGAAGGTAGATTGATAATTAGAAAGACCTTTAAACCAAATCATTCAAAATTATACATTTTTAAATTAGGACCCTCACAGGTTGCAAGAAATGCCCTTTTTATTACTGGAAGCAGCAATTTGACTTCGGCTGGTCTTACATTTGAACAAGAGTTTAATGTTGAAATAAGCGACTATGGTGTTGAGGATGCTGAAAAATATTTTGACAATCTTTGGAAAGAGGCTGTTCCTATAACAGAAAATGATAAAATAAAGCAAAACCTGATTAACCTTTTGGAAAATGAAACTTTAATAATGCAACTTACACCATTTGAAGCCTATGTTCTTGTGCTTAAAAGTTATCTTGAAACATTCGCTTTAAAAGAAATAGATGACGAGATAATATCTTCTATTATGGTGAAGAATGGTTATGTCCCTTATAAGTATCAAATAGATGCTGTAAAACAAGCAGTTGCGATTATAGAAAACAATAATGGTGTAATTCTTGCTGATGTTGTAGGACTTGGTAAAACAATAATCGCCTGTCTGATAGCAAGACAATTAAAGAAACGAGGAATTGTTTTATGTCCACCTGGAATTCTCGGTGATGAAAAACTTGAAAAGTCTGGCTGGAAATGGTATCTTGAATCCTTTGGTTTGTATGACTGGAGAGCAGAGTCCCTCGGCAAACTTGACGATGAAAACTTCGTGGAATCCATTAAAAAATTAAAAGATATAGAAGTTGTAATTGTTGATGAAGCCCATAGATTTAGAAACGAGGACACAAAATCTTATGAGCAACTCAATAATCTTTGTCGTAATAAGAAAGTAATTTTGCTAACTGCTACACCATTTAATAATCGTCCTGCTGATATCCTATCTTTATTGAAACTATTCATAATACCAAAAAAGTCCAATATTACATTAGAGAATAACCTTGTTAGTAAATTCCAAATTTTTAAGTCCGTTTTTGACAAACTTGGCTATATAAAGAAGTATTTCAATTCGTCTGACAATGAAAAAAGAAAAAAAGCTCAATATTATTTTAAAGCACTATTTGGCACTGACGAGATAGATTTAAAAAAAGTTAAAGACAGGAGCAATTATCTGGCGAAGCAGATAAGGGATGTGATAGAGCCAGTCACTGTTAGAAGAAATCGCCTTGACCTACAGAAGAATCCATTTTATAAAGATGAAATTAAAAACCTCACCAGAGTGGCTGACCCTCAAGAATGGTTTTTTGAATTATCTAAAGTGCAATCAAAATTTTATGATGAAGTCATAAGTTATTTTATCCCTCCAGAAGAAGGCGGAAAATTTAAAGGAGCAATTTATAAACCATTTGAATACAAGATTGGTTTCAAAGAGATAGAGAATGACAAACTTTCTGAAGAAGATAACCGAAGATATCAACAGCAGAGAAACCTTTATGATTTTATGCGTAGATTACTGGTTAAAAGATTTGAGAGTTCCTTTGGAGCATTTAAAAAAAGTATTGAGAATTTTAAAAATGTTACTCACCATTGTCAAGAATTTGTGAAAAAAACAAATAGGTTTATATTGGATAGAGACCTAATTGAGAAAATATGGACATTGGAACTTGATGAAATAGAGAAAGAACTTTTAGAATATGCTCAAAAAATTACAGAAGGTGTATATCCAAAAAACCATGAAATATACGAAATAGATAATTTTAAAGACAAAAAGAATTTTTTGGAAGATATAAAATCCGACCTCTCTTTATTTGAAGAGATTTTGAAAAAATTAAATGAACTAAATCTTGTGAATAATGACCCAAAACTTAAACATCTCATTATGAAACTAAAAGAATGTCGAAAAAAAGAGCCACTAAGAAAAATAATAATATTTTCTGAATACACTGATACCATTAACTATCTAAAAGAACCATTAACAAGAAATTTTAATAACCGAGTTTTGGTGATAGCAGGGAACTTGTCAAAAAGCGAAATAGAAATGATAAATAAAAATTTTGATGCCTCATATCCACAAGAAAAACAAAAAGACGATTATGATATACTTCTTTGCACTGATAAAATATCTGAGGGATTTAATTTAAATCGTGCAGGATTAGTTATAAACTATGATATACCATGGAATCCTGTTCGGGTAATTCAAAGAGTTGGCAGGATTAACCGCATTGGTAAAAAGGTCTTTGATGAAATATACATAGCAAACTTTTTCCCAACAGAAAAAGGAGCAGAACTTGTAAAATCAAGAGAGATTGCCTCCCAAAAGATGTTTTTGATTCATAAAGTTCTTGGCGAAGATTCAAAAATCTTTGATATTGACGAAGAACCTTCGCCTTCAGGTTTATATAAAAGAATCACGCAAAATCCTGATGAAACTGAAAGTGAAAGTTTTTATACAAAAATTTTAAACGAATATGAAGATATAAAAAATAATTACCCCGAAATTATTGAAAGAATAAAAAATTGTCCACCAAGAGTAAAAGTAGCAAAAAAATCTGATAAAGATGAACTTATCGTATTTATCAAAAAAGGAAAACTTTATATACATAAAATTGATTACGATAGCCAAAACGAACCTCAGCCAGTTATCCTTGAAGAAGTAATAGACAGAATTCATTGCTCCAAAGAAGAAAAATCTCTTGAATTAAGCAATAATTTCTGGGATAAATATGAAGTTGTTAAAGAAATAAGAGAGGAAAAACTATCAGTACCAGAGCAAAGTTTAGAACAAAAGGCATTAAACAATATAAAAACATTAATCAATCTTGATAATGAAAATCTGATACCATTCAAAGATTTTTTAAGAACATTGCGTGAAGATATACTTGATTACGGGACTTTATCAGATTATACCTTACGCCGAATTACCAATTTAAAATCTTCTGAGAATGAAATAAATAAAACTATTCAGGAATTAAAAAATTTAAAAGAAGAACTTGGAGGCGATGATTATTTATTAAAAGAAAAAGAAAAACTTAAAACACTGCATAAAGAGATTATCATTGCAATTGAAAATCAGAAGTTATGAGCAGAGAAATTTTAAAAGATATAATTGAAAATTTTTCTACTGAAAAATTTATCCACTTCTTTAGAATGAAAAATACTTCTTTTAGACCAATGCGAGAAGAACTAAATTACAATGATGAAAATTTCACAGAAAATTTCACTTCAGGCGAAAAAATTGGTGAAATTGAATTTCAAGACAACAACCTTATTATCTGCGCATTTCAAGTTTTAAAAGAACTCACCGAACGTTCGGGCAAGAAAAAGCAATATGAAATCGGAAAGAAAATTTTAAAAGAAACAAATACAGATGCTGGAATTTTTATTTTTTATGACAATAATGCTAATTTTAGATTTTCCCTTATTTATACTGAATATTTTGGAACAAAACGAAAATTCAGTTATTTCAAGAGATTTACTTACTTTGTAAGCAAAGATAGAACAAATAAAACATTCCTTGAACAGATTGGAGAAGCTAATTTCTCAACTCTTGAAAAAATCAAAGAAGCATTCTCTGTTGAACCAGTAACAAAGCAATTCTATGAAGAGATTGCTAACTGGTATTTCTGGGCAGTAAAGAATGTTAGATTCCCTGATGATGCAGAAAAAGAACCTAACGGCAGAAATATAGCAGTTATCAGGCTTATTACAAGAATTATTTTTATTTGGTTTATGAAAGAACGCAAGCTTATCCCAAATGAATTGTTTAATGAGAAAAATCTAAATGAAATTTTAAAAGATTTTCATCCTTCTAACAATAACTATTACAAAGCCATTTTGCAAAACTTATTCTTTGCAACTTTAAATACAAGACAGGAAGAACGCAGATTTAGAAGTGATAAAATAGGATTTAAAGGATACAACACTGATTTTGGAAATCATAATGTTTATCGTTACGATGATTTATTTAAAAATAGTGAAGAGGCAATTGAAAAATATTTTTTGCCCATACCATTTTTAAATGGTGGTTTATTTGAATGCCTTGACTATAAATCAAAAAACAAAGAAGAAAGAAAATATATTGATGGCTTTACAGATTTAAAAAGGTATCAACCACAAGTTCCAAATTATTTATTTTTTGCTGAAGAAGAAATCGTTGATTTATCTAAAGACTATAATGATACAAAATATAGAAAAACCAAAGTTAAAGGCTTAATAAAAACATTATTCCAGTATAATTTTACAATTGATGAAAACGAACCAGATGATGTTGAAATTGCACTTGACCCAGAACTTCTCGGTAAGGTCTTTGAAAATCTACTCGCTTCGTATAACCCTGAAACTGAAACAACAGCAAGAAAAGCAACAGGTAGTTATTATACCCCAAGAGAAATTGTTGATTATATGGTAGATGAAAGTTTAAAAGAGTATTTTAAAACCCACCTACCAGAAATAGAAGAGGAAAAATTAAATAAACTTTTTTCAAAAGAAGATACTACCAATCCATTTGATGAAGGCACAAGCGTCAAACTTATCAATCTAATTGATGCTTTAAGAATTGTTGACCCAGCAGTAGGTAGCGGTGCTTTCCCAATGCGAGTTTTAAGTAGGCTTGTTTTCTTGCTTCATAAATTAGACCCTGATAATTCCCAATGGAAAAAGATTCAGATAGATGGAATTTTGAAAAGTGTAAAAGACCCAATTTTACAGAAAGAACTCATAAATCAGGTTGAGAAAAGATTTAAAGAAAAAAATCCAGATTATGGAAGGAAACTCTATTTAATTGAAAAATGTATCTACGGCGTTGATATTCAGCAAATTGCTGTTGAAATTGCAAAACTGAGATTTTTTATTTCTTTACTTGTAGATGAGGCAATTGATTTTGATAAAAAGGACGAAAATTATGGGATTGAACCTTTGCCAAATCTTGACTTTAAGATAATGCAAGGGAATAGCCTTATATCTTCATTTTATGGAATATATTTTAAACAAGAGCCAAAATCAAAAGGTATGCTATTTGATTTGGACGAAAGACACAAGCAACTAATATCAGAATTTGAAGAATTAAAAAGTCAGTACCAAAATGAACCTGATGTCTTTAAAAAGCAAGATTTGAGGAAAAAGATTGATGAAAAAATAATTCAAATATTTGAAGAAAAATTAAAAGAATATTTACCAGAAGTAAAGAAAATAGAGGAAAGGGCAAAGCAATTTCAAAAACAAAACCAGAGAAATGAATATATAAAATTAGAGAAAGAAAAACTATTTAAAAAACTTGGTTTTGATTTAGAAAAAGCAAAAGAAGAATTAATTGCATACACTGAGGGCAGAAAAGAAAAGAACTTCTTTTTATGGGATATTTACTTTGCCGAGGTCTTTGCTGAAAAAGGTGGCTTTGACATAGTAATAGGAAATCCGCCATATGTAAGACAGGAAAAGATAAAGCATTTAAAATCATCTTTACAACAACAAAACTATCAAACATTTACATCAACAGCAGACCTTTATGTTTATTTTTATGAAAAAGGGCATCAACTTTTAAAAGATGGTGGCATTCTTTCATTTATTTCAAGCAATAAATGGATGAGAGCAAAATATGGAGAAAATCTAAGGAAGTTTTTAAAGGATAACACTGCAGTTTTGAAAATAATAGATTTCAGCGGCTACAGAGTTTTTGAGCAAACAGTGGATACTAATATAATCTTATTTAGGAAAGAGAAACCAGCAAACTGGCACACTGTAAATTTTGTGGAAATTAAAAGCGATATGCAAAATGTCATTGAATATATAAACCAAAACTGGCATACAATCCCTCAGGAAAATCTTTCCGATAATGCCTGGACTTTAGCAGATGAAAAAGTGTTGGCTTTAAAAGAAAAAATAGAAAGAATTGGAAAAACTTTGAAGGATTGGGATGTGAGGATTTATAGGGGAGTTTTGACTGGCTACAACGAAGCTTTTATCATTAACACAGAAACAAGAAACAGGATTTTGGCAAATTGTAAAGATGAGGAAGAGAGAAAAAGAACAGAGGAAATCATCAAGCCAGTTTTGAGAGGCAGGGATATTGGAAAGTATTATTATAAATGGGCGGGGCTTTACTTAATAAACATTGAATCAGGTTGGACAAATAAAAATCGTGGTAAAAAGAAACCTGATGAATTTTTCAAAGAGACCCTACCTTCCTTATATCAGCATTTAATATCATTTGCAGACAAAGAAGTTCAAAGTAGAAGAAAAGGGCTCCTTAACCGAGATGACCAAGGATATTACTGGTGGGAACTCAGAGATTGTGATTACTACCCCGAATTTGAAAAAGAAAAGATTGTGTGGCAGGAAATAGTAAGAGAGCCAAGTTTTGCATTTGACAATACAGGAATTTATGTTGAAGCAACGGCTTTCTTAATGACTGGAAAAAACCTTAAATACATAATTGGTTTTTTAAACTCAAACCCTGCAGCCTTTTTCTTCAAAACTTTCTACGCAGGTGGTGGATTAGGAGAAGAAGGATACAGATATAAAAAAGCATTTTTAGAACAACTCCCCATTCCACCTCTCACTCCCCAAAATCAACCTATAGCCAACCAAATAATTACCCTTGTTGACCAAATCCTTTCAGTCAAAAAGCAAAACCCTGAGGCGGACACAAGCCAGTTAGAAAAACAAATTGACCAGATGGTTTATAAATTATATGGCTTGACAGAGGAAGAGATAAAAATCATTGAAGGAGGTGGATAAAATGATAAACAATAGTTTTGAATTAAAATATATACCAGATCAAGTGATAAACTTAATTGAGAATGACCTTTTAGGAACATCCGTTTATGTTGAGATTTTAGAAAAAATTATCAAAGATAGTGATACACCTCATACGATAGGTCTTCTTGGCTCTTGGGGCTCGGGAAAATCGTCAATTATAAAAACTCTCCAAGAAAAATTGAATAACGATAACTCTGGTAAAATAAAAGTATTTATTTATGATGCCTGGAAGTATACAAAAGATGATTTTAGAAGAACTTTTATTTTAGAATTAAAAAAATTTTTTCATTTACCCACAACAAAGGAAGAGGAACTGTTTTATAAAGATAAGATAGAAGATGTCCGATATAAACCTAAAATTGATATATATTCGATTTTAATATTAGTGATAGTCCTTGTGTTAAGTTTTATTGGAGGATATTTTTATTTAAATCTCAAAACAGTCCAAAATTTTTTGGGTTCTTTAACATATGCGGGGTTGGTTTCTTTTCTTTTTTCTTTTTTTAGACAAGCTATTATTAATCATCGTATAGCTATTACAACATCAAAATTATTTGCACCTGAAAAGTTTGAAGAGATATTTAAAGAAACAGTTAAAATACAATGTAAAGAACAGGATAAAAGAAAATTAGTTATTGCTATCGACAATATAGATAGATGCCATAAAGAGCAAACTTTTGAAATCCTATTAACTATAAAAAATTTTTTAGAAAACGAAGGTATAATTTTTATTATTCCTGTAGATGAGAAAGGATTGAAGAAATTTCTGGAAATTAATGATAAAGATGCAAATGAATTTCTTAGAAAAATATTTAATACCACTGTTCATTTAAAAAATTTTTCAGATACGGAATTATATGATTTCGGATTAAAAATTCTAAATAAATATGGGATTGATTTCCCTAAAAAAGAAAATGTAATTTCTCTGGTTTGTCAGGAATTTTCTAAAAATCCAAGAAGAATCATACAATTTTTAAATACGCTTCAGATGGAATATCAACTCGCAAAAATTCAGGAAGAAAAAGGACTTATTCCGAGGGGAGCAATAACCAAAAACATTGAAATGCTGGTTAAAATTCTCATTATCCGAGAAGAATATCCAGAGATTTTTGAAAAAATAAGCGATAATAAAGGGTTGCTTAAAGAAATTCATGAAGTTATAAGGGCAGGCGGATTCTCTAAAACTGAAGATGGTGCGTGGGAATGGAGAATTAACCAATTGGATAATATGAAACTCACAGAAGAACAATATAGATTTTTCCTAAGAACACTAAATATTGAGATGGATAAAACAGATTTAGAACCATTCTTCTTAAACAAAGATGTATTTAAAGAGGTCCCAGATGAAATCTATCACGAAATTATAAGCCAAAATTGGGAAAAACTAAAAGAAGCACTGAAGAAAAATAATATCAGCTTTGAAACTTTGATTAGCTTTGTTGATAAACAAACGAATGAAGATATCATTAAAAGAAAATTGTATGATACATCAGGTTTCAACCTTGCTTCACTTTTTTTTAAAATTGTTGCAGATTCCGAATATAGAGATAAAATTTCCAGACTACCGCAAAATATTGCTGCTATGTTAATTAAAGATGATCTTTATAAAAATATCTATAAATTTCCACCCAGAGAATTTGCTATAGCTTTGAAATGGCTCAATAAACAAAACATTCAATTTCCGCTAAAGAAAGTTATAGGTAAATTAAATGAGTTAAAAATTGATGATATCAAAAGAGATAAAAATCCTATAAATCTTCTTACAGAGTTTATAAAAGTTTTTGAAGATGAGCAAGATATACTTGAAAAAATTAGTGATAAATTTTCAGAATTACTAAGTGAAGATTTTGTTTTATATTCTAATTTTAAAGAGATAATTAATAGTGAAGTGATAAAACATCTTTTAAATGATAAGTTTGCAATGAATATAATACAAACGATGCAACAAAATTATAATCAATCCTATACAAAAGAAAAAGTTGAAATTATAAGAGCGTTAAATAAATATGGGACATTGAGTAAAGAAAGAAAAATACAGTATTTAAATAGTGCTATCTCATTTATTGAGCAATTGCGAAGTCATCAGAACTGGGATATTTTCAGTTTTTGGCTTGAAGCAATCTCTGGATTTTTTGAAGAAACTACAAATCAGGATACAATTATTAATTTGTACAATAGTTTAAGTGGTATCTTTGATTTGATTTATTCACAATTTAATTACAGGCAGTTAGGAGAACAAAATATAAAAGTATATAGGTCATATACCAATATTCTTGGGGAACTGTATTTAATATTGGATGATCAAAAAAAGCAGAACATTGTAAGTTGGCTAAATAGATTTTTAAAACCTCAAATTCCAATAGATATCATTTCTCATATAAATAGAATTTATCAAGAAATAATAGAAAAAACAAACAAATGGTTATTTGCAGAAGATATCATAAATCAGATGGTATCTCAAAATGATTTCGCTTTAAAAATTGAGCTTATAAAAACAATAAATCTAATGATAAAAAGAACGAGTGAATCTGAAGGATTAAATGACCAACAAATAAATAAAACTCTTACTCATTATTTTAATTTATTATCGCAAGGAAAACAAGAAGCAAATGAATGGATTATTGAGATATGTCAAAATGACTTTATAGCTAAAAAGATTCCTGACCATATTGTACAAATGGATACAAAAATGTTAGAAAAAAGTATAAAAATTATAGAAGTTTTAGCTGATAAATTTGGGTTTGATAAATTTTATCCAAAAATAAAGGAACTCCTTGCAAGTTCTGATTCAAAGGTGCAAGAAATAGGAATACGGATATTATATATAGTTAAAAACAGCGTACCATTTGATAAAATATATGTTATATTCAATCTACTCAAAGAAATAAGAGAAGAAAATCTTTCCCCCGACACAGCAAAGAAACTAATTCAACTGGAAAATTTTTTTCGAAATAAAGGAAAAAAGAGAATCTAAAATGATGATAAATTAAAATGCAATTTATAAATTCTTTCCTAACTTTATATTCCGATTGGAAAATTTACTATTTTGGATTATGGAGAAAAAATTGAATAAAGAATTAAAATAAATTTTTAATCTTCACCACAAAAGCCTACAAATATAAATGACTAATAATAATTTTTTGTATATGGTAGAACTCAATCACTTCTTTTAATAAAGATACTAAGCCTCTTCTATAATCCGAAGGTATGTGCTTAACTTTTTCATTGCTA
>Ga0308390_1002476_pt1 | contig 11108 bp, 7 predicted proteins | sample Hotspr2Sample149_FD_202358 | JGI IMG/M metagenome (GOLD analysis project Ga0308390, IMG submission 202358) | Hot spring phototrophic mat microbial communities from Mushroom Spring, Yellowstone National Park, Wyoming, United States - 20040719_149 ...
AAGCAGTCCGGTTTCCGGTCATAAGATATTTCCTGGGATTATTATACTGGGAGGGTCAGGCCTCGGTGAGGACCCGTTTAAGCAGACTGGACAGGTCACGGGCGCGGAAAGGCTTTTGGAGAAAAGCGGAGGGGGGATGATCGCGGAACTGAAGATCGATATCCTGAGCCGCGAATCCGCTCGCGATAATAACCGGGATATCCGGCCGGATCTGACGGATCTGTTCAAAGGCTTCACGGCCATTCATGCGCGGCATGGTCAGGTCCAGCACAATGGCTTTCCACTGCCCAGGAACCTGACGGAAGATGGATAAGGCTTCTTCTCCATCCCGGGCCTCGGTAACGGTAAATCCACTGCGTTCGAGCACGTCCCGCATAACCTGGCGAACAGTCTGTTCGTCATCGACAATCAGGACGTGGGCAGGCATTTTCCCTGGGGGTGCCACAGTTTCCGGTGTATCTTCGTCTGTGGCTGGCTCTTCTTGCCGGAACGACAGGACGCCAGGAAAGGTTTCTCTGCCTTCAGGGGCGTGGGGGAAGAGGATTTTGAAGGTGGTTCCCGTACCCGGTTCACTGTACAGATGAATGATGCCACGGTGTCCCCGGACAATCCCCAGCACTACTGGAAGCCCCAGTCCGCGGCCGCTGAACTTGGTTGTATAGAAAGGATCGAAAATCCGTGGTATCTGATCAGCGGGAATGCCGCATCCCGTGTCACTGACCTCCAGACAAACATATTCTCCCGGTTTGGCATTTTCCTTGAAGAACACCTGATCAAAATATTCGGGTGTCACCGTGAAGGGATAGGTGCGAACCCGAACGCGTCCGGCTTTACCTTCCATGGCCTCCGCCGCATTGGTGACCAGATTGACTAAAACCTGATGAATCTGTGCGGCGTCGCCGTAAATTCTGGGGAGATCCGTGCTCAGGTCGAATTCGAGCGCAATTTCTTTTGAAATTCCCGCCCGGAGCAGGGGTTCAGTTTCCCGGACAACGCGAGACAGATCTACCGGACGGGCCATGAACGCGTTCCGGCCTGAATAGGCCAGCATTTTTCCGGTAAGTTCAGCGGCCTGTTGCGCGGCCAGCTCAATACGTTTCAGGTATTCATGAACCGGGGAGTCTTTGGGTATCCGGCGCAATGCCAGACCGGCGTTTCCCAGGACGCCCACCAGCAGGTTGTTGAAATCGTGGGCGATCCCACCGGCCAGAACGCCCAGTCCCTCCATTTTCTGGGCTTGCAGAATCTGCTGTTCGAGGCGCTTGCGTTCTTTTTCGGCTTCCCGACGCTCGGTAATATCCCGGGCGATTCCCAGGATGCCAATGGGACGGCCGTTTACAGTGAGAATCTTGGAGTTAATCTCCAGCGGTACCCGCCGGCCGGATTTGGATATAATTTCCACCTCGTATCGGGTGAAAATGGTGCCTTTTTCCATTTTTTCGCGAATTCGACGCGCGGCTTCCTCCCGGTATTCAGGAGCGATGATATCAAAGACCTTCAGCCTCAGGGCTTCTTCCCGGCTGTATTCACTGATTTTCTCTCCGGTCCGGTTGATGGATGTGAAGTATCCCTCCATGTCGTGGGTATAAATGACGTCATTCGCTTCGTCGAAGATATCGCTGTAACGGGACTGCATTTCCTGAACCACCCGCTCGGCCCGTTTCCGACTAGTAATGTCCCGCATGATGCCGTGGAATCCGACCGGATCGCCAGAATTATCGCGAAGAACGCTCATCGAGAGTTCGAGCATTTCCGCCCCCGGTCCCTGCCGGACCAGTTCGACCATCCGTTCCGGACTTTTTCCAGCCAGCAGGTCCTGACGGTACAGCCGGAGATGTTCGAGTTCCCCCGCTGTGACCGGGAAACCGGGCAGATCCTTAAAGAGCAGATCTTCTTCGGTGGCCCCCACCAAGGCGGCATAACTCCGGTTCAGGAAAATAATTCGACCCTGCAGATCGGTTTCATAGTAGCCTTCCAGCAGGGACTCAACGATCTGTTTGTACTTCAGGCGATCCCCGAGCAGAACATTTTCTTTCTGCCGCCGTGCGCTGATGTCCCGGATGGTCCCCTGAATCCACGGAACCCGATTATTCCAGGGATTTGGCTGAACGGTTTCTTTGTAAAAATCTTCAAGCAGCCAGCGTTGTTCCCGCTGATGCACGGGAAACGACCACTCCAGCCCCCTGAGCACCGCGCGCTCGCGCAATTCAGCGATTACTTCGTCGTGGATTTCCCAGCCGGGCAGTTCCCGCAGGGATTTACCCACGGTTTCTTCGGGGGTCGGAAAGCGGGATTCGAGATTGAACAACTGCCACGCGGCCCGACTCATATACAGAATAATGCCGTTCGGATCGAAAGCCCATATGCCGGTGCCGCACTGCTCAAGCAACGTCCCGATCCACGCAGTGGAAGTATCCTTTTTTTTACGGCTTTCACCCATTACGGCATATCCAGACTGACCAGTCACATGATTTCAGGAAATCACCACAATCCTCTCTTGTCAAGATTTTACCATAGATTGCAGTGAATGCGTGAAATGCTCGCATGGCCTGGTAAACGTTCGATAGGGAACGGAAAAGAAATGGTTTTACCCTTTTGGGATCCGTAAAATGTCCGGCGGAGCATCTATAATTTCCGCAGAGACCAGAATCCGGTCCTGATCGTCATAGCACACCGCCCACTGACCAGGAGCCACGCCCCGCTGGGGGGGGTGTAGGGTGACTCGCAGGGCACCGCGCTCAGGATACACTCGGGCTGCACAGGGGGTATGATGCGCCCGCAACTGGACCCTGCAGTCAAAAAACTGATCGGTGGGTTTCAGGTACCCCCACACGGGCGGACCGGTGCGCAGGGCACTGCAGGCGGTATGTTCTTCGTGGCCGACAATCAGGGTATTGGATTCCGGACGCAGGGCAATCACATAGTAGGGTCGTTCCGCCGCGATACCCAGACCACGCCGCTGGCCGATGGTGTACCGGACCAGACCCAGATGGGTGCCGAGCCGCCGGCCTGCAACGTCCACAATGGGACCGGGTGGGGAAACACCTACCCGCTGGCTGACCAGTTCCGCATAGTTCCGGTCCGGAACAAAGCAGATCTCCTGGCTCTCAGGTTTGGATCCGCTTCGGCGGTCCACTGTGCCGGCCACGGCCCTGGCCTCGTCCTTGGTGAGGTTTCCCATGGGAAAGCAAACCTGCCTGAGTTGGGCCTGGGTCAGTGGCGCAAGCACGTAGGATTGATCTTTTTCGCGGAATCGGGCGCGGGAAAGGGCCATGCGGCCGGTCTCCGCGGGAGCGAGACGCGCATAGTGTCCCATGGCCAGCCATTCCCATCCCAGATCCCGGACCGCCTGCCACAGCACCCCAAATTTGACCATGCGGTTGCAGCGGATACAGGGATTCGGTGTGCGGCCGTCGGCGTAGTTTCGGGCAAACCAGTCGATGATGAACCGGTTAAAAGGTTCCACCGCCCGGATAATCCGATGAGGCACGCCCAACTGCTTGCAAACCCTTTCGGCGTCGCGGGCTGCTTCAAGGCCGCAACAGGGTTCAAACACAGATTTTTTTTCGGGTTCGGGGACCAGCCGGAGGGTAATCCCGCAGCAGGCATATCCCGCCCGCGTGAGGAGAACGATGGCGGCCGCACTGTCCACGCCACCGCTCATGGCTACAGCGACCTCGGCGCCCGCTGGGGGAAGGAGGTTGCCCGGTTCACGCAGACGTTCGAGCAATGCCGCAAAATCAGGAACTTGGGACATGATTTCCGATGTCATGCGCGTTGATCAGGCGGTCTGGCCACCTGGCCGCATAACGCAGGCCCCTTCAAAGGCCACACCTTCCTGGATACTGATTCGCGGGGCGGAAATATCGCCGATGATCTGGCCGCCGCGCTGCAGTTCGATGCGTTCCGCCGCGGTGATGTTACCGAAAACCTGGCCGCCGACAATGACCCGGCCGGCTCGCACATCGCCATGAACCACGGCTCCCGGGAGAATCACAATGCTGTCTCCGCTGGTGACGTTTCCATTAACTTCGGCCTCGACCCGGATCGTGCCTTCGCAGGAAATATCGCCGGATACCTGAGTACCAGGCCCCAGCAGGGTAACGATCCGGTTTTCATTATATTTGGGGGTTCCTGATGTGATGGGCATGTCAGGATCTTTCTTTTCTTTGCGTATCAGCGTGTTCTCGCTATCAGAGGCACATTATATCAGTATGGTCCTATTTTTCGGGACCCGATCGGAAAGCCCATGACGAGGACCGTTACTTAATTCTGGTTTCCGTTACCAGGAAAGTCAAGGTAAACCCTCAAAACCACCGTTTCCATTCGCCTTTCGGGGTCTTGCAATTCCGCAACAATCCGCCCGGTTATCCAGGCTCTTTCAGACAGTTAATATCCACCTTCCATACATGAGCGCAGCAGAGAACCCTTTAACCGGTGTTCGCTGTTTATCGCGATATATACCGCATCGGATTGACGGGTCGGTTGTTTACTCGCACCTCATAGTGGAGATGATTACCCGTACTGCGGCCGGTACTGCCCACTCTGCCTATGACTGCTCCGCGGGAGACGGTATCGCCCGGTTTGACGTGGATGGCGGACAGATGGGCGTAAGCGGTCTGCACACCGTCACCATGGTCGATAATCACCATGTTCCCATAGGCGTCCTGATAACCGGCGAAGCGGACCGTTCCCCGCGCGGTGGCAGCCACTGGCGTGCCATAAGGCGCCGAGATATCCTGGCCTTCATGCATGTTCAGGCGGCGGGTGAAGGGATCCAGCCGATATCCGAAGGAAGAAGAGAACCGGCCGACACGCCGGGCCAGCGGCCAACCTGCAGGGATCCGGTCCACCTTCTCTTTCTGACGTTCCACCTCCCGGATCAGCAGCGCAAGACTTTCCCGCCGCAGCCGGATTTCCTGAATCAGCAGGTCGGCAGAGGGCCGAAGACCGGTTTCCAGCAGGGTGGGGGGCGCCACGGTTCCGGATATCAGCGCCGGCATGGCGGTCAGGACAAGCGAAGGTGCGCCGCCCTTACCTTTGGTCCGGTCTGTGTCTGTTTGCCCGCCACGCTCAGCCGGAGCTGCTCCGAGTCCGGTGAGATCCCGGGCCTTTTTTTCCATTTCGTAAAGGTCGCTTAACTGCGCGGTGATCTCGGCAATGGATGCTTCATACTCTGCCTTGAGGCGGGCCTCGATTGCCCGGACTTCATCCCGTTGGGGGCCCTTTTTTTCCACCGGAGTGGCCTGGGGCTGGGCGTTTTCCAACTCCAGCGCCCGGTTTATCTGGCGCAGGATGGCTTCCCGGTGTAACAAAAGCCGCTGACGTTCGTAATAGAAAGCAGTAAGAAATGTCAGCAGGACGAGAAGACTAGCCGCGAGCCACAAGTGGATGCTGGCCAGGGTGATTGTATGTGTGGCGCTCTCCCCCCGTTGCTGGGGTATGAGTACCACCGTCCACCGTTTCATCCGATTGCAATCTCCAGCCGTTTTCCGGGCAAGATGACTTTTCCTGCTCTTGATGTCCGCCCCCCCCGTACCTCCTGTTACCCGGATGCTCAGCCAGTATTTCTTGGGATAATATAGCATGGGTGGCGAAGGATGTCAAACAAAATCGCTTGCTGACGCTATCAAAACAAAATTTTGACGATCGGATTACTAATGATTAACTTTTTAGTGAAGGGCGATCTCAGACTGTGCAGCTGCGGCCTGCAGGGTATTGCGCATCAGCATGGCGATGGTCATGGGTCCCACGCCGCCAGGAACAGGGGTAATGGCAGCCGTTTTGGGGCGGACCCCTTCAAAATCCACATCGCCGACCAGGCGGTATCCTTTGGGGCTGGCGGAATCTGGCACCCTGTTGATTCCCACGTCAATCACCACGGAACCTTCCCGTACCATGTCTGGTTTGACAAACGCCGGTACGCCGATAGCCGCAACCAGGATATCCGCGAGTTGAGTGATTTCCGGCAGGTTGGTGGTGCGGGAGTGACAGATGGTTACCGTGGCGTCTGCCTTGGGTGCCTTATGCACCAGCAGGGCGGCCAGTGGCTTACCCACGATATTGGACCGGCCGATGATCACCACGTGTTTGCCCCGCGGACTGAACCCATAACGGACCAGCAGTTCCTGGCATCCCGCAGGCGTGCAGGGGACGAGGCACGGCTCGCCATTGAGCAGTTTTCCCGTGTTGACCGGATGGAACCCATCCACGTCTTTGGCCGGGTCCAGGGAATTGAGTATCCGCTGTTCCCGGATGTGGGGAGGCAGGGGCATCTGCACCAGGATACCGTGCACTTCGGGGTTTCGGTTCAGGCGGTCAATGAGATCCAGGAGGGTGGTTTCGTCCGTCTCGGCGGGCAGATCGTAGGCAAAGGAACGGATGCCCAGTTTTTCACAGGTCTGCCGTTTGGACCGGACATACACCCTGCTGGCGGGATTGTCGCCGACCAGAACGACCGCGAGGCCGGGGGTGATTCCTTTTTCGGCAAGTTGTTTTACCGATTCTTTGCATTCTTCGAGAATCTGTTCGGCCACTTTTTTGCCGTCGATCAGCACGGGTTCAGGCATGTTTAACTCCTGTTAAGAACTGGATGTTGCCAGTCATCAGATGAAATTACCGATCCATTTCACCAGTTTAGTCCAGGTTCCGCCGGAACGCGCCGCATGGTTACCACCGAGCAGGCCATCGGCCCGGTCTTTTTCATAATGGGCGGCATGGGCGATGATGCCCGCCAGGGGGGTGTAGGTTGGAGTCTGCAGAGATGGCAGCCATCCTTGCATTTCCAGCGGCAGCCCGATCCGCACCGGCAGTTTGTACTGGGCGGCAACAAAATCAGCGATGCGAGGAATGTTCGCGCCTCCGCCGGTCAGGGTGATGCCGCGGTTCAGCGACAACCGCTGGGCGGGATCGTTGAGCACGTTAGACAGGATTTTCCGGAGGATTTCCTCGACCCGGGCGGATATGACCGAGGAGATGGTGGCCCGATCGATATCCCGGGTACCGGTGTGGATTTTGACGGCGGTGCGGTCCTGGGAATGCCGCCGTATCGATGGCAGGTCCTCCACCGAGTTGATGGCTGCGTCCATGGTGTTTTCCTCGGCGTCGAGAGGCGCGTGAATCAGGCCGTACTCGAAGAGCAGTTTTCGGGCCTCGTTTTCGTGGCAGTTGGTTATGGCCATCAGATCGCGGATGATCAATTCGGTGCCCATGTCGGAAGTGCATGCACCCTGCAGGGAGCGTCCCTGATATACCGCAAGACTGGTATGTTTCATGCCGAGATCGACCACGGCCACGCCCATGATCTTGTCTTCGTCTGTGATGCAGCCCAGGGCGGCGGCGATGGGCGCGAAGACCAGATCTTCCAACTGAAATCCCGCGGATTCAATAAGGGTGCGGATGTTTTCCACCGCCATCATGGGGATCTGGGTGAAATGCAGGCGGGTGCGAAGCACATTTCCGCGGATACCGATGGGGTTGGCCACCCGCTGGTCATCGATTTTCCATTCTTCGGCGGTGAGAGACCGCAGGCAGCACATGGCGGGCTCCAGGCACTGCTGTTTCGCGGCTTCCCGCGCTTCCTCCAAAAGTTCACCTGTGACGACGCCATCCTGAATCTGCACGCGGCCGTCCTTGATGATGGATGCTTTTTCCAGAAATGCTGCAGAAGCGAATACCTCTACGGGTCTGTGGCCGGTTCTGCCCAAGGCGGAGTACACGGCACGGTTAAACACGTCCACGGCGTTCCGGCGATCCTGAATAATGCCATTTTCGATGGCACCGCTGGTGGGGGCTTCACCCATGTACTGCACCTGAACCCGTTCATTCGGCGCGATCGAGGCTGCGGCAACCCGAACGGAACTGGACCCGAAGTCCACGGCAAGAATGGGGGTTTCACGGGTTCTGGCGGTCATGCGTGACGCGTTCCTTTTTCATAAACCGTTTCAGCACAGCAAAGGCTGATCATTCTGACCGGCTGGAGCAGACTGTTCTCCGGAATCCCGTGGCGGCGTTTTCGGATACAGAGGGGCTTCGATTTCCTCGACGTGCCGGGCCCGGCGGTCGCGTTCCTGCTGCCACTCGGCCAGACGCGCCTCGAGTTTTTCTCTTTCGGTTCTGAGGTGGGCGAGCCTGTCGCGGGCGTCGGTAAGGAAGTCCCGGGCCGCCTCTTCCTCGGCATCCAGCGCGCTGAGTTCGGCATCGAGCAGGCTGTCCCGGGCGAGGACACTTTCCCGTTCGAGTTCCTTATCCCGAAGTTTGTCCAGTTCATTCGCGCGTAACTCCTGCAGGTGTCGAATCTGGGCCTCGAGTTCCTCGATGCGTGCCTGACGGGATTGAATATCGCTGTCGATTTCCATCAGCCGCTGACGGTTGTCGGCCTGATCCTCCTGTCGTTCGGCGATCTGAGCTTCCACCCGGGCCACCCGTTCTTCCGCTTCCTGTTCCCGGCGGTGGGCCTCTTCGATCCGGATACGGTTGTTCTCCAGTTCGAGCGCGGTCTCGGCTATGGTCTGTTCGGCGTGTTCCACTTCCCGGCGGGCGAGCGCGGCGGCCAGTTTGATGGCCAGAACTCGGGCATCGGCGATTTTTCCGGCGAGGATGGCCTTCTGCATGGCCCGGTTGAGGGCCTCAACGGGATCTTCCTCTTGCTGGACGGGGGTGTCTGTTTCAACAGATTCGCCGGAGAGAGATTCCGAGGTACTGGATGCTGCGGAGATCTCTGGAGCCGTCAGGGGTAATGTATCGGCGGTCTGGACTGACACCGGGGTTTCCGCTGTCACCATGGTTTGGTTCTCTTCGGCATCGACTTCGGGTTCATGAGCTGCTGTTTCATCGGTCTGAGCGGCGTCCACCTCTGAGTCTGGAGATGTCGGCGTCGCGGATTCTTCAGCACCCGCTGTGTCTGCCCATGCCGCAGCGGATTCTGTTTCCTCTGACGCGGACGAATTATCCCAGGCGGCGGGAAAAGAAATCAGGTTATCTGCGGCCGTTGATTGGACTGGTTTGGCGGATTGTGCGGCCTGATCCTGGGATTCAGGAGCAGCCTCCCGTTCTATCGTGTCCGGAATATCGGCAGATATCGGGGCGGAGATGTCGGGTTGGAAAACTGTTTCTTCGGACTGATCCGGAACCTGAGCCTGAGCCCTGGCGGCGGACAGGGCGGTCGCACGGTCATCAGAGCGGGGGAATTCCGGCGGGACAGGTAATTCCGTCGGTTTGGGAAGGTCTTTTTCTCCGGTTGGCTGAGCGATTTCCGAAATAACAGACTGCCAGCCTGAGGTGGAAAGTATGGATTCATCCGGTGGCGGCGGGGGCAGATGTTCGGTAGCGTCTTCGTCGGTATCCTTCATCTGTTCCATGGCCTGGTCCACTTCTTCAAAAAATTCCTGCTCGGCGCGGGTTTCGGAGAACGCAGCGGCCGTCTGGTCAGTGGTATCGAAACTGCCGGAAGCGGCAATGGAAACGGCAGTTATGTCCTCGGTTTCCGTTTTCACGACAGTTGAGTCAGAGACTTCGGTGGTAGCGGAAGCCGGTCGCTGGTTTTCATCCTCGTCTTCAGTATTCTCGTCGTCTTCGACGAGCGGGATGCCCTCCTCGCGCATGCGGCGGACCTGAGCGTCGTAGAGTTCTTCCCATCGGCGCTGGACGGCTTCGGACACCGTACCAACCACGACGTCACCGGCGATCATGGACAACTGGTCATAGGCTTCGAACAGGAAGGGGAGGCATTGAATGGGTTTTCCGACCGCGCGATAACTGGCGAGCACGCGGCCGACGTCAATCAGGGGAATACAGATCATCTGCATGTCGTTGTTGAGCGCGATTTCGAGTGCTTCCGCCAGATCCGCCATGGCCTGGTCATCCCACCCCGAGGCGCCCGCGCCAGTCTGTGCCCGGCTTAACTGCCGTGAGAAGTGTCCCAGTTTAACCCACAACTTCTGGATGGGGTCCATTGAAAAAGAGAGGCCCGGGGATGGCTCCAAGTCCTGGGTATAAGGAGACTGGCTGTCTTCGTAAGGTCCGCTGTCCAGCAACGCATCCCGTTCTTCCCGGACGACGCCCTCATTTCGAGCAGGACTGCCAGCCGCTTGCTCCTGCTGTTTTCCGAAAAGACGGCGTCCCAATGCTGCCAGGGTATTTTTCCGTTTTCCGAACCGCACGACGCTCACCTCCTTTTGGGGCGCGGTTCGCCGAATTCTTGCCGCGCCCATGATATCTAGTGTAACAGAATCCGATAAAGGTAGAATAATCCGGGGAATGGGACGGATTGCATGGAGGCTGAGATGACCGAACCGGAAAAGAGAATATCCGGGACCTACCAGACTGACCAGGCGTCATCGTCTTCGGAAACCGAGACGTTGAGCCAGCCGGTTCCGGAGACGCTGGGCCAGTTTCGGGATCGGTTTCTGGAGTCCCTCATATTTGAGGACGGTCTCAGCGAACATACGGTGGCAGCATATGCTGGCGATCTGGAGCGGTATCTGCAGTTTCTGAGCGCGGAGGGCATTACCGGCTGGCCGGAGGTAGTTCAGGAGGATATCGCCGATTTTCTGTCGCTGCTGGAGTCGGAGGGTATGAGTCCGCGTACTATTGCCCGCCGGCTGAGCGCAGTACGCCGGTTTCACCGCTTTCTCAAGGATGAACGGGTGACAGAGGAAGATCCGTCAGCATTGTTCACGACCCCGAAACTGGGCCGTCGACTGCCGCACTGGCTGAACCGTTCGGAAGTGGAAGCCCTGTTGCGCGCGCCTGAACCGGGCACGCCGGAAGGTGTTCGGGATGCCGCTATTCTTGAGGTGTTTTATTCATGCGGACTCCGGGTATCCGAAGTGGCGGCGCTGCCGATGTCTGAAGTGATGCCTGAAGAAGGACGGTTAAGGGTTCGGGGAAAAGGCAGCAAAACCCGGGTTGTGCCGATGGGACGGGCGGCGTGCATGAAAGTGCTGGCATGGCTGGCGTTGCGGCCGATATGGAAACCCCGGGTTCCGCTGCTGTTCATTGGTCCGGATGGCGCGGGAGTGAACCGCCGGCTCTTATGGTCTGTGGTCCGGAAGTACGCCCTGGCAGCGGGAATCGTCCGGACGGTTACGCCTCATATGCTGCGTCAC
>Ga0308390_1002480_pt1 | contig 11094 bp, 8 predicted proteins | sample Hotspr2Sample149_FD_202358 | JGI IMG/M metagenome (GOLD analysis project Ga0308390, IMG submission 202358) | Hot spring phototrophic mat microbial communities from Mushroom Spring, Yellowstone National Park, Wyoming, United States - 20040719_149 ...
CATTTGATGCAATAATACCGGGAATAAGCAAACTCAATGGATTAATCTTTAAAGCTATGGCAATTTCTATTAAAACAGGAGTATAAAGAAGCATTGTTGTTACATTATCAAGGAATGCAGAGGTAATTGCTATGAAAAAGCAGGAGATTACTGCAAGAGCCATAATGTTTCCCTTTGCAATCTTATAGGACATGTAGGCACACCACTGAAAAACTCCTGTGTGTTTTAAAACTCCGATTATTATCATCATTCCCATAAGAAGAAATATAACATTCATATCAATTGCTTCAATGGCTCTTTCAAAGGAAATTATGTGAAACTCAGGGTTAAATGTGCCAAATGTATAGGTTAAAATTAGCATTGTTGCTGCACCTATCATTGCTGCAACTGTTCTGTGAAGTAGTTCAAAGGATATAAGAGCATAGGCAAGAAGAAATACCGCTGTTGCAATCCAGAAAGCAGGTCCAAGTTGTCTCTGAATCATTATATCCTTTGTCAAATAAAACTGATTTCCTTTAACTGCAAAATCCTCTTTTTTTATGTCAATAAATGTCCTTTTATAGGAGCTTTTCACAATCTCAAGTTGAATTTTTGCGCTTTCAATTGCACCCTTTGGAAGATGAAATTCAACCTGAAAAGTTCCATGAGATGATGTAACTGTTTTATCAATTTCTTTATGGTCTGCTATCAATTTGTGAGGTTTTCCATCAACAAGAAGACTCAGCTCAGCCTCTTTCACAGGCTCTTTATGAGAGTCAAGAATTGCTCCTGATATGTAAAATACATCCAGCTCTTTTTGTCTATCCTCTGCAAAGGCAGAAACATTGAAAACAAAGACAATAAAAAGTAAAAATACAATTAGCTTTTTCATGAGCCCTCCCAGTTATAATTTGTTCAAAACTTGTTTTTTCCCGTTAATTACAACATAGGCTTCATCTGGAACAATGTAGTTTTCTTCTGGTCCATGAACTTGAATACCTGAAAAAAAGGCATAATCAGCCTTTTTAGTGTCAATAACTTTTTCTATTATGTTTTCAAGGTCTTCTCTAATCACTTTAAGATTAATCTTTGTAAGATTTAAAAGATCAGGAATTTCACCGTAAGGAATTTCTCTTAAAAGCCTCCTTTTTAAAAGACTTTCTTCAATGTCTTCTTCATCTAATTTGATGTTTATTTTTTTTGATGAAAGTTCGTTTAAAAAATGGCATAAGGCTCCGCAGGCATGGGATTTTTCAAGTCCCTTTCTTTTACAAACTCCCATATTTTCATTTTCATCAATTGCAATATGAGAAAAAGCATAAAAAACATATCGTTCCTTACCATCAACATTTGGAGCGTGACTTATGAATGCCTTCATGCCAGTCTTACCGGCTGTAAATAAGCCGGCAAGACTGGAGAAATTAAAAGCTTCACCCCACATCCTTTTTATATGGCTTCGTATTGTTTGGGAAATCTCATCCCTGCAAATACATACAGATGCAATGGCGTTTTCATCTGTAAAACCAAAGCCTTTCAAAACATCGTAGGTTTTCTTTATAAAGTCATATTCTTTGTAAAATTTTCCAAAAAGCCTTTCTAAAATAGGCTTTATAACCATAATCCACCCCCTATTTTAAAAGTATAGGCATTCCAAGAAGTGGCCAAACTGTAACAAGAAAAACTGCGAGAACAAGAATTAATATAACACTCATTATAATACCATGCTTAAAAAACTCTCCCGTTGTAAACTGTCCTGACTGATAGGATATTGCATTTGGAGCTGCACCTATTAAAAGTAAAAAAGGCATTCCCGCTGTAACTAAAGATGCATAAAGTATAACATCAGGAGCAACACCTAAATATTTAGCAATAACTAAAGAGACAGGCAGAGATATAGCTATTGCTGCAACATTCATTATGAAGTTTGTCATTAAAAGAACAAATGTTGCAATACCAAGAACAAATATTAACCATGGTGCATTCTGGAACATTACAAGCCAGTTTACTGCAAGCCACTGAGCTGCACCTGTTTTCCATAGACAAAACCCTATACTCATTGCACCACTGAAAAGAAGAATTATGTTCCATGGAATTTCTTCAAGCTCTTTTATAGTAAGAACGCCTGTTAGGAAGAAAAGCAAGGTTGAGCAAAGCATTATAGCAGAACGGTCAAGGGGTTTTAAAGCAGGAACAAAAGACTGGGCTGACATAACACAAATAACTGCTATCACGCAGAGGATTACGAATTTTTCCTGCCCCGTCATTGGACCAAGTTCTTTCATCATTGTTTTAACTTTATCTTTCAAGCCATGGATAATACTTTTTTCTGGTTTAAGGAAAATCATAAGATAAACCCAGATTAGGAAAACCATTATCCAGCCAATTAAAAACATATACTTTGTTAATTCAAAAAATCCTATGTCTCTTCCTGTAAACTCTTTAAACATTCCTGCTGCTGCAGGTCCTCTTGCTGCGCCAAGAAAGGTGATTATACTTCCTGCACCTGCAGCATAAGCCATACCTATAAACAAAGCTTTACCAAACTTTGTTGGTTTGTCACCCTCTGCATATAAAGCATTTATAGCAAGTAAAATAGGAAAAACTGTTGCAGCAGCTGCGGTGTGCGCCATTAAATGTGCTAAACCTGCTGTAACAACAAGTGCTCCAAGAACAATCATGCTTGTTCTTTCACCTACTACCTGAAGCATATTATAGGCAATTCTTTTTGTAAGTCCTGTCTTTGTAAAGGCAAGTCCAACAACAACAGAACCAAATATAAACATAACAGAAGGGTCCATAAAATCACGGAAAGCATCCTTAGCTGAACGAATTGCAAAAAGAGCCTGAAATACACCAATTGCAATACTTGTAACACCTATTGGAACAACCTCAAAAACCCACCATATACCTGCTAAAAGAAACAATGCAATTGCACCTTTTCCTTGTGGTGAAAGAGGAAAATGTTTTCCCATTGGGTCAACGGCATCGGGCCATGCTGGTGAAAAATAGATTACAAAAAAGAAAGCCAAACCAAGAAATATAAAAAATATCCTTTTCCATGGAATTTTTCTTTTTTCCTTAGCAACATAAATTTCTGGAGGTGGTTCTGGTAAACCTTCTGGTCTTTTTTTCTCAGCCATCTCTTCCTCCTATTCCTTAATTACTTCTTCTGATATAGCATCAAAAACTTCTACCATTCTTACAATTCCAACAAACTTCTTTTTGTCTTCAATAACTGGCAAAACAGGTAAATCAAAATGAATCATAAGGTAAGCAGCCTTTGTAACAGGGTCTGCAGGTTCTACAAAATGTTTTGCTGAAACCATAATCTCACTTACTGGCTTTTGAGCAAGCTTTTTTGATTCCTGACTAAAAAGACTGTCCCATACAACTGCAAGTCCTGTTTTCTCTTCCTCTGGAACCTGTGCTTTTGCAGGGGATTTAAGAAATGAAGGTTCAATCCCTCTTAAAATATCTTTAAGTGTAACAGTTCCCAAAAGATTATACTTCTCATCAAAGACAAGTACAGCAAGCGGGTCTGTGTGTTTCTGGGTTTGAATAAAAGAAGCCTTCACAACCTTAATAGCCTGTTCAATGCTAAACCAGTAGGGAATATGAGGATACTCAAATATTCCCAACATCACATCCTTAACTAACTTTCCATCTGACATACCCCACCTCCTAAGGTTTTATAATGCTTTTCTCTGAAAAGCAATAAATAATTTATTGCTGTCACTTCTTTTGTAAAATTTATTTAAAAGAATAACTGTATCTCCTGAGAAAACTTTTTGAGTCATTAAAATTACAGGACTGCCTTCAGCAATCTGAAGAGATTGAGCAAGCTCTTTATTTAAAGAAAATATTTCAAAAAAGTTATGCACACTGGTAATTTTTATGCTGTATTTTTTGTCAAAGAGATCAATAATTGACTGAGTTTCAATGTCTTCTTCAAGAAGTTGAGGACATATATTAAAGGGAATAAAGGATTCTTGAAGAATTGAAGGTTCTTTGTTGCTTTCCCAGAGAACTTTCAGGTATATAACATGCCTGTTTTCAGGAACTCCAAGCTCCACACTTAAACCGCTAACTGGCATCATTACAGTTTTTGCAATAACCTCTTTACTGAAAACTGAGTCATCCTCAACCCAGAGCTTTTTAAAAACAGCTGTCATGATTAAACCCTCTGAGATAAAACTTCTACTAACAAAAGTTCCTTTACCCTGCTGTCTTATTAAATAACCCTGCCTTACGAGTTCTAAAACAGCATTTCTTACTGTTGCCCTACTTACATTAAATGTTTTACAGAGTTGCTCCTCCGTAGGAATCTGCATCCCTGATGTCCATTCTCCGTTTTCAATCTTTCTTTTTAAAATTTCAAACAACTGAAGATAAAGCTTTTCATGCTCATCCCTGCTGATTAACTCAACCATTTTTACCTCTCATTATATTGTTATAACATTATTATATTATTATAATGTAACATTGTAATTTTATATATCATATATAAGCAAGATTTTTTTGTCAAAAAAAATTATGTTATAAAACAATTAAAATCATTTATAATGAAAAATGATAAATTTTTTCGGACTTTTTAAGTCTAAAAATAAAAAAACTGAGGAGAAAGAAAAACTGAAACAACTTTTAAAAGAAAAATATCTATACTTTCAAAGGGTTCTTGATGAAAATAACCGTGCCTTAAGCATAATGGCAGATCTTGAAGAAAAATTCTCTGGTGAATATCTTTTTGACATGCATTATATTCAAACAAATGTCAGGGATGTTTCAGAGGCAGTCAGTGAAATTATAAAAAATATAAATGCTCTTTCCGATGGGAAATATTCTCAGTTAGAAGAAGTTTATAATCAAATCAGAGAAAAAATAGAAAAAATTTTAATTTCAAAAATTGAAATTCCAGAAACTGATTTTACAATACCTCTTGAATCACTTGATAAAGATTCTGTATTAATTGCAGGAGGCAAAATTGCCCATCTTTCAGAACTCAAAAACATTCTTGGGATACCAACTCCCGAAGGATTTGCTGTTACATCTTACGCATTTATAAAATTTATTGAAAAAACGCAACTAAAAGAGCAAATCTCTCAAATCCTTAACAGCATTGACATTAAAAAAATTGAGAGCTTAAATGAGGGAAGCAGAAAGATTCAGGAATTAATTATAAATTCAGAAGTTCCTGAAGAAATTGCAAATTCAATAAAATCTTCCTATGAAAATCTTTGTAGAAAGCTCAGTAAAAAATGCACAGTCTCTGTTAGAAGCAGTGCAATTCATGAAGACTCTGACTTCAGTTTTGCAGGTCAGTACTCCTCTTTCTTAAATGTTCCAGAAGAACAAATTCTTCATAACTATAAAAAAGTTATTGCAAGCCTCTTTAATACAAGAGCGATTTTTTATTATAAAACAAAGGGATTTGCTGAGACGGAAATGGTCATGGCAGTGGGAGTTCTCTCTATGGTAAATGCACGAGCTGGGGGTGTTATGTATTCAAGAAATCCGAACAATCCTGAAAGCGAAAATATAATAATAAATGCAGTTAAAGGACTTGGTAAATTAGTTGTTGATGGAACTGTAACTGCTGAAACCTATGTAGTTAACAGGAAAGGAGATATTATAGAAAAACTTCATGGGAAACAAAATAAAATGATTATCTGCAAGGAACAGGGAGATATAGAGGAAATTCCTTTGCCTGACAATATTGCCCAGATTTCCTTAACTGATGAAGAGGTTTTGAAATTATCAAACTTAGCAAAAAAGATTGAAGAATACTATGAATCTCCACAGGATATAGAATGGGCAATTGATGAAGAAGGCAATATTTTTATTCTTCAGGCAAGGCAATTAAGAATCCCTGAAAAAAAATCTGAAACAAGGTTATATCTTCCAACAAGAATAAAGGGATATAACATTCTTCTTGAAAAAGGCATTACTGCCTGTAAGGGTATCGGATACGGTAAAGCCTTTGTTTTGAAGTCAGAGGAAGAACTGAAAGATTTTCCTGAAGGACATGTACTTGTTGCAAAACACACAAATCCAAAATATGTTGTTGTCATGAATAAAGCATCTGCAATAATTACTGATGTTGGAAGCCCAACAGGTCATATGGCATCTCTTTCAAGAGAATACAATGTTCCAACAATATTAAACACAGAAGTTGCAACAAAAACAATTAAACATGGGCAGGACATTACTGTAGATGCTATAAATTGTATAATTTATGAAGGCAAAGTACAGGAACTTATTGAGGCTTATAGCAAAATTAAAGAACCTTTTAAAGAAACTTCATTATTTAAAACTCTTGAAAAGGTTTTAAAACTAATTGTTCCCCTTTATCTTGTTGACCCTACAAGTGAAGATTTCAAGCCTGAAAACTGTAAAACTCTACATGATATTACAAGATTCTGCCACGAAATGGTCATGCATGAGATGTTTACAATGTGGAATAAATATGAAGAAAGTGAAATTCATGCTGTTCCTCTTTTAGCAGGAATACCTATAGGAGTTTTGGTTCTTGATATAGAAGGAGGATTAAAAGAAGGTATTAAAAAAGCAACACCAGAAGACATATACTCCATTCCCCTTAAAGCATTGCTTAAAGGAATGCAATCAATGCAATGGCCTGGACCTCCTCCTGTTGATGCAAAAGGATTTCTTGAGATGGTTGCTCACACAGTATCTATTCCAGAAGATGAACTTAAAGAAACCGGTAAAAAAAGTTTTTGTATTGTAACAAAAAATTATATGAATTTTAGTATCCGCCTTGGCTATCATTTTTCAATGATTGAAGCCTATGCAGGTGAAAATATAAATGACAATTACATTAAATTTTTCTTCAAAGGTGGAGGCGCAGCCCTTGACAGAAGATTAAGAAGAGTAAGGCTGATAAATGAAATTCTTAAAAGAATGGGATTCAGAGTTACTGTAAAAGAAGATGTTATAGATGCTATTTTGCCAAAATATGACATACCCACAATTGAAAATACACTTGAAATTCTCGGAAAACTAACAGCCTATACAAAACAGCTTGATATGGTACTTTTCAATGATGCAGTGGCGCAAATGTATACAGATGACTTTATAAAGAAACATATAAAAGAGAAATAAATCAGCTCTGAGATTTCAATTTCTCCCTTAAAATTCTGTTTTCCCTAAGCACTTTTAACCACTTCATAGCCTTTTCAATTGTAAAAAGTATCTGCTCTTTTTTAAAGGGCTTGGTTATAAAATCAAAACCTCCCTTTTCAATTGCTTCTGTGGCAGCATCAATTGTTCCATAGGCTGTTATAATAATTACCGGAATATCTTCATCCTTCTTTTTCACTTCCTCAAGGAGTTGTAATCCATCAAGTCCGGGCATTTTGAGGTCAGTTATGACAAGGTCAAAGTCACCTGTTTTTGCTAATTCAACTGCTTCAACAGGATTATTTGTAGTAGTAACTTCATAGGGAGTCTTTTCTCTTAATATCATAGACAGAAGTTTAAGCATGTCTGGCTCATCATCAACAATTAAAATCTTCTCAGCCATTTTCCCTCCTTTTTATTCCATTATGGGTGGTAATTTTATTATAAATTTCGTTCCTGTTTCTTCTGATTCTTCCTTTGTTTTGGTTTCAAAGCTAATTATACCATTATGCTTTTTTATAATGTTATAGGAAACCCATAAACCAAGTCCTGTTCCTTTTCCAACTTCTTTTGTAGTAAAAAATGGGTCAAAAATTCTCTGTCTGTGTTCTTTCGGGATACCACATCCTGTATCAGATATGCATATTTCAACCCATTCACCATCATATCTTGTAGAAATCGTTAATAAACCTCCACCTTTCATGACATATATGGCATTATTGATTATATTAAAGAAAACCTGCTGTAATTCACCTGCGTCACCCTTTACAAAGGGCAATTTTTCCTGTAAATTCTTTTTAACTTCAATATTGTTTATTGCAATGGTATTATTCATCACATCAATAACTGTTTCAATGCATTCGTTAATATTAACAAGTTGTTCTTTGTGTTCTTTATGTCTTACAAAACTCAAAAGATTTTCCACAATTCTTTTTGCATTTGTCGCCTGTTTCTCAATTGTTTTTAAAATATCATACTCCTGTGAATCCTGCGGAAGTTTTTCAAGTAAAATATCTGTAAATCCAAGAATTACTGCAAGAGGATTATTTATTTCATGGGCAACACCTGCTGCAAGAGTTCCAAGAGAAGCTAATTTCTCAGTATAATAACTCTGTTCTTCCATTTTTTTTCTATCTGTTATATCTCTTGCTATTCCTAAAACACTATAAATATTCCCTTTTTCATCTATCAAACCCCTTAAATTTGTATTAAACCAAAATTCTCTGTTATTTAATATCACTCTATGTATAATCTGTCTACTTTCTCCAGTTTTAATTATATTTTTTATATTCAACATAAGAATTAAACCGTCTGGCACAAAAATATCAGACAAGCTATGACCTAAAATTTCATTTTCATTTTTTCTGAAAAATTGTAGTCCATGTTTATTTATAGACCCTATTTTACCTTCTAAATCAACAGTAAAAATAATATCCTCAGCATTTTCTATCAAAGATTTATATCTTTCTTCTGATTTTTTTAATTCAGCAGTCTTTTTTGAAACTTCTTTTTCAAGAACATTTGACCATGTGATAAGAATAAAATTTATAAAAAGCCCTCCTAATAAAATAATTACTATAATTACTCCTTGAAGAATCATCTGCTGAAAATGAACTGTTTGTATAGCTCCCTCAACCTCACTAATTGGAGCAACCACAGCTATAGACCATATTAAAGATTCTGTTTTTTCTTTTAGTTTTATTGGTGCATAAGCAATAAGTTTCTTTATTTCTCCTTCAACACCTCTATGCCATCCTGATATATACCAGCTTTTTCCCTCTTCTCCTTTTAGCATTTTTTCCCTTTGAATTTCATTGATTCTTGTAAAAGATATGGTTGGCTTTCTCCCTTTTCTTGCCTCAAAAGCATTCTGTCCTATAAAAGAGCTTTCTTCATGATATAGAAATGTACCTTTGTTATCTATTACCCATGCATATCCTGTTTTTCCTGAGTGTATGTTCTTAGTGATTTTACTAACAAGATGAGTAACATCCACTGTAAAAATCAGAGCACCAGAAAATTTATTTGTTGCAACTGGATGAGACTCATCTATTGATATCTGCCAGACAGGAATAACCATTTTCATAATAAGTTTTTGAGAATTGTCTTTATCATTACACTTTGTTATTTCGGTAAATAATATTTCACCCTTGTTTTTTTCTTCAGAAGCCCATTGTAAAAATTCTTTATCTTCTGTTCCTATTGGAGCAGTTAAACACTTTGTTCCTTCCATAACTGTGAAAGTTTTCAGAGATTTAGATTCAATTAATTTAATTTCTATGACTCCTTCGTATTTCACGCTTAAAAAAGTTATATTCATCCTATTTATCAAAGCAGGTTTCTCTGAATACTGAATTGCCGGAGAGAGGCTTAAAAGGGTCATTTCCCTTTTTAGTAATTCAAGAGAGTTTTCTATCTGACTTGCAGCATGCTTTGCGAGCATCAGTTGTTGTTGATTAAAATCTTCAGTAACAATTTCTGTTATTTTTCTTGTTGACATCCACCCTAAAAATAAAACCATGCTTAGAAGCACAAGCATGACAACTGTTACAAAAAGTTTAAAATATTTAACATTAAAGGAATGGTATTTTTCTACTAATGCGAGTAATTTATTAATTAATTTTTGAAATGGCATTTATTTAATTATAATCTATTAATGTAAAAATTAATAGAAAATGATTGTAAGGAGATAAATACTTTATAGCAATCAATTTAGACAATTTTGGCTATTGTCTCAATATCTGTAATCCTTTTTTCATGCTCCTTTAGCTTTTCTGATATGATAGTCTTTTCTTCATAAAGGTCTTTTAAAATTTTTATCATCGCATCATTCTGCCTTGCTATGTAATCAAAATCATAAAATCTTAATTTACTCTTTATCTCTACTATTTCTCTTTCTAAGTCAAGAATATAGAGTCTTACACCTTCTCTAATTTTTTCAATAGCTGAATTTAATCTTCTTTCAAATTCAAGAAAGTCTTCTTTTGTAGCAAACTGTTTCAAATCTTCTTTAGTAGCAAAGGGTTTCAGGTCTTCTTTGGTTGCAAAAGCTTTTAAATCTTCCTTTGTTGCAAAAGCTTTCAAATCTTCCTTTGTTGCAAAAGCTTTCAAATCTTCCTTTGTTGCAAAAGCTTTTAAATCTTCCTTTGTTGCAAAAGCTTTCAAATCTTCCTTTGTTGCAAAAGCTTTTAAATCTTCCTTTGTTGCAAAAGCTTTTAAATCTTCCTTTGTTGCAAAAGCTTTTAAATCTTCCTTTGTTGCAAACTGTTTCAGGTCTTCCTTTGTCACGAAAGCTTTCAGGTCTTCCTTTGTTACCATTTCTGAGCGAATCTTGTCTAACTCAGCCTTCATTTCCTGCCTTAAAGAATTAATCTCCTGACTAACTGTCTCCCTTATCAGTTTTGCTAAAGTTTGCTCATCCATGATTCTCTCCTAAATAAGAATTAATCATTACCCAAATTATACAGAGTAATAATATGAATCGTCAATTACGAGGAAACCCTTGATTTCATTATATTGAAAATAAAATTTATTTGAAAAATAATGCAAGAATTGCAATAAGAGCACCAATCTGACCTGCCCAAAATATGAACATCCATCTAATAAGGTCTGCACGAACTCTTTCTATTTTTACTTCAAGCTCTGCTATGTCTTGCTTTGTCGCTGTGCGAAGTAACTCTATATCCTGCTTTGTCGCAATTCTGCTTTGCTCTATTTTTACTTCCAAATCTGCACGAAGCTCTGCTATGTCTTGCTTTGTCGCTGTGCGAAGTAACTCTATATCCTGCTTTGTCGCAATTCTGCTTTGCTCTATTTTTACTTCCAAATCTGCACGAAGCTCTGCTATGTCTTGCTTTGTCGCAATTCTGCTTTGCTCTATTTTTACTTCCAAATCTGCACGAAGCTCTGCTATGTCTTGCTTTGTCGCAAGAATATCTTTCTTCTTTTCAAATTCTTTTTCAGTTTTTGTCTCAATAT